>Ga0209281_1000149_pt1 | contig 167880 bp, 145 predicted proteins | sample MedtruBG_FD_187514 | JGI IMG/M metagenome (GOLD analysis project Ga0209281, IMG submission 187514) | Root nodule microbial communities of legume samples collected from California, USA - Medicago truncatula BG (SPAdes) (version 2) | ecosystem: Host-associated > Plants > Roots > Nodule | place... | reverse complement strand
GCCCTCCCCGCATGAACCGCGTGGTGCTCAGCCAGGGGCGCTTTCCCGCAGCCGCCTCGGAAAGCGCGGCCGACGGGGCGATCGAGGCGCTCGTTTCCGAAGGCTTCGCGCAGGCCTGGCACCTGTCGCCGGGAGACCGCCTCGGTGCGCGGATCAACGGCCGGCAACGGACGCTGGTGGTCGTGGGAGTCGCGTTGTCGCCGGAGTTCATCTTCGCCGGGCTCTGGGGCATGCCCGACACACGCGGTTTCGGCATCTTCTGGGTCGACCGCGAGGTGCTCGCCTCGGCGTTCGACATGCGCGGAGCGTTCAATCGCGTGGCGGTCAAACTCGCGCCGGGCGCATCCGAGCGGCAGGTCGTCGACGGTGTCTCCCGCCGCCTGTCCGCCTTCGGCGGCAGACAGGCGCACGGCCGGGAGGACCAGACCTCGCACGCCATGCTGGACAACGAGATCGAGGAGCAACGCGTGCTCGGAACGGCGCTGCCCGCAATCTTCCTGGCGGTGGCCGCGTTCCTGCTGAACGTCGTGGTCTCCCGCCTCGTGTCCGCTCAGCGCGAGCAGATCGCCGCGCTCAAGGCCCTCGGTTACGCGAACCGCCTCATTGCCGCGCATTACCTCAAGCTGGTGCTGAGCATCGTGGCGGGTGGGCTCGCACTGGGCGTGGTGCTCGGCGGGCGCCTCGGTGCGGCCCTCACCCGCCTGTATGCCGACTTCTTCCACTTCCCGGCGTTCGAGCATCACATTCCGGCGTCGCTCGTGCTGATCAGTCTGGCGGTCACGGGCCTGACCGCCGTCGCCGGAACGCTGCACGCGATCCTCGGCGTCGCACGGCTGGCGCCGGCCGCGGCGATGCGTCCGCCGGCGCCGGCGACGTACGGAGCCACCCTGCTCGACCGCATCGGGCTGGATGGCATGAGCCCGGCGCTGCGGATGGTCGTTCGCAACATGGCGCGGCGGCCGCTGCGCACCACGCTGGCGACCCTCGGCGTGGCCGCCGCGGTGGCGATCGTCGTGATGGGCAATTTCCTCCGGGACGCGATCGACGTCGTCGTGGACTCGCAGTTCGTGTTGAGCCTGCGCGGCGACATCACGCTCTGGTCCGCCGACGCCGTGGACGACCGCGTCCAGCTCGAGCTGCGGCGGCTCCCGGGTGTCTCGGCGGTCGAGTCGACCCGATTCGTCCCGGTCACGTTCGTTCGCGGGCACCGCCGTGTCAAAAGCATGATCCGGGGTTACGCGGCGCAGCCCGAGCTCTACCGCCTGATCGACGCGGCGAACCGCCACATCCCGCTGGAGGGCCGGGGACTGATTCTCAACGACCGGCTCGCGGCCCAACTCGGCGTGCGGGTCGGCGACCGCGTCCAGGTGGAGGTGCTCGAAGGGCGCGAGCGCACGCTCGAACTCACGGTGGGCGCCACGGTCCGCGAGATGATGGGACTCAACGCGTACATGGACCGGCCCTCCCTGAACCGGGCGCTCGGCGAAGGAGACCTCGCCACCGGCTTCGTTCTGGCGGTGGCCCCGGATGGAGGGGTGCGGGTGCTCGAAGCCAGCAAGGCGCTGCCCCGCATCGCCGGTGCGTGGAGCAAGGCCACCATGCTTGCGAACATGCAGGCCATCAGTGCACGCAATGTCCGGATCATGAGCACGATCCTCACCGCGTTCGCCGCCGTCATCGCGGTCGGGGTCGTCTACAACAATGCGCGAGTCGCCCTCGCGGAACGCGCGTGGGAGCTCGCGAGCCTGCGCGTTCTCGGTTTCACGCGCGCGGAGGTGTCGGCGTTGCTGCTCGGCGAGCTGGGGCTCGTGATCGCCATGGCCCTGCCCGTGGGCATGGTGCTGGGGTGGGGGTTGACCCACGGCCTGAGCGAACTGCTGGCGTCGGACCAGTTCCACTTTCCCGCGGTGGTCCGCGCACGCACTTATGCCGGGTCGGCCTTGTGCGTCGTGGCGGCCGGCGTGGCCAGCGCGCTCGTGGTGAAGAGGCGCATCGACCGTTTGGACATGGTCTCTGCTTTGAAGACAAGGGATTGAGATGAAACGAAGCACCCGGGCGGCCAGCGCCCTGGCCACCGTCGCCGCGCTCGGCCTGCTCGGCTGGGCGTTCGCGCCACGGCCCATCGAGGTCGAGACCGCATTCGCCGCGAAGGGCCCCTTCCTCTCGACGATCGACGAAGACGGGCGCACGCGCCTGCGTGACCGGTACAGCGTCTCGGCCCCCGTCGCCGGGCGGCTGATGCGCGTGGTGCTGAAGGAAGGCGATGTCGTGCAGGAAGGCGCCGTGGTCGCCGAGATACTCCCCGTCCTTCCGCCCATGCTGGACGAGCGCACCCTGCGGGAGTACCGGGCGCGCTGGGCCGCGGCACAGGACCAGGCAGCGCGCGCCGCCGCGCGGGTCGACCTCGCACGCGTCGGTGTGCAGCAGGCGCGCAACAGCGCTTTGCGCACCGAGCAACTGGCGTCGCAGGGGTTCGTGTCGCTAACCCGGCTGGAGGCGGACCGCCTGTCGGTGGAGGCGGCCGAGAAGGAGCTCGCCGCGTCCACCCAGGAACGCCGCGCCGCGGAGCACGGTGTGGACCAGGCCCGCGCGGCGCTGGCCGCGGTGCAGGGGTCTCGGCAACATGCGCGCGCCTTTGCCTTGCGCGCGCCCGTGTCGGGCCAGGTGCTGCGTGTGGCCCAGGCGAGCGAAACCGTCGTCCCGATGGGTGCGCCCGTCCTCGAACTCGGTGACACCACACGTCAGGAAGTCGTCGCCGAGCTCCTCACGTCCGACGCGGTGAAGGTGAGGCCCGGCGCGCAGGTCCTGATCGAACGGTGGGGGGGCCCCGGCACGCTGGCGGGGACGGTCCGGCGGATCGAACCGTCGGGCTACACGAAGGTGTCGGCCCTGGGAGTCGAGGAACAGCGTGTCAACGCTGTGATCGACCTGACCAGCCCGCCGACGCAACGGACGGGCCTCGGCGACGGCTACCGTGTCGGGGTCCGCGTGGTCACCCTGTCGCTGCCGGCGGCGACCCAGGTTCCGGTCAGCGCGGTGTTCCCGATCCCCGCTGCGACAGCGCAGGCGCCGGAGTCCTTCGCGGTCTTCCGCGTCGAGGGCGGTCGGGCCCGACTCACGCCCGTGACGATCGGGGCCCGCAACGGCCACACAGCCTGGATTCAGGAAGGCGTGTCCCCCGGTGCAGAGGTCATTGTCTACCCGCCCGCGTCGCTCGAAGACGGCCACCGCATCCGGACACGCAAGGTCTGACGCGCGGACGCGTTTCAGGAGCGAACCCGGCGCCGAAGCAGATGAGGCTGAACCTCGGCGTGGCCTCGCGATGCAGCCTCGCGTGCAGGCGCCGGGCTGCCGTCACCCTTCGTCGCGCCGAGGGGGCCGCCTGGACTCCTGGCCACCGCGGGCGATCGAACGCAGCAGCCAGAGGGCGCCTGCGCAGGCACCCGTGAACCCGAGGAGGCCGAACGCGGGCAGCCCCCACAGTTCGGGCCCCCCCTGGACCGTCATCACGATGGACGAGCCGATGATGAGCGCGGCGACGACCAGGCCGACCGTGAGACGGCTGGCGGCTCGGTCGAGCTGATCGCCGGCGCGCTGCAGTCCCCGGACCTCGATGTGCACCTGAGCGCCGCCGTGACGAACGCTCCGGAGCAGGTGTGCCAGGTCGTCCGGCACGCGGGTGAGCAGGTCGAACATCCGGTTCGCCGAACGCCATCCGCGGCGGGCGAGCGCACGCGGCTGGTAACGTGCCCGCATCGCCTGCTTCAGCATCGGCAGGGCTTCCGTGGTCAGGTGGAAGTTCGGGCAGAGGGCACGTCCCATGCCCTCCGCGGAAATGAACGCCTTGATCAGGAGGGCCAGGTCCGCGGGCAGCGAGAGGCGGTGCCTGCGCAGGATGCCGGTCACGTCCAGCAGCATGTCGGAGAGGCTCAGCCGGGCGAGCGGCGTGCCGTGGTAGTCGTCGACGAAGGCCTCGATGTCGGCACGCAGGACGTTCTCCTCCATGCCGGCCCCGTCGTCGGCCCAGTCCAGCAGCACGTCCGTGACCGCGGAGGCGTCGCGTTGCACGAGGCCGAGCATCAACTGGAGCAGTTCGCCACGCCGCTGCGCCGAAAGGCGCCCCACCATGCCGAAATCGATGAAGGCGACGCGGTTGTCGCTCAGGTAGAACACGTTGCCGGGGTGGGGGTCCGCATGGAACACGCCATCCTCCACGATCATCTTCATGACGGCACGGGCCCCGCGGCGGGCGAGCAAGGAGCGGCTGAGCCCGGCCTGGTCGACACGCTCCAGCGCGTCGCCCGGGATGCCGCCGATGAACTCCTGCACGTTGACGCGCGTCCGCGTCCAGCCCCAGAAGACGCGAGGGATCACGATGCCCGAGTCGGCACTGAAGTTCGCGGCGATCCGTTCGGCATGCCGGCATTCGTTCGCCAGGTCCAGCTCCCGCCGGAGTGAGCGGCCGAACTCGCGCACCCATGCAACGGGCCGGTAGGGACGCAGTGCCGGCCACTCGCGCGCCGCCAGCCCGGCGAGGCGTTCGAGCAGGTGGAGGTCGGCTTCGACGATGCGCTCGATGCCCGGCCGCCGCACCTTCATCACCACCTCGGTCCCGTCCCGGAGACGCGCCCGGTGCACCTGCGCGATCGAGGCCGCGGCGACGGGCTCCGGGTCCAGGGCCTCGAAACCCGTTTCCCAGTCCTCCCCCAGGTCTTCGGCCAGTTGCTTCCGCAGCTGTTCGAAGTCGACGGCGGCGACCCGGCTGTGCAGCTTGGCGAACTCGGCGATCCATTCCGGACCGAACAGGTCAGCCCGGCCCGCGAGGACCTGACCCATCTTGACGAAGGTCGGCCCCAACTCCTCCAGCGCCCTTCGAACCTGCTCGGGCGGCTGCAGTCTGGCGAGTTCGGCGGACGTGTCCCACTTCACCAGGCGCCCCGCCTGTTCGAGCGCGCCGGCCCAGCCCAGGCGGCGCACCGCGTCGCCCAGGCCGTGCCGGACCAGGACGGACACGATGTGCTGCAGGCGTCCCAGGTCTCGCGCGGTGTCCAGGGTTTCGGTGAGCATGGGCGACGATTCGATGCGGGGAACACCACGATGGCACGCGTCGCCCACCCTCCCCTTGCGTCACGTCAATTGCGCGAGCGGCACGATCCGGCGCGGGCTCGCCGGAGCGCCTCGCCGCGGGCTTGACCCAGCGCAATGCATCGGCAGCCGACCCGCCTACGCTGTCCGTTCCACCTCAGGAGAACGCGATGACTCGAATGAAGGCCGCCATCTTCGTCGAACCCGGACGCATCGTCCTCGACGAGAAACCAGTTCCTGAAGTCGGACCGAGCGACGCGCTCGTGCGCATCACCACCACCACGATCTGCGGCACCGACGTGCACATCCTCAAGGGCGAATACCCCGTCGCACGCGGCCTGACGATCGGCCACGAGCCCGTGGGCGTGATCGAGAAGCTGGGTTCGAGCGTGCGCGGATACGTCGAAGGGCAGCGTGTCATCGCCGGGGCGATCACCCCGAGCGGCTGGAGCCATGCCTGCCTGTGCGGCGTCTGCTCTCAGGACGGTGCCGGAACGCCGCATGGCTGGCGAGCCATGGGAGGCTGGCGCTTCGGCAACACGATCGACGGGTGCCAGGCCGAGTACGTGCTCGTGCCCGACGCGATGGCGAACCTCGCGCCGGTTCCCGATGGACTGACGGACGAACAGGTGCTCATGTGCCCGGACATCATGTCCACGGGATTCAGCGGTGCCGAACGGGCCGGCGTGCGCATCGGCGACATCGTCGCGGTGTTCGCCCAGGGGCCGATCGGCCTGTGCGCCACGGCCGGCGCGCGCCTGAGCGGTGCGAGCGTGGTCATCGGGGTGGACCGGCTGGCGTCCCGCCTGGACATGGCGACACGCATGGGCGCCGACCATGTCATCGACGCATCCCGCGTCGACCCGGTGGACGAGATCATGAGGCTCACCGGCGGCCGTGGGGTCGACGCGGCCATCGAAGCCCTGGGCACCCAGGCCACCTTCGAGGCGGCCCTGCGCGTGCTGCGACCCGGGGGCACGCTGTCGAGCCTCGGGGTCTATTCCACTGACCTCACCCTCCCCCTCGGGGCATTCGCCGCGGGACTCGGCGACCACCAGATCGTGACCACCCTGTGCCCGGGTGGCAAGGAGCGCATGCGGCGCCTCATGTCCGTCGTGGCGTCCGGCCGGGTGGACCTCGGGGCGATGGTGACGCACCGCTTCAAGCTCGACGACATCGAGGCGGCCTATGACCTTTTCGGCCACCAGCGGGACGGCGTGCTCAAGGTGGCCATCACGCCGTGACCCGGCCGGCCTCCGGCCCTCGGTGCTCATGCCCGGGGAGTCACGGCATGGGGCGGTCCGTCCGGATGCCGGATCGGGAGATCCGTCCGGTCGCCCGCCGCGCGAGGCGCCAGGCCGCGGCGGCGGCGGGCAAGGCCAGCAGCCCCCATGTCCATGCGGCGGGCAGCCCCGGCGGAAAACCGAGCGCCCCGCTCACGGCCTCCACCGTCCACATCGGCACGGACGCGGCACACACCGCGAGCACGAGCACGTCGTACGCCGGATTCGGCGCGGGCCGGCCCAGCGGACCGCCCCGGAACCCTCGGAGCATCACCAGGTTCCCCACCACCACCGTGACGAAGGCGGTCGATCGCAGCATGGCATCATCCCATCCGGCGGCGGTGCCCATGATCTGGCCGAGCGCGGTCACGGCCAGGGACGCCCCTCCGATGGCCAGGGCGCGCACCACGTCCCGCCGGGAGAACAACGGGGCATCGGGCCTCCGCGGAGGCCGTCGCATCGTGTCGGTGGCGGCAGGCTCGGCCTCGAACACCAGCGAGCAGGCCGGATCGATGATGAGCTCCAGCAGGACGATGTGCAGCGGCGTCAGCAGCACCGGCCCGCCCAGTACCGGCAGCATCGAGACGCCGACGATCGGCACGTGGACGGCGAACAGGTAGCCCAGCGCCTTCTGCAGGTTGTCGAAGATGCGGCGCCCGCCGCGCACGGCCTCGACGAGCGAGCCGAACCGGTCGTCGAGCAGGACGAGCGCGGCGGCCTCCCGGGCGACGTCGGTCCCGCGCTGCCCCATCGCGACGCCGATGTCCGCCGCCCTCAACGCAGGTCCGTCGTTGACACCGTCGCCCGTCATGGCCACGACCTCACCCTGCGACTGCAGCGCCTGCACGATGCGCAGCTTCTGCGTCGGCGACACCCTCGCGAAGACGCGAACCTGCTTCACGGTCTGCCGGAACATCGGCTCGTCCAGCGCGTCGAGGGCACGGCCTGACAGGCAGCGCTCGTCCATCGGGCCCGGCCCCACGATCCCGGCGGCCGAGGCGATCGCCCACGCGGTCGCGGGGGCATCTCCGGTGATCATGACCACCCGCACTCCGGCCTCCTGGCAGGCCCGGATCGCTTCCGCGACGTCGCTTCGCAGCGGATCCTCGAAAGCGACCAGGCCCAGCGCCTGGTGCCCCACGTCCGGGACGTCGCCGGAGGACGGTGCCACGGATCGCGCGACCGCGATCACCCGCAGCCCCCGCGATGCCCAGTCGTCGGCCTGCGCCTGCAGTCTCGACAAGTGCGACGGATCGCCGCCGCAGCGAGCCAGGACCGCCTCGGGCGCGCCCTTCAGGGCGACGAGGCGGTGGTGGTCCTGTCGCCACACCTGGCACACGAAAGGCCTTCCCGGCGCCACACCCTCCCACTGCAGCACCTCTCCGGCATCGGGGTGCCCGGGAACACAGTCGAACAGGGCCCGGTCCATGGGTTCGATGCCGTCGCGGAGCGCCGCGTCGGCCGCGCCGCGCAGCAGGCCGCCGAACACGTCACCCGGTGGGCCTTGCGTGCGATGCCATCGGGACGTGCCGTCGTCGAGACCGGCCACGACCATGCGGTTCTCCGTCAGCGTCCCCGTCTTGTCGACGCACAGGACGGACGCGGTGCCGAGGGCCTCGATGGCCTGGACGCCGCGTCAGCACCTGGAGGCGGGACAGCCGCCAGGCACCGATCGCCAGCATGATGGCCCAAACCACCGCGAACTCTTCCGGCACGATCGACATCGCCAAGGTCAGGCCCACCAGCAGGCCCGAGACCCACGACGCCGCACGCCAGGCAAAGAGTATCGCCACGAGGATGCAGGTCACCGCCGCCAGCACGGCGACGAACCGCACGAGGCGGGCCAATTGCTCGTGAAGGTGGCTGCGCGGGTCGCCCAGCGATGCCACCGTGCCCCCGACCCGGCCCAGCGCCGTGCGGGAGCCGGTGGCCACGACAACGGCTTCGCCCTCGCCCTGGACCACCAGCGTGCCGGCATGAAGCGACTCGCCGGCGTCCAGCTTGTCGACCGGCACGGACTCTCCGGTAAGGGACGATTCGTCGACGCGCATGCCGTGGCCGCGGAGCAACCGGGCATCACAGGCCAGGCGATCGCCTTCGTGCACACGAAGCCGGTCCCCCTCCACGAGTTCCTGGCTGGAGATGCGTCGCGCGATCCCGTCGCGGATCACCGTGCTGCGCGGGCTGGCCAGCTGGTACAGCGCCTCCAGCACGCGCTGGGTTCGCAGCTCCTGGTAGACGGAGATCGAGGCAACGGCCAGGATCGACACCAGCAGCACGGCCGCATCGCCGAGGTTGCCCAGCATCCCGTACAGCACCATGCAGGCCAGGAGCAGCAACACCATCGGCTGCGACAGCACGAGCCGGAGCGCCGCCATGGGTGTGCGGTGGGCCGGTGGAGGCAGGAGGTTGGGCCCCTGCAGCGCCAGGCGACGCCGCGCCTCCGCCTCCGTCAGGCCGCACTCGGGGACGGACGCGGACATCAGTCGAGCACCACGGAATCGCGAAACTCAGTGACCACGCAACGCCACCCGTGCTGCTCTTCGAGGGCCTGCCGGAGCGCGTCGGCCGACCCGGGTTCGCCGTGCGTGATGAACACCCCGCGCGGTGCGGCCGGCATCGCCCCCGCCCAGGCGAGGAGTTCCGCGCGATCCGCGTGCGCGGACAGGCTGTCGATCATGATCACCTCCGCGCGCACCGGCACGTGCTCGCCGTGGATCTTCACCGTGGGCGCTCCCGCGGCGAGGGCGGCACCGCGAGTCCCCGCGGCCTGGAAGCCCGTGAGCAAGATGCCGTTCCGGGGGTCGGGTGCGTAGGCCTTCAGGTGATGCAGGACCCTGCCGCCCGTCGCCATGCCGCTCGCCGACACGATGATGGCGGGATGCCCGAGGTGGTTCAGGCGCCTTGACTCCGCCGGCCCGGCGGTCACGTTCGCCGAAAAGCACAGCGCGGCCGTCTGCTCGGTGGTCAGCCGATGTTCTTCGCGATGCGCCTGGTAGATCCGCGTGGCCCCTGCGGCCATCGGACTGTTGAGGTAGACCGGCACGTCGGCGATGCGATGCCGCAGCTTCAGTTCGTGGATGGCATGGATCAGCGCCTGGGCCCGGCCGACGGCAAACGCCGGCACGACGCAGACGCCGCCGCGCCCCACGATCCGGTTGATGGCGTCCCCCAGGGCCTGCAGCGGATCCACGGGAGGCCGCAGGCGATTGCCGTAGGTCGATTCGATGACCAGCCAGTCACAGCGCGTGGGCCTCGCCGGCGGATGCATCAGCAGATCGTCGTCGCGGCCCAGATCGCCCGAGAACAGGATGGTCCGGCCGTCCCACCCGACACGCACGCTGGCGGCACCGAGCAGGTGTCCGGCGCACTGGAACGTCACTTGCACACCCGGTACGGGTGCGAACGTCTCCTCGTACCGGGCCGCGCGGAACGACGCGAACGTCGCCTTCGCGTCCTCTTCCGTGTAGAGCGGCAAGGCGGGATGGTGCTTCGAGAATCCGTGCCGGTTGGCGAACTCGGCCTCCTCCTCGAGCAGGCGGCCCGAATCTGGCAGCAGCAGCTGGCACAGGTCACGGGTGGCGCTCGTGCACCACACCCGGCCGTGGAAGCCCTCCGCGCGCAATCGCGGCAGGTAGCCGCTGTGATCGAGGTGGGCGTGCGTCAGGACGACGGCGTCGATGGAAGACGGCGGCACCGGCAGGCGGTCCCAGTTGCGCAATCGCAGCTGCTTCAGCCCCTGAAACAGGCCGCAATCGATCAGCAGGCGCCTCCCGGCATGTTCCAGCAGGTACTTCGAACCGGTCACGGTGCCGGTGCCACCGAGGAATGTGAGCCGCATGTCCACCCTTTCGGTCAGAGGCCTCGCCTCATCATGCGGCCCGCTCGCGTCCCGACCCTTGCCCTGCGTCAAGCGCCGCCCGGAGCGGTGCCCCCCTGAGCGACGGACGTGTTGCAGACGAACGCCTGGCCAACGCTGACTTCTTGCGCTGCGTCAAATGGCGGCCGTCGGCGGGGGCGTAGGGTCTTGCCATGGAACGATGGATCGACGCCTACCCCTGGCTGGTCTGGCTGCTGGCAGGCATCGCGACCGCCCTGGTTTCCCTGCTCGGCCTGATCTACTGGTGGCTCCAGCACCCCGTGGACGAGGACGAGAGCCCTCCGCCCTGAACCGATCGGACGATGACCATGACCTCCTTGAAAACCATCCTGGTCCACATCGATGGCACGGGCGCGGCGACGCGGCGCCTGGGTATCGCGCTCGACCTGGCGCGCCGGCACGGGGCGTCTCTGGACGTCGCGTTCGCCGTGGCACCGAGGTTCGTGCCCCTCCCGATCCCCCTTGCCGACGGCATGCCGGCAGCGCCGCTCCTGGAGGAGGTCGACGACAGGCACCGCCGGCATGCGCGCGCGGTGTATCAGCGGCTGTGTGGCGATTCAGCCAACGTTCGCTGGCTGGACTGCTCGGGCCCCGGCATGGTCGATCACCTGCTTCGGCAGGCGCGTCTCACCGACTGCGTGGTGCTGGGGCAGGCCGACCGGGAGGATGCCTCTGGAAGCGATGTGCCACCGCACCTCGTCGAGGCGATGCTGTCCGGTGCGGGCGTCCCTGCGCTGCTGATCCCGCGTGTCGGCGCCGCCGAAGCACTGGGTGATGTCGCCCTCGTGGCATGGAAGTCGACGCCCGAGTCGGCGCGCGCGATGGCCAGTGCGCTGCCGCTGCTCGAACAGGCCCGCGACGTCCACGTGGCCGTCAGCGCCGCCGATGCACGCGACGCGATGGGCATCCAGCACTTCCTGTCGGTGCACGGCGTGCGCCAGGTCCATGTGCATGCGGGCGTGGCGGAGGCAGGCGCCGGCGATGCCCTGCTGTCTCTGGCGGCCGACACCGGCGCAGGCCTGCTCGTGATGGGTGGATACGGACACAGCCGGGCACGGGAGTGGATCCTCGGGGGCGCCACCCGCACGGTGCTGACCGCCATGACGGTGCCCGTCTGGATGGCGCATTGAACCGTCAGGGGACGAGCAGAACGGGCACACGGGCGCGGGCGAGCACGCCCGTCGCGACGGACCCGAGCAGCACGTTGCCGAGGGCCGAGTGGCCGTGTGTCCCCATCACGATGAGGTCGAACTGGCCTGCCTCCGCGAACGCGGCGATGGCCGGCGCTGCATGGGCCGCTTCGTGCGCCACCTTGACGCGCCAGCCTTGCTGCCTCGCGAATGCATCCGTGGCCCGCAACACCAGTTGCGCCTGCTCGTCGTAGTACCCGTTCAGCGCGGCCGAATCGATGTAGGCCGCGGCGTGCGCGGGAATCGGCAGCACCGCGGTGAACAGCGTGTACTCGTGGGACGGGCCCAGCAGCTCGTCGTGGGCGGCGATGTACGCCAGCATGCGTTTCGTGTGTGCGCTGCCGTCGATGGGGAGGAGGATCTTCATGTCGTCTCCGGGAAGTGGAACGGACATCCTCCGCCCTCGCCGCCACGCATCCCTTGATCGCCATCAACCGCCCGCGACGGCCGTCCGCGCCGGGAATGAGCAGGATCAACATCCGCCGGCGCGCCGGGCGGAAGAATGATTCGTCGAAGATGCTTCCGCGGAGGCCCGCATGCCGTCCCCCACCCTGCTGCTTCACCTCGACGATTCCGATGGCGTCGCCGATCGCACGCGTTTCGCGATCGACTTCGCGCGCCTTCATGCATGCCACCTCACCGGACTCGCGTCGGTCGGCACGATTCCGTTCGCCGCAGCCGCGGGGCCGGCACTGGGCGGAGCGGACCGCATCGCTTCCACGGTGAACCACATGATGTCGCGCGCGGCGCGCCGCATCGAAGTCTTTTCGGAACGCTGCCAAGCCGCGGGCGTCGTGTCGTTCGACAGCCAGCTGGCCGAAGACGAGGACACCAGCGCGCTCATCCGTGCAAGTCACGCGAGCGATCTGCTCATCGTCGGCCAGGGCACCGATGCCGAAACGCACCGGCTCGCGGAGGACGTGGTGATCGAGAGCGCAAGGCCCGTGCTTCTCCTGCCATCGGGTCCCGCGCCCGAGACCCCCTGGCGCAACGTGCTCGTGGCATGGGACAACAGCCGCGCCTGCGCCCGCGCGATCGCGGATGCCCTGCCGTGGATGCGCACAGCCGATCGGGTGCACCTCCTGGCGTGTGAGACACCGATGGCCGTTCGGCCATCCATGGCGTCCGTCGACATCGCCGCGGCGGCGGGTTGGCTCGCGCGGCACGGCATCGCGTCGACGCACAGCCTCGAGACGACCACGATCGATGTGGGAAATGCGTTGCTCTCGAGGGCGTCCGACTGGGACATCGACCTGCTGGTCATGGGCGCCTACGGTCACGCCCGGTGGACGGAGCGGCTCATCGGCGGAGTCACGCGGACCGTGCTTCAGACCATGACCGTGCCGGTCCTGCTCTCCCATTGACCTCCCGGTCTCGTGACTCGCAGCGCCTGGAATGTGAAAAGGGCCAGCTCCTTTTGAGAGCTGGCCCTTCGGTATAAATGGTCGGGACGGCGGGATTCGAACTCGCGACCCCTTGCACCCCATGCAAGTGCGCTACCAGGCTGCGCTACGCCCCGACTGAGCCCACAAGTATATCCGGAAACTTCGAGATTGTGACCACTGATCGTGAGGTATTTCGATGTGCCGTTTCGCTGCTCTGTTCCGGTACTCGTCAGAAGCTCAGCAGCGACCGGATGGACAGCAGTTCGCTGCGCAGCTGTTCGGTGGTGAGTTCGCTGGTATCGGGTTCGGGCAGCGGCTCGGGCACCTCGGCATCGGGTCCGAAGGACGAGGGCTCGGGCAACTCGCTGTCGTCGTGGGGTTCCTCGACGACCGGTGGCGTGGCACCGCCACGGGCATGGACCAGCTCGGTGAGCCGGTTGCGGGCGCCGCTGATGGTGAAGCCCTGTTCGTACAGCAGCTCGCGGATGCGCCGGATGAGCAGCACCTCGTGGTGCTGGTAGTAACGCCGGTTGCCCCGCCGCTTCATCGGCTTGAGCTGCGTGAACTCCTGCTCCCAGTACCGGAGCACATACGGCTTCACGCCGCACAAATCGCTCACCTCACCGATGGTGAAGTAACGTTTGGCTGGAATGGCGGGAAGCGCTTTCTCCATTGAAATCAATGAGATCGAGGCCGAAAGCTAGACTTTACTCGAAGTCCTCCCCGACGGGGATGTCGCCTTGCACAACACCTTTCAATTTGTGACTTGCGTGAAAAGTAACAACATTTCGGGCCTTGATCGGGATCGACTCCCCAGTCCGGGGATTGCGTCCGGGACGCGGCGCCTTCCGGCGGATGTTGAAGTTGCCGAAGCCGGACATCTTCACGTCGTCACCGGCGACCAGCGTGCCGTGGATGATGTCGAAGAACGCCTCGACCATGTCCTTCGACTCGCGCTTGTTCAGGCCCAGGCGCTCGAACAGCAGCTCGGCCAGCTCGGCCTTCGTGAGCGTGGGCGTCTCGAGCGTGGGCAGCATCAGCCGCTCGGGCGGCGGTTGATCAGGGGGCAGATCGGGAGGCAAGGTCGTCATGGTGTCTTTCGCTCAGGTCATCCGCGCAGGCGCGCGCCCAGCCGGGCCGAGAGGGCCGCCAGCACCGCCGCGACGCCTGCCTCGATGCGTTCGTCGGTGAGGGTCGTGGTGTCGTCGAGCAACTCGAGCCGCACCGCCAGGCTGCGTTCACCCGCGGCCAGGTCGGCGCTGGCCGCCGTCGGCTTGTAGATGTCGAACAGCTTGGCCGAACGCACGAGCGCCCGGTCGGCAGAGACGATGGTGTCGATCAGCGCGTCATGGGTGACCTGTTCGCCGACGATCACCGCGATGTCGCGCCACGCCGACTGCTGGCGTTGCACCGGTGTGGCCAACGGCACGTCGCGCTGGACGAGCGCCTCGGCGTCGATCTCGAACAGCACCGGTGCACCGGGCAGCTCGTAGGCCTGGCGCCAGCGCGGGTGCAGTTCACCGACGAAGCCGACATCACGGCCGTCGACCTGGATGCGCGCCGAGCGGCCCGGGTGCAGCGCCGGGTGTTCGGCCGCCACGAACGTGGCCACGCGGGGCGCGAACAGCGCCTCGATGTCGCCCTTCACGTCGAAGAAGTCGACGGCGCGGTCCTTCACGGACCACTGCACGGCATCCGCCGGGCCGTAGGCGAGACCGCCCACGCGCATCGGCTGATCGATGCCGGCGACCGTGGCGAGCGACGACGTCACCGACGCATCGCGGCGGAACACGCGGCCCACCTCGAACAGGCGCACGCGCGAGGCCTTCCGGGAGAGGTTGTGACGCAGCACGCCGATCAGGCTGCCGAACAGCGAGGAGCGCATCACCGACAGCTGGCTGGCGATGGGGTTCAGCACCTTGATGGGATCGGTGTTGCCGGCCAGTTCGTGCTCGAAGCGCTCTTCGACGAAGCTGAAGTTGATGGTCTCGAAGTAGTCGCGCGCGGCGATGGCGCGGCGCACGGCATGCAGGCCGCGGCGCGCTTCGGGGCGCACGCGCGCCGTGACCGGCGCGAGCGGCGGCGTGCCGGGCAGGTTCTCGTAGCCGATGACCCGCACCACTTCCTCGATCAGGTCTTCCTCGAGGGTCACGTCGAAGCGCCAGGCGGGCGGCGTGACGCTCAGGACGCCTTCGGACTTCACGGCGACCGACAGGCCGAGGCCCTCGAGGATCTTCGTGCTCTGGTCCTGCGTCACCGGCATGCCGATGACCTTCGACGCACGCGCGATGCGCAGCTCGACCGGCTGGCGCACGGGCACGTTGGGCGACTGGTCGTCGAGCGGGCAGGCTTCGCCGCCGCAGATGTCGAGGATGAGCTGCGTCACGCGCTCGACCTGGTCGAGCGTGCGCGAAGCGTCCACACCGCGTTCGTAGCGGTGGCTGGCGTCGGTGCTGAAGTTGTACTTGCGCGCGCGGCCGGCCACGGCCTCGGGCCACCAGAAGGCGGCCTCGACGTAGACGTTGCGGGTGTCGTCGGACACGGCCGTGGCGTCACCGCCCATGATGCCGGCGAGCGATTCGACGGCCTGGTCGTCGGCGATCACGCCGGTCTTCGTGTCGAGCGTGACGGTGTTGCCGTTGAGCAGCTTGAGCGTTTCGCCGTCGCGGCCCCAGCGCACCGTGAGGCCGCCGTGGATCTTGTCGAGGTCGAAGATGTGGCTGGGCTGCCCGGCCTCGAACATCACGTAGTTCGAGATGTCGACGAGCGCGGTGACCGAACGCTGGCCGCAGCGCGCGAGGCGGTCGACCATCCACGCCGGCGTCTTCGCCTTCGTGTTCACGTTCTTGATGATGCGGCCCGAGAAGCGGCCGCACAGGTCGCTGTCGACGACCTTGACCGGCAGCTTGTCGGCCTGCGAGACCTTGGCGGCAGGCGCCGCGGGACGGGTGAACGGCGTGCCGGTGAGCGCGGACAGTTCACGCGCGATGCCCGCGACGCTCAGGCAGTGCCCGAGGTTCGGCGTGAGCTTGAGCGTGAACAGCGTGTCGTCGAGGCGCAGGTGGTCGCGGATGGAGTTGCCGACCAGCGCGTCATCGCCCAGGATCAGCAGGCCCGACGACTCGTCGGACAGCTTGAGCTCCTTGGCCGAGCACAGCATGCCCTGGCTCTCCACGCCACGCAGCTTGCCGAGCTTGATGGCGAACGGTGCACCGCCCTCCTCCGCTGGCGGCAGCTCGGCGCCCACGAGCGCGCACGGCACCTTGATGCCCACGGCCACGTTGGGTGCGCCGCAGACGATGTTCAGCACGGTGTCCGGGCCCACCTTGACCTGGCACACGTTGAGGCGGTCGGCGTTCGGGTGGCGCTCGACGTGGAGCACCTCGGCCACCACGACGTGGCTGAACGGCGGGGCCACGGGGCGGAGCTCCTCCACCTCCATGCCGGCCATGGTCAGGGTGTCGGCCAGCGCCTGCGTCGACAGCGGAGGGTTGCAGAACTCGCGCAACCAGGATTCGGGAAATTGCATCTCAGGGGTTCCTGTCTCGTCCGGGGCGTGGGCTGCTTTACTTGAACTGCGACAGGAAACGCAGGTCGCCGTCGAAGAAGCCGCGCAGGTCGCTGACGCCATAGCGCAGCATCGTCAGGCGGTCGGCACCCATGCCGAACGCGAAGCCGATGTGGCGCTCGGGGTCGAGGCCGTAGTTGCGCACGACGTTCGGGTGCACCTGGCCGGAGCCGGCGACCTCGAGCCAGCGGCCCTTGAGCGGACCGCTCGCGAACGCGATGTCGACCTCGGCCGACGGTTCGGTGAACGGGAAGAACGACGGACGGAACCGCAGTTGCAGGTCGTCCGCCTCGAAGAAGGTGCGGAAGAAATCGGTGAAGACCGATTTCAGGTCCTTGAAGCTCACGTTCTCGCCGATCCACAGGCCTTCGACCTGGTGGAACATGGGCGAGTGGGTGGCGTCGCTGTCGACGCGGTAGGTGCGGCCCGGGGCGATCACGCGGATCTCGGGCATGGGGCTCACGCCCCGGTACTTCTCGGCGTGGGCGCGCGCGTAGCGCACCTGCATCGGCGAAGTGTGCGGGCGCAGGTTCAGCCAGGCGCCCTCACCGTCCTTCATGTCGACGTAGAAGGTGTCCTGCATGGACCGCGCCGGATGGTTCTCGGGGTTGTTCAGCGCCGTGAAGCTGAACCAGTCGGTCTCGATCTCGGGGCCTTCGGCCACGTCGAACGCCATCGAGCCGAAGATGGCCTCGACCCGCTCCATGGTGCGCGAGATGGGGTGCAGGCCGCCGGTGCCGCGCTGGCGGCCGGGCAGCGAGACGTCGAGTGCCTCGGCCTTCAGCTGGGCATCGAGCTCGGCGTCGGCGAGGGCCTGGCGGCGCGCGGTGAGCGCGGCCTCGACCTGCTGCTTGGCCGCGTTGATGAGGGCGCCACGCGCCTTCTTGTCCTCGGGCGACAGGGCCCCGAGCGCCTTGAGCTGCTCGGTCAACCGCCCCGACTTGCCGAGGTATTTCGCCTTGGCATTTTCCAGATCGGCCGGTGCCGCGCTTTGCGCGAAATCGGCTCGCGCTTCTTGCACCAATTGGTCGAGGTCGTTCATCAGTTCGCCAACGCAGAAAATGAATCGCAGAAAACAAAAAAGGCCGAACCAGAAGGATCGGCCTTGAGGGCTTGTCACCCGGACGGAATGGTCACCGCACGGGGTTGCCGCAGCGCCGGGTCACCCCGGCGCGGCACGACATCAAGCGAGCTGGGCCTTCACCTTCTCGACGATGCTGCCAAAGGCGGCAGGATCATTCACGGCCATGTCGGCGAGGACCTTGCGGTCGATCTCGATCGAAGCCTTCTTCAGGCCAGCCATGAACTTGCTGTAGGTGAGTCCGAGGCCACGGCTCGCCGCGTTGATACGGGCGATCCACAGTTGACGGAACACACGCTTTTTCGTGCGGCGGTCACGGTAGGCGTATTGCCCAGCGCGCATGACTGCTTGCTTGGCAATGCGGAACACGTTCTTGCGACGGCCACGGTAACCCTTGGCGAGTGCGAGAACTTTCTTGTGACGGGCGCGGGCGGTTACACCACGTTTGACGCGAGGCATGCGGTATCTCCTGAGAAGCGGTTAAAGGCCAGCGAAGGGCAGCATTTGCTTCATGTGCCCCATGTTGGTCTCGTGCACGTTGACGGCGCCACGCAGTTGGCGCTTGTTCTTCGTGGTCTTCTTGGTCAGGATGTGGCGCTTGAACGCCTGGCCCCGCTTGACGGTGCCGCCCGGACGCACGCGGAAACGCTTGGCCGCGCTTTTCTTGGTCTTCATTTTGGGCATGACTGCTCCTTGTTGATTGCTCCTGCAGGCGCCGGCAAACAAACTTGCCGTCTTGTTGGCCTGCAGAGGCTTCTGGCGACACCCTGGTGACCAAACCAGGGCATCGAACTCGCAAAAACTCTTTCGAAGGATCAGCGCTTCTTCGGGCCGAGCACCATGATCATCTGGCGCCCTTCCAGCTTCGGCATGTTCTCGACGACGGCCACGTCGGCCAGGTCGTCGCGGATGCGTTCCAGCAGCCGCATGCCGATGTCCTGGTGGGTGATCTCGCGGCCGCGATAGCGCAGCGTGACCTTGCCCTTGTCGCCGTCTTCCTCGATGAAGCGGCGCAGGTTGCGCATCTTGATCTGGTAGTCGCCTTCGTCCGTACCCGGGCGGAACTTGACTTCCTTGATTTCGATGACCTTCTGCTTGGACTTGGCTTCCGCCGCCCGCTTCTGCTCCTGGTACTTGAACTTGCCGTAGTCCATCAGGCGGCAGACCGGGGGGTCGGCCGTCGCGGCGATTTCAACCAGGTCGACATCGAGGTCGCCCGCCATGCGCAAAGCTTCCTGCGTGCTGACGATGCCCAAGGGTTCATTGTCGACTCCGTTGAGTCGGACCTCGGGCGCCATGATTTCACGGTTCAGGCGATGCTTGCGCTCCACATTGGGAGCGCGGCGGTCAGCAAAAGTAGCGATAGTTCTGATCCTTCAGCGAGCCCCGAGGCAACGGGACCCAAAAAAAATGTTCACGCGCCCCGGGTTCCTGTTTCAGACCCGCTGGGCGATGTCACTGGCGATTCTCGAGGAGAAGTCGGTGAGTGGCATCACACCGAGGTCCTGGTTGCCTCGGGCGCGCACCGCAACGGCCCCGTTTGCCTTCTCCTTGTCGCCGACGACGAGGAGATACGGGACCTTCTGCATGGAATGCTCGCGGATTTTACGGTTAATTTTCTCGTTGCGCAAATCAAGCGACACCCTAACCCCTTGTTTTTGCAGCGTTTTCGCGATTTCCCGGGCGTAGTCGGCCTGATCGTCCGTGATATTGAGCACCGCGACCTGCTTCGGAGCCAGCCACGCGGGCAGCGCGCCGGCGTGCTGCTCGATCAGGATGCCGATGAAACGCTCCAGGCTGCCCACGATCGCGCGGTGGAGCATCAGCGGGGTGCGGCGCTCGCCGGACTCGTCCACGTACTCGGCGCCCAGGCGCTCGGGCATGTTCGGGTCGACCTGGATCGTGCCGCACTGCCAGTGGCGGCCCAGGGCGTCCTTCAGGGTGTACTCGACCTTCGGGCCGTAGAAAGCGCCCTCGCCGGCCGCCACCTCGAACTCGCAGCCGGAACGGCGCAGGCTCTCCATCAGCGCGAACTCGGCCTTGTCCCACGACTCGTCGGAGCCGATGCGGGCCTCGGGGCGCGTGGCCACCTTGTAGATGATGTCGGTGAAGCCGAAGTCCTTGTAGACCTTCTGAAGCAGGGTCGTGAAGGCCGCGCACTCCTCGAGGATCTGCTCTTCCGTGCAGAAGATGTGGCCGTCGTCCTGGGTGAAGCCGCGCACGCGCATGATGCCGTGCAGGCCGCCGGTGGGTTCGTTGCGGTGGCACTGGCCGAACTCGCCGAACCGCAGCGGCAGGTCGCGGTAGCTCTTGATGCCCTGCTTGTAGATCAGGATGTGGCCGGGGCAGTTCATCGGCTTGAGCGCATAGTCGCGCTTCTCCGACTCGGTCACGAACATGTTCTCGCGGTACTTGCCCCAGTGGCCGGTCTTCTCCCACAGGCCCTGGTCGAGCAGCTGCGGGCCCTTGACCTCCTGGTAGCCGTTGTCGCGGTACACGGCGCGCATGTACTGCTCCACGGCCTGCCACACGGTCCAGCCGTTCGGGTGCCAGAACACCACGCCCGGTGCGTGTTCGTCGATGTGGAACAGGTCGAGTTCACGGCCCAGGCGGCGGTGGTCGCGCTTCTCGGCCTCTTCCAGCATCGTGAGGTACTTCTGGAGGTCGTCCTTCGTGGCCCAGGCCGTGCCGTAGATGCGCTGGAGCATCTCGTTGCGGTGGTCGCCGCGCCAGTAGGCGCCGGCCACCTTCATCAGCTTGAAGTGCTTGAGCTTGCCGGTGCTGGGCACGTGCGGGCCGCGGCACAGGTCCTCGAACTTGCCTTCGCGGTACAGGGACACGTCCTCGTTCGCCGGGATGCTGGCGATGATCTCGGCCTTGTAGGCCTCGCCGATGCCCTTGAAGTACTCGACGGCCTCGTCGCGCGGCAGCACGCGGCGCTCGACCTTCTCGTCCTTCTTCGCGAGTTCGGTCATCTTCGCCTCGATGGCCTCGAGGTCCTCGGGCGTGAACGGGCGCTTGTACGAGAAGTCGTAGAAGAACCCGTTTTCGATGACCGGGCCGATGGTGACCTGGGCGTCCGGGAACAGCTCCTTCACGGCATAGGCCAGCAGGTGGGCCGTCGAGTGGCGGATCACGTCGAGGCCCTCGGCATCCTTCTCGGTGATGATGGCGAGCTGCGTGTCCTGCTCGATGCGGAAGCTGGTGTCGACCACCCGGGCGGCATCGCCCTGCCCCACGCGCCCGGCGAGCGCCGCCTTGGCGAGGCCCGTGCCGATCGACGCGGCCACCTCGGCCACGGTCACGGGGTTGTCGAACTGACGCTTCGAACCATCGGGCAATTGAACGGAAATCATCGGAAGCTCCGGAAAACAAAAAAGCGCGGGGGTGAGCCGCGCTTTCGAGAACAAGACGAGAAAAGACGAACGAGCCGCGGCCGACTAGACGAGAACCTCACCAGTGGGAGTTCGCGGTGTCATAACCAGGGTGCCTTTCTCGCTCTTGCTCGTGGATTGAACCAACATTGTAGATCAGGTCTTGACCGCCTGGTAACGGGCTTCGAGCTCCTGGCGCAGCTGGCGGCGCACCTGGGCGGCGTTGCTGCGGCGGATCTCCTCGGCCGTCTCGGGCACCAGCGGCTTGACCTCGACCGGCTTGCGGTCGTCGTCCACGGCCACCATCGTGAAGAAGCAGCTGTTGGCGTGGCGCACGGTCTGGGAGCGGATGTCCTCGGTGATCACCTTGATGCCCACCTCCATCGAGGTGCGGCCCGTGTGGTTCACCGACGCCAGGAAGGTCACCAGCTCGCCCACGTGGATTGCCTGGCGGAAGGTCACCTGGTCCACCGACATCGTCACCACGTAGCGCCCGGCGTAGCGGCTGGCGCAGGCGTAGGCCACCTGGTCGAGCAGCTTCAGGATGGCACCGCCGTGCACGTTGCCGGTGAAGTTCGCCATGTCGGGCGACATCAGCACCGTCATCGTCAGCTGGTGGTTGGGCAGGTCCATGGTGGGGTCCGGAGGGAAATCAAAGAGGTTCGGCCAGCACCGGCGCGCCCTGGGCGAGCTCGGCGAATTCGTCGCGCAGGCGCTGGCTCTCGGCCACCGCCTTCGTCCAGGCAGCCGTGCGCCCGGCGAGGTCCTCGCCATAGTGCACGAAGTCGTTCCGGTCGGGCAACTTGCCGTTCGGCAGGGTGCGGATCCACTCCGGGTTCGGCGACACGACAACGACGTTGGACAGCAGCGGGCTCGCCCGGTGGCGGTGCCGCAGCGCCTTGTCGAGCCAGCCCGGGATCACGCTCTTCTGGAAGTGCGGGTAGAGGGTCAGCCCGTCGGCCATCGACGCGTAGTCGAGGTGCAGGTGGTAGTCGGTGATGCCGCCGTCCCAGTACGCACCGCGCGGGGCGCCGGGGATGTCGTGCACCGCGTCCAGCCAGAACGGGATCGAGCAGCTCGCGAGCACCGCCAGGCGCAGGTTGCTCGCGTCGAGCGGCGTCGTGTGCGTGCGGTAGTCCTGCAGCCGCACCGGCAGCGGGTCGCGGGCGTCGGAGAACACCACCCGCTCGAGCCACGCACCCATCGCGCGGCGGCTCAGCACGTTGGTGGCGAACGCGCCGGCGTACGCGAGCGGCGTGGTCACCTTCGACAGCGCCCGCCCTTCCCGCTTGAGCAGATGGCGGCCGCGGCTGGTGAACACGTGCAACCGATAGCGAGGATGCCCAAGCACCTCGGCCTCGCGCCCGCCGAAGTGCTCGGCAAGCTTCTCGCCGAAGGCCTCGGACACCTGCCGCGCCGTGGGCTTTCGCCCCGGTTCGTGCGGGTACTCCTGCGTGATGTAGTCATGGCCCATGCGGGCCAGCGCCTTCGCCGGATCGGGCAGACAGGCGCTCGCCATGCGCCAGGCGCCGATGGAGGCACCCAGCAGGTGCACCGGGTGGTCCGTGGCCCCGAGCCACTCGCCGAAGACGTATTGGTCGAGCGGGTTGAGCACGAGGCCCTTCGGCCCGCCGGCCGCGCCGGGGATGGCGCGCACGTCGGCCGGCCGAAGGCCGTGCTCGCGCAGGTGCGCGAGCGCGCGCGGGCCGGCATGGACCTGCAGGGCCTTCATCGGACCGCCTCGTTCAGCGTTTGAGCTTGGCGAAGGCCGCGGCCATCGCCGAACCGCCCGCCGGCTGGGCCGGCGCCGCGCTGCGGTAGCCCCCCCCACCACCGCCGCCCACCCGCTCGTTGCGGCCGGCCGGGCGGTGCGTGTTCTCGTGCGAACGGTCGCCACGGGACGCCACCGGCGCGTCGAGCTTCATCGTCAGCGAGATGCGCTTGCGCGACAGGTCCACCTCGAGCACGCGCACCTTGACGATGTCGCCCGTCTTGACCACCTCGCGGGCGTCCTTGACGAACTTGTTGCTCAGCTGGCTCACGTGCACGAGACCGTCCTGGTGCACGCCCAGGTCCACGAACGCGCCGAACTCGGCGACGTTGCTGACCGTGCCCTCGAGCGTCATGCCCGGCTGCAGGTCCTTCAGGTCCTCGACGCCGTCGTTGAAGCGTGCCACCTTGAAGTCGGGCCGCGGGTCGCGGGCCGGCTTCTCGAGTTCGGCGAGGATGTCCTTGACCGTGATGGCGCCGAACTTCTCGGTCGCGAAGGCCTCGGGCTTGAGCGCGCGGATCACGTCGCTGCGGCCCATCACCTCGCCCGCCGGCTTCTTCACCGTGGAGAGGATCTGCTCGACGACCGGGTAGGTCTCGGGGTGCACGCCCGACTGGTCGAGCGGGTTGTCACCGTTGCGGATGCGCAGGAAGCCCGCGCTCTGCTCGAAGGTCTTGGCGCCCAGGCCGCTGACGTCCAGCAGCTGCTGGCGGTTGCGGAACGCGCCGTTGGCGTCGCGCCAGCGCACGATGCTGCCGGCCACCGCGGTGCTCAGGCCCGACACGCGCGACAGCAGCGGCGCCGACGCGGTGTTCAGGTCCACGCCCACCGAGTTCACGCAGTCCTCGATGACGGCATCGAGGCTGCGCGCGAGTTCGCTCTGGTTCACGTCGTGCTGGTACTGGCCCACGCCGATGCTCTTCGGGTCGATCTTGACGAGCTCGGCGAGCGGGTCCTGCAGGCGGCGCGCGATGCTGACCGCACCGCGCAGGCTCACGTCGAGGTCGGGCAGTTCCTTGCTCGCGTATTCGCTCGCGGAGTACACCGACGCGCCGGCTTCGCTGACGACCACCTTCTGGATCTCGGTGCCCGGCGCCATCTGCTGGATGCGCTTGATCAGGTCGGACGCGAGCTTGTCGGTCTCCCGGCTGGCCGTGCCGTTGCCGATGGCGATCAGGTTGACGCCGTGGGTCGCGCACAGGCGGCCCAGCGTATGGATCGAACCTTCCCAGTCCTTGCGCGGCTCGTGCGGGTACACCGTGTTCGTGTCGAGCACCTTGCCCGTCGCGTCCACCACGGCCACCTTCACGCCGGTGCGGATGCCCGGGTCGAGGCCCATCACGACGCGCGGGCCGGCCGGTGCGGCCAGCAGCAGGTCGCGCAGGTTCGCGGCGAACACCTTGATGGCGACCTTCTCGGCTTCCTCGCGCAGGCGCGAGAACAGGTCACGCTCGAGGCTCAGGCTCAGCTTGACCTTCCAGGTCCACGACACCGTCTTGCGGATCAGGTCGTCGGCCGGCCGCTTGGCGTGGCTCCAGCCCAGGTGGATCGCGATGCGGCCCTCGGCCTTCGACGGCTGGCCGGGCTGCAGCTCTTCATCGAGCACGAGCTTGGCGTCGAGGAACTCCTGCGTGCGGCCGCGGAACACGGCCAGCGCCCGGTGCGACGGCACACGCGCGATGGGTTCGTCGTACTCGAAGTAGTCGCGGAACTTCGCGACGTCGGCGTTGTTCTCGTCCTTGCCCTCCATGAGCTTGGAGCGGAAGAGGCCTTCCTCCCACAGCCACTCGCGCAGCTTGCCCACGAGCACCGCGTCTTCCGCCCAGCGTTCGCTGAGCAGGTCGCGCACACCGTCGAGCACCGCGAAGGCATCGGCGAAGCCCCCCTCGGCGTTGACGAAGGCCGGCGCCTCGGCGGCGGGGTCGAGCGTCGGGTCGGCGAACAGCTTGTCCGCCAGCGGTTCCAGCCCGGCTTCGCGGGCGATCATGCCCTTCGTGCGGCGGCGCGGCTTGAACGGCAGGTAGATGTCTTCCAGCTCCTGCTTCGTGGGCGCGGCCTCGACCGCGGCGCGCAGCTCCGGAGTCAGCTTGCCCTGTTCGTCGATGCTCTTGAGCACCGCGGCGCGGCGGTCCTCGAGTTCACGCAGGTAGCCCAGGCGCGATTCGAGTTCGCGCAGCTGGATGTCGTCGAGGCCGTCGGTGGCTTCCTTGCGGTACCGGGCGATGAACGGGACCGTCGCACCACCATCGAGCAGTTCCACTGCGGCATTCACTTGTGCCGGCCGGCATTTGAGCTCGGCGGCGATCTGCAGGAGGATCTTGTCCAAAACGAAGGGCCCTCGGAACGGGCATGAAGCGGGAAAGCGGCGAAGTTTGCCACAGCGGAACATCCCACCCGGACGTCCGGGTTCGGCCACAATCCGCGGTCGCGATGCTTCCTGACCCCATGGCCCGACCGCCGACCTCCGCCCTGCTCCCCCGAACCGCCTGCGCCCTCGCCGCGCTGGCGCCGCCGCTCGCCCAGGCGCAGCCGGTCGGGATGGACCGGCCGGTCGTCACCGGCCTCGTGGTGCTGTGGGGCCTGTTCCTGCTCAAGACACTCTTCCTCCCGTGGTTCTCGTCGCGCCGGCGCCTGCAGTCCGAGGGTTGGCTCCCCGGCGTGGCCTTCACCGTGCTCGCGCTCGCCGTGGGCGCCGCGGTGTCCGTCGCCCTCGGGCAGCGGCCGGCCACGTGGGTCGCGTCCGCGGTCGCGTGGCAGGCGCTGTCGGTCGCCACCGTCGGGGTCGCGCTGCTGGTGGCGGTCGGGCTGCTCCAGCGCGGCAAGGCCGGCGCCTGGCCGCGCGTGCAGCAGGTCATGGCCCTCGCCTGGCTGGTGCTCGTGCCCGCCACCGGCCAGTGGGACCGCCTCACCCGCCACCACCACACCAGCCCGCCCGGCTTGCAGGACGTGCGCGCCAGCCAGCTGCGCCCCCTCAGCTCCGCCGAGATCGGCAAGCCCCTGGCCGACGCGCAGCCGCCGGCCGGCCAGTGCCAGCTGCGGGTCACCCGCCCAGGCGACGCCGCGCCGGTGCTGTTCGCCGCCTACGGCCGCGGCAGCGGGGATCCCCGCGACCGCCTGTCCGCGCCCGCCGTCTGGCGCGAACGGTCGGCCGCATTCATCGGCCTCGGCGACGGCTCGCTCGGGCTGCAGGACAACGTGGGGCTGGTCCGGCGCACCGGCCTCGGCTGGCAGCTGGACGTCGCCCAGCCCTGGACCTGGGAGCAGGTGCAGTCCGCCCACGCCGCCCACCAGGTCGAGGCCGCCCGCCAGGCCGAACGGGCGGGCCGCGAGGCGGCATGGCGCGCCGTCGACAGCCAGCGCCGGCTGCTCACCACCACCCCGCCCGATCCGCACGCCGAGTCGCCGCTGCGCCTCCGGCCGGACAGCGCCTTCGAGCGGCTCGAATCGCCCGTGGCGGCCCGCGCGCTGGCCGCGGCCCAGCTCACCTGCACGCGCTCGGCCGGCTCACCCACCGGATGGCAGTGCGCCAACACCCGCGAGGCCTGGATCTGCCCGGTGATCCTGCTCTCCTCGCTGTGCGAGGCGCCGGGCCGCCGCGTGACCGGCGAGGTGCTCAACCTGCAGGCCGGCGTGCCCGACGGGGAGACCGGCAGCGACACGTCCTGGTTCCTCTTCAAGGCCCGCCCGGCCGCCTGCGTGCTGCTGAGCCGGCGCCTGTCCGACAGCGCCGTGCGCGCCGCGAGCGGGCCCGCGCTGCTCACCTGCGACGCCACGGGCGCCGACCCCGACCTGCCCGTGCCGGTGCTCACCGCCGAACTGCCCTACCCGACCGAATCCGAACGCAGCCGGCTCGACGACAAGGTGCGCGACCTGCGCTCGGCCTACGACGACGCGCTGCGCGGCGCCCGCGGCCCGACCACGGAACCGCTGCCCTTCCGCATCAACGCGATGACCGACGACGAGATCGCGTGCGACACCGCCTCGGGGCCGTGCCGCCGCTTCACCGCCCACCTCGTGGCCGACGGCTCGCCGGTGGAGGTCACGGAACGTTGCAGCGACCCGGCCACCGCCGCGGCCCAGTCGCGCTTCACCGACCCGTTCTTCAAGCCGTGAACGGCGCAGCGCTGCCGGTGCCGCCCGCAGCCGACTCGCGCCAGCGGGCGATCAGCTCCACCAGCCGCACCGGCTCCGCCGGCTTGACGAGGTGGGCGTCGAAGCCCGCGTCGAGCGCCTGCTGCCGCTCCGCGTCGCGGCCGTAGCCGGTCACGGCGATCATCAGTGAGCGGGACGTCTGCGGCAGCGCACGCAGCCGCGCCGCCACGGCGTAGCCGTCGAGCCCCGGCAAGCCGATGTCGAGCACCACCACGTCGGGCGCGAACGTGGGCGCGAGGGCCAGCGCCTGCAGCCCGTCGTGCACCGTGCGCACCTCGTGGCCCGCGATCTCGAGGCACATCGCGGTGGTCGCCGCGGCATCGCGGTTATCGTCCACCACCAGCACCCGGCTCGCGCTGGTCGCGGGGGCCTCGGCGGCGGGCACGTCCGGCTCGGCCTGCGGGGTCACCACCTCGCTCAGGCACGGCAGCACCACGCGGAAGGTCGAGCCCTGGCCCGCACCCCTGCTGGTCACCGACACATCCCCCTTGTGCAGCCGCACCAGCCGCTGCACGAGCGTGAGCCCGACCCCGAGGCCGCCCTGGCTGCGGTCGAGCGACCGCTTGCCCTGCTCGAACAGGTCGAACACGTTCGGCAGCAGGTCGGCCTCGATGCCGATGCCCGTGTCGGTCACCGTGATCGACGCGAGGCCGGAGGTGACCTCCAGCACGACCGACACGTCGCCGCCCGATTCGGTGTACTTGGCCGCGTTGTGCAGCAGGTTCGACACGACCTGGGCCAGGCGCGCCGCGTCGCCGCGCAGCAGCACCGGATGGTCCGGCAGGCGGTGCGTGACGCGGTGGGACCGGGACTCGAGCGCCGGCCGTGCCGTCTCGAGCGCCATCGAAATCACGGTGCGGAGGTCGAGCACCTCGGTCTGCAGCGCGATCTTGCCCTGGCTGATGCGGGCGACGTCGAGCAGTTCCTCCACGAGCCGCGTCAGGTGCTTGATCTGGCGCCCGGTCACATCGGTGGCCCACGACAGCTTCGGATCGGGCGGGGCCACGCGCCGGATGACCTCGAGGGCGTTGCGGATGGGCGCGAGCGGGTTGCGCAGCTCGTGCGACAGCATCGCGAGGAACTCGTCCTTGCGCCGGCTCGACTCCTGCAACTTCGTCTCGGCGGCGCGCCGCTCCTCGATCTCGACCTGCAGCGTGCGGTACAGCCGTGCGTTCTCGAACGCGATGGCCGCACGGCCGGCCAGGTCCTCCAGCGTGCCCCACTGCAGCGGGTTCGCGGCGTCGCGCACCGGGTCGATCCACAGCGAGCCCAGCACCTTCTGCCCGATCAGCAGCGGCACGGCCGCGGCCGGCGGCCCCCAGCCGGCCCCCTCGGCCTCCCGGGCGACCTGCACCACGCGGCGCTCGGCCATGGACCGGGCGATGGCGTCGCGTTCGTCGGGTTCGAGCGAGGTCATCGGGCACACCGACACCTCCGGCGGCGAACCCGCGCTGCGGAACACCTGGGTGTGGTCGTCCGTCTCGCCCGGCAGCACCACCGTGGCCCGATCCGCCAGCCCGGGCACCACCAGCTCGATGAGCCGCCGCGCGCCCACCTCGAGGTCGAGCGAGCCGCCCAGCACGCTGCTGGCATGCGACAGGAAACCCGCACGCTGCGTCGATTCCTCCGCGGCGACCCGCGCCGCTTCGGCCTGGGCCAGCGCCACCCGTTCGTCGGCCTGCACGCGCAGCCGGCGCTGCATCAGGTGCAGGTCGACGAACACCTTGACCTTCGAGCGCAGCACCTCGGGCACCACGGGCGACAGGATGTAGTCCACCGCACCCAGCGAATAGCCGCGCACGGTCTGCACCTCGTCGGCGTACGACGTGATGAAGATGATGGGGGTGTGGGCCGAGCGCTTGTACCGGCGGATCAGGCTCGCGGTCTCGAAGCCGTCGATGTCGGGCATGTTGACGTCGAGCAGGATCACCGCGAACTCGCGGCGCAGGATCTCGCGCAGCGCATCGCTGCCGGACCGCACCGACACGATGTTCTGTCCGAGCTCTTCCAGCACCGTCTCGAAGACGAGCAGCTTCTCCGGCATGTCGTCGACGATCAGGATGTCGGCGCGTTCCGCCGGCTCCTGGGTCAGCCCCCCGAAACTGCCGTTCAACGGCACAGCCAGCCTCGCAACGCCGCCAGCAGGTGCATCGGGTCCACCGGCTTCGAGAGGTAGTCCCACGCGCCCGCCTCGATGCACTTCTGGCGGTCGCCCTTCATCGCCTTCGCCGTCACCGCCACCATCGGCAGGTCACGCCCGCGCGGGAGCTTGCGGATCTCGCGCATGGTCTCCATGCCGTCCATCTCCGGCATCATGATGTCCATCAGCACGATGTCGATCGTGGGGTCGGACTCCACCAGCCGGATGGCCTCGCGGCCGTTGCCGGCGGACACGATCACCATGCCCTCGTTGTCCAGCACCGTGGCCAGCGCGAAGATGTTGCGCATGTCGTCGTCGACGATCAGCGCCTTCTTGCCGGCCAGCGACCGGTGGGCGCCCAGCACCTCGTCGATGGCGTTGCGCTGCTCCTCCGACATCGTGCCGGGGTTGCGGTGCAGCGCCGCCGTGACCTGCGCGAACGTCGCGGGCCAGCCGTCGCTGCGGCGCAGGGCGTACGCACCGCCCGCGCCGTTCCACGCCGTGTCGGACAGCCCGCCCGGCGCATGCAGCACCACGGCCGGCGGGCACAGGCCGCCCCGCGCCTCGATGGCCTCCGCCACGTCCTCCGGGCCGAGGCCGTCGAACCTGGCGTCGATCAGCGCCGCGTCCACCGTCGTCAGCGCGGCGCGCGCGGCGGCGGCGTCCTGCACCACCACCGTCTCGATGCCCTCGTCCAGGCGCAGCAGGCACTCCGAGCGGGCGGCCGAGCCCGGCATCGCGACGAGCAGGCGGCGCGTGCCGCGCTCCACGTAGCGGTACAGCTCGCGCGCCGCGTCGTCCACCTCGTCCTTCGACTGCAGCGGTTTGGCCAGGAAGCCGATGGCACCCGCCGCGAACGCACGCTCGCGCGACTCGTCGGTGGACACCACGCAGATGGGCAGGTGCCGCGTCGACTGGTCGGTCTTGAGGCGGTCGAGCACCCGCCAGCCCTGCATGTCGGGCAGGAAGATGTCGAGCGTGATGGCCGCCGGCTGGTACTCGCGCACCATCGTCAACGCTCCGGCGCCCGTGCCGCTCACGAGGCCCTTGAAGCCGGCCAGGCGCGCGGCGTCGAGCAGCACCTTCGCGAACGCGAGGTCGTTCTCGACGATCAGCAGCACGCGGTCGCCCGACGAGATGTCGTTCCGGTCGTCGTCGGCGGGGTTCTGGAAGACTTCGGCGTCGCCATCGACCTCGCCCGCCGACTCGTGCAGTTCGCCGATCGGGCGCAGGGCCGCGCGGGACTGCTGCACCGGCGGCTTGGGCCGCGTGCTGCCGTCCGTGCCCTTCTCGCCGTTGAGCCAGCGCACCTGGCGCGGCGGGCGCACCGCCGCGTAGCTGTGCGGCAGGTACAGCGTGAACGTGCTGCCCGAGCCCGGCACGCTGACCAGGCGGATCTCGCCGCCGAGCAGGCGCGACAGCTCGCGGCTGATGGCAAGGCCGAGGCCCGTGCCGCCGTATTTGCGCGACGTGGACCCGTCGGCCTGCTGGAAGGCCTCGAAGATGATCTGCTGCTTGTCGGCCGAGATGCCGATGCCGGTGTCGGCCACCGCGAACGCCAGCACCTGGGTGGCACGGTTCAGGCTCTCGTTGTCCGGCGACCAGCCGTCCGTCGCCACCGAGATCGAGAACGTCACGTGACCCTGGTGCGTGAACTTGAAGGCGTTCGACAACAGGTTCTTGATGATCTGCTGCAAGCGCTTGACGTCGGTCACCAGCGACTTGGGCAGGTCGCCGGCCACGTCGATGAGGAAGTCGACGTGCTTCGATTCGGCGAAGTGGCGGAAGCTGCGTTCCACCGAACGGTGCAGGTCCTCGACGCGCAGTTCGCTCACGTCGACGGCCACCGTGCCGGACTCGATCTTCGACAGGTCGAGGATGTCGTTGATCAGCATCAGCAGGTCGTTGCCGGACGCATGGATGGTCTTCGAGAACTCCACCTGCTTGCCCGACAGGTTGCCCTCGGGGTTGCGGCACAGCTGGTCGGAGAGGATCAGCAGGCTGTTGAGCGGCGTGCGCAGCTCGTGCGACATGTTCGCGAGGAACTCCGACTTGTACTTGGACGTCAGGGCCAGCTGCTCGGCCTTTTCCTCCAGCGCCTGGCGGGCCTGTTCCACCTCGGCGTTCTTGCGCTCCACCTCCTGGTTCTGGTGGGCGAGCAGCCGGGCCTTGTCCTGCAGTTCGTCGTTGGTCTGCTGCAGTTCCTGCTGGCGGTTCTGCAGTTCCTCGGCGAGCGACTGGGACTGCTCGAGCAGGCTCTCCGTGCGCGAGTTCGCCTCGATGGTGTTGATCACGATGCCGATGGACTCGGTCAGCTGCGTGAGGAAGGCCTCGTGCACCGGGTTGAACCGCTGCAGCGACGCCAGTTCCAGCACGCCCCGCACCTCGCCCTCGAACACCACCGGCAGCACGAGCACGTCGAGCGCGGCGTTTTCACTCAGGCCCGACGCGATGCGGAAGGCGCTGGACGCCACGTTCGTCAGCAGCACCTTCTGCTTGTCGAGCGCGCACTGGCCCACGAGCCCTTCGCCGAGGCCCACTTCCTTGCCGTGCATCTGCTGTCCGCCCGACGCGTAGCTCGCGAAGAGCTTGAGCTTGTGCGAATCGGCCCCGGGGCGCAGCACGTAGAACTCGGCCTGCTGCACCCCCACCACGGGCGCCAGCTCGGAGAGGATCAGCTGGCCCACCGCCACCAGGTCGCGCTGGCCCTGCAGCATGCGCGTGAACTTCGCCAGGTTGGTCTTGAGCCAGTCCTGCTCGGTGTTCTTCTGCGTGGTGTCCTTCAGGTTGCGGATCATCTCGTTGATGGTGTCCTTCAGCGACGCCACCTCGCCCTGCGTGTCCACCGTGATGGAACGTGTCAGGTCGCCCTGGGTCACCGCGGTCGCCACCTCGGCGATGGCGCGCACCTGGGTCGTCAGGTTCGCGGCCAGCTCGTTCACGTTTTCCGTGAGGCCCTTCCACGTGCCCGAGGCCCCCGGCACCTTCGCCTGGCCGCCGAGCTTGCCCTCCACGCCCACCTCGCGGGCCACGGTGGTCACCTGGTCCGCGAAGATGGCGAGCGTGTCGGTCATGCTGTTGATGGTGTCGGCGAGCGCCGCGATCTCGCCCTTGGCCTCCACCGTCAGCTTCTGCTTCAGGTCGCCATCGGCCACGGCCGTCACCACCTTCGCGATGCCGCGCACCTGGGACGTCAGGTTGCCGGCCATGAAGTTCACGTTGTCGGTCAGGTCCTTCCAGGTGCCCGACACGCCGGTCACCTGCGCCTGGCCGCCCAGGCGCCCTTCGGTGCCCACCTCGCGCGCCACGCGGGTCACTTCCGCGGCGAACGACGACAGCTGGTCCACCATGGTGTTGATGGTGGCCTTGAGCTCCAGGATCTCGCCCTTCACGTCCACCGTGATCTTCTCGGAGAGGTTGCCCGCGGCCACGGCCTTCGTCACGTCGGCGATGTTGCGCACCTGGCTCGTCAGGTTCGACGCCATCAGGTTCACCGAGTCGGTCAGGTCCTTCCACGTGCCGGCCACGCCCTGCACGTCGGCCTGGCCACCCAGCTTGCCCTCGGTGCCCACCTCGCGGGCCACGCGGGTCACTTCCGCGGCGAACGACCGCAGCTGGTCCACCATGGTGTTGATGGTGTTCTTCAGCTCGGAGATCTCGCCCTTCACGTCCACCGTGATCTTCTTCGACAGGTCACCCGCGGCCACGGCCGTGGTCACCTCGGCGATGTTGCGCACCTGGCTCGTCAGGTTGCCGGCCATGAAGTTCACCGACTCGGTCAGGTCCTTCCACGTGCCGGCCACGCCCTGCACGTCGGCCTGGCCGCCCAGCTTGCCCTCGGTGCCCACCTCGCGGGCCACGCGGGTCACTTCCGCGGCGAACGAGCGCAGCTGGTCCACCATGGTGTTCACGGTGTTCTTCAGCTCCAGGATCTCGCCCTTCACGTCCACCGTGATCTTCTTCGAGAGGTCACCCGCGGCCACCGCCTTCGTCACGTCGGCGATGTTGCGCACCTGGCTGGTCAGGTTGCCGGCCATGGAGTTCACCGAGTCGGTCAGGTCCTTCCACGTGCCCGACACACCCTCCACCCGCGCCTGGCCGCCGAGGGAACCTTCGGTGCCCACCTCGCGGGCCACGCGGGTCACTTCGGAGGCGAAGGACCGCAGCTGGTCCACCATGGTGTTGATGGTGTTCTTCAGCGTCAGGAACTCGCCCTTGACGTCCACATCGATCTTCTTCGAGAGGTCGCCCTTGGCCACGGCCGTGGTCACGTCGGCGATGTTGCGCACCTGGTCGGTCAGGTTGCCGGCCATGGAGTTCACCGAGTCGGTCAGGTCCTTCCAGGTGCCCGCCACGCCCTTGACCTTGGCCTGGCCGCCCAGCTTGCCCTCGGTGCCCACTTCGCGGGCCACGCGGGTCACCTCGGCGGAGAAGTCGCCCAGCTGCTCCACCATGGTGTTGATGGTCTTGGCCGTGCGCAGGAACTCGCCCTCCAGCGGCCGGCCCTCGACCTCGAGCGCCATGCTCTTGTTCAGGTCGCCCTGGGCCACCGCGCCGATCACGCGCGCCACCTCGCTGGTGGGGTGGACCAGGTCGTCGATCAGTGCGTTGATGCAATCGATGGACTCGCCCCAGAACCCGCGGGCCTCCCGCAGCGAGGCGCGCTGCTTGAGCTTGCCCTCCTTGCCCACCACCTGGCGCAGCCGGGAGAGCTCCTCGGCCATGCTGGCGTTCTGCTCCACGACGTCGTTGAAGGCGTCGGCCACCTTGCCGGCCACGCCGGGCCAGTGCAGCGGCAGGCGGATGGCCGCATCGCCCTTGCGCAGCGCCGACAGGGCGGCCAGCAAGGCTCCCCACTGGGCGTCGTCACTGCGGGCCACGGGGGCCAGGTTGTCGAGAACGTTCATCGGGACTTCTCCGGAAGGGGATGGGAGCGCGGCTTGCCGGTCAAGATCATCTCACCCCGGCGGGCTTTTCGAAATCTGTCGCGAATGGGGATACCCACAACATCGCGCCAGGCTGCTTCTATCAATAATGAAGAATGCTTCGACCCGGACACTTCTTTGGCCGCCTCCTGGCGGCCGCCGTGGTGGTGCTCGCCCCCCTGGTGGCGCTCCACGGTTGCACCTTGTACCAGCAGTACGAGCGGGCCGAGGCGCTGGCGTACCGGTCGGTCTCCAACCGGGCAGCTGAAAAGGCGAAGGACGTCCAGGAACTGCTGGAGCGCGCCCGCAGCCTCCTCGAAGTGATCGCCGCGCGTTCCGACATGGCCTCGCTCGACCCGCAACGCTGCGCCGATGCGCTCCATGGCCTCGCCACCATCGACCCGCTGTACGCGAACATCGGCGTCGTGGGAGCCGACGGGGCGCTGGTCTGTTCGGCCATCCCCCGCCCGCGCGACCTGCCCGTCGTCTCGGTCGGCGACGCCCCGTGGTTCCGCGAAGCCATCGCCGCCGGCGCCCCCAGGCTCAGCCCTCCCATGCCGGGCTTGACGGCCCAGACCCTGGTGTCCGTGCTGACCGTCCCGTTGCGGGATGCCACCGGCGCGCAGGTGGGCCTGGCCGGACTCACCTTGAACCTCGGCCTCGTGGCGGAACGCCAGTTCGGCCCGGGCCTCCCGCCCGGCGGCAGCATCACCCTGGTCGACCAGCGCGACACCGTGGTCACGCGTTTCCCCGAACCGGCCCGCTGGATCGGCCGCCCCACCCCGCGCAGCGTGCAGGACGTGCGCCGCGACACGCCCCACGGCGTCGTGGTGGTGCCCGGTGCCGACGGCATCGTCCGCGCCTACGCCACGGCCGACGTGGGCATCCACGGCCTGCGGGTCGCGGCCGGCGTGCCCACCGACTTCGTTTTCGCGTCCGCGCGCAAGGACCTGCTCCGCGGCACGCTGGTGGCCGTGGGCACGCTGCTGCTGGCGGCGGCCCTCGCCCTCGTCTTCACGCGCACCCTGTCGCGCCCGCTGGCCAGCCTGGGCCGCACGGCCAAGGCCTGGGCGTCCGGCGCCCGCGGCACGCGCGCCGACGAACAGCTGCCCGGAGAGTTCCGCACGCTCGCCCGAGAGTTCAACGCGATGATCGACGCCCGCGAGGCGAGCGAGTCCCGCCTCGTCGAATCCGAGCGCCGCTACGCCGCGATGCTGGACGGCGTGGACCTCCTCGCCATCACCGTCGCACTCGACGGCCGCTTGATGTACGCGAACGACGCGCTGTCGCGCCTGACCAGGTGGAGCACCGACGAGCTGCTGTCGGGCGACTGGACCCGCCTGGTGCTGCCGGCCGACGCCACCGACATCTTCGCCGGCCTGCGCACCACGGCGACCCGCGAGATCCCCGTGCCGCCACGCCAGGACGGCACCCTGCTCACGCGCGACGGCCGGCGCCGCCGCATCCGCTGGGCCAACGCGCCGCTGCGTTCGGCCTCCGGCGAACTCATCGGCATCACCAGCATCGGCGAGGACGTCACCGAACGCCACGACGCCGAGGTCGCCCGCCAGGCCAGCGCCCGCGCCGAGGCGGCGAACCAGGCCAAGACCGAGTTCCTGGCCCACATGAGCCACGAGCTGCGCACCCCGTTGAACGCGGTGCTCGGCTTCTCGCAGCTGCTGCAGCTCGAGGCTGGCGATCACCTCGGCGCGCCGCAGCGCCACCAGCTGGACCTGATCCACCTCGCGGGCGTGCAGCTGCGTTCGCTGATCGACGACGTGCTCGACGTTTCGCAGATCGAGTCGGGGCGCCTCGCCATCACGCTCGAGAACGTCTCGCTCCCGGGCCTCGTCGACGACGTGCTCAAGTTGAGCAGCCCGAACGCCGCGGGCGAACAGGTGCAGCTGGGCATCCAGGGACCGCTGCCCGGGGTCACGCTGCGCACCGACCCGGTCCGGCTGCGCCAGGTGTTGCTCAACCTCGTGTCGAACGGCATCAAGTACAACCGTCCGGGCGGCCACGTGCGCATCGCGGCACGCTCGCTCGGCGACATGCTCGAGATCGACGTCGAGGACGACGGGCTCGGCATGTCGACCGAACAGCTCGGCCAGCTGTTCCAGCCGTTCAACCGCCTCGGCCGCGAACTCGGGCCCGTGGCGGGCACCGGCATCGGCATGACCCTGTCGCGCCAATTGGTGCGCCTGCTGGGCGGCGAACTCACGGTGCAGAGCACGCCGTCGCGCGGCACGCGGGTCACGGTCTCGATGGCCGGGGCCATCGTGCGCGCCACGCCGGCGGCCGACAACACGCCGCGCGAACCCGCGCCGCAAGGAGCGCCGGGGCAACCCTCGGGCACGGTGCTCTACATCGAGGACAACGCCGCCAACACGCTGATCGTGCAGGAGTTGCTGGCCCCGTGGCCCGGCGTGCGCCTGCTGCTGGCGGCCGACGGATCCAGCGGCATCGCCCTCGCCCGCCAGCACGCTCCCGACCTCGTGCTGCTCGACATGCGTCTGCCCGACATGCACGGCATCGAGGTGCTCGCCGCGCTGCGCACCGAGCCGCTCACGGCCACGATCCCCGTGGTGTCGCTGTCGGCCAGCGCGATGCCGGAGGAGGTGGACGCCGCGCGGGCCGCGGGGGCCACGGCCTACTGGACCAAGCCCATCGACTTCGGGCCGTTCCTCAAGGGGGTGTCGTCGCTGCTGGCGCGCCGGCCGGCGGCATCGCCGCCGCGCTGAAGCCCGGCAACGCTCGCGTGCCTTGGCAGCGGTGGATCCCGGCGTTCGCCGGGATGACGGCGCTGCAGGTCACCCCGGCGAACGCCGGGGCCCACGGCCCGCCGGTGCGCGTCTGTCGCTCAGACCGACGCGCGTTCGACGATCGAGAACCCGATGTCGATGACCCGCTCGCCCACGTCGCCCCCTTCGGCGCGCGTGACGATGCAGCGGGCCGCCTGTTCCCCGATGCGCGAGCCGTCCACGCGCACCGTGGTCAGTGCCGGGTGCAGGTCCTTCGCCATCGACAGGTCGCCGAAGCCGATCAGGCCCAGCCGGCCGGGCACGTCGATGCCCTGCGACTGCGCTTCGATCAGCACGCCCAGGGCCAGCAAGTCCGAGCTGCAGAAGATGGCATCCAGGCCGGGATCGGCGGCCAGCAGGTCGCGCAGGCCCGTGCGGCCGCTCGCGAGCGTGGTGGGCGCGGGCACGAGGTGCACCTTGACCTCGGGCAGGCCGAGCTCGCGCGCGCACTGCACGAAGGCCTCGCAGCGGCGGTGCGAGCGTTCGTCGTCACCGCCGATCAGGGCCATGCGGCGGCGGCCCTTCTCGTGCAGGTAGCGGCACACCGAGCGCCCCACTTCCACGTGCGAGAAACCGACGAGCATGTCGAGCGGCGTGGGCGTGATGTCCCAGGTCTCGACGATGGGGATGCCCGAGGCCAGCAGCCGCTGCCGCCCCTCGGGGGTGTGCGTGATGCCGGTGAGCACGATGCCGTCCGGGCGCCGGCCGATGATGGCGCCCAGCAGGTCGTCCTCGCGCGAATGCGCGTAGCCGCTCTGGCCCAGCATCAGCTGGTAGCCCTTGGCGGCCAGCGCCGCGGTGAGCGACTCCACCGTCTCGAGGAACACCGGCCCCGACAGCGTGGGAATCACCGCCGCGACGAGGCGGCTCTTGTTCGAGCGCAGGCCGCCCGCGAGCAGGTTGGGCACGTAGCCCGTCATCGCGATGGCATGCCGCACCTTGGCGAGCGTGGCCGCGGGCACCTGGTCCGGCTTGTTGACCGCGCGGGAGACGGTCATGGCCGACACCCCCGCCAGGCTGGCGACATCGTTGACGGTGGCTCGGCGCGGGCGCACCGGCGGCGATGAAGGGGGCCCGGCTTTCGGGTCGGTGGGTGCTGTCATACGGCGCGGATGTTACCTGCGGAATACGCAGTTCCACGCTTGCCACCCCCTGCGAAGCGGGTCTCGTTTTCCCGGGCTGCGGCCGTGGGATGTCGGACAACCCGGTCAGGTTTCCTCGATGGGCACCAGGATGGCATCCCCAGTGGCCACGAGCCTGGTGCCGCTGGCCGTCTCCGCATGGAGCTCGGCCGCCGTGAAGACCTGCTTGCGCCCGGGCTTCACCACACGGGCCTTCACGACGAAGGCGGTGCCCACGGCCGGGGCAAGGCAGTTGACCGAAAAATGCGAGGCCAGCACGCGCCCGGCCACGGTGGCGGCGGCGAACCCGCAGGCCGTGTCGATCAGTCCACCGATCAATGCGGCGTGCAGGTAGCCGGCGTACTGGCCCAGGTCGTCGCGCCACGGCAGGCGCAGTTCCACCTGGCCATCGCCGGCGGACACCACCTCGATGCCAGCCCAGCGGTTGAAGGCGCCGGTCTCGTTGACTTTGCGGATGCGTTCGAGCATATCGGTCTCCCGGTTGGAAGGCCCATGCTAGGCGTGGAGCCGCCTCCGCGCCGTCACCCTCGCGACGGTCAGGGCGGCGCCAGCTCGCGCACCGCCAGGCGCGCGACGACGACATGGATCGCATCGAGCGTCTCGGGCGGCGCGGTGGCGCCCGTCATGAAGACCGAGAACACGAGCGGCGCACCCGCCGGCGGCCACGCCACCGCCACGTCGTTGAACGCGCCGTTGTCGCCGGAGCCGGTCTTGTCGCCCACGCGCCAGTGGTCCGGCAAACCCGCGCGCAGGCGGCGCCTGCCCGTGGTGGCCGCCACCATCCAGGCCTGCAGGTGGGCGCGGGATGCCATCGACAGGTGGCGCCGGCCCAGCAGCACGGCCTGCAGCGTCCGGGCCATCGCGATGGGCGTGGTGGTGTCGCGCAGGTCGCCCGCGAGGTTCGAGTTGAGCTCGGGCTCGATGCGGTCCAGGCGCGTGGTGACGTCGCCCGTGCCCCGCACGAAGTCGGTGACCGCCGACGGCCCGCCCACCAGGCCCAGCAGCAGGTTGGCGGCCGTGTTGTCGCTGAGTTCGAGGCTGGCCGCGAGCAGGTCGCGCACGCTCATGCGCCCGTCCGCCACGCGGCGGCTGGTGACCGGCGCGTACGACAGCAGGTCGCGGCGGCTGAACGCGACGGTCTGGTCGAGCGACACCGTGCCGGTGTCGACCCGCTGCAGCACGGTGGCCGCCAGCAGCACCTTGAAGGTGGACGCCATCGCGAAGCGGCTCTCGGCGTTGAAGCTGATGAAGTCGCCGCTGCCCGTGTCCTGCACGAAGACGCCGAGCTTGCCGCCCGTGCGGGCCTGGAGCGAGGTCATCGCGGTGCCCAGGTCCACCTCGCGGCCCAGGCCGCTCGCGCAGCCCGCCAGCCACGCGGGCAGCGTGCTGGCCAGCAGGGCCCGGCGTGTCGCGTCAACCGTCACTCGATGTCCTCCTCGTGCGAGCCCGCATCATGCCCAAAAATGGTGTCCGACAACACCCGGCGGCTTTCGAAGGTCCGGGCCTCGCCCGTGACGGGGTCCGTGAACGCGAGCGACCGTGCCAGGAGTTGCAGCGGCCGGTCGAACCCGGGGGTCCCGTCGTCGGCCAGCTGCGGCTGCAGCACCGGGTAGATCCGGTCGTTGTGCAGCGGCACGCCCAGCGCCGCCATGTGCACGCGCAGCTGGTGGCGCTGCCCGGTCGAGGGGGTCAATCGGTAGCGCGCGAGGCCCGGCCCGCACGGGCCCAGGCACTCGATGAGCGTCTCCGCGTTCGGCTCGCCCGGCACCTCCTGCATCTGCATGAAGGCCTGCGGCGACTCCGCCAGCCGGCTGCGGCGCACCTGCGGCATCGGCAGCTCGGGCCGCCACGGGGCAACCGCCTCGTAGACCTTCCGGACCGCCCGCTCGCGGAACAGCGCGTGGTAGGCCGCCCGGTCCTGTGGACGCACGGCCAGCACCACGAGCCCGGCCGTCTCGCGGTCGAGGCGGTGCACCGGCACGAGGGTGTCGAGGCCGAGCCGGCGGCGCACCCGAACGAGCACCGTCTCCTGCAGGTAGCGGCCGCCCGGCGTGACCGGCAGGAAGTGGGGCTTGTCGACGACGACGAGGTGCTCGTCCTGGAACAGCACGGCCTCGTCGAACGGCACGCGGGGTTCCTCGGGCAGGTCGCGGTAGTAGAAGACCTTGAGATGGGCCCGGTACGGGCGGTCGGGGCGGACCGCCTCGCCGGCCTCGTCGACCACATGGCCACGCGCCATGCGGGCCGTCCACGCGGCCTCGGTCACGGCGGGGAAGCGGTGGACGAGGAACGCGGTCACCGTGGGCCACGGGCCCGGCGGCAGCGCGATGCAGCTCGCGCCCACGCCGTCGAGGGCGGGCAGTGGCGACGGCGCCTCAGGCCGCGGCATCGAGGCGGCGCGCCCGCGCCAGGCGCCAGGCATCCGCCGGGTCGTCGCCGTAGACCTGCTCGAGCGTGGTCTCGGTTTCCTGCAGGTGCGTGTCGAGCGCGATGCGGTTGTCGAACACGAAACACTCGCCGGACCAGTCGCGCTCGGCGTCGGGCACCTGCGCGAAGTAGTTCAGGATGCCGCCCTCCAGACGCAGCACGTCGAGGCCCAGGTCGCTCATCCACCCGCTGGTCTTGTCGCAGCGGATGCCGCCGGTGCAGTACATCGCGACCCGCTTGCCCTCGGCCTTCCATTGCGCCGCGTGGGCCTCCACGTAGGCGGGGAAGTCGCGGAAGTTGCGCACGCCGGGATCGATGGCGCCTCGGAAGCGCCCGAGGCGGTATTCGAAGCTGTTGCGGTTGTCGAGCACGACCACGTCGTCGCGGTCCAGCAGCGCGCGCCACGCGAGCGGGTCCACGGCCGTGCCCCCCATGGCACCGCCCTGCCCCACGGCCACGATCTCGGCACGGTGGTGCACCTTCAGGCGGGCGAACGGCGGCGTGGTGCAGGCGCTGCGGCGGAACAGCAGGCCCTCGAACCGCCTGTCGGTGGTGAAGGCGGCCTCGAACGCGTCGAGCGCCTCGGCCGGGCCGGCCAGCGTGCCGTTCACGCCTTCGGCCGCGACCAGCACGCTGCCGGTCAGCCCCTCGGCGAGGCCGCGCAGGCGCTCGGCCACGTCGGCCGCGTCGGGCAGCGGCACGAACCGGTAGAAGGCGATGTGGAACAGGGTCATGGCTCCGATTGTCCCCCGGGTCACCTTCTCAGAGGAACAGCAGCGCCGCCATGGCCACGAGCGTGGGGGGCAGCGCCCCGAGCAGCAGCGCGCCCGCGCCCACCGACTCGTCGCGGAAGCCGCGCTTGAGCAGCGCGACGCCGGCCGGGTTCGGCGCATTGGCGATCACCGTGAGGCCGCCCCCCGCCACGGCGCCCGCCATCAGCATGTACTTGGACGCGTCGGACAGCCCCTCGATCAGCGACCCGAGGTAGGTCAGCGCCGCGTTGTCGGTGATGGCGGTCAGCGCGGTGGCGCCGAAGAACAGCCCGAGCGGCGACAGCCCCGAGACGATCGGCTGCAGCCACCACTGCTGCAGCCCGCCCAGCACCACCAGCCCGGCGAGGAAGAAGCCCACCAGCAACGCCTCGCGGATGATCAGCGGGCTCTGGTGCTCGTGGTACGCCATCGTGAAGCCGAGGAACATCGCGAACAGGCCCAGGAAGATCACCGGGTGGTGGGCGAAGGCCACAACCCCGGCCAGGAACAGCAGGTGCACGGCGATGACGGTGAGCGGCACCGGCGCCGACGTGTGGTTCGCGGCCTCGGCGTGGGTGGGCACATGGCGCCGCAGCAGCCAGGTGACCGCCGTCGCGTTGATCACGACGGCGAGTGCGGCTTTCCAGCCGAAGTGGGTCAGCATGAACCACGAATCCCATTGCCAGGTGGTGGCCACCATCAGCACCGGCGGCGCCGCGTACGACGTGAGCGTGCCGCCGATGGACACGTTGACGAACAGCACGCCGAGGGCCGCGTACTTGAAGCGTTCGGGCATGTCCGGGCGGAACGCGAGGGGAGCGAGCACGAGGGCGGACAAGGTCATCGCCGCCGGCTCGGTGATGAACGAACCCACCAGCGGCCCGAGCGACAGCCCGAGCCACACCTGCGCGACCGCCGGCCGCACCGGCAGCAGGCGCCCGAGCGCCACCATGCCGTGCATCACCGCGTACAGCACGGGCCGCGACGCGGCGATGACCATCACGACGAACACGAACAGCGGTTCGCCGTAGTGCCGCGACTCCGCGTACGCCACCGCCTCGCCGCCCCCGGCGATCGCGGCCAGCACGACCACGAGCACGATGGCCCACAGGCCGAACACCACCTCGACCTCGCCGAGCAGGTGGAACAGGCCCGCATGGCGGGGGAATCGTTTCGACAGGCGGTCGATCTGCCGGCTGGCGAACGTGTGGGCGAGCGCGATGCCGAAGAGGATCGCGGCGGCCCACTGGACGGTCGAGCTTTGCACCGTGGGGGTACTCCGGAAAGGTCAGGCAGCCGCGACGATACCCCAAGGTTCAGCAATTGGCGCCAGGCGGCAGCGGGGGCAGCGCCGGCCAGGGCACGCGCCGGTTCGACGCGATGCCGTCGAGCACGTACGCGAGCACGGTGTCGTCCCGCACCGTCCAGCGCATGCGCGACGTGGCCACCTCGCGCCCGCACAGCAGCAACCGGTCGCCCTCGGCGAGCGGCTGGTCGTCCGGGGGCAGCAGCACCTTCTCGTTCGCGCGCTGCAGCAACAGCGGCACCGCGCCCAGGCGCAGCGCCCGGTTGTCCGGTGCGCTCATCACGTCGCCGACGCGCACGACACGCCCGGCGCGCAACGCGGCCACGACGGCGGGCGCCTCGTCGCGGTCCATCGTGACCGACCAGCTCTCGACCGTGTCGTGACCGATGTGCTCACGCATCGACATCAGCAGCTGGTGCGCCCACTCCTCCTTCTGCTGGCGGGCCAGGCGCATGAAGTACGAGAGTTGCGGCGCGCGGATGATGCGCAGCACCTCCGCCGCCACGATGTAGCCCGACAGCACGCTCAGGTCCACCGGCGCCGCCCGGAACATCGGGCTGTTGCGCCGCTCGTTCTGCCGCACCGCGAGGAACACCCCGGCGTTGAGCTTCCGGGCCATGAGGCAGGCCGTGAGATTCCCGGTGTCGTCCGGCCCGCACACGACCACGCCGTCGGCCGTCTCGACCCGGGCGGCACGCCAGGTTTCCGGGCGCGTGGGTGAACCGGTGACGCTGCCCTCGGGCAGGTCGTCGTCGGCGTGCTCCTCGATCACGACCACCTCGATGCCCGCCTTCTCCAGGTGCCGCCGCACGGTGCGTCCGAACGCGCCGTGCCCGCAGACGATCCAGCGGCCGTGCGGCAGGATGCGCGGGGTGCCCATCGCGTTGGCATACTGGATGGTCAGCGCCTCGTAGATGATGTGCAGACTGGGCGCCTGCACGGCGAGCACCAGCCGCTCGGCGAAGGTGTCGAACGGATTGATGATGTGGTCGGCGCCCACCGCCGCCATCTCGGGCTGCTTGTGATGCCAGCGCGCCGCGCAGATGACTTCTCCCTTCGGGTTCAGCAGCCGCGCGGCCAGCGCGATGTTGACGTTGATGCCGTCGTCGCCCGTGAGCGCCACCACGCCCGCGCACCGTCCGCTCGCGAGGCCCGCGAGCGTGAGCGCGCGCGGGTCGCTCGCGTCGGCGTTGAGCGCCGGCACCTGTTGCCGGAGCTGGTCCACCTCCACCGCGTCCACCCGTTCCGGGTTGCTGTCGACCACCACCGTGCGCACGCCGGCCTCGGCCAGTTCGCGGGCGACGAGGGTGCCCGAGTCGTCGTACCCGCAGATCAGGTAGAACGGCTCGCGCATGCGGCGCACGCCCGAGAACACGCGGTTCTCGTGGAGGATGCGGCGGAACAGCGGATCCTGCAGCGTGCTGAAGACGGCACCGATGCCGTACAGCCAGGCCAGCACCGTCGTGTAGATGGACAGCAGCGCCCAGAGCCGCTGCGCATCGGAGAAGGGGTAAGGGATCTCTCCGAGGCCGATCGTGGTGCCGAGGAAACTCACGAAATAGACGGCGTGGAAGAAGTTCATCTGCCACGGCCGGCCCGACGGCGTCTCGCCGGGGACGATGGTGAACCCGACGATGGCCACCGAATAGGTGACGATCAGCAGGACCAGCGGCACGCGAAGGCGCCGCAGCAGGATGAAGACGCCATGCTGCGCACGGCCGTCGGGGCGGATCATCGCCGCAGGCTGGCCGTTTCGATGATCAGCAGCACGACCGAGACGACGTTGGCCGCCAGTGCACCGATCGCGAGCGACACGATGGTGACGGTGTCGTGCACCGACGGATACGACCCGTCGAGCGTGACGTAGCCCCAGAACACCGCCGCCGCGATCAGCTGCACGTCGGCCACGAGGCTGGTGGCGAGCATCGTGGAGCCCAGCTGCGAGCGGTCGCCGAACTTCATGACGGTGGCGATGAGGCTGACCACCAGCGAGGCGAAGAGTTCGTACCGGTTGTGGTGGGCGATGTTCGAGATCTCGCCGGAGACGAACCCGAGGTTCAGCGTCAGCGCGAGCACGATGACGAACGCGAAGAAGATCTTGTCGAAGGTCATGGTGAACCGCGGGGGGCGGTCAGAGTTTGGGAATCCGGATGCGGCTGACCATCAGCGACCCCGACAGCGCGAACATCAGCACCAGGGGGTGGAGCTTCAGCCCGCCGATGGTGACCATGCCGAACCAGAGGTCCGGCCCGATGGCCCCCTGCCAGGCGGCCACCGCGATGACGATGACGAGCGCGAGCGAGGTCGGGATGGGTGTGCCTTCGAAGTACTTGACCTTGTCGCCGCCCTCGGACAACGCCTCGGCGGTGACGTTGTACCGCGCCAGCCGCGACACCCCGGCCGCCACGAAGAAGACCAGGATGATGCGGTCGTAGAAGCCCTGCATGCCCGCGCCGTAGGCGATCACGGCCGGCGCGACGCCGAAGGAGATCACGTCGGCCAGCGAGTCGAGCTCCCGGCCCATGGCCGACGAGCGCTGCCGCCATCGGGCGATGCGGCCGTCGAGCACGTCGAAGATCAGGGCGAGCGGGATCAGTGCGCAGGCGAAGTACAGGTGCAGCACCTCGCGGGTCTGCAGGTAGGTCATCACGGAGAACAACGACCCGACACCACAGAACGCGTTCGCGAGCGTGAACCAGTCCGCGAGGTGGAACTCGCGGATCATCGAGAAGGGTTTGGCTTTTTCCATGGCGGCAAGCATAGACCAGAGTCAGGTGTCCGCCGTCCCGGCAAGGTGCCGTTGAAAAAAATGCTGGCCGCGCGAGAAGGCGTACGGGTAAAAAAAACGGACGGTGCCGTGAGACACCATCCGTTGAAGAGACCGCAGTAGTTGGGGAGGGAGAGAGTCTGCGGCCCCGGGGAAACCAAACTGTATGAGCACCATCTCATCCTGCGTGTAGGACATGACCCCAAAATGCCGTACCTCAAGAGGAGGGAGAGGTAACGTGCGGTTGCCGGATGCGTCATTTCGTGAAGGGCCGGCGGTCTCCCGACCGCGAAAAGCAATCGGCTCAGGCGCCGAACGCCTGCCAGGCCATCAGGCCGGCGAGCAGGAACATGACGGCGGCCACGATCCCGTCCAGCACGCGCCAGGCGAGCGGCCGTTGGAACAGCGGCGCGAGCAGCCGGGCGCCGTAGCCCAGGCCCGCGAACCACAGTCCGCTGGCCGACGCCGCGCCCGCCGTGAAGTACCACTTCAGCGCGCCGGCCTGCTGGGCACCCACAGAACCCACCAGCACGACGGTGTCGAGGAAGGTGTGCGGGTTGAGGAAGGTGAAGCCGGCGAGCTGCAGGATCACGTGGCGCAGCGGGGCGGCCGCGCCGCTGCCCGGCAGGGCCATCGACCCGGGGCGCAGGGCCCGGGCGGCGGCCCGCGCGCCGTAGGCCAGCAGGAATGCGGCGCCGCCCGCGGCGAACGCGGTGGCCACCATCGGGTGGGCCGCGATGAGCTGGGCCATGCCGGCCACGCCCAGGGTGATCAGCAATGCGTCGGCGACGAAGCAGAACACCACGATGGGCAGCACGTGCTCGCGGCGCAGGCCTTGGCGAAGCACGAAGGCGTTCTGGGCGCCGATGGCCACGATCAGGCCCAGGCAGAGGCCGAAACCGGTGATGAAGGAAGACGAAACGGGGAGGTCCATGCCGTCAGGATGCCCGCCGCCACGAGATTAGGAAAGTTAAACTTCCTGCATCTCGTGAAGGAGAACTGAATCATGCTGGACTACGCCTCGCTGGCCGCCGTGGCCCAGGTCGTGCGCGACGGCAGCTTCGAGCGGGCCGCCCGCGCCCTGCACGTCACGCCGTCCGCCATCTCCCAGCGCATCCGGCTGCTGGAGGAGCGGATGGGCCTCGCGCTGATCGTCCGCGGCACGCCCTGCACGGCCACCGAGGCGGGCCAGCGCCTGTGCCGCCACGTCGAGCAGGTGGGCATGCTGGAGCACGACCTGCACCGCGCCCTCCCCGCCATGGGACAGCTCGGCGACCCCGCCGGGCGCCTGACGCTCAAGGTGGCGGTCAACGCCGACAGCCTCGACAGCTGGTTCGTGGGGGCCGCCGCCCGCTTCTGCGACACCGAAGCGGCGCTCGTCGACGTCAGCATCGACGACCAGGACCACACGGCCGAATGGCTGCGCAGCGGCGCGGTGATCGCCGCGGTGACGGCCAGCGCCAAGCCCATCCAGGGCTGCCGCAGCATCCCGCTGGGCAGGATGCCGTACGTGGCCACCGCCAGCCCCGCCTTCGTCAAGCGCTACCTGAAGAACGGGGTGGACGCGGCGTCGCTCGCCGAGACGCCCTGCATGACCTTCAGCCGCAAGGACGCGCTGCAGGCCGACTGGCTGCGCCAGGTGTGCGGGCGGTCCGTCGAGGTGCCGCGGCACTGGCTGCCGTCGTCGCAGGCCTTCGTGGCCGGCGCCCTCACCGGCCTCGGCTGGGGCATGAACCCGCGGATGTTCGTCGCCGACCTGCTCAAGCGCGGCAAGCTCGTCGAACTGGTGCCGGGCACCGACCTGTCGGTGGCCCTGCACTGGCAGCACGCGCGGCTGCAGATCCCGATGCTGGATCGGCTCACCGAGGCCGTGGTGACCACGGCCCGGGAGAAACTCGTCCAGGACGCCTAGACCTCGAGCCAGTCGGCCGCACCCTGCCCGGCCGCGCGGCCGGTGGCGAAACACGCCGTCAGCAGGTAGCCGCCGGTGGGTGCCTCCCAATCGAGCATCTCGCCCGCGCAGAACACCCCGGGCACGGCCTTGAGGCCCAGGCCCGCGTCCAGCCCGTCGAAACGCACGCCGCCGGCCGTGCTGATGGCCTCGTCGATGGGCCGCGTGGCATCCACCGTCAGCGGCAGCGCCTTGATGGTGGCGGCCAGGCGCACCGGGTCGGCCATCGCGGCCTTGTCGAGCACCTCGTGCAGCAGCCCGACCTTCACGCCGTGCAGGCCCAGGCGCGACTTCAGGTGCGACGACAACGACCGCGACCCGCGCGGGTGCGCCACCTCGGCCGCGACCCGCTCGGCCGTGTGCGTGGGCAACAGGTCGAGGAACAGCGTGGCCTTCCCGTCGCGTGCGATGCGGTCGCGCAGGAACGACGACGCGGCGTAGACGAGGCTGCCCTCGATGCCGGTCTCGGTCAGCACGAACTCGCCCACTTGGCGGAACTCGTCGCCCACCGACAGTGCGACCGCCTTCAGCGGGTCGCCCGCATGGCGCGTGCGCAGGTGCTCCGACCAGGCCGGCGCGACGTGGAACCCGCAGTTCGACGGCTTGAGCGGCGCGAGGTTGACACCCCGGGATGCGAGGCGCGGCACCCAGGCCCCGTCGGATCCGAGCCGCGCCCAGCTGCCGCCGCCGAGGGCCAGCACCACCGCATCGAAGTGCCGCGAGACCGGGCCGGCCGGGGTCTGGAAGTTCAGCGTGTGGGCGCGTTCGGGCGCCCAGCCCGTCCAGCGGTGGCGCATCGAGAAGCGCACGCCGGCCGCGCGCAGGCGCTGCAGCCAGGCGCGCAGCAGCGGCGCGGCCTTCATGTCGGTGGGGAACACGCGCCCCGAGCTGCCGACGAAGGTGGTGATGCCGAGGCCGTGGGCCCAGTCCTGCAGCGCCTGGGCACCGAAGGCCTCGACGTGCGGGGCCAGGGCGGGCGCGGCGTTGCCGTAGCGGCGCAGGAAGGGTTCGGGCGCCTCGCTGTGCGTCAGGTTCAGGCCGCCCTTGCCCGCCAGCAGGAACTTGCGGCCGACGGACGGCATCGCGTCGAAGAGTTCGACCGCCACGCCGCGCGCCGCCAGGGTTTCGGCCGCCATCAGGCCGGCGGGGCCACCGCCGACGACGGCGACACGGGGAGATTCGGAGGGAGACGGCAGGGACATGCGGGAGCGGTTCAGCGGGGATCGTTCGGAAGGGGCGTGCGGCGCGGGGCCGGCCATGCGACCATTGTCGCCTCCCGACACCGTTCCCCGCTCACCATGCTGATCACCTGCGTCGCTTACGAGGAAGGCCGCAAGCTCGCCGACATCCGCCCCGAGGCGATCAGCGACTACCTCGCCCGCCCCGGCTGTTTCGTCTGGGTGGCCCTGAAGGACGCCACGCCCGAGGAGCTCGAGACGATGCGGCTCGAGTTCGACCTGCACGAACTCGCGGTGGAAGATGCCCGGCACGGCCACCAGCGCCCGAAGATCGAGGAGTACGGCGACACGGTGTTCGCGGTGGTCCACACGGTGGAGCTGTCGCCCGAGCAGGACCTGCAGGTGGGCGAGGTCGACGTGTTCGCCGGCCCCAACTTCGTGATCTCGATCCGCAACCGTTCGATGCACTCGCTCGGCATGGTGCGCGAGCGCGCCGAGCGCGAACCCCACCTGTTGCGCAACGGCTCGGGCTTCGTGCTGTACGCGCTGATCGATGCGATCGTCGACGAATACTTCCCGGTCATCGACACGCTCGAAGCCGAGCTCGAGGACATCGAGGCGCAGATCTTCACGCCGGGCACGGGCCGGGCGAACGTGCAGCGTCTGTACGCGCTCAAGCGGCGCATCACGGTCGTCAAGCACGCGGTGGCCCCGCTGCTCGAATCGGTGAGCAAGCTGACCGTGGGCCGCGTGCCGCAGGTGTGCGCGAACACGCGCGACTACTTCCGCGACGTGGTGGACCACCTGGCGCGCATCAACGCCCTGCTGGACGGCCTGCGCGACACGATCGGCACCGCGATCCAGGTGAACCTGTCGATGGTGACGATCGAGGAGGCCGAGACCGCGAAGCGGCTGGCGGCCTGGGCGGGGATCTTCGCGCTGGCCACCGTCTTCGCCGGCATCTGGGGCATGAACTTCGAGGTCATGCCCGAGCTGAAGTGGATCTGGGGCTACCCCGCGGCCCTCGTGACGATGGCCTTGTCGTGCGGAGTGCTGTACCGCTACTTCCGGAAGGTGGGCTGGCTCTAGGCCAGCATCACATCAGGCTTCGCGCAGGGCCTTGCGCAGTTCCTCGCCCTTCTCCGGCCGCGCCACGAACGGGTCGCTCGGGTTGCGGCCGTGGAGCACGTCGTCCAGGCGCACCTGCACGCCGGCGAGCGCCTGCGGGTGGCTGTAGATGTAGAAGGTCTCGTTGCGGATGGCCTCGAACACCGACTCGGCGATGGTGGTGGCCGTGACCTTGCCGCTCGTGACCGCCTTCGACGCCATCGCGCGGCCGATCAGCTGGCTCTTGGTCATGGGCGCGTTGTCGCTCAGTTCGGCCGGGCGGTTGCGGGCGCTGTCGGCGATGCCGGTGGGCACGAAGTACGGGCACAGCACCGAGGCGTGCACCTGGTCGGTCACGAGGCTGAGGTCCTGGTACAGCGTTTCGCTGAGCGCGACCACCGCATGCTTGCTGACCGTGTAGACGCCCATGTTCGGCGCCGCCACCAGGCCCGCCATCGACGCGGTGTTGGTGATGTGGCCGCGCCACGACGGGTCCTTCTTCGCGGCCTCGAGCATCATCGGTGTGAAGACGCGCACGCCGTGCACCACGCCCATCAGGTTGACGCCGAGCACCCAGTCCCAGTCCTTCAGGGACGATTCCCAGATCAGGCCGCCACCGCCCACGCCGGCGTTGTTGAACACGAAGTTCGGCGCGCCGAACTTGGCGAACGTGGCCGCGCCCAGCGCTTCCACCTCGGCGGCCTTGGAGATGTCGAGGCGGTACGGCAGCACCTGCACGCCGAGGGCCGAGATCTCGGCCGCGGCCTTCGTCAGCGCCTCCTGCTGCACGTCGGCCATCACGACGTTCATGCCGAGGCCGGCGGCGATGCGCGAGACCTCGAGGCCGAAGCCGGACGCCGCGCCGGTGATGACGGCGGTGCCGCCCTTGAAGTTGTTCATGGGATGTCCCTTTCTGTTTTCAGTTTGGATGCTTGACGGCCTTGACCTGGTAGCCCAGCCGCGGGAAGTGCACGTGCACGCGCCCGGCCCGTTCATCGGTGCGTTCGATCACCACCTCGTCGGCGGTCAGGCCCACGAGCACACCTTCGTTGAGGTCGGTGCCGTAGTCGGTGGCCGAGACGGTGACGGGTGCGCCGGCCTCGAAGCCGAGGCCCGGGGCGACCGACACCGGCGCGAACGTGGTGCTGGCGCGCGCGATCTCCAGCGCCTCGCCGCTCGAGAGGCGCGTGGGCTTGCCGTGGCCGAACGCCTCGACGCGGCGGTACCAGCCGGAGACCTTCGGGTACGGCGTGAAGAGTTCGCCGAGCAGCGGCGCGCGCTTGAGGTGCCACACCGACTGCGCCGCCGACACGTCGGCGACGCTGGGCACCGCACCCAGCAGGAACGGCCGGCCGTCGGCCAGCATCGATTCGAGCCAGCGCAGCTGCGTGTGCAGCTGCACGCCGGTGTCGGCCGGACCGGGCCGGGCGCGGCCCACGGTCATGGCCGCGCGGTCGGCACCGAACGCCTTGAGGAAGTCGGGCGACGCGTCCGCCAGGCGCTGGGCCAGGCCGCCGGCCTGCAGCGCATAGGGAATGGCGGCCCAGAACAGCGTGCTGTCGGCCCAGTTCGAGACGACGTGCTGCAAGTCGGTGAGCACATGCGGGTACAGCGAAGGCTGCGGCGCGCGCTGCTCCAGCAGGCGGCAGATCAGCGCGCTGTCGCAGTAGACGTCGGCCCCCACCTGCAGGAACGGCGTGCGGCGGTAGCCGCCGGTGAGCGCCACCACGTCGGGCTTCGGCAGCATCACCGGCACCTCGACGGAACGGTACGCGAGGCCCTTGAGGCCCATCACCAGCCGCACCTTCTCGGAGAAGGGGGACGACTCGTATTCGTGGAGGATCAGATCGCTCATCGGTGCGTGTCGCCTTGATCAGGAAAAAACTAGTCGGAGGCGCCGGGCTTCTGGATGCGCCGGCCGCCCGCGGGCAGCCCGTTGAGGTACTTGAAGGTGCCGGTGGCCTGGGCCAGCAGCGCGCCCTTCTCGTCGAAGACCGAGCCCTCGCAGAACGCGAGCGAGGCCGTGCCGTGCACGAGCTTCGCCTTCGCCACCATGCGGCCGAGGCCCGGGCGCATGAAGCTGGTCTTCATCTCGATGGTGACCACGCCCTGCCCCGTGGGTTCCGAGCCCGGCTGCGGCGCGCGGGCCGCATGGGCCATCGCCACGTCGAGCAGGGTCATGGTGAGGCCGCCGTGGGCGACCATCCACGAATTGCAGAGCTCGTCTCGCACCTCGACGGCGATCTCGGCCTCGCCGCCCTCGAACTTCAGCAGCTCGAAACCCAGCGTCTTGACGAACGGGATCTGGCGCGGGAACTCCATGGCCGGTCAGCCCCCGCCGTGGATGGCGCTCACGCCACCGTCCACCGCCAGGATCTGGCCGGTGATGTGCTTGCCGGCGGCCGACGCGAACAGCAGCGCGGCGCCCTTGAGGTCGTCGTCGTCGCCGATGCGGCCGAGCGGCGCGTTGCCGGAGAGCTTGTCGGCCCCGACCCGGTCGATGGTGCCCTTGGTCATCTTGCTCGGGAACATGCCCGGGGCGAGCGCGTTGACGTTGATGTTGTAGCGGCCCCATTCACCGGCGAGCGTGCGCGTGAAGTTCACGACTGCGCCCTTGCTGGTGCCGTAGGCGATGTACTGGATTTCCTTCGACGCACCCGACAGGCCGGCGATGGAGGCCACGTTGATGATGCGGCCCTGGCGGCGCGGGATCATGCTGAGCTTGCCGACGGCCTGGCTCATCAGGAAGATGCTGCGGATGTTGAGGTTCATCACCTTGTCCCACGCCTCGAGGGGGTGGTCTTCGGCGGGGGCGCCCCAGGTGGCGCCGGCGTTGTTGACGAGGATGTCGATCTCGCCGAGCGCGGCACGGGCTTCGGTGGCGACGCGGGTGATCTCTTCCGGCACGCTGGCGTCGGCCGCGATCCACCGGGCGTCGATGCCGCGGGCCTTCAGGTGCGCGGCGGATTCTTCGAGGTCGGCCGCCTTGCGGGAGGTCAGCAGCACACGCGCGCCGGCTTCGCCGAGCGCTTCGGCGATCTGCAGGCCGAGGCCGCGGGATCCGCCGGTGATGAGGGCCGTCTTGCCCGAGAGGTCGAGGAGTTTCTGGATGGGAGTGCTCATGGTGCCTCCAAGGGTCGTCGATGATCGCCGATTCGGCTGTCAGGGACGCGACAGCGCCCTGAAAAAGGCCTCGTTGTTCGTGGGGCGGCCGAGGAAACGGCGCATCAGTTCGTTCGCGTCCACCTGCCCGCCCTGCGACAGCACCTCGCGACGGTACCGCGACCCGGTGTCCGCCGACAAGCGGTCCGGCGCGAAGGCGGTGCGCAGGTCCTCAGCGAGCACCAGGCTCCAGAGGTAACCGTAGTAGCCGGCCGCGTAGCCACCCGCGATGTGGGCGAAGCCGGCGGGGAACTGGCTGCCCGGCACGTGGCCGAGCGGCGTGGCCGACTCCATGCGGCGCCACAAGTCCATCGGGTCGGCCGGCTCACGCCCGTACAGGGCCTGGTCGTAGCTCGCGAACAGGCGCTGGCGCGCCTGCCCGATGCCCTTGCCGAACTCGCGGGCCTCGAAGGCGCGGGCGAGCAGCCCGTCGGGCACCGGTGGGCAGGTGGCGCAGACCGCCTGGAACAGCGCGATGACCCGGGGATCGTAGGCCCAGTCCTCGAACATCTGCGACGGCGCCTCGACGAAGTCGAACTGCACGTTCGTGCCGCCCTGCGAGGCGTAGCGCGTCTTCGACAGCAGCCCGTGCAGCGCGTGGCCGAACTCGTGCAGCAGCGTCTCCAGCTCGTCCAGGTTCAGGCCCTGGCGGTTGAAGTTCACCACGAGCGCGGACGCCGCCGTGCGCCCGGTGCGGGTGGCCCCGTTGTTGAGGCTCCAGACGGCCGCATGGTTGTACTTGTCGGGCCGCGGGTACAGGTCGACGAACAGGGTGCCGAGGTTCGAACCGTCGGCGTCGCGGACCGTGAAGGCCCGGGCGTCGGCATGCCAGAGCGGCTGCGGCTGCGCCTCGAAGCCGATGCCGAACAGCCGGCCGGCGAGCGCGAACACGAAGTCGAGGCTGGCCTCGGGCGGGAAGTGCTGGCGGAACTGTTCCTGGGCCACGTCGTGGCGGTCGCGGCGCACGCGTTCGGAGAGGAAGGCCACGTCCCAGCGCTGCACCGTGCCGCCGTCGAAGGCGGACTTCAGCACGGCCAGGTCGGCGACTTCCCGGCGGGCCACGGCGTCCTGCACGCTCGCGAGGAACGCGGCGACCGTGGCTTCGTCGTGCGCCATGCGCCGGCGCAGCACGAGGTCGTCGTAGGACGCGAACCCCAGCAGGCGCGCCTGCTCGCGCCGCAGCCGGGCGATCTCGCCGAGCGTGCGCAGGTTGGCGTCGCCACCCTGGGTGAGTCCGGCGCGCCACATGCGTTCGCGCGTGCCACGGTTCGTCGCGTGTTCGATCACCGGCTGGTAGGTGGGTGCGTCGAGGCCCAGCCGGTAGCGGCCCTGGCCATCCTTCGGCGCCGACGCCCACACGGCACGCGGGACGCCGTCGAGTTCGGCTTCGGTGAACGCGAGGCGGCGGTGGTCCTCGGCGATGCGGCGTTCGAAGTCCTGCTCGAAGCGCGCGAGGTCGCGCGCGATGCGCCGGGCCTTCGCGCGGCCCGCGGGTGGCAGCGCCACGCCGGCGTCCTCGAACGCGTCGAGCTGGTCCTTGCGGAAGCGGCGGTCGATGTCGTCCGCGGGTTCGGTGGCACGCAGGGCCGCGTGCACGCGTGTGTTCTGCAGGAACGCGGCGGCGAAGTCCTGCAGCCGGCGTTCGCACGCCTGGGCCGCGTCGCGCAGCGCCTTGGCCGGATGCACGGCCGACAGCAGCGCGACCGGGCCCGCGATGTTCTCCTGCAGGATGGTCAGGTCGTCGAGCGCGGCCAGCAGGCCCGCCCCCGGGTCGATTCCCTCGAGCCGTCGGACCGTGTCACGCGACTCGGCGAGCGAGGCCGTGCAGGCCCGCTCGATCTGGCGCGGCGTCTTCCAGGCCGGGAACTCGTACGGCGCGGCGACCGCCCCGCCCCACACGACCGCGAGCGCCGCAGCGCCCGCCCGCCACGACCGCACCGGCATCGGTCAGTCGCCCTTCATGCGCGAGCGGACGTAGATCAGCGCGAAACCCACCACCGCGACCACGCCCCCGCCCACCATCATCGACGTGCCCAGCGGCCCGGCCGAACGCTGCACGGCAATGCCGAAGCAGACGACCAGCAGGCCGCCATAGACCAGCACCCAGATCAGGGTGTCGAGCGTGCTCGTTTTCATTCAGCGCGTTCCCGGGAGACGTTGGACGCCCATCATCGCCTAGAACCACGCCTCCTGCATCTGGCGGCAGGTGTCGTCGCGGCTCGCCACCACGGCCAGCCAGGCCGGGACCTTCGGCAGCTCGTAGCGGAAGAAGAACTGCGCGGCCTGGCGCAGGCCCCGCACCGTGTCCGAGTCGGGGGCGGCGTGCGCGGTGAGCGCGACGTCGAGCCAGACCCACGCGAGCACCGTGTGGCCGAAGGCCTGCAGGTACGGCGTGGCGTTGGCCAGGGCCTCTTCGGGCACGCCGGTGGACCAGGCGGACTGCGTGGCCTTCGCCAGCGCGGCCCACGTGCCGGCCAGCGACTCGGCGAACGGCGCGACTGCCGGCACCGACGTCGCGCGGGCGATGGTGGCCTCGACGCGCGACGCCAGCAGCGCGAAGCCGCGCCCGCCGTCCATCACCACCTTGCGGCCCAGCAGGTCGAGGCCCTGGATGCCGTGGGTGCCCTCGTGGATCATGTTCAGGCGGTTGTCGCGCCAGTACTGCTCCACCGGGTAGTCGCGCGTGTAGCCGTAGCCGCCCAGCACCTGGATCGCGAGGCTGTTGGCCTCGAGACACCATTCGCTGGGCCAGCTCTTCGCGATGGGCGTCAGCATGTCCAGCAGCAGGCCGGCCTCGGCCGCGGCGGCCGCGTCGCCCGTGTGGTGTTCGTCGACGAGGCGCGCGCACTGCAGCGCGAGCGCCATCGCGCCCTCGCAGTACGCCTTCTGCGCGAGCAGCATGCGCCGCACGTCGGCGTGCTGGACGATGGGCACCTGCGGGCGGCTGGCGTCCTTGCCACCCACCGCCACGGGCCGGCCCTGCGGGCGCTGGCGGGCGTAGTCGAGGCTGGCCTCGAAGCCGGCGTAGCCCAGCATCGTGGCGCCGAGGCCCACGCCGATGCGCGCCTCGTTCATCATGTGGAACATGTTGCGCAGGCCGTCGCCCGGCCGGCCCACGAGGTAGCCGATGGCGCCGGCGCCGCCGCGCACCGGGTACTTGCCCTCGCCGAAATTCAGCAGCGTGTTGGGAATGCCGCGGTAGCCCAGCTTGTGGTTCAGCCCGGCCAGCGCCACGTCGTTGCGTTCGCCGGTCAGCGCGCCGTTCGTGTCGACGAGCTTCTTCGGCACGATGAACAGGGAGATGCCCTTCGTGCCGGGCACCAGTTGCCCGTCCGGCCCCGGGATCTTCGCAAGCACGAGGTGCACGATGTTCTCGGCGAGTTCGTGTTCGCCGTTGGAGATCCACATCTTGTTGCCGCGCAGGCGGTAGCGCGGGCCGAGCGGGTCGCCGTCGGCGCCCTCCCCGTCCGGCGTGGCGCGCGTGACGATGTCGGAGAGGCTCGAGCCCGCCTGCGGTTCGGACAGGCACATGGTGCCGAAGAAGCGGCCCGAGAACTCGTTTTTCGCGAACACGTCCTTCTGCGCCTCGGTGCCGTGGGCCATCAGCAGGTTGGCGTTGCCGCTCGTCAGCATCGCACCGCCGCCGAGGCCGATGCTCGCCTTCGAGAAGAAGCTGTTGGCCGCCATCTCGATCACGCACGGCAGCTGCATGCCCCCCATCTCCGCGTCCTGCGCCGCGGCGAGCATGCCGCTCTCGACGAAGGCCTTCGCCGCGTCGTGGGCCGCCTGCGGCTGCACCACACGTTCGCCGTCGAAGTGCGGTTCCTCGGTGTCGGCGAGCCGGTTGAACGGCACGAACTTCTCGCGGGCGATGCGCTCGCAGGTGTCGAACACCGACGTGAAGGTCTCGCGCGAATGGTCGGCGAAACGCTCGCGCGCCGTCAGCGTCTCGACGATCAGCCAGTCGTACAGCAGGAAGTCCAGGGTGTCGCGGAAGCTCATGGTTCGGGTCCCGATCAAGGGGGTGTGAATTTGGCGCCCTGCGTGGCGCCATGCTGGGTCTCGGTGTCGTAGCGGCGATCCCGCTCCTGGTGCTCGTCGATCAGGCGCTGCGCCTGCCGCTCGACGTCGGTCCGCAGGGTCTTGCAGTCCGGGCCGGTGGCCGCCGCCAGGTCGGACGACAGCGCGCGCACCAGCGCCTGCCCGGTGGCCATGTGACCTTCCTCGTGGCGCATCAACGCATCGAGGTAGGTGGTCCACGCGTCGCGCAAGGCCTTCGGCGCCCTCGCCTCGTCGGTCCAGCGCGGCAGCCGGATGCGCCCTTCGATCGCGGTGCGCACACCGGTCACGCGGCAGGTGCCCTCCGGCGTCGGGGCAACGCGGTAGTCGTAGCGGTACTCCCAGTCGGCCAGGCCGTGGAAACCGTCGGGGCCGCGGCCGGCGAGCGACGCCGACAGCGCCGGACCGTCGACACCGGCGACGTACAGGTACACCAGGCGCACGCCCGACAATCGGCGGCTGGCGTCGGCGTCGCGCACGAGGCCCTGGCCCTCGCACGCGCGGTCCGAGTAGCGCACCCGGCCTTCCGGCCCCGTGCAACGATTGACCTGGCCCTGCGCGGTGGTGGCAGCCACCACCAGCAGCAGGCCGAGGATCCGCCGGTCAGAGCACCTCGAAGACACCGGCCGCGCCCATGCCACCACCGATGCACATCGTGACCACCACGCGCTTGGCACCGCGGCGCTTGCCTTCGATCAGTGCGTGGCCGGTCAGGCGCTGGCCGCTGACCCCGTACGGGTGGCCCACGGCGATGGCGCCGCCGTTGACGTTCAGGCGGTCCATCGGGATGCCCAGCGTGTCGGCGCAGTACAGCACCTGCACGGCGAACGCCTCGTTGAGTTCCCACAGGTCGATGTCGGCGACGGTCAGGCCGAGCTTCTTCAGCACCTTCGGCACCGCGAAGACCGGGCCGATGCCCATCTCGTCGGGCTCGCAGCCGGCCACCGCGAAGCCGAGGAAACGGCCCAGGGGCTTCAAGCCCCGCTTCTCGGCGAGCGTCTCGTTCATCAGCACGCAGGCGCCGGCGCCGTCGCTGAACTGGCTGGCGTTGCCGGCCGAGATCACGCCGCCGGGCAGCGCCGGGCGGATGCCCGCGATGCCTTCGGCGGTGGTGCCCTCGCGCAGGCCTTCGTCGGCGGTGATGGTGACCTGCTTCGTGCGCAGGCCCAGCACCTTGTCGACGACGCCAGCGGTGACCGTCATGGCCACCATCTCGTCGTTGAACTTGCCGGCGGCCTGGGCAGCGCAGGCGCGCTGCTGGCTCTGGGCACCGTAGGCGTCCATGCGGTCGCGGCCGATCTTGTAGCGCTTGGCCACCTGCTCGGCGGTCTGCAGCATGCTCCAGTAGATCTCCGGCTTGTGCTCGCGCAGCCAGCTGTCGGCGATCATGTGGCGGTTGGCCTCGTTCTGCACGCACGAGATGCTCTCGACGCCGCCGGCGACGTACACGTCGCCCTCGCCCGCGATGATGCGCTGGGCGGCGGTGGCGATGGTCTGCAGGCCGCTCGAGCAGAAGCGGTTGATGGTCATGCCGCTGGTCGTGACCGGCAGGCCGGCGCGGATGGCGATCTGGCGGGCGATGTTGCTGCCGGTGGCCCCTTCGGGCGTGGCGCAGCCCATGATGACGTCGTCGACCTCGGCGCCATCGATGCCGGCGCGCTGCACGGCGGCCTGCACCGCGTGGCCGCCGAGCGTGGCGCCATGGGTCATGTTGAAGGCGCCCTTCCAGCTCTTGGCGAGCGGGGTCCGGGCGGTGGAGACGATCACTGCGTTGGTCATGGTGGTGTCCTGGAGTTCGGTTCGACGGGAATGACGCTCAGGAGAACGTCTTGCCTTCGGCGGCCAGCTTGGCCAGCAGCGGTGCGGGTTGCCAGAACGCGGCGTCGTCGGCCGGGTTCTTCGCGAACTTCTTCATCGATGCCACCACGTTGAACAGGCCCTGGGTGTCGGCATAGCACATCGGGCCACCGCGGTGCAGCGGGAAGCCGTAGCCGGTCAGGTACACCATGTCGATGTCGGAGGCCTTCGAGGCGATGCCCTCCTCCACGATCTTCGCGCCCTCGTTCACCAGCGCGTAGACGAGGCGCTGCACGATCTCCTCGTCGCTGATCTTGCGCGGCGTGAGGCCGAGCGCGGCGCGGTGCTTCTCGAGCATCTCGGCCACCACCGGCGACGGGTTCGCGTCGCGCTTGCCCGGCACGTAGTCGTACCAGCCGGCGCTCGTCTTCTGGCCGAAGCGGCCCAGCTCGCACAGCAGGTCGGCCGTCTTGCTGTAGCGCATGTCGGGCTGCTCGATGTAGCGGCGCTTGCGGATGTACCAGCCGATGTCGTTGCCGGCGAGGTCGCCCATGCGGAACGGCCCCATCGCGAAGCCGAACTTCTCGATCGCCTTGTCCACCTGCTGCGGCGAGGCGCCCTCGTCCAGCAGGAAGCCGGCCTGGCGGCTGTACTGCTCGATCATGCGGTTGCCGATGAAGCCGTCGCACACGCCCGACACCACGCAGGTCTTGCGGATCTTCTTGCCGAGCGCCATCACGGTGGCCAGCACGTCCTTCGCGGTCTTCGCGCCGCGCACCACCTCCAGCAGCTTCATCACGTTGGCTGGGCTGAAGAAGTGCATGCCGACCACGTCCTGCGGGCGCTTCGTGAACGCGGCGATCTTGTCGACGTCGAGCGTGGAGGTGTTGCTGGCGAGGATGGCGCCGGGCTTGCACACCTCGTCGAGCGCCTTGAACACCGTTTCCTTGACGTTGATGTCCTCGAACACGGCCTCGATCACCAGGTCCACGTCCTTCAGGTCGTCGTACGCGAGCGTGCTGCTCAGCAGCGCGAGGCGCTGGTCGAGCTTCTCCTGCGTGAGCTTGCCCTTCTTGACCTGCGCCTCGTAGTTCTTGCGCACCGTGGCCAGGCCGCGGTCGAGTGCTTCCTGCTTCGTCTCGAGGATGGTGACGGGGATGCCCGCGTTCAGGAAGTTCATCGCGATGCCGCCGCCCATGGTGCCGGCACCGATGACGCCCACCTTGGCGATGGAACGCACCGGGGTGTCGGCGGGCACATCGGGGATCTTCGACGCGGCCCGTTCGGCGAAGAACATGTGGCGCTGGGCGCGGCTCTCCGGCGTCTGCATCAGCGCGGCGAAGATCTCGCCCTCGACCTTCATGCCGGCATCGAACGGCTTGTTCACGGCGGCGGCCACGGCCTCCACGCACTGCAGCGGCGCGGGGAAGTTCTTCGACATGGCGCCCACGGTGTTGCGGGCGAACTGCAGGTAGGCCTCGGGCTCGGGGTGCGGGACCTTCAGGTCGCGCACGCGCGGCAGCGGACGGCGGTCGGCCACGTCGCTCGCGAAGGCGATGGCGGCGTCCAGCACGTCGCCGCCCTCGACGAGCTTGTCGAAGAGCTTCTGGCCGGGCTGGGCGGCGAGCTGCTCGCTCTTGGCGGTGTCGCCGGTGACGATCAGATTGAGGGCGGTTTCGAGGCCCAGCACGCGAGGCAGGCGCTGCGTGCCACCGGCCCCCGGCAGCAGGCCCAGCTTCACTTCCGGCAGCGCGACCTGCGTGCCGGCGGCGGCCACGCGGTAATGGCAGCCGAGGGCCAGTTCCAGGCCCCCGCCCATCACGACGGAATGGATCGCGGCGACGACCGGCTTGTCACTGCCTTCGACGGCGGCGATCACGCTCAGCAGGTCGGGCGAGGCCGACGCCAGCGGCGAGCCGAACTCGCGGATGTCCGCGCCGCCCGAAAACGCCTTGCCGGCGCCGGTGATCACGATGGCCTTCACCGCGGGGTCGTTCGACGCCCGCTCGATGCCCTCGGTGATGCCCTTGCGGGTGGACAGCCCGAGGCCGTTGACCGGCGGGTTGTTCAGGGTGATGACGGCAACGGAGCCGCGGGTCTCGTAGGTGGCGCTCATGGGGTTCCCTCGCAAGCGGAGCTGGTGGATCAGGAATCGAACGATCGTGCGATTCTAGATTCTAGGAAACGAAAAAGCCGGCTCCTGTCTCACCCGTGACAGCATGACTGCCGGGGTGGCCCAGGGCCGGCTCGGCCGGTGTCCGGGATTGTCAGACTTCGAGCCACTCCTTGCGAATGGCCGTGTTCGCGCGAAGGTCGGCGGGCGACCCTTCGAACACGATCTGGCCATGGCCCATCACGTAACAGCGCTCGGACACCTCGAGCGCGATGGTGAGCTTCTGCTCGACCAGCAGCACCGAGATGCCGCGGCGGCGCAGTTCCTTCAGGTACTCGCCCACCAGCTCGACGATCTTGGGCGCGAGGCCTTCGGTGGGCTCGTCGATCATGATGAGGTCGGGGTCGCCCATCAGCGTGCGGCACAGCGTGAGCATCTGCTGCTCGCCGCCCGACAACACGCCGGCCTCGACGTTCTGGCGCTCCTTCAGGCGCGGGAACATCTTGTACATGTCATCGAACGACCAGCGCGGCTTCTTCTTGCCGCCCTTCTGGCCCAGCACGAGGTTCTCGTGCACGCTCATCTTCGGGAAGATGTCGCGGTTCTCCGGCACGTAGCCGAGGCCGCAGTGGGCGATCTCGAACGGCTTCTTGCCGAGCAGCTCCTGGTTGTTCCACTGCACCGAGCCCTGGCTGGACACGAGGCCCATCACGGCCTTCACGGTGGTGGAGCGGCCCGAGCCGTTGCGGCCCAGCAGGCTCACGATCTCGCCCGGCTTCACGTCCATCGACACCCCGTGCAGGATGTGGCTCTTGCCGTAGTAGGCGTGAACGTCCTTCAGCTTCAACATGGTCAGTGCACTCCTGCGGCTTGCTTTTCGGCCAGCACCGAGCCGAGGTAGGCTTCCTGCACGCGCGGGTTCGCGCGCACGGCTTCGGGGGTGTCGAACGCGATCACCTCGCCGTACACGAGCACGGCGATCTTGTCGGCCAGGCCGAACACCACGCCCATGTCGTGCTCCACCGTCAGCAGCGTCTTGCCGACGGTGATCTCGCGGATCAGCTCGATGAAGCGGTGCGTCTCGGCGTTGCTCATGCCCGCGGTGGGTTCGTCGAGCAGGATCACGCTGGCACCGCCGGCGATGGTGAGGCCCACCTCGAGGGCACGCTGTTCGGCGTACGTGAGGTTCATGGCCAGCACGTCGCGCTTCTTCTCGAGCTTGATCATGCGCATGATCTGCTCGGTGCGTTCGTTGGCATCGCGCAGGTTCGACAGGAACTTCCAGAACACGTACTTGTAGCCGAGCGACCACAGCACCGCGCAGCGGATGTTCTCGAACACCGACAGCTTCACGAACAGGTTCGAGACCTGGAAGCTGCGCGCGAGGCCCTTGCGGTTGATCTCGTAGGGCTTCTGGCCGTCGATGCGTTCGCCGTGCAGGCGGATCTCGCCGCTGCTCAGGCCGAAGCGGCCGCTGATCAGGTTGAACAGCGTGGACTTGCCCGCGCCGTTCGGGCCGATCACGGCCACGCGTTCACCCGCCTTCACCTGGATGTTGGCGCCGCGGATGATCTCGGTCTTGCCGAAGCTCTTGCGGACGTTGTCGAGTTCGAGGGCGAACGGCGCGCCGGGTTTGCCACTCATGCGGCCTCCTTGATGCGGATGATGGCTTGGATCTCTTCCTGGGCGCTGTCCCAGTGGCGCTTGAAATAGCGGCGGGCGATCTCGAAGAGCACGGCGCCGACGGCCGTGATCGCCGCCCCGATGATCCAGTGGGCCGGCTGAGTGACGTCGAGCTGGAACCCGAGGTACTTGAAGACGGGGTTCATCTCCGCGTTGATCTGCTTGTGGTACAGCATCTCGACCAGCGAGGCGCCGCCCAGCACGAGCACCGGCACGGTCACCAGCAGCGCGAGGTACGGCTTCCACAGGCGGCCGAACTTCTTGAACGCGGCCACGCGCAGGTTCATCATCACGATGGCCGAGACGCCGCCCGGGGCGAACATCACGACCAGCACGAACACGATGCCGAGGTACAGCGCCCAGGCCTTCGTCACCTCGGATAGCAGGATGCTGACCAGCACCGACAGCACGGCGCCGATGATCGGCCCGAAGAAGAACAGCGCGCCGCCGATGTACGTGAACAGCAGGTAGCTCGCCGACGTGAGGCCGTTGACGGCCGAGCCCTGCACCAGCTCGAAGTTCAGCGCGAACAGCCCGCCGCCGATGCCGGCGAAGAACCCGGCGATGATGAAGGCGATGTAGCGCACGACCTGGGTGTTGTAGCCCACGAACTGCACCCGCTCGGGGTTGTCGCGCACGGCGTTGAGCATGCGGCCGAGCGGCGTGGCCGAGAACATGAACATCAGGCCCGTGCAGATGAAGCAGTACACGGCGATCAGGTAGTACAGCTGGATCTGCGGGCCGTACGAGATGCCGAACACCGCGTCGCCCACGACCCGGTTGGTGCTGATGCCGCTCTCGCCGCCGAACACCTCGGGGAACATCAGCGTCATGGCGTACACCAGTTCGCCCACGCCCATGGTGATCATCGCGAAGGTGTTGTGCGCCTTCTTCGTGGACACCCAGCCCAGCACGATGGCCACGGCCATGCCGCCGAGGCCGCCCACCAGCGGCACGAGGCTCACCGGCAAGCCGAGCGAAACCGCGCCGATCTTGTTGAGCGCGTGCGCCGTGCAGAAGGCACCGAGGCCCGTGTAGACGGCGTAGCCGAAGCTCAGCATGCCGCCGTTGCCCAGCAGCAGGTTGTAGCTGAGCAGGATGATGATCATGTACCCGATCTGGGACAGCATGGTCAGCGCGAGGCCGCTCTTGAAGATCAGCGGGGCCACGAGCAGCAGCAGCGCGAAGCCGCCCCAGACGAGGATGCGGCCGAGGTTCAGCGGCTTGTAGGAATGGTAGGTGGTGCTCATGTCGTTCAGCTCTCGCGCGTGCCCATCAGGCCCTTCGGACGGAAGATCAGCATCAGCACCATCAGCAGGTACGGCAGCAGCGGCGCCACCTGCGAGAGCTTCAGCCCGAGCACCGAATACCCCGGCGAGGACGGCGTCAGCTGCGTGCCGACCAGGCGGAACAGGTCGACGAGGGAGTAGTCGAGGGAGACGGCGAAGGTGGTCAGGATGCCGATCAGCAGCGACGAGATGAACGCGCCGCCCAGCGAGCCCATCCCGCCCACCACCACCACCACGAAGATGATGTTGCCCACCGAGAACGCCATGCCGGGTTCCGTGGCGTAGGCGTTGCCGCCGATCACGCCGGCGAGTGCCGCGAGGGCCACGCCGCCACCGAACACCATCATGAACACGCGCGGCACGTTGTGGCCCAGCGACTCGACCATGTCCGGGTGCGTCAGCGCGCCCTGGATCACGAGGCCGATGCGGGTGCGCGACAGCACGAACCAGATGGACACGAGCATCACGATCGCCACGCCCATCATGAAGCCGCGGTAGATGGGGAACTGGCTGCCGAACAGGGTGAACAGCGGGCCGTCGAGTTCGGCCGGGATGCGGTAGTCGACCGGGGCGCGGCCCCAGATCAGCTGCACGATCTCGAGCATCAGGAAGGACAGCCCCACCGTGACGAGCAGTTCGGACACGTGCCCGAACTTGTGCACCTGGCGCAGGCAGTAGCGCTCGAACGCCCCGCCGATCAACGCCGAGACGAGCGGCGCGATGAACAGCGCCGGCCAGAAGCCGATCCATGCGGAGACCTGGTACGCGAGATACGCACCGAGCATGTAGAAGCTCGCATGCGCGAAGTTGAGCACGCCCATCATGCTCATGATCAGGGTGAGCCCCGAACTCAGAAGGAACAGCAGCAGCCCGTAGCTGACGCCGTTCAGCAGCGATATGGTGAAGAACTCCATCGCGTCCCCAGAAAGACTGAATTTGGAAAATGTGCCATGGTCGTTCCGACCGATGGACGCGGGCCCGCGAGGGCCGCTTCGAAAGATGACCGCGTGATTTGACGACCGTGCACATTGTGCGTGCAGACGCGCGTTTCCCGAGGCAGAACAAACGCCAAGGGTGCACGCTTTTTCGACCGGTTTTCCGGCGTCGCAGTCGGGGCCGCGACACCCGTTCATCCCGGACGTGCATCGCGCATGTCCGTGGCGGCCCCGGCCCGCGATGAAGCCGGGGGCACCACGGAAAGCAGGCCGGGCGGCCAACACGCCGCCCGGCCTGTGGTGTCAACGGAGGATCAGGCCGGACGCTTCATCTGGCACGTGGTGGGCGTGCTCGAGATGTACGACTCGAACGTCTTTTCCATCGTCCAGGTGTTGCCGGTCTTCTCGATGTCGATCGGGTTCTTGGCATCGACCTTGTTCCACGTGGCCAGGTACAGCGGCTGCTGCAGCTGGTGGTCGCTGCCGCGCATGGTCACATCACCCGTGAAGCTCTTGAAGGTGAGGTTCTCCATGGCCTTCGCGACCTTCACCGGGTCGGTGGACTTGGCCTTGGCCATGGCCAGCGGCAGTGCCTTGAAGATGTTGTAGGCCGGGGACGTGGCGAACGACTCGTTCGGGAACTTCTGGCCGAAGGCCTTGAACAGGTCCTGGTACTCCTTCGACGGCAGGTTCGAGTACGTGGGGTACACGAACTTGATCTTGCCGATGCCGGTGTTGCCGATGGCCGTGGGCGTGCCCGCGGCGCCGGCGTAGTAGGTGTAGAAGTTGACGTCGAGGCCGGCGTCCTTCGCGGCCTTGAACACCAGCGACAGGTCGTTGCCGAAGTTGCCGGTGATGATGGTGTCGGCGCCGGAGGCCTTGACCTTGGCGATGTACGGGGCGAAGTCCTTCACCTGGCCGAACGGATGCAGTTCTTCACCGACGATCTGCACGTTCGGGGCCTTGCGGCCGAGGATCTCCTTGGCGTACTTGGTGACCTGCTGGCCGTGGCCGTAGTTCTGGTTCAGCAGGTAGACCTTCTTGACGTTCTTGTCGTCCTTGATGGCCGAGCCGATGGCTTCCATCTTCATCACCGTGTTGGCGTCGAAGCTGAAGTGCCAGAAGCTGCACTTGCTGTTGGTGAGGTCGGGGTCCACCGCGGCGTAGTTCAGGTAGACGACTTCCTTGCCGGGGTTGCGTTCGTTGTGCTTGTTGATGGCGTCGATCAGCGCGCCGGCCACGCCTGAGCCCGAGCCGCCCTGCACCACGTAGCGGATGCCCTGGTCGATGGCGGCCTTCAGCACGTTCAGGCTTTCCGGGCCCGACATCTTGTTGTCGAACGGCACCATCTCGAACTTCACGCCGGCCGGGTTGTTCTTGCCGCCGTCACGTTCCGCGAGGAACTGGAGCGTGTGCAGGATGTTGAGGCCGATGTTGGCGAACGGACCCGACTGCGGGTCGATCACGGCGATGCGGACCGTCTCCCCGGCCTGCGCGTGGGCACCGCCAGCGCCCAGGAGTAGCGCGGAGGTCGCGGCCGCGGCCAACATGTTCTTCACCAGCTTCATTCAGATCTCCTTGTAAAAATCTCTGTAATCGCTGGACGATAGCGTGAAAGGACTGGCGTGCGTTCTAGGGAGTACCCGAAAACGCACACCCGTTCACTCTGTTGTCGTTTCCCTCACACAGAAGGGAGCTGGTGGTCCTTGAACTGGTCCCGCAACTTGAGCTTCAGGAGCTTGCCGGTGGCCGTGTGCGGCAGCTCCGTCACGAAGGCGACATCGTCTGGGATCTGCCATTTGGCGATGCGCCCATCGAAGAACGCGAGCAGCTCTTCCCGCGTGATGCTGGCCCCTGGTTTCGGCACCACCACCAACAGTGGACGCTCGTCCCATTTGGGGTGCCGGCAGGCGATCGCGGCCGCCTCGTGGACCGCCGGATGCGACATCGCGATGTTCTCGATGTCGATCGAACTGATCCATTCGCCACCCGACTTGATGACGTCCTTGCTGCGGTCGGTGATCTGCATGAAGCCGTTCTCGTCGATCGCGGCGACGTCGCCGGTCGGGAACCACGTGCGTCCGTCGATCTTCAGCAGCGGCGAGCCGGACTGCTGGAAGTAGGTGTCGATGACCCACGGGCCGCGCACCACGAGGTTCCCCGACGAGACCCCGTCCCACTTCACGGGCTTGTGGTCGTCATCGATCACCATCATGTCGACGCCGTACACCGCCCGGCCCTGCGTCAGCAGCAGCTTGCGGCGCGTGGCGCGGTCGGCATCGCGGTGCTTCGAGTTGAGCTTGGCCACCGTGCCGAGCGGCGACATCTCGGTCATGCCCCACGCGTGGATGACCTCCACGCCGTAGTCGTTCTCGAGCGCGTCGAACATCGCGGGCGGGCACGCCGAGCCGCCGATCACGGTGCGCTTGAAGGTCGAGAACTTCAGCTCGTTCTTCTGCACGTAGGTCAGCAGGCCCAGCCACACGGTGGGCACGCCCGCGCTGAACGTCACCTTCTCGGATTCGAACAGCTCGTACAGCGACTTGCCGTCGAGGTGCGGCCCGGGGAACACGAGCTTGGCCCCCACCAGCGGGCACGCGTACGGCAGGCCCCAGGCGTTGACGTGGAACATCGGGACGACCGGCAGGATGGTGTCCCGCGCGGAGCAGCCGAGCGAATCGGGCAGCGCGGCGGCGAACGCGTGCAGCACGCTGGAGCGGTGCGAGTACACGGCCCCCTTCGGGTTGCCCGTCGTGCCCGACGTGTAGCAGATGCTGGAGGCGGTGTTCTCGTCGAACTCGGGCCAGGCGTACTGGCCGTCCTCGGCGTCCACCAGTTCCTCGTAGCACAGCAGGTTCGGCACCGCGGTCTGTGCCGGCATGTGGGCGCGATCGGTCATCAGCACGAAGTGCTTCACCGTGGGCAGCATCGCGGCGAGCTTCTCGACGAGCGGCAGGAAGGTCAGGTCGAAGCACAGCACCTTGTCCTGCGCGTCGTTGACGATCCACGCGATCTGCTCGGGGAACAGGCGCGGGTTGATCGTGTGGCACACGAGCTCCGAGCCGGAGGTGCCGTAGTACAGCTCGAAATGGCGGTACCCGTTCCACGCGAGCGTGCCCACCCGGTCGCCCGCCGCGCAACCCAGCCGCGCGAGCGCCTGCGCCACCTTGCGGGAGCGCAGCTCCGCATCGCGGTAGGTGTAGCGGTGGAGGTCCCCCTCGGCCCGTTTCGACACGATCTCGGTGTCGCCTGCGTGACGCGCGGCGTGCACGATCAGCGAGGAGATCATCAGGGGGGTCTGCATCATCTGGCCCATCAAGCGCGGCATGGTGGTGGTCTCCGGTATGCAGTGGTCTGCGACGTTCTGATCATAGGAACGGCCCCGGCGTACCGAGCTTTCGGTTTACCCTTATGCGGATCGCAGTGCGGCCCGCTGGCTACACTTGTCGGATGAATGCCGTTGTCGATGCCACGGGCCCTGCTGCGGGTTTCTCCGGCGCCCGCTGGTCCAATCGGTTCCACAGCCTGGGACCTGACTTCTTCACCCTGCTCCCGCCCCAGGGCATGCCCGATCCGTACTGGGTCGCGTGGAGTTCCGAGTGCGCGCGCCTGCTCGGCCTGCCCGAGCAGCGCCCCACCGACGAGGCCACGCTGCACGCCCTGGCCGGCAACCTCGTGGCCCCCGGCATGCAGCCGCTCGCCAGCGTCTACAGCGGCCACCAGTTCGGCGTGTGGGCCGGGCAACTGGGCGACGGCCGCGCGCACCTGCTCGGCGAGATCGACACCCCCGCCGGCCCCATGGAGCTGCAGCTCAAGGGCGCCGGCCTCACGCCCTACTCCCGCATGGGCGACGGGCGCGCGGTGCTGCGCTCGTCCATCCGCGAGTTCCTGTGCTCCGAGGCCATGGCCGGCCTGGGCATCCCCACCACCCGTGCGCTGAGCATCACCGGCTCGCGCCTGCCCGTGCGCCGCGAGGAGGTCGAGACGGCCGCCGTGGTGCTGCGCGTGGCGCCCAGTTTCATCCGCTTCGGCCACTTCGAGCATTTCGCCCACACGGCCGACGACACGGAGGCGCTGCGCCGCCTGGCCGACTTCGTCATCGACACGCAGTACCCGCAGTGCCGCGACGAGGCCCAGCCGCACGTGGCGCTGCTGCGCACCGTGGCCGAACGCACCGCGTCGCTGATGGCCGACTGGCAGGCCGTGGGCTTCTGCCACGGCGTGATGAACACCGACAACATGTCCATCCTCGGGCTCACGATCGACTATGGCCCGTTCGGCTTCCTCGACGCGTTCGTGCCGGGCCACGTCTGCAACCACTCGGACCAGCAGGGCCGCTACGCCTACGTGCGCCAGCCCAACGTGGCGTTCTGGAACCTGCACGCGCTGGCCCAGGGGCTGATGCCGCTCATCGGCGACAGCCAGGCTGCGCTCGCCGCCCTCGACGTCTACAAGACGGCGTTCCCCGACGCCGCCATGGCCCGCATGCGCGCCAAGCTGGGCCTCGCCACCCGCGACGAGGGCGACCACCGCCTGATCGAGGACCTGTTCGCCCGCATGGCCGACGACGCCACCGACTACACCATCGCGTTCCGCCGGCTGTCGACGTTCGACACCGCCCCGGGCGCCCGCAACGACACGGTGCGCGACCTGTTCGTGAACCGCGAGGCCTTCGACGCCTGGGCGGCGCGCTACCGCGACCGGCTCGCCGCAGAAGGGTCGGTGGATGCCGAACGGGCCTTGCGGATGAACCGGGTCAACCCCAAGTACATCCTCCGGAACCACCTGGCCGAGGTCGCCATCCGTGACGCACGGAACGGCGACTTCGCGGAAGTCGAGCGGCTGCGTGACCTTCTTGCACGCCCGTTCGACGAACAGCCGGACCGTTCGGCCTATGCCGATTTCCCGCCCGACTGGGCGCAACAGATCGAGGTGTCCTGCTCATCATGAGTACCGCAGACCACAAGCCCCGCAAGGTCCAGAAGACCGATGCCGAATGGCGAGCCCAGCTCGACCCCATCCAGTACGAGGTGGCCCGCCACGCCGCCACCGAACGGGCCTTCACCGGCAAGTACTGGGACCATTTCAAGGAAGGCCACTACAACTGCGTCGGCTGCGGCACGCCGCTGTTCGAATCGGCCACCAAGTTCGACGCCGGCTGTGGCTGGCCCAGCTACTGGGAACCGGTTAACAGCGAAGTGGTCGAACGGGTCGTCGACCACAGCCACGGCATGGTGCGTGTCGAGGTGAGGTGCAACAATTGCGGCTCGCACCTCGGCCACGTCTTCCCCGATGGCCCGGAGCCGACCGGCGAGCGCTTCTGCATCAACTCCGCCGCGATAGACTTCGCCCCGAAATGAGCCACCGGCCTGCCCGATGAAACTGCTTCTCGACTTCCTGCCCATCGTCCTCTTCTTCGCCGTCTTCAAGTATGGCGAGGGCCACAAGGAGTGGGCTGCCGCATTCGCGAGCGAACACCTCGGGTTCATGGTGTCGGGCGGGGTCGTCGGGCCGAACGAGGCGCCGGTGCTGCTGGCCACGGTGGTGGTGGTCGTCGCCACGCTGGCGCAGGTGGCGTACATGCTCGCGCGGCGGCAGAAGGTCCACATGATGCTGTGGGTGAGTCTCGCGCTCGTCACGGTGCTGGGCGCGGCCACCGTCTGGTTCCACAGCGACACCTTCATCAAGTGGAAGCCCACCGGCCTCTACTGGTTCATGGGCCTCGCCTTCTGGGTCAGCCAGGCGTTCTTCCGCAAGAACCTCGTGCAGGCGCTGATGGGCGGACAGTTCGAACTGCCGCCCGGCGTGTGGCAGCGGCTCAACTTCGCGTGGGTGGGCTTCTTCGGGCTGATGGGCCTGCTGAACCTGTACGTGGCGTACAGCTTCGAGACGGCCACGTGGGTCAACTTCAAGCTCTTCGGCATCACGGGCCTGATGCTCGTGTTCATGGTGGCGCAGGGGCTGTACCTCGGCAAGCACCTGAAGGACGATGCGCCGCCAGCCGACGCCGAAGCCCGCAAGGACCCGGTCTGAGATGCCCGTCGACCGTTCCGAGATCGACGCCGCGCTGCGGGAGGCGCTGGCCCCCGAATCCCTCGAGGTGCGCGACGACAGCCACCTGCACGCGGGCCATGCCGGCGCGCGCGAGGGACGGCATTTCCACGTCACGATCGTCAGTTCGCGCTTCAACCAATTGTCACGCGTGAAGCGGCATCGGCTCGTTTATGATGCGCTCCAATCCTTGATTCCGCGCGGCATCCACGCGCTTGCCATCGATGCCCGCGCCCCGGGCGACTAGCTGACCGATCACCATCGTCCGCACCGCGAACGTCCGTCTCGCGGCTGCCGTCAGGCCTCCCCTTACCGACTTCCCCCTTGAAAGGCTCGATGCCCATGAAGAAGAAGCTGTCCGTTGTCGCCCGCGCCGCGTTGCTCGCGACCTCTGTTTCGCTGCTGAGCCCGCTCGTGGCCCAGGCGCAGAACATCACGACCGTGAACGGCAAGCCCGTTCCGCAATCGCGCGCCGACGTGCTGCTTCAGCAGGCCACCCGCCAGGGCCAGCAGCCGCGCACCCCCGAACTCGAAGCGCAGGTGCGCGACGAAGTCGTGCTGCGCGAGATGTTCGTGCAGGAGGCCGTCAAGCGCGGCCTGTCCACCACGAAGGAGTACCGCGACCAGATCGAACTGGCGCGCCAGGGCATCCTGATCCGCGAACTCTTCACCGACTTCCAGAAGAAGAACCCGGTCACCGACGCCGACATCCAGGCGGAGTACGACAAGTTCAAGGCCCAGGCCGGCGGCAGCGAATACCGCGCTCGCCACATCCTGGTCGAGAAGGAAGACGAGGCCAAGGACATCATCGCGAAGCTCAAGGGCGGCGCGAAGTTCGAAGACTTGGCGAAGAAGCTCTCGAAGGACCCGGGATCGGGCGCCAACGGCGGCGACCTCGACTGGGCCAACCCGAATTCGTACGTGCCCGAGTTCTCGGCCGCGCTCACGAAGCTGAAGAAGGGCGAGACCACCCAGGAACCGGTCAAGAGCCAGTTCGGCTACCACGTCATCAAGCTCGAGGACACGCGTGAATCGCAGCCGCCCTCGCTCGAGGAAGTGAAGCCGCAGATCCAGCAGCGCCTGAACCAGATCAAGCTCACGGAATTCCGTGACCAGATCAAGGCGAAGAGCAAGACCGACTACAAGTTCGCGACCAACTGACGCCCCCACCAGCGGTCACCCCGATGAACATCGGGGCCCACCGCTGGCTGGCGCGCCAAGGGTGCAGTGGATCCCGGCTTTCGCCGGGATGACTGCACCCTTTTTCGTTGCTGCGCCTCGTGGGTTCAGAGCACCGGCACCGGCAGATCCAGCCGCCCCGCCTCGATGCGCAACTGCCGATCGCACCGCGCGGCGATGCTGCGGTCGTGCGTGACGAGCACCAGCGTCGTGCCCACCTCGCGGTTCAGCTCGAACATCAGTTCCATCACCCGTTCGCCCGTCGCGAAGTCGAGGCTGCCCGTGGGTTCGTCGGCCAGCAGCACCGCGGGCCGGACGACGAAGGCGCGGGCCAGCGCCACACGCTGCTGTTCGCCGCCGGAGAGCACCTTCGGGTAGTGCGTCAGCCGCTCGCCCAGGCCCACGCGCTTGAGCATCTCGGTGGCGAGCGCCCGGGCGTCCGCCCTGCCCTGCAGTTCCAGCGGCAGCATCACGTTCTCCAGCGCGTTGAGGTTGCCGAGCAGCTGGAAGCTCTGGAACACGAAACCCACGCGCGCGGCACGCACCGCGGCACGTTCGTCCTCCCCGATGGCGAACAAATCGGTGCCGGCGAGGCGAACCGTTCCGCTCGAAGGCGTGTCCAAGCCCGCGATGATCGACAAGAGCGTGCTCTTGCCCGAACCGGATGCGCCCACGATGGCCGCCGACTCATGGGCTTCCAGCTGGAAGTCGATGTCATGGAGAATCGTCAGCAAACCGCTGGTGTCCTGCACTTGTTTGGTCACGTGCTCGACGGCAATGATGGGATCGGACATGGAAGCTCGAGGTCAGGAATGAAAAAAGACACCACCCGCAGGACGTGGCTCAGGCAATGTACCCTGCTTGGCCTCGCCGTGGCCGCGCCGGGACTCCGGGCGGCTTCGCCCGCGCGGCACGCGCCCGTGATCCTCGTGCTCGGCGACAGCCTGTCGGCCGAGTACGGCCTCGCCCGCGGCAAGGGCTGGGTCGCGCTGCTCGAGCAGCAGCTCGTGCAGGAGAAGATCGGCGCCACGGTCGTCAACGCGAGCATCAGCGGCGACACCACGTCGGGTGGCCGCTCGCGCCTGCCGGCGCTGATCAAACGCCACGTCCCCGACATCGTGATCCTCGAACTGGGTGCGAACGACGCGCTGCGCGGCCTGCCGCTGTCGATGACCCGGGACAACCTCACCGCCATGGCCCGCAGCGCCCGCGAGGCCGGCGCGCGCGTGTTGGTGGTGGGCATGCAGATGCCCCCGAACTACGGCCGCAAGTACGCAGAGGACTTCCACGCGGTGTTCACGGGCGTCGCCCAGGACCAGCAGGCGGCGCTGGCGCCGTTCCTGCTGAAGGGGGTGGCCGACGTGCCCAACGCCGAGGCCAACTTCCAGGCCGACCGCATCCACCCGAAGGAATCGGCCCACCCGACGATGCTGGCCAACGTGTGGCCGGCGCTGAAGCCGCTGCTGCGCTGACGGCCCGCCTCGGGGAGACGGGCGCCGGCGGTCAGTCGACGCGGCGATGGCGAGCGCCGTCGTCGCGGTTCTGCGGATTGCCGCCAACACCCCGCGGGGGTTCGCGGAAGCCCGGCTGCGGCTGCGGCTGCGGCTGGGGTTGCGGCGGCGGTTGCACCTGGGGCTGGGGCTGCGGCTGCGGACGCGGCACGGCCGTCTGCATGTTCGGCGGCTGCGGACGCGGCATCTGCACCTGGGGCTGCGGCTGGGCCGGCATTTGCTGCTGGGGTGGGTGCGGGCGGCCGCCGCCCCAGGCACCGCCTCCGTGACGGCCGTCGTTCTCGTCGCGCGAGGACCAGCGTGGCGGCTGCTGTGGCGGCTGCGGCTGCGGTTGCTGCACCTGAGGCTGCGGCGACGAGAAACCCGGCTGCGGCATCGGGCGCAACGGCGCCTGCTGCCAGCGTTCGTCGCGTGGCGTGCCCTGCCAGCGCTCGTCCCGCGAGTTGCCGCCCCAGGCCGGGCGCGGCTGGGGTTGGGGCTGCTGCTGCGGCACCGGTTGAGGTTGCTGCACCTGCGGTTGCGGTTGCGGCCGGAAGACCTCCCCTCGCCCGCGGCCGTCGTTGTCGCGCCGTTCGTCACGGCCGAACCGCGGGGCGCCATAGCGGTCACCGCCCGCACCCGGTGCCGGGGGGATGAAGCCCACCTGCGGCGACGGACGCTGGCCCATCATGGGCGGCCGGCCGCCGGGGTTCACGGGTGCGTCGGGACGCGGTCGCCCCGGCGCGAGGCCGGGCAGCGGACGCCCGCCGATGCCGACGATGGCCGGGCCCACCGGCTGGCGGCGCTCCACCACCTGGCGCGGGACGATGGTCACCGCGCCCGGCAGGTCGCGGTACCGGTAGCGTCCGGACTCCACGGCATGGCGCGGGTCGCGCACCCACGGGTTGAAGTCGAAATTCCTCGGCACCTGGTTGCCGTTGATGTGGCGCATGTAGTGCGGGCTGTAGCGGTGCCCCGGCACGTAGACCTCGCGCGGGCCCAGCGGGAACCAGCCCACCATGGGCGCCGGGCGGCGCCCGACACCGATCGACACGCTCACCCCGGGGCCACCCACCCACGCCACGAGCGCGGGGGCATACACCGGCCGCGCCACGTAGGCGCCCGGCACCCAGCACCACACGTCGCGGCGCGAAACCCAGCGGCCGTAGTGGAACGGCGCGAAGCCCCAGGGGGCGTCGTCGACCCAGGTCCAGCCCCATGGGCTGATCCACACCCAGTGCCCCACGCGGTACGGTGCCCAGCCCGGGGCCACGTCGCGCGGGATCCACAGGGCGCCGTACTCGGGGTCCTGTTCCCAGCGACCGTAGCGGTCGAGGTCCTCGACGCCGGTCATCTCGGCCGACACGTAGCGGGTCGAGACGCTGCGGTCTTCCCGGTCGTCTCGCGCGGCCACCCAGTCGTCGAACTCGTCACGCTGCGGTTCGGCGAGTTCGAACTGCGTGCCGCGGTCCTGCCAGAACCGGTAGCGCTGGCCGGCCTTCACCGTCACGCCGGCGTCCTGCACCTTCAGCTGCAGCTGGCCCGACTGCACGGTGGCGTCGGTGGTGTCGTCGTCCCTCGTGAACCGGTAGCTGCCGGCCCGTTCGGGCGCGAAGCCGCCCTCGGAGGTCACCAGCAGGAAGTCCTGCGCCGCTTCGCGGGAGCGCAGCCGCGCGGCCACGTCGCCGTTGTGCAGGTGCACCGTGAAATGGTCGTCGTCGAGCGCGGTGACCTCGAGTTCGGTGTTCCGTCCGATGCGCAGGATGCTCGTGCCGACCCGCACCTCCGCCCGGCCGCTGCCGGACGACGACAGCCGGTCGCCAGTGGTGATCGGGCGGTTGCGCGCGGCCTCCACCCACTCGCTCTGTTCGTTGTCGTAAACCCAGACCTCGCCCTCGACTTCGGCCAGCCGGCCGACGCGGCCCGGCGGATCGGCTTCCGAGGCGGTGTCCTGCGCGCGGACGGGCCCTGCCGCGAGCGCACTGAGCAGCAGCAGGCTCAACCAGAAGAAGGCCGGGCGAAGCGAGGGAAGTCTCATCGTGTTCATCAGGTTCCAGCAGCCGTTGGAGGCATCCGAGACGGAAGGGTTCCGGATCAACGCGGACCGAGGCGCTGCGGCTGACACGACTTTTGTCGCCAACCGGCGACAACGCCCGGCAAACCTCGGGCGTCAGTCGTCGTCGGACGGGTCCAGGCCAGGGAACAGCACGCTCGTGAAGCCGAACTTGCTGAAGTCGCGCACCCGCATCGGGTACAGCTTGCCGATCAGGTGGTCGCACTCGTGCTGCACCACCCGCGCATGGAACCCGTCGGCCTCCCGGTCGATGGGCGCGCCATGCGGGTCGACGCCGGTGTACCGGATGCGGCTGTACCGCGGCACGATGCCGCGCAGGCCGGGCACGGACAGGCACCCTTCCCAGCCGTCCTCCTCGGCGTCCGACAGCGGCGTGATCACCGGGTTCAGCAGCACCGTCTCGGGCACCGGCGGCGCGTCGGGGTAGCGGTCGGTCTTCTTGAAGCCGAAGATCACGAGCTGCAGGTCGATGCCGATCTGCGGCGCGGCGAGGCCCGCGCCGTTGGCCGCATGCATGGTGTCGAACATGTCGGCCACCAGCGCATGCAGCTCGGGGGTGTCGAACGCGCGCACGGGCTGCGCGATGCGCAGCAGCCGCGGGTCGCCCATCTTCAGGATCTCTCTCACCGCCACGGGGGTTCCTTTCGCTTCAACGGCCGCCGGCCTTCAGCATCTCGCGCAGGCCGGCCTCGTCGATCACCGGCACGCCGTTGTCGAGCGCCTTCTGCAGCTTGCTGCCGGCCTCCTCGCCGGCGACGACGAAGTGGGTCTTCTTCGAGACCGACCCGCTCACCTTGCCACCTGCGGCCTCGATGGCCGCCTGGGCCTCGTCGCGCGACCACTCGGGCAGTGTGCCGGTGAGCACGAAGGTCTTGCCGGCGAAGGGTTTCGGCGACAGGTCGGCGGTGCCGTCGTTCTCTTCCCACGTGATGCCCGCGGCGCGCAGCTGCTCGACCACCTCGCGGTTGTGCGACTGGTCGAAGAACGTGCGAATGCTCTCGGCCACGATGGGGCCCACGTCGGGCACTTCCAGCAGCTGCTCCACGGTGGCGTCGAGCAGGCGGTCGAGCTGGCCGAAGTGGCGGGCCAGGTCCTTCGCGGTGGTTTCGCCCACGTTGCGGATGCCGAGCGCGAACAGGAACCGCGCGAGCGTGGTCTGCTTGCTGCGTTCGAGCCCGTCGACGAGGTTCTGCGCGCTTTTCTCGCCCATGCGCTCGAGCGCCGTGAGCTTCGCGATGCCGAGCTTGTAGAGCTCGGGCAGCGTGCGGATGAGGCCGCCGTCCACGAGTTGCTCGACGAGCTTGTCGCCGAGGCCTTCCACGTCCATGGCGCGGCGGCTCGCGAAGTGCAGGATGGCGTGCTTGCGCTGGGCCGCGCAGAACAGCCCGCCGCTGCAGCGCCAGTTGGCCTCGCCCTCGTCGCGGGCGATGCCGCTGCCGCACACGGGGCACTGGCCGCCGAGCTTCTTGTAGAGGTCGAACGGTTCGCCCACGTCGGCGGGGCGGCGTTCGAGCACGACGCCGACAACCTCGGGGATCACGTCGCCCGCGCGGCGCACGATCACGGTGTCGCCCACGCGCACGTCCTTGCGCCGCGTCTCGTCCTCGTTGTGCAGCGTGGCGTTGCTGACGGTGGTGCCACCCACGAACACCGGCTCCAGCTTGGCGACCGGCGTGAGCTTGCCGGTGCGGCCCACCTGGATGTCGATGTCGCGCAGCACCGTCATCTGCTCCTGCGCGGGGTACTTGTGGGCCACGGCCCAGCGCGGCTCGCGCGAGACGAAACCGAGCTTCTGCTGCAGCGCGCGGTCGTTGACCTTGTAGACCACCCCGTCGATGTCGAACGGCAACGCATCGCGGGCCTCGCCGATGCGGCGGTGGAAGGCCACGAGCCCGTCGGCGCCCTGCACCACCTCGCGCTCCTTGCCCACCGGCAGGCCGAAGGCCAGCAGCGCGTCGAGCAGCTCGCCGTGGGTGGACGGGATGTCCCAGCCCTGGACGTCGCCCAGGCCGTACGCGAAGAAGCTCAGCGGCCGCTTGCGCGCGATGGCGGGGTCGAGCTGGCGCACCGCGCCGGCGGCGGCGTTGCGCGGGTTGACGAAGGTCTTCTCGTTCTTCGCGCCGTGGGCGATCAGCTCGCGCTGGCGTTCATTGAGCGCGTCGAAATCGTCGCGGCGCATGTAGACCTCGCCGCGCACCTCGATCACCGGGGCCTCGGTGCCCTTCAGGCGCAGCGGGATCTGGGCGATGGTGCGGATGTTCTGGGTGACGTCCTCACCCTTCTCGCCGTCGCCGCGCGTGGCCGCCTGGACGAACACGCCGTGTTCGTAGCGCAGGTTGATGGCCAGGCCGTCGAACTTCAGTTCGGCGGCGTACTCCACCGGCGGCGCGTCGGCCGCGAGGCCCAGTTCCTTGCGCACGCGGGCGTCGAACGCCAGCGCGCCGGTGGCCTCGGTGTCGGTCTCGGTGCGGATGCTGAGCATGGGCACCGTGTGGCGCACCGGCGTGAAGCCGTCGAGCACCTGCCCGATCACCCGCTGCGTGGGCGAGTCGGGCGTCAGCAGCTCGGGGTGTTCGGCCTCCAGCGCCTGCAGGGCCTGGAACAGCCGGTCGTACTCGGCATCGGGGATGCTCGGCTCGTCGAGCACGTAGTAGCGGTGCGCGTGTTCGCGCAGCTGGTCGCGCAGGTCGGCGGCACGGGCCGCGGCATCGGGAGTGGATCTCGTGTTCATGGGTCCCGGCACTCTAACGCCAAACAACGGCCCGGGATCCACCTTTCGGACAAGGCTTACTCGGCCGCCTGGAGGGCGGTCACCGACAAGGCGCCGTTCACCTTCTCCGCCGTGAACCTGACCTTGTCGCCTTCCTTCAGGCCGTCGAGCAGCTTCGGGTCGGCAACCTTGAAGACCATGGTCATGGCGGGCATGTCGAGATTCTGCAGGGGGCCGTGGCGCAGGGTCACCTTGCCCTGGGCCCGATCGACCTTGCGGACCTCGCCGTCGCTCTGCGCCGGCGCGGATGCGGCCGGTACGTGGTGGTGGGCGGCGTGGTCCACCGCCGGGTCCTGTGCGCGGGCGCCGGAGGCCGTGGCCAGGGTCAGTGAGAGGGCCAGCAGGAGGTGGTTGCTTTTCATGGGGGTTCCTTCGGGAATCAATGGTGTTCGTGGCCCGCGGGCTTGCGGACCTCGAGGTTGGCGGGAGCGGCCTTCACGGCCGGGACACGGACCGGCTCGGGCACCTCCGCGGTGTATTCGCTGGCGAGCGTGCCGGCCGGGTGCCGGTAGGGCCCGGGGTCCTTGAAGTCCCCGCGCGCGACGTCGTCGCGCACCTTGACCACGCTGAACATGCCGCCCATGCCGATGGGGCCGAACGGCCCCGTGCCGGTCATCATCGGCAGCGTGTTGTCGGGCAGCGGCATCTCCATCTCCGCCATGTCGTGCATGCCCTTGTCACCCATGACCATGTAGTCGGGCACCAGCTTCGCGATCTTCTTCGCCAGGTCGCCCTGCTCCACGCCGATCATCGTCGGGACGTCGTGGCCCATCGCGTTCATCGTGTGGTGGCTCTTGTGGCAGTGGATCGCCCAGTCGCCCGCCAGCGCGTCGAACTCGAAGGCGCGCATCTGGCCCACCGCGACGTCGGTCGTCACCTCGGGCCAGCGCGCGCTCTTCGGCACCCAGCCGCCGTCGGTGCCGGTGACCTCGAAGTGCGGCCCGTGCATGTGGATGGGATGATTCGTCATCGTGAGGTTGCCCACCCGGATGCGCACGCGGTCCCCCGTGCGCGCGACGAACGGGTCGATGCCGGGGAAGGCCCGGCTGTTCCACGTCCAGAGGTTGAAGTCGAGCATCGTGTTGACCCGTGGCGTCGCGCCGCCCGGCTCGATGTCGTAGGCGTTGAGGATGAAGCCGAAGTCGCGGTCCACCCGGTGCTGCCGCACGTCCTTCGGGTGGATGATGAACAGGCCCATCATGCCCATCGCCATCTGCACCATCTCGTCGGCATGCGGGTGGTACATGTGCGTGCCCGGGCGCTGCAGCACGAACTCGTACATCCAGGTCTTGCCCACGCCGATGGGCGGCTGCGACAGGCCCGACACGCCGTCCATCCCCGACGGCAACTGCACGCCGTGCCAGTGCACGGTGGTGACCTCGGGCAGCTTGTTGGTCACGAAGATGCGCACGCGGTCGCCCTCGACCGCCTCGATCGTCGGGCCCGGGCTGGAGCCGTTGTAGCCCCACAGGTTGGCCGTCATGCCCTGGGCGATCTCGCGCACGACGGGTTCGGCGACCAGGTGGAATTCCTTGACGCCGTCTTTCATGCGCCACGGCAGCGACCACCCGTTCAGCGTGACGAGGGGATTGAAGGGCCGGCCATTCGGCGGGAGCGGTGGCGGCTGCGTGGCGGCGGATGCCGACACCGGGGCTTCCGGCAGCAGCGCCGCACCGGCGCGGCTGACCGCGGCGGCGCCGAGGAACGTGGCGCCGGCGGACTTGAAGAAGGTTCTGCGGTTCGTCATGTGGTGTCTTTCAATGGCCGCCCTGCCCGGCCGCCGCGGCGCGGGCCGGGGCCATCGAGGGCGAGGCGCCCGGCGAGCGGCCCGTGAGCGCGGTCCGCAGGTCGGTCTCGGCGATCCAGTGGTCGCGCAGCGCCTCGATGGCGGCGGTCACGGTGCCGACCTGGTCGCGGGCATCGGCGAGCAGCTCGAACACGCTCGCGAGCATCCCGTTGTAGCGGAGCAGGTTTTCCTCGGAGATGCGCTGGCGCAGTGGCACGGCCTCGTCGCGGTAGTGTTTCGCGAGGTCGTAGGCGGTGCGGTAGGCCGAGTACGTCTCGCGCACCTCCGACTGCGCGTTCGCCGCGACCTCGGCGGTGCGGTGCACCGCCTGCATGTACGTCGCCTCGGCGCGGGCCATGCGGGTCGCGCCGAAATCGAAGAGCGGGAGCTCCAGTTCGATCTCGAAGCCGTTCTGCCGCGGCTCGCCGGTCTGGCTCTTGTTGGCGTAGCCCGCCTCAAGCACGTTGACGAACCGCGTGCCACGGGTCAGCCCGAGCGACTTCGCCGTGGCCTCCACCTCGCGCCGGGCCATCAGCACGTCCAGCCGCTGGTCGATCGCGGTCTGCTCGGCGTTGCGGGCGTCCTGCGGCACCGCCGGCAGGTCGGGCAGGCGCGCCGGCAGCGTGAAGGCGAGCTGGTCGCCCGAGAGGCCCAGCGCGCGCACCAGCCGCTCGCGTTCGGCCACGGCCTGGTGCCGGGCGCGTGCCAGATTGGCCGTGGCGTCGACCTGGAACGACTGCTCGCGCAGGCGGGCGAGCTTGCTGAAGTTGCCGGCGGCCTGCATGCGGCGGGCCAGTTCGCTGGAGGCGTCGGCCGCATCCTTGACCTGCTCGTGGTACGTGACGAGGTCCCGCGACGCCACGGCGCCGAAGAAGGCCTTGCGCGCCTCGGCCGCGGCCGCCACCGCGTCGGAGGCGGCGCGCACCTGCACCTGCGCCAGCTGGCGCTGCGCGACGTCGTTCGCGAGCGGCATCGTCAGCAGGCCCAGCACGTTGAACACCACGGTGCGGTCGATCTCGGTGACACCCCCGCCGCTCAGGCGCCCGAAGGTGAAGGTGGGATTGGCCAGCCGGCCCGCGCGCACGCGGTCCGCCTCGGCGATGCCCAGTTCGGCGAAGCTCGCCTGCAGGCCACGGTGGTTGAGCAGCGCGACCTCGACCGCGCGGTCAGGCGTGAGGGGCTGCTTCAGGAGTTCGGCGACACGCCGGGCGGCGGTGTCGACGTCCGCCTCGGTGCGCTGCGGTGCCACCGCGTGGCCGGTGCGTGCGGCCGTCAGCTCGGACACCTGGGCGGCCCCGCCGTCCGGCGAGAACGAGGCGCACCCGGCCAGCGCGAGCACGGCCGATGCGGCGACGGCGCGCCGCACCATCGAAGGGTTGTGCATTGTCGGAAACCATGTGAGTCATCGGCGCGGCGATTGCCGCAGCCGGGAAACACCCGCGCGGGCCGCCGAAGCGGACGCACGCGCGAGCCCCATCGGACCTCCCGCGGAGGCCTCGTCGGGTCAGCAGGTTCGTGGAGGGCGGTCCTGGCCACCCGACTGGAACGTGGGGGCCGGGGCCGAGAAGGCCGGGAACGTGGCCGTGCTCAGCACCACGGGGCCGTCGATGGCCGGGAAGGCGCTGGCCAGCGGGGGCGCGGAGCAGGAGGCCGAGCACATGTTGCACTTGTCCTGGGAGACGTGGCCATGGTCGGGTTGGGAATCGGGCGTGGGCTCGCTGACCGGGTCGTCGTGCCCATGGTGCATGCCGTCGTGTTGCGCGTGCATGTCCATGCCGTCCGCGTCACCGTGGTCCATCACGACCACCTCGGCATGGCTGCCCCCGCCCGCGGGCATGCAGGGCATGGCCGCCGCCATGGCACCCCGGACGGGGAGCAGCAGGGCCAGCAGGACCAGGAACCAGAGGCGCAGGAGCTTCACGGGGGCGAGGTTACCAGAGCGAGGGACACCGGCCCATCATCGACCCTGCCCCCATGGCAAGGTCAAGGCCCGGGCCGCAGAAAAAAGGCCGCCCGAAGGCGGCCTTTCGTGTTCCGAAGGAACGAGGGGATCAGCGCACGACGGCGATCTGTTCCCGCTTGTCGCCATCGAACGTGAACAGCGTGAGCGCGCCGTTCTTGATGTCGCCCTTCTCGTCGAAGGCGATCTGGCCGGTCACGCCCTTGTGGTTGGTCTTGCCCACTTCCGGCAGGTACTTCGCCGGGTCGGCGGAGTCGGCACGGACCATGGCTTCCACCAGGACGTTGACCGCGTCGTAGACGTACGGGGCGTACAGCTTGACGTCGATGTTGAACTTCTCCTTGTAGCGCTTCTTGAAGTCCTCCATGCCGGCCTTCTGTTCGCCTTCGACACCGCCTGCTTCGGCGCAGACGACGTTGCCCTTCACGAGGCCGCCACCGGCCAGGTTCGGCAGTTCACCCGTGCAGATGCCGTCGCCGCCCATGTACTTGGCTTCGATGCCCAGCTGCTTCATCTGGCGCAGCATCGGGCCGCCCACGGCGTCCATGCCGCCGAAGAAGATGACGTCGGGCTTGGTGGCCTTGATGGCGGTCAGGATGGAGCTGAAGTCCTTTTCCTTGTCGTTGGTGAACTGGCGCGAGGCGATGGTGCCGCCCGAAGCCGTGGCGGCCTTCAGGAACTCCTCGGCCACGCCCTGGCCGTAGGCCGTGCGGTCGTCGATCACGGCGATCTGCTTGCCCTTGAGTTCGCCCGTGGCGTAGCGGCCCAGCGTGCCACCCAGGTGCACGTCGTCGGCCACGACGCGGAACGTCGTCTTGAAGCCCTGGCGCGTGAACGTCGGGTTCGTGGCGGACGGCGAGATCTGCGGGATGCCCGCGTCGCTGTAGATCTTCGAGGCCGGGATGGAGGTGCCGGAGTTCAGGTGGCCCACCACGCCGTTGACCTTGGCGTCGACGAGCTTCTGCGCCGCCGCGGTGCCCTGCTTCGGATCGCCGGCGTCGTCTTCGCCGAGCAGCTCGAACTTGACCTTCTTGCCGCCGATGGTCACGCCCTTGGCGTTGAGCTCATCGATGGCCATGCGGGCGCCGTTCTCGTTGTCGATGCCGAGGTGGGCGATGGCGCCGCTCTTCGGGCCGACGTGCCCGATCTTCACCACGGGGGTTTCGTCCGCCTTCTTGCCACATCCAGCCAGCGCGACCGCAATGACGACGGCCGACAGTGCAAACAGTGAACGCTTCATACACAGGCTCCTAATAAGGATTGAAAAGAAACGAAGACAAGGCACGGATCGGGCCAGGCCTCGGCACTACCACTCGCACACACGGAAAAAGTCACGAACCGGATTCACGGCGATGTGCCTGACGCGCCAGTTCGATCGCGACGGCACGCGACACCATCTCGTGGAGGGTCGCATGAAGTTGTTCCTTCAGGTCGGCCATCAGGCTGTCGGCCGCGCGCGCCAGCGCAGGCACCACGGCCTCGCGCATGCGGTGGTCGAACATCAGGTCGATCTGTCCTTCGAGTCCTTCGAACACGCGCTGCACCAGCACGTCTTCCGAAACCCGCTCTGGCAACGGTTCCACGGGACGCACCGGCGCGGGGATGGGCACCGGAACGGGCACCGGCGCGGACACCACCGCGGGGCCTTCGTCGCGGCTCCACCAGCTGCCGGAGAAGTCGGCCGGCAGCGGCGACGGCGGCGCCATCGCGGGCAGCGGCAGCCCCACGCGCACATGCGGCGCGGGCCGGCGCTTGAGCCATTCGGGCGGCGCCGGCGCATCGTGCGCGAACGGCACGGGCTGCTCGGCGAGCACGGGTTCGGGCGCCGGGACCGGCTCGGGCCGGGGCGCCACGGGCGCGGGCACCGGGACCGGCGCGGGCACCGCGATGGCGACGGGCTCGTCCACCGGCAACGGAAAATCGACCTCGACGAGGGCCGCCTCGACCGGTTCCTCGACCGCGGCGGTGAGCTGGATCACCTCGGTGAGCACCGGAAGCCGGTGCGCCGGAGGGGTGCCGGGGGCGTTCATCTTCATGCGGACGGATCCTGCGCGACGTCGTGCTTCTGCAGCACGTAGCCCCGGTCGGCATAGTGTTTCCAGCGGCCACGGCCGGCCAAACGCGCCGGTCCGTCCGCCGGCACGAGTTCGATCACCCGTGCGAACACCTCGAAACCCTCCACCAACTCGTCCCCCATGTTCAGCAGCACGTCCTGGTGTGGTGCGTCGCGCACCGCATCGGTCAGCCAGACGGGAGTGTGACGCAAACGCGGGGCCAGTGGCACCCCGGTTTTCGAGAGCACGTGCGGGATGAAGTCGAGCGCCTCGAACGTCCAGAGCTGGCGGTCGAGCTGCGAGAGCACCGGCGCAGGCGCTGCCACCACCACCTTCGCCCCCCGCCGCACCGCCTTCCGCAGAAGCCGGCAGGCGTAGCCCATGCGGTCGGGCACGTTGAAGTGGAAGCTGATCTCGGTCATCGGGTCCCGCGGGGGCGTGTTCTTCAGGCGGCCTGCGACAGCACGAAGTGGGTCAGCAGCGGCACGGGCCGGCCGGTGCCGCCCTTGGCTGCGCCCGATTTCCAGGCGGTGCCGGCCACGTCGAGGTGGGCCCAGCGGTACTTCGAGGTGAAGCGGCGCAGGAACATGGCGGCGGTGATGGCACCACCGGCCCGCGGCCCCACGTTGCCCATGTCGGCGAAGTTGCTCTTGAGGCCGTCGTCGTACTCCTCGTCGAGCGGCATGCGCCAGCACGGGTCGAGCCCGGCCTGCCCGGCTTCGGACAGTTCGGTGGCGAGCGTCTCGTCGGCCGTGAACAGGCCGCTGCGGTGGTGGCCGAGGGCGATGACGCAGGCCCCGGTCAGCGTGGCGATGTCGACCACGGCCGCCGGCTTGAAGCGCTCGGCGTAGGTCAGCGCGTCGCACAGCAGCAGGCGCCCTTCGGCGTCGGTGTTGAGCACCTCGATGGTCTGGCCGGACAGGCTCGTGACCACGTCGCCCGGCTTCAGCGAACGGCCATCGGGCATGTTCTCGCACGCGGGGATCAGGCCCACGAGGTTCACCTTGGCCTTCAGCTCGGCGATGGCGCGGAAGGTGCCCAGCACGCTGGCCGCGCCCCCCATGTCGAACTTCATCTCGTCCATCTCGGCCGCGGGCTTGATGGAGATGCCGCCGGTGTCGAACGTGACGCCCTTGCCGACGAGCACCACCGGCGCCTTGTTCTTCGCGGCGCCGTTGTAGCGCAGCACGATGAACCGCGGCGGCTCCTCCGAGCCCTGGGAAACGGCGAGGAACGAGCCCATGCCCTCCTTCTCGATGGCCTTGCGGTCGAGCACCTCGACCTTCAGGTCGTGGCTCTTGCCGAGCTTCTTCGCCTGTTCGGCGAGCATCGTGGGGGTGCAGTGGTTCGCCGGGCGGTTGGCCCACTCGCGGGCGAGCTGCACGCCCGAGGCGATGGCCTGGCCGCGGGCGAGGCCCAGCTGCGCCATCTTCGCGTGGCCCTTGTCGGTGAGGAACAGCGCCGTGTCGAGCGCCGGCGCCGGCGGGGCGCTGGGCTTCGTGTGGCGGTAGACATAGACGGCATCGAAGGCCGCACCCACGGCGGCTTCGGCATGGCTCGCGTCGACCTCGAGGCCGACCGGGGCGATGCCGACACGGCGGGCACCGGTGGTCTTCAGCGCGGCCAGGCCCTGGGCCACCGCGGCCTTGAAGGCCTTCGGGGTGACGCCGGCCGACGCCGAGATCACGACCCGGGGCGCCTTGACGCCCGGCAGGCGGTGCAGGTACAGCGTGCGGCCCGCCTTCAGCTGGAAATCGCCCTGGGCGATGGCATCGGCGAGCGGGCCGGCGATGGCTGCGTCGAGCAGCGGATCCAGGCTGTCGCCGGCCACCACGACCAGCAGCGCATCCGCTGACAGCGTCGACAAGGCGGACAACGAAAGAATCTGGTGACGAACGTCCATAATGCAGCCCCAACAAGAATCCGACGATGTTATTCGATTCCACACTGCGCCGAGACATCGCCCGAACATTCGGCGCGACACTGGTCGTCATCCTCACCATCGTTCTGACGATGTTCCTCATCCGCACGCTGGGCCAGGCGGCGGTGGGCAAGGTGTCGCCGCAGGACGTCGCGCTGCTGCTCGGCTTCACGTCCCTCGCCAACCTGCCCACGATGCTGAGCCTGTCGCTCTTCATCGCGGTGGTGGTGTCGCTCGGCCGCATGTACCGCGAGAGCGAGATGGCCATCTGGTTCGCGAGCGGGGTCGGCCTGAGCCGCTTCGTGCGCCCGGTGCTGCGCGTGAGCTGGCCCGTGCTGCTCGTCGTGGGCCTGATGGCGCTGTTCGTGTGGCCCTGGGTGAACCAGCAGAGCGCCGACCTGAAGGAACGCTTCGAGCGCCGCTCCGACCTGTCGCGCGTGGCGCCCGGGCAGTTCCAGTCCTCGCGCGACGGCTCGCGCGTGTTCTTCATCGACCGCGACCAGGAGGACGGCAGCACCGGCCGCAACGTCTTCATCCTGATCCGCAAGGGTGACAACGAGTCGGTCACCACGGCCCGCACCGGACGCATCGAACACACCGACGAGGCCGACGTGCTCGTGCTCGACAGCGGCCAGCGCAACGAGCAGGACTTCAAGACGAACGAGAAGACCGTCTCGCGCTTCCAGAGCTACCAGATCCAGGTGGGCGAACGCGTGAAGGTGCAGGACGCCACGCTGCCCTACAAGGCCCGGCCCACGGTGGACCTCCTGCTCAGCCCCGACGCGAAGGCCCGCGGCGAGCTCACCTGGCGCGTGGGCCTGACCCTCGGCTCGGCGAACCTGCTGCTGCTCGCGCTGAGCCTGTCGGCCACGCAGCCGCGGCGAGCCAGCAACTGGAACCTGCTCTTCGCCCTCCTCGCCTTCGTCGTGTACTACAACCTCATCAACCTGTCGCAGGCCTGGGTGTCGTCGGGCCGCATCGGCATGGGCGGCGTGCTGGCGGCGGTGCACGGCTCGGCCTTCCTCCTCGCCATCGGCCTCCTCTGGTGGCGCGACAACGGCACGCACGTGCAGTGGCGCAAGCCGCGCCCCGCGAAGCGAGAGGCCCACGCATGAAGACCGTCCGCCGCCTGCTGTACGCCGACGTGGTGAGTGCCGTCGTGTTCGTCGCCATCGCCTTCCTGTCGCTGTTCTTCTTCATCGACTTCGTCGACGAGCTGGGTGACGTCGGCAAGGACTACTCGGCGATGCACGCCGCGCTGTACTCGCTGCTGGCACTGCCGGGCCACCTCTACGAGCTGGCCCCGATCGCGGTGCTGATCGGCACCATCTACGCGCTCTCGCGGCTCGCCCAGTCGTCGGAGTTCACCATCCTGCGCACCGGCGGCCTCGGCCCGGGCCGGGCGCTGTCGCTGCTGATGGGGCTCGGCATCGCGTTCGGCGTGCTCACGTTCGTCGTGGGAGACTACCTCGCGCCGCTGTCCGATCGCGCGGCCGCCGAACTGCAGGCACGCGTCAAGGGCGGCATGAGCCTCGGCCGCGCGGGCGCGTGGATGAAGGACAAGCTGAACACGCCCGACGGCGAGCGCAACTACTCCATCAACGTCACCACGGCCGCGGCCGATGGCGAGCTGCTGTTCGTGCGCATCTATGCGTTCGACACCGAGGGCCGGCTCGTCCAGCGCATCGCCGCCGACACGGCGCGGGTCGACTCCGAGGGTCGGTGGACGCTGAACAAGGTGCTGCTGACCGACTGGACCGGGGCCTCCAGCGCCGCGACGGCGGACACCGCCCAGCTCAAGGTCGACGTCAAGCAGCTCGACGTGTTCCACCTGCAGACCACGCTGGCGGCGAACGTGGTGTCGTCGGCGGTGCGGCCGTTCAACTCGATGTCCACCTTCGAGCTGTTCCGCTACATCAACCACCTCTCCGACAATGAGCAGACCGCGCAGCGCTACGAGCTGCGCTTCTGGAAGCGGGCGCTGTACCCGCTCGCGTGCCTCGTGATGGTGGGCCTGGCACTGCCGTTCGCGTACCTGCACGCCCGCGCTGGCGGCGTGAGCCTGAAGGTGTTCGGCGGCATCATGCTCGGGATCAGCTTCGTGCTGCTGAACAACGTCGCGGCCCACATCGGCCTGCTGAAGAACTGGACACCGTGGATCGTCGCGGCCACCCCCAGCCTGATCTTCCTCGGGATGTCGTTCGCGGCCTTCAGCTGGCTCGTGAGGTACCGATGACCGGGCTGCTGCTGTTCGCCCACGGGGCGCGGGATCCGAACTGGGCCCGCCCCTTCCAGGCCGTGGCCGACCGCGTGCGGGCGGCACGCCCCGGTGTGCCGGTCGAGTTGGCCTTCCTCGAGTTCATGGCCCCCGACATCGCCACGGCCGGCCGCTCGCTGGCCGAGGCCGGCTGCACCGCGGTGGCCGTGGTGCCGCTGTTCCTCGGCGCCGGCGGCCACGTGCGCAAGGACCTGCCTGTGCTGGTCGAGCAGCTGCGTGCCGACCACCCCCAGGCCACGTGGACCCTGTCGCCCGCCGTGGGTGAGCTCGACCTCGTGATCGACGCCATGGCCCGCGCCGCCGAAGCCTTCTTGCCGCACACGCCTTAGATCGCAAGTGGAATAATCAGGGCCTCACCGCACCCCGCCCTGGAATATGAACCTGCACCAGTTCCGGTTTGTCCAAGAAGCCGTCCGGCGCAACCTGAACCTGACCGAGACGGCCCGCGCGCTGTTCACGTCGCAGCCCGGCGTGTCCAAGGCCATCCTCGAGCTCGAGGACGAACTCGGCGTGGACATCTTCGCGCGCCACGGCAAGCGGCTGCGCCGCATCACCGAGCCCGGGGCGGAGGTGCTCAAGTCCATCGAGATCATCATGCGCGAGGTGGGCAACCTGAAGCGCATCGGCGAGGAGTTCTCGAAACAGGACGCCGGCACGCTGTCGATCGCGACCACGCACAGCCAGGCGCGCTACTTCCTGCCGGGCCCGGTCGCCCAGCTGCGCCGCAAGTTCCCGAAGGTCAACATCAGCCTGCACCAGGGCTCGCCCGCGCAGGTGGCGCAGATGGTCATCGACGAGGTGGCCGACATCGGCATCGCCACCGAGGCCATCAACGACTTCGAGGGCCTCGTCACGCTGCCCTGCTACGAGTGGCAGCACGCGATCGTGATGCCGTCGGGCCACCCGCTGGCCACGGCCGAGACCATCACGCTGGAAGACCTGGCGCTGCAGCCGCTCGTGTCGTACCACCCGTCGTTCAGCGGCCGCACGCGCGTGGACCAGGCCTTCGCGGCCGGCCACCTGAAACCCACCATCGTGCTGGAGGCCATCGACGCCGACGTGATCAAGACGTACGTGCGGCTGGGCCTCGGCATCGGGATCCTCGCCGAGACCGCCGTGCGCGACGACCCGCCGGGCGGCGACCTCGTCTGGCGGCCGGTGGGCCACCTGTTCGGCCAGAACGTCACCCGCGTCGCGTTCAAGCGCGGCGCCTACCTGCGCAACTTCGTGTTCGCGTTCGCCGAGATGCTGGCCGAACGCCTCACCCGCACCACCATCCTGCAAGCCATGGGCGGCGAACCGCCCGCCCCGACACCATGACCACGCCCGCCATCGAGAGCCGCCTGCCGCAGGTCGGCACCACCATCTTCACCGTGATGTCCGCCCTCGCCCAGCAGCACGGCGCGGTCAACCTCGGCCAGGGCTTCCCCGACTTCGACTGCGACCCGGCCCTGGTGGACGCCGTGGCCGCGGCGATGCGCGAGGGTCACAACCAGTACCCCCCGATGGCCGGCGTGCCGGTGCTGCGCGAAGCCGTGGCCGACAAGATCGAGCGCCTCTACGGCCACCGCTACGACGCCGGCACCGAGATCACCATCACGGCCGGCGCGACGCAGGCGATCCTGACCACGATCCTCGCGCTCGTGCACCCGGGCGACGAAGTGATCGTGCTCGACCCGTGCTACGACAGCTACGAGCCCAACATCGTGCTGGCCGGCGCGCGCGCCGTGCACGTGCCGCTGACGGCCCGCACCTTCCGCCCCGACTTCGACGCGATCCGCGCGGCCATCGGCCCGCGCACGCGTGCCCTGCTCGTGAACACGCCGCACAACCCGAGCGCGAGCGTGTGGACGGCCGGGGACATGCAGCAGCTGGCCGCACTGCTGGACGGCACCGACATCCTCGTCATCGCCGACGAGGTCTACGAGCACATGGTGTTCGACGGCGGGCAGCACGAGAGCGTGTCGCGCCACCCGGCGCTGGCCGAGCGCAGCGTCGTGGTGTCGAGCTTCGGCAAGACCTTCCACGTGACGGGCTGGAAGGTGGGCTACGTGGCCGCGCCGGCGGCGCTGACCGCCGAGTTCCGCAAGGTGCACCAGTTCAACGTGTTCACGGTCAACACCCCGGTGCAGTACGGCCTCGCGCGGTACCTGGCGAACCCCGCCCCCTACCTCGACCTGCCCGCGTTCTACCAGCGCAAGCGCGACCTGTTCCGCGACGGCTTGGCCGGCACGCGGCTCACGCTGCTGCCGAGCCAGGGCACGTACTTCCAGGTGGTGGACTATTCGGCCGTGAGCGACCAGTCGGAAGAAGCGTTCTGCCGCCGGCTCACCACCGAGGTGGGCGTGGCGGCCATCCCGCTGTCGGCCTTCTATGCCGACGGGCGGGACCAGCGCCTCGCGCGGTTCTGCTTCGCCAAGCGCGACGAAACGCTCGCCACCGCACTGGAGCGGCTGGCCAGACTCTGACTCAACGCCGCCGCGGCGGCACCGGGTCGTCGAGGTGGAAGTCGAGGGGCTGGCCGCGCTCCGACTCGGGCGGCAGCTCCACGCTGAGGCTCGGGGGCTGGTCGGTCGACACGTCGAGGTCGAGCTGGAAGTGCCCGGAGTCGGACAGCGGTTCGGCGACGGCCTCCGGCGACAGCGCCACGATGGGGCCGGCCCCGGTGGGGTGCTCGTCCTCGCCGATGGGCAGCAGCAGGTCGACGCCGGACGACGGCAGGTCGCGTTCGGCGAGGTCGCGTGCGATGCCGTAGAGGAACAGCAGCTCGCGGTACGCGGGCACGTCGAACGTGGGCCCGGCGTCGCGGCGGAACAGCTGGGTGTCGAGCAGCTCCATCGCCATCGACGGCATCTGCCAGATGCCCTGCAGGCGGCCCAGCACCTCGGGGTAGCCCTCGAGGTCGTAGCCGGTCTCGGGGTCCACGCCCCACTCGGGCGCGTAGGCGTTGAAGCGGCGGTTGAAGCGCTCGCGGATGCGTTCGTAGGGCTCGCGTTCCTCGCGGCGGCGATAGATCTCGAGCAGCTTGAGGTACGGCAGCGGGCTCACGCCGCTCGTGCTGCGCACATGGCCCATCAGCAGGTCGATGGCCGCGTCGTCCTGGCCCAGCACCACGAAGAACTCGACCTGCTGCTCGAGGTCGATGAGTTCCTCGGCCGACATGGGACGCCGGGGTTCGGCCACCGCGGGTTCACCGGCCACGTCCCGCCGCACGGCGTAGACCTCCGTGGAATCCGGTTCCGGTGCAGGCGCGGGCGCGGGCGGTTCGGCGGGCGCCGCGGGTGGGCGCGGGGCCAGCTCCGCGGCGGCGGCGGGAATGGCGGCGGGCCGGGTCGTGGGGGGCGGTTCGTTGCTGGTGTCCGACCCGAGCACCGAACGGGCTTCGGCGGCCACCTCGTGCCCGGCGGCCGCCCACCAGGCCGCCTCGGCCCGATCGCGGCGGCGCAGCCACAGGGCCGCGACGAGCCCGAGGCCCAGCAGGGCGCACAGGCCGGCCAGCGTGTAGACGAGCGGGTTGGCGTACCGCTCGGCCGCCATCTCGCGGGCCTGCTGCTGCAGCGCCGTCAGCGCCCGTTCGCGGGCGACGCCGTCCTCGCGCAACTGGCGCACCGAGGCTTCGAGGGCCTGCAGGCGCGCCTGGTCCTGCTGGCGGCGGATGTCGTCGGGATCGGGCAGCGGTGCCCCGCCCACACCCGACGCGGCGGACGCCGCCGGCAGGGTGCCGAGCGACGTGGTCATGCGCAGGGTGGGATCGGTGTACGCCGACTCTTCGGCCGGGTCGAGCTGCAGCACCGGGCGCGACGACTTGTTCGCGGCCGAGCCACGGGCGCGGCGGGCCGGGGCCGACGCCTGCGCGGACGGCGCGCCGGCCCGGCGCGGTCCGGAGGCCTCGGGGGTCGCGGGCCGTGCCGGACGGGGCACGGGCGAAGCCGCAGCGGCGAACGGGGACTGGCCGCGGACTTCCGAACCGTCGGCGACCTCGGTCTCGGTGTCGGCCGCGCGTGGCACCGTGTGCGGCGGGTCGGCGAAGACGACGAAGGCGCGGCTCAGGCGTTCGGGGCAGCCCGCGCGCACCGTGACCGACACGATGGGTTCCTCGATCGGGAGTGTGGTGGTGACGCGGATGCGGCGTTCACCGCCCTGCCCCGCGCGCACGACCCGGGCGCGGACCACGTCGGCCGGCAGCGGGCGGTCGCCCACCATCACTTCGGCGGTGACACAACCGGCGTCGAGGGTCTCGTCGCCCTCGAGGCGCAGGCCCACCGCGAAGTTCAGCGGGTGGCCGAGTGCCGTGGTGCCGGAGACCTTCCCGAACCCCAGCGCCATCGCCTGGCCCGCGTGCAGCGAGAGCGCAAGAACGAGGGGCGACAGGATCGGGGGTCTCTGCATTCGGGCGCGAAGTGAAACGACTTTTTGACTCTAGCACGAACCAGCCTCCGCACCGTGCATGGCCCGGGAAGCGGCGCCGATGTTGCCGTGCCGCATGACACAATCCCGCCACCCTGTCTGCAGCCCCCGGGCCGGCCATGACCTCAGAACTGCACACCGAACGCCGCGACGCCACCCTCGTGCTCACCCTCAGCGATCCGGCATCGCGCAACAGCCTGTCCGAGCAGGTGTTCGCCGCGGGCATCGAGGCCCTCAACGTCGCCGAATCCGACCCCGCCGTGCGCGCCATCGTGCTGCGTGGCGACGGCGGCCACTTCTGCGCCGGCATCGAACAGTCCCAACTTGACCCGGACGAGCCGGCGCCCTCCCGCCAGCACTTCCAGGCCTTCGTCGAGGCGCTGCGCGTGAACCCGAAGCCGGTGATTGCCGCAGTCGAGGGCGACGCCATCGCCGGCGGCCTCGCGCTGGCCCTCGCCTGCGACCTGGTCGTGGCCGCCGCCGACGCCCGCCTGCTGCTGTCGAACCCGCGTGCCGGTCAGGCTCCCGACGCCGGCGCCACCGCGCAGTTGATGAAGCACCTGCCCCGCGCGCGGGTGTTGCAGTGGCTGTGGCTCGGCGAACCCGTGCCCGTCGAGCAGCTCCTCGCGCTCGGCCTCGTCACGCGGGTGAGCGGCCATGGCGAAGCCTTCGAGCAGGCGCTGGGCGTGGCCGCCCGGCTCGCGGACGCCGACCCCGACGCCGTGTCCGGCGCCAAGGAGCTGGTCAACCCGTGGTCCGGGAACATCGCCTAGTTCTGCCAGACAGTGCAGCCCCGCACGGAGTGGGCAACAATAGCCCTTCGGGCGACTGGTTCCGCCGCGCGCCCCGTGCGATCCGTACACGAGACCTCTCCATGCACACTCCAGCCCTCACCGCCGACGAGCGTCACAACATCGACTCCGGCGGATGGTTCGCCAAGCTGTCCCAACCGCTGCGCGACGCCATCCTGTCGCGTTCGATCGTGCGCCGCCTCGCCGATGGCGCGCTGCTGTCGTCCCGGGGTGAGCCGGCCGACTGGTGGTGCGGTGTCGCGAAGGGCGCGGTGCGCGTGAGTTCGGTGTCGCTGTCGGGCAAGCAGGTCACGCTGACCTACGTCGAGCCCGGCGTGTGGTTCGGCGACATGGCCCTCTTCGACGGCATGCCCCGCACGCACGACTCCAATGCCCACGGCGAGACCACGCTGCTGGCCGTCCGCAAGGCCGACTTCAAGGACCTGCTGGCCCACCACCCCGAGCTGTACGACGCGCTGCTGCGCCTGAACTGCCGCCGCCTGCGCCTGATGTACGACCTGGTCCAGGACCTGAACACGATGCCGCTCGCTGCACGGCTGGCCAAGCAGCTGCTGCTGCTCGCGCGCAGCTACGGCATCCTCGAGGGCGAGGAGATCCGCATCGGCCTGCAGCTGGCCCAGGAAGACCTCGCGCAGCTGCTGGGCGCCTCGCGGCAGCGCGTGAACCAGGAGCTCAAGAGCTTCGAGCGCGACGGCGCGGTGCGCATCGAGCCCACGCGCCTCGTGGTGCTGTCGAAGGAAAAGCTGCTCGCGCTGTCCGAGCCGCACCACTGACATGGCCGCGGCTTCGCACACGCTGTCGCCGGAACACCTGGCCTCGCTGGCCGCGTACCTGGCACCCCGCCTGCCGGGCTTCGAGGGCCCCGTCGAGGCCGAGGCCTTCAAGGGCGGCCAGTCGAACCCCACGTACCGCCTGACCACGGCCGGGGGGCGCTGGGTGATGCGCACGAAGCCCGGCCCGGCGGCGAAGCTGCTGCCGTCGGCCCACGCCATCGACCGCGAGTTCCGCGTGATGTCGGCCCTGGCCGGCACCGACGTGCCCGTGCCGCGCATGCACCTGCTGTGCGAGGACGAATCGGTCATCGGCCGCGCCTTCTACGTGATGGACTGCCTCGACGGACGCGTGCTGTGGGATCCCACCCTGCCCGGCTTCGACGTGCCCACCCGCCAGCGCATCTACGACGAGATGAACCGCGTGATCGCCGCGCTGCACCGGGTCGACGTGAAGGCCGTCGGTCTTGCCGACTACGGCCGCCCCGGCAACTACTTCGAGCGCCAGATCGCGCGCTGGCACAAGCAGTACCAGGCCTCCATCACCGCACCCATCGATGCGATGGACCGGCTCGCCGCGTGGCTGCCGGCGCACCTGCCGGCGAGCGCCCGAGACGAATCGCAGGTGGCCATCGTCCACGGCGACTACCGCCTCGACAACCTGATGTTCCACGCCACCGAGCCGAAGGCGCTCGGCCTGCTCGACTGGGAGCTGTCGACCCTCGGTCACCCGCTGGCCGACTTCAGCTACCACTGCATGGCCTGGCACATCGAACCCTCGCTGTTCCGCGGCCTCGCGGGCGCGGACCTCGACGCGCTGGGCATCCCGCAGGAGGCCGACTACCTGAGCCTGTACTGCGAGCGCACCGGCCGCACCGACGCCGGCGCGCTGGCCGGCGACTGGAACTTCTACCTCGCCTACAACCTGTTCCGCATGGCGGGCATCCTGCAGGGCATCGCGAAACGGGTGGAGGAAGGCACGGCCGCCGACGCGCACGCGAAGCAGGCCGCCGCCGCGGCCCGGCCGCTGGCCGAGATGGGCTGGCGGCTGGCGCAGCGGGCCTGATCGCCGATCAGGCTTTTTCGTCGTCGGGGCCGAGGTTCTGCCAAGCGGTGGAACTGCTGTTGCCGAAGTCGGGACGCGGCGATTCGGCGACGGCCGCCGCCGCGGCCTGGACGGCCTGCGGCACCGCCACCTGGAACAGCGCCACGGCACCGGCCAGCGAACGCGGCTCCGGATCGTCGAGCTGCATGCGCAGGTAGACGCGGCCGCGCAGGGTCATCAGCACGAACGGGGGCTGGGCCGCGAGGAAACCTGCGTCGGCTTTCTCGAGCTGCTCGGCGAGCGGGCCCTCGACCCAGCGTTCGGTGTCCTCGGCCGCGGCGCCGATGAAGTGGAACCGCGAGCGCACGGTCTTGGGTGCCTTGACGGACGACTTCGGGAACATCACGAGCCAGCGCATCTCCTCGGGCGTGTTGCCGTCGATGACCGTCTGTGTGCTTTCGGTGAAGCTCTCGAAGGCGTTGCGCTCCAGGGTCTCGAAGAGCGACTGCGTCAGCACGAGCATCTGCAGGTTCGACGACAGGCCGAGTTCCATGCGGATGCGCAGTTCGTGGCCGTGGATGTAGGAGCGCTGCGGCGGGCCCCATTCGAGGCGCCACGGCTTGCCGTCCATCTGGCCGTCGAGGACGAAACCCCCACCCTCGTCGCGCACGCGCTTGAACCCGAACTGCTGGCGGCCGGCCCATTCCGCCACCTCGGGCCATTCGGGCTCGGAAGGCTTGCGGGCAATCAGGCGTTTGAAGGCATCAAGCATGAATGGTCGGCTTCATCTAGAGTGGGGCGATCGGCACATGGTCGTGTCGGAGGAGACCCGAGAATGATCGAAGTGTATTCGTGGCCCACCCCCAACGGGCACAAGGTTCACATCATGCTGGAGGAATGCGGCCTCCCGTACCACGTCCACCCGGTCAACATCGGCACGGGCGACCAGTTCAAGCCGGACTTCCTCCGCATCAGCCCGAACAACAAGATCCCCGCCATCGTAGACCCCGAGGGACCCGAAGGCGAGCCCATTTCGCTGTTCGAGTCGGGCGCCATCCTGCTGTACCTCGCGGGCAAGACGGGCAAGTTCCTGCCCCAGGGCACCACGGCCAAGTACGAGGTGCTGCAGTGGCTGATGTTCCAGATGGGCGGCGTCGGCCCCATGCTGGGCCAGACCCACCACTTCCGCATCTACGCGCCGGAGAAGATCGGTTACGCGATCGACCGCTACACCAACGAGGCCGCGCGCCTCTACGGCGTGATGGACCGCCGCCTGTCGAAGTCGAAGTACCTCGGCGGCAAGGAGTACTCCATCGCCGACATCGCGGTGTTCCCGTGGCTGCGCTCGTGGAAGAACCAGGGCATCGACTGGGCGGACTTCCCGCACCTCAAGGGCTGGTTCGACGAGATCGCCGCCCGCCCCGCCGTGCAGCGCGGGGTCGAGGTGCTCAGCACGAACTCGTCCCGCCCCCTCACGGACGACAAGGCCCGCGACATCCTCTTCGGCAAGCAGCAGTACCAGCGCCGCTGAACGGCGCGCGGTCAGTGGTGCCGCACCAGGGCGAGCCCCCGCGCCGTCAGCGCGGGTTCGCCCTCGGCCGTGGTCGCCACGAACCCGAGATCGACGAGCCGCTCCGACGGCAGCACCGGCAACCCGAGGTCGATCTGCACGGCCCCCTGCTCGAGGCGCTTGAGCGCCTCCATCTCCGACGCCGTGGGGTCGAAGGCATCCGAATCGTTGGACATGACAAGCTCCAGAAGGACGGAAAAACTCACTTGGGTCCATGCTCGGGCCCGGCGACCGCGAAGGCCATCAGCAGACAACGGTGCGCCGTGTGGGCAACGGCTGACAGGCCACCAGTGGATCCCGGCGTCCGCCGGGATGACTCGATGAGCGAGGGGCGAGCGATGCGAAGCGAGCAATGCCCCGAAGCGAGAACGCGAAAGCGGAAGGCGAGCGAAGCGAAGCCGCAGATCAAGCAACCCGCGAGGACGGGTCTCCCGGCCGACCCGGGGCGCCCCTCGGGGGCAGGAAGCGCCAGCCGACTGGGGGGCCCAGGTGATGGCGCGCCGGGCAGGAATCGAACCCGCAACCCCCAGCTTAGAAGGCTGGTGCTCTATCCGGTTGAGCTACCGGCGCGTGGCGCCAGTGCATGGACCGGCTTGGACGAGGCTGCCTGCAGGGAAAACGAAAGGGAATGGTCGGGGCGGTGGGATTCGAACTCACGACCACCTGGTCCCAAACCAGGTGCGCTACCAGGCTGCGCTACGCCCCGAAGCCTCACATTCTAACCCGGGAATCAGGGGCTTTCGGGATGAATCTCGCGGGCGACGGTCATGCACTGGCGAATGTGGAGCTCGCACACGTACTTCAGCGCGCCGAACGTGAGCGCCGCCGACACGGCCTGTCCCGCGATGGGCACGAACTTCGCCACCTGCTGCGCGGTGAGCCGCACACCCACGAGCCGCAGCGATTTCAGGATCAGCGTGCGGGTGACGAGCCGTCCCGCGAGCAGGCTGCCCGCGGCCGACAAGGCCTTGTAGACGGCCACGCGGCGATCGGGCGACAGCCGGGCCAGCTGCTCCTGCGACAGGCCGAAACGTTCGCTGATCTCGGGGATCACCTTCATCAGCACGCTGACGTCGGCGAGCCAGTCGAGGCCCGGCACCGGCAGCACGGCCACGCCGGCCGCCATCAGCGCGCGCTTGGTCACGAGCTGGCGGCTCTCGCGGGCAATGGCCTCGATCTCGGCGGACCCGACCGGGATGGGGTGTGTCGTCATGCCCCCATCCTACGGCGTCGCCGATACCCCGGCGCGCGGATCAGGCGCTCAGCTGTGCCCAGGTCTTCTCGAGCCGCTTCACGCTGACCGGCTGCGGCGTGCGCAGCTCCTGCGCGAAGAGGCTCACGCGCAGCTCCTCGAGCAGCCAGCGGAACTCCTCGAGCCGTGCGTCGTGCACGCCCTTGCGGTCGGCCAGCAACCGCAGGTAGCGCTGCTCCAGCGGCCGCAGCTCGGCGAGGCGCGCGGCGTCGCGGGCCGGGTCGGCGCGGTACTTGTCGAGCCGCAGCGTCACCGCCTTCAGGTAGCGAGGCAGGTGCGCGAGCTGCGCCCACGGCGTGGCGGCCACGAACCGCTTCGGCAGCAGGCGGCCGAGGTGCGCGACGACGTCGTCGTTCACGTCCTTCGGCGCCCGCGCGTCCTTCAGCTTGCGGCTGGCCGCGGCGAACTCCGTCAACACCGTGCCCACGCTGCGCGCGATCTCGTTGGCGATCAGCGTGAGGCGCCCTCTCCCTTCGTCGATGCGCTTGCGGAACGCGGCCGCGTCGGCGGGCAGCGGGTCGGCGAGGAAGGCGCGGTCGAGCGCGAGGTCGACGATCTGCGTGCGCAGTTCGTCGACCGTGCCCACGTTCATGTAGAGCGCGGCCATCTTCTGCAGGTCGGGAATGTTCTTCTCGAGGTACTTCAGCGCATCGCGGATCTGCAGCGCGACGAGCCGGCGCAGGCCCGCACGGTGGCGCGATGCGGCAACGTCCGGTTCGTCGAACACCTCGACCACGACGTGGTCGCCGCGGTCGATCAGCGCGGGGAAGCCCACGAGCGTCTGGTTGCCGCGGCGCACCTCCATCAGCTCCGGCAGCTCGCCGAAGGTCCAGTCGGTGTGTTTCACCTCGGCGGCCGGTGTGGCGGGCGCAGGTGCAGGCGCCTTCGCCGGCGGGGCCGCGCGACCCGGCGCCTCGCGGCTCGGGCCCGCGGTCACCTCGACCTTGGGCGCGGCCGCCACCGTGGGCCGCAACGCGGCCAGCGCCTGGAAGGCCGAGCGCGCCTGCCCGCCGAGTTCGGCCTTGAGCGCGGCGATGTTGCGCCCGGCGCCGAGCTGGCGGCCGTTGTCGTCGACCACGCGGAAGTTCATGAACAGGTGCGGCGGCAGCTGGTCAAGCTTGAAGTCGGCGCGCTTGATGTCGAGCTGGGTGCGGTCGCGCACGACCTTGAGCAGCGCGTCCACGAGCGAGCCGCCCCCGAACGTGCCGGCCTCGCGGATGCCCGTCACGAACGACTCGGCGAACTCGGGCAGCGGCACGAGGCGCGAGCGCGGCCGCTGGTGCAGGCTCTTCACGAGGGCCAGCACCTTGTCCTTCAGCATGCCCGGCACGAGCCATTCGCAGCGTTCGTCGTTGACCTGGTTCAGCGCGAACAGCGGCACCGTCACCGTGACCCCATCCTTCGGGTCACCCGGCTCGTGCAGGTACGTGGTGGTGCAGTCGACCCCGCCCAGGCGCAGCGTCTTCGGGAACGCGGCCGTGGTGATGCCGGCGGCCTCGTGGCGCATCAGCTCCTCGCGGGTGAGCTGCAGCACCTTCGGGTTGCGCTTCGTCTCCTCGCGGTACCAGCGTTCGAGCGTGGTGCCGCTGAACACGTCGTTCGGCAGGTGCTGGCTGTAGAACGCGTAGATCAGGTCGTCGTCGACCAGCACGTCCTGGCGGCGCGACTTGTGCTCGAGTTCCTCCACCTGCGCGATCAGCTTGCGGTTCGCGGCGAGGAACGGCAGGCGGGTCTCCCAATCGCCCTCCACCAGCGCCTCGCGGATGAAGATCTCGCGCGCGGCCGCCGGGTCGACGTTGCCGAAGTTCACGCGCCGGTTCGCGTAGATCACGATGCCGTACAGCGTGGCGCGTTCGAGCGCGACCACCTCGGCGGCCTTCTTCTCCCAGTGGGGTTCGAGCAGCTGCGTCTTGATCAGGTGCCCGGCGATGCCCGGCAGCCACTGCGGTTCGATGCCCGCGATGCCGCGCCCGAACAGGCGCGTGGTCTCGACGAGTTCGGCCGCGACGATCCAGCGCCCCGGCTTCTTGCTGAGGTTCGCGCCGGGGTGCTTGTAGAACTTGATGCCACGCGCGCCGAGGTACCAGTCCTCGTCGTCGCTCTTGAGGCCGATGTTGCCGAGCAGGCCCGCGAGCATCGCGAGGTGCAGCTGCTCGTAGGTGGCGGGCTGGGTGTTCAGCCGCCACTTGTGCTCGGCCACCACGGTGTGCAGCTGCGAGTGGATGTCGCGCCATTCGCGCACGCGGCGCGGGGAGATGAAACTCTCGCGCAGCTGCTGCTCCTGCTTGCGGTGGGACAGCTTGTGCTCGCCATGGCCGCCGCGCGTGTCCTCCAGCCACTTCCACAGCTTGAGGGTGCCCACGAACTCGGAGCGTTCGTCGTCGAACTTCTTGTGGGCGGTGTCGGCGGCCTGCTGGTGTTCGAGCGGCCGGTCGCGCACGTCCTGCACGCTCAGCGCGGACGCGATCACGAGCACCTCCGACAGCGCCTCGCGGTTGCGCGCCTCGAGGATCATGCGGCCCACGCGCGGGTCGAGCGGCAGCTTCGCGAGTTCGCGGCCCACCGGGGTGATCTCGTTCTGCTCGTCGACCGCGCCCAGCTCGTTGAGCAGCTGGTAGCCGTCGGCGATGGCGCGGCGCGGGGGCGGCTCGATGAACGGGAAGTCCTCGACGAGGCCCAGGTGCAGCGACATCATCCGCAGGATCACGCCGGCGAGCGACGAGCGCAGGATCTCGGGGTCGGTGAAGCGCGGGCGGCCGGCGAAGTCCTTCTCGTCGTAGAGGCGGATGCAGATGCCGTTGCTGACCCGGCCGCAGCGGCCGGCGCGCTGGTTGGCCGCGGCCTGGCTCACCGGCTCGATCTGCAGCTGCTCGACCTTGTTGCGGTAGCTGTAGCGCTTCACGCGCGCGGTGCCCGCGTCGATCACGTACTGGATGCCGGGCACGGTCAGCGAGGTCTCGGCCACGTTGGTGGCGAGCACGATGCGCCGCGCGCTGTGCGGCTCGAACACCATGTCCTGCTCCTGCTGGCTCAGGCGGGCGAACAGCGGCACCACCTCCACGCCGGGCGGGTGGTTGCGGCGCAGGTGTTCGGCGGCCTCGCGGATCTCGCGTTCACCGGGCAGGAACACCAGCACGTCGCCGCTGCCCTCGCGCCACAGCTCGGTGACGGCATCGCCGATGGCGTCGTTCAGGCCGTACTCGCGGCTCTCCTCGAACGGCCGCCAGCGCTGCTCCACCGGGAACAGGCGGCCGGAGACCTGGATCACCGGAGCGGGCCCGTGGCGCGACGCGAAGTGCTGCGCGAAGCGGTCCGCGTCGATGGTGGCCGAGGTGACGATCACCTTCAGGTCGGGCCGCCGCGGCAGGATCTGGCGCAGGTAGCCCAGCAGGAAGTCGATGTTGAGGCTGCGCTCGTGGGCCTCGTCGATGATCAGCGTGTCGTACGCCTTGAGCAGCGGGTCGGTCTGGGTCTCGGCGAGCAGGATGCCGTCGGTCATCAGCTTGACGCTGGCGCCGGCCGACAGCCGGTCCTGGAACCGGACCTTGAAGCCCACGTGTTCGCCGAGCGGCGTGTTCAGCTCCTGGGCGATGCGCTTGGCCACGCTGGACGCGGCGATGCGCCGCGGCTGGGTGTGGCCGATCAGCCCGTGCCCGCCCGCCCCCTTGCCCCGGCCGAGGGCCAGCGCGATCTTCGGCAGCTGGGTGGTCTTGCCCGAACCGGTCTCGCCGCAGACGATGACGACCTGGTGGGCTTCGATGGCCCGCGCGATCTCGTCGCGCCGGCCGGACACCGGCAGCGCGTCGGGAAAGGTGATCGGGGGGATCGGGTTGGCGATCACCGGCTTTGCAGGTGCCGGCGTACCGCGGCGGGGAGAAGCTGACATCGGCCCTTCGTGCAAAAATCGCAGATTATTCCAAAGCGTCCACTGAACACCGAGCGGCCATGAGTCTTGTCTTCCCTCACACCTTCGTCCCGTGGTTCCGGTCCGTCGCGCCGTACATCCACGCGCACCGAGGCAAGACCTTCGTGGTGGCCATCGCGGGTGAGCTGGTGGCGGCGGGCAAGCTGCCCACCTTCGCGCAGGACCTCGCCATTCTCCACGCGATGGGCATCAAGCTCGTGCTGGTGCACGGCTTCCGCCCGCAGGTGGAGGAGCAGCTCGCGCTGAAGGGCCACGTCTCGCGCTTCAGCCACGGCATGCGGGTCACCGACCCCGTCGCCCTCGATTGCGCGCAGGAGGCCGCGGGCCAGATGCGCTACGAGATCGAGGCCGCATTCTCGCAGGGTCTGCCCAACACGCCCATGGCCCACAGCCAGATCCGCGTGATCTCGGGCAACTTCATCACCGCGCGCCCCGTCGGCATCCTCGACGGCGTGGACTTCCAGCACACCGGCCTGGTCCGCAAGATCGACGCCGCGGGCATCCGCCGTGCGGTCGAGTTCGGCGCGCTCGTGATGATTTCGCCGTTCGGTTTCTCGCCCACCGGCGAAGCCTTCAACCTCAGCATGGAAGACGTGGCCGCCAGCGCGGCCATCGCGCTGCAGGCCGAGAAACTCATCTACGTGACCGAGGTCAAGGGTATCCCCCTCGACCCGGCCGACCCCGACAGCGAGATCGACACGGAACTCGCGCTCGCCGATGCGCGCAAACTGCTCGCGAATCTGCCGAATCCCATTCAACCCACCGACACCGCGTTTTATCTGCAGCACGCGGTGAAGGCGAGCGAACACGGCGTGGAGCGGGTTCACATCGTTCCCTATTCGGTCGATGGTTCCGTGCTGATGGAATCATTCACCCACGACGGCGTGGGCACCATGATCGTCGACGAGAAACTCGAAAGCCTGCGCGAAGCCACGGCCGACGACATCGGCGGCGTGCTGCAGCTGATCGAACCATTCGAGCGCAACGGCACCCTCGTCAAGCGCGACCGCACGGAAATCGAGCGCGACATCGGCCTGTATACGGTGATCGAACACGACGGCGTGATCTTCGGTTGCGCCGCGCTTTACCCATACCCCGAGGCGCGCACCGGGGAAATGTCCGCGCTGACGGTATCTCCCAACGTCCAGAGCCAGGGCGACGGCGAACGCATCCTGAAGCGCGTGGAACAGCGCGCGAAGAGCGCGGGGCTCGAGAGCATATTCGTACTCACGACGCAAACCATGCACTGGTTTCTCAAGCGGGGCTTTGCCCAGGTCGACCCCGACTGGCTGCCCGACGCGCGCAAGCGCAAATACAACTGGGACCGGCGTTCCCAGGTGCTGGTCAAGAAACTCTCCTGACCGCCCTGCCGTCCCGCGCCCTCTCACCCCATTCACCCCATCTCCCAGAGGAAAAACACCATGGCCCGCACCGTCCAATGCGTCTACCTGAAGAAGGAGGCCGAAGGCCTCGATTTCGCCCCCTATCCCGGTGAACTGGGCAAGCGCATCTACAACGAAGTCAGCAAGGAAGCCTGGGCCGCGTGGATGAAGCACCAGACCATGCTCGTCAACGAAAACCGCCTGAACCTGGCCGACCAGCGCGCTCGCCAATACCTCGCCCGCCAGATGGAACGCTTTTTCTTCGGCGAAGGCGCGGAACAACCGGCGGGGTATGTCCCGCCCTCGGCCTGACCGGTTCATATTCCTTTACACCGTTGGGAAATTCCCTTTGCCCGTGAATATCCCTCGCCAAGCGCGAGGGCCTTCCCCTAGAATGCGGGTTTGCAGCAGCCGGTGCTGCCCCATCGACTGGAAGGAATATCCATGAGCACGCTCCAAGACTTGCTGGCCCGCAAAGCGGCCCTCGAACAGGAAATCGAAAGCACTCAGAAACGTGAGCGCAGCGATGCCGTCGCAAAGGTCAAGGCCCTGATGGCTGAATACGGTTTGACGGCTGCCGACCTCGCTGCAAAAAGCACCGGCCGTTCGGGTGCACCGAAAGGCGGCAAGGTTGCCGCGAAATACCGCAACGCTGCCACCGGCGACAGTTGGAGCGGTCGCGGCCTGCAACCCAAATGGTTGAAGGCGGCCCTGGCTTCCGGCAAGAAACTGAGCGATTTCGCGGTCTGAAGCCCAGAGTTTCTCCGTCCCCCAAGAACTTCGCCGCCCCTTTCGGGCGGCGTTTTTCTTGGGGCCACCCTCCCTTCCCGCCCCTCCCGGCCCGCTAGACTGATCCCGTGATTCCACAGAGCTTTGTCCAGGACATGCTGTCCCGCGTCGACGTCGTCGAGGTGGTGGGCCGCTACGTCCAACTGAAGAAGGCCGGCATCAACCACAAGGGCCTGTGCCCCTTCCACGGCGAGAAGTCCCCGAGCTTCACGGTCAGCGCCACGCGCCAGACCTACCACTGCTTCGGCTGCGGCGTGCACGGCAACGCCCTCGGTTTCCTGATGGCGTACTCGGGCATGGGGTTCGTCGAAGCCGTGCGCGACCTGGCGCAACAGGTGGGCATGACGGTGCCGGAAGACGACCGCTCGCCGCAGGAACGCGAGAAGGCCGCCGCGCTCAAGCAGCGCCAGGCCACGCTGACCGACGTGCTGCACAAGGCGAGCGACAGCTACCGCAAGCAGCTCAAGGGCAACAAGCGCGCCGTCGACTACCTGCGCGGGCGCGGCCTCACCGGCGAGATCGCCTCCGCGTTCGGCCTCGGCTACGCGCCTGACGGCTGGCGCGGCCTCGCCAGCGTGTTCCCGCACTACGACGACCCGTTGCTCGAGGAAAGCGGCCTCGTGATCGCCACCGGCGACAACGAGGCCGACAAGAAGCGCTACGACCGCTTCCGCGACCGCATCATGTTCCCGATCCGCAACGTGCAGGGCGAGGTCATCGGGTTCGGCGGGCGCGTGCTCGACAAGGGCGAACCGAAGTACCTGAACTCCCCCGAAACCTCGGTCTTCCACAAGGGCAAGGAGCTGTACGGCCTGCACGAGGCCCGTGCCGGCCTGCGCAAGCGGGGCTACGCACTCGTGGTCGAGGGCTACATGGACGTGGTGGCGCTGGCCCAGCTGGGTTTCCCGAACGCCGTGGCCACGCTCGGCACCGCCTGCTCGGCCGACCACGTGCAGAAGCTCTTCCGCTTCACCGAGTCCATCGTCTTCAGCTTCGACGGCGACGCCGCCGGGCGCCGCGCCGCCGGCCGCGCGCTCGAGGCCTCGCTGCCCTTCGCCACCGACACCCGCTCGGTGCGCTTCCTGTTCCTGCCGCCCGAACACGACCCCGATTCGTACGTGCGCGAACACGGCGCCGAAGCCTTCGAGCAGTACGTCGCCCAGGCCGTGCCGCTGTCGCGCCAGCTGATCGAGGCGGCCCGCGAGGGCTGCGACACCGACAGCGCCGAAGGCCGTGCCCGCCTTCTCGCCCAGGCCAAGCCGCTGTGGCACGCCCTGCCCGAGGGCGCGCTGAAGATGCAGCTGCTGGGCGACCTCGCCCAGGCCGCGGGACTCACCACCGACGACCTGAACCGCCTGTGGGCCGCGCAGGCCCAGGCGCAGTCCCGTTCGGGCGGCGGTCGTTCGCGCCCGCCGCGCGACGCCGGCCAGGACGATCGCGGCGGACCGCCGCCGGACGACGCTCCCTGGTCCTACGAACCCTCGTCCGACTTCGACCCCGACAGTTTCGACCCCACCGGCGGCCAGGGCGCGGCCCAGGGTGGCAGCGAAGGGGGTGGCGGCTGGCAGGGCCGGGGCAACAAGCCCTGGGCCGGCAAGGACAAGAAGCCCTGGACGCCCAACAAGTCCTGGGGTGACAAGCCCTGGAACCGCAAGCCGCCCGAGGAAGGCTCGGGCCTGCCGCGCGCCCGGCCCGACAGCACCGCCGACGCGGCGCTGCGCATGCTGCTGCTGAGCATCGGGTGGTGGGAGCAGCTCGACGCAGGCGACCACGACCTGCTGCACAAGCTGCCCGCCCCGTACGGCCCGCTGTCGGCGTGGATCGAGCGCCACCTCCACGACCATGGCGCCGTGACCTGGGCCGAACTGGAGCCCGCCATCCGCGAGACGGAGTGGGCGGGCTTCGTGGCCCGCCTGGTGACGGCCGATGCCGCACGGGGCGAGGCGGCCTTCGCCGACCTGCGCAAGGCGGTCGACGCGCTCTGGGTGCAGGCGCTGAAGGTGCAGCTCGACGACCTCAGCCGTCGCGCCGCCACCGACCCGCAGCTGCTGGTTCAGATGCGCGAGGTGGAACAGCACCGCCGCCGCCGCCTGCAGTCGCTCGCGCCACCGCCCAGCACGGCCCGTTGACGGCGCCCGATGCGCGACCTTTGACGGATCGCGTTCCGTGGACGATAATCATGGGTTAGTTACGGCGCAAGAGTGACAGCAGTACCTCCGGGCCCCGGCCACCCTTTGAACCAGGGTCCCCGCATTGGCCACCCTTCCCCGCAAGGACTGCATTCTTTGAATGATCACGCGAGACTTGCCTCGTTTCATGCCTGCCGCTGGCCGGCTTCGCATGCCCTTTCGGGCGGTTGCGATGCCCGGATCGGCTGGCTTGCCGTGCCCGCCTCCTTCAGAAAAACACCGATCGCCCCCGAAGAACTGCTTGTTTTTCAGGCACTCGATCGCATGTGTTCCGCCTGGGAAACGTCTGCACGTCGAACCGCATGAGGCCGTGATCCCCACCACCATTCGAGGATTTGCATGACCGCGAAGAAGAGCGCCCCCACCAAAGCGACGAAGGCCGCCCCGGCCGAGGCCGAGGAAAAGAAGAAACCCGGCCGTCCCGCCACGAAGACTGCGACCGCGGAAGCCAAGGGCAAGCCGGGCCGCAAGCCGAAGGCTGCCGCCGCCAAGGAAGAGGTGCCCGAGGAAGACTTCTCCGACATCGAAGCCGACCTCGCGGGCGAGCCCGAAGCCGAGGCCGAGTCCGCCGGTGACGGCGAGAAGGTCGCGAAGGCCAAGCCGCTGCGCATGAAGGTGTCGCGGGCGAAGGAACGCGCGCTGATGCGCGAGTTCGGCCTGGACGAGACCGCGCTCACCGAAGAGGAAGTCGCCAAGCGCCGCCAGGAGCTCAAGACCCTCATCAAGATGGGCAAGACGCGTGGTTTCCTGACGCACCAGGAGATCAACGACCACCTGCCCGAGAAGCTGGTCGACGCCGAAATCCTCGAAGCCATCGTGTCGATGCTCAACGACATGGGCATCGCCGTGTACGAGCAGGCGCCCGACGCCGCCACGCTGCTGATCGCCGGCGGCGGCACCACCACGGCCACGGAAGAGGAAGCGGAAGAAGCCGCCGAAGCCGCGCTGTCCACCGTCGACTCCGAGTTCGGCCGCACCACCGACCCCGTCCGCATGTACATGCGCGAGATGGGCACGGTCGAGCTGCTGACGCGTGAAGGCGAGATCGAGATCGCCAAGCGCATCGAAGGCGGCCTGCAGGCCATGATGCTCGCCATCAGCGCCTCGCCCACCACCATCGCCGAGATCCTCGCCTACGCCGACAAGATCGCGTCCGGCGAGATGAAGATCTCCGAGGTGGTCGACGGCTTCGTCTCGGAAGACGAGGCGGACGACTACGTGGCCGAGGAAGACGTCGACTTCTTCGACGAGGAAGACGACGACGACGGCCAGGGCGGCAGCAAGGCGCTGACCAAGAAGCTCGAGGAACTGAAGAACGCGGCGCTCGCGAAGTTCGAGGACCTGCGCGTCAACTTCGAGAAGATGCGCAAGGCCTTCGAGAAGGACGGCTACCAGTCGCCGTCGTACAACAAGGCCCAGGAAGCCATCAGCGAAGAGCTGATGACCATCCGCTTCACGGTCAAGACCATCGAGAAGCTGTGCGGCATCCTGCGCTCGCAGGTGGACGACGTGCGCCGCTACGAACGCGAGCTGCGCAAGATCCTGGTGGACAAGTGCGGCATGCCGCAGGACTACTTCATCAAGAACTTCCCGCCCAACATCCTGAACCTCAAGTGGGCCGAGAAGGAAGTGGCGGCGAACAAGCCGTACAGCGCGATCCTGTCGCGCAACCTGCCCCCGGTGCAGGAACTGCAGAAGAAGCTGACCGACCAGCAGGCCCGCGCCGTGGTGCCCCTCGAGGACCTGAAGGGCATCAACAAGCGCATGAACGAGGGCGAGAAGTCCTCGCGCGACGCGAAGAAGGAAATGATCGAGGCCAACCTGCGCCTCGTGATCTCCATCGCGAAGAAGTACACGAACCGCGGCCTGCAGTTCCTCGACCTGATCCAGGAAGGCAACATCGGCCTGATGAAGGCCGTGGACAAGTTCGAGTACCGCCGCGGCTACAAGTTCTCGACGTACGCCACGTGGTGGATCCGCCAGGCCATCACGCGCTCGATCGCCGACCAGGCCCGCACGATCCGCATCCCGGTCCACATGATCGAGACGATCAACAAGATGAACCGCCTGTCGCGCCAGCACCTGCAGGAGTTCGGCTTCGAGCCGGACGCCCCCACGCTGGCCGAGAAGATGGAGATCCCGGAAGACAAGATCCGCAAGATCATGAAGATCGCGAAGGAGCCGATCTCGATGGAAACCCCCATCGGCGACGACGACGATTCGCACCTGGGCGACTTCATCGAGGACACGAACAACACGGCCCCCATCGAGGCAGCCATGCAGGCCGGCCTGCGCGACGTGGTCAAGGACATCCTCGACAGCCTGACGCCGCGCGAAGCCAAGGTGCTGCGCATGCGCTTCGGCATCGAGATGAGCACCGACCACACCCTCGAGGAAGTGGGCAAGCAGTTCGACGTGACGCGTGAGCGCATCCGCCAGATCGAAGCCAAGGCGATCCGCAAGCTGAAGCATCCGAGCCGGTCGGACAAACTCCGGACCTACCTCGACAACCTCTGATCGAGTCCCTCTCGCACAGAAGAACAGGCCCCGGGCAATTGCCCGGGGCTTTTTTTTGTACTTATTGCCATAAACTTCACGGCATGACGCAGATTCTCCAGCGGACCGTCCTTTTTGCCGACCTGCGCGGCAGCACTGCGTTGTACGAGACCCTCGGGAACACCGAGGCCACCACCGTCGTGACCCGCAGCGTAGCCCTCGTGGGCCGCATCGTGACGAACCACCGGGGCGTGGTCGTGAAGACCCTGGGCGACGGCCTGATGGCCGTGTTCGAGAACGCAGCCGACGCCGTGCTCGCCGCCGACGAGATGCACGACTCGATGGACCGCATCACGCCCATCGGCAGCAACCCCATCGCCACGGCGGGTCGCTCGCCCGTGCTCAAGCTTCAGGTCGGTCTGGCCCAGGGCGAGGTGGTGGAGATGTCGGGCGACTGCTTCGGCGACGCCGTCAACGTGGCGGCGCGCCTGCTGGACCACGCCGGCGACAACGAGATCCTCGCCACCGTGAACGTCGTGAGCCCGCAGCCCGACGAGATGCGCGCGCGCTTCCGCAGCCTCGACCGCGTGCAGCTGCGCGGCCGCGTCGAACCCGTGCACGTGTTCCTGCTCGAGGGCCGGCGCTTCAGCGACACGGCCGCCACCGCCTACGGCGAGCTCATGCCCGCGCCCACCGAGCCCGAAGGCATCCGCCTCGTGTGGCTCGACCAGAACCGCGTGTACTCGGGGCCGTCGCTGCCGGTGGTGCTGGGCCGCAGCCCGCAGGTCACCTACTGCATCGACGACTCGCGCGTGTCGCGCTCGCACGCCCGCATCGACTGGCACGGCGGTGCCTTCCAGCTCACCGACCTCAGCTTCAACGGCACCTACGTGCGTTTCACCGGCGGCTCCGAAATCATCTCGCTGCGCCGCGGCACCTGCACGCTGCACGGCAGCGGCACGCTGGGCCTCGGCGCCTCGCTGAGCGACCCCACGGCGCCGCACGTGCGCTTCGAGGTGATGCGCTTCTCCGACACCCAGCCGCAGTCGCCGGTCGAGTTCGCGTTCCGCTGACCTGCGGCGTCCCGCTCAGCAGCCGAGCGCCTCGGCCAGCTCCGTGAGGTTCGCCACCGTGTGATACGGGCGCGACAGCACCGGTGCCACCTCGTCGCCAGCGCCTTCGTGGCGCCGCATCCACACCGCCTCCAGGCCCGCGTCCAGCGCCCCGACCACGTCGAGCGCCAGGTCGTCGCCGATGTGCAGCACCTCGTGCGGCCGCAGGTCCAGGTGCCGGCAGGCCGCGTGGAAGATGCGGGCGTCGGGCTTGCCGATGCCGAACTTGCTGGCACTCACGCTGTGGCGGAAGAGACCGTCCAGCCCGACCCGGGCCAGGTCCGAGTTGCCGTTGGTGACGGCCACGAGCGGGAAGCGCCGGGCGAGCCGCTCGAGGCCGTCGCGTGCATCCGCGTACAGCTCGACCTGCTGGCGCGCCTCGAAGAACACCTCGAAGGCCGGCTCGGCCAGCGCCGGGTCGTCGCCTGCGATCGTCAGGCCCTCGCGCAGGCTTTCTCGGCGCATGCGGCTCAGGTCGTGGCCCCACTCGGGAAAACGCCGGGCGATGTCGTTGCGCAGCAGGCGCAGCCCGGCCGCGTCGAAGCGCGCGGCCGTGGCCGGCGCGTGGGTTTGAAGCCACCCGTGCAACAGCCGTTCGGCCCGTTCGATCGTGGGCCAGATGGGCCACAGCGTGTCGTCGAGGTCGAAGCTCAGTGCCAGGGGTGGAAGAATTGCCGGAAGTACCGACTCGGGGTGAGAACCAGCCGTCATGCCGGACATTCTCCGCTACAGTCGTGCCTCATGCTGCCCGCCCCCCTCCCCGCTGCCGATGAGCCCGGACGGTTGCAGATCCTGCGTGAACTGCGAATCCTCGACACCGACCCCGAACCCGCGTTCGATGCGGTCGTGCAGCTGCTCCAGAAACAGCTCGGGCGTCCCATGGCCGCCATCGCGCTGGTCGACGAGGACCGCGTGTGGGTCAAGGCGTCGGTCGGCCTGCCCGCCCACACCACCGCCCGCCACCTGTCCTTCTGCGCACTGACCATCGGGGACTCCGCCGTCTTCGAGGTGCCCGACGCGCTGCTGGACCCGCGCTTCGCCACCAACCCGCTGGTGCTGGATGCGCCCCGCGTGCGCGCCTACGCCGGCTTCCCGCTTTCGGTGGACGGCCACCGCGTGGGCACGGTGTGCGTGCTCGACACCGCGCCGGGCGAGATTTCCTCCGCCGGCCACGAGGCGCTGCGGCACTTCGCCGAGGTGTGCAACGCGATGCTCGCGTCGCGCATCCGCGAGCGCCGCATGCGCCTGCAGGCCGCCCGCGTGCGCACGGCCAGCCTCTCGAGCAGCGACTGGCTGTGGGAGACCGACGCGCAGGGGCGCCTCACGTGGGCCTCGGACAGCATCGAGTCGCACACCGGCCGCGCGCCCACCGAGAACCTCGGCCGCACGATGGTCGACATCAACCGGCGCAGCGCGGCCGACACCACCAACTCGTGGGACCGCTACCTCGCCGCGCGGGCCGCGCGCGAGCCGTTCAAGGACGTCATCGCCGACCGCCCCACACCGAACGGTCTGGTCATCACCAGCATCAGCGGCAACCCGGTGTTCGACAGCAAGGGCGAGTTCCGCGGCTACCGCGGTGCCACCAGCAACATCACGGCGCGGCTGAAGGCCCAGCAGGCCGCGCTGGAAGCCGAGCAGCTGCTGAGCGACGCGCTGGAGAGCCTCGTGGCCGGCGTGATGATCACCGACGAGACCGGGCGGATGATCCGCTGCAACGCGGCCTGGCGGAACATCATCGCGCCCTTCCCCGACGGCTTCACGGAAACGTCCCGCTGGCCCGAGCTCGTGCGCCGCATGACCGAACAGGGCGAGTACCCGGACGCCGTCGGGCGCGAGGAGGCGTTCATCCACTGGCGGCTGTCGATCGCGTCCGAACACGGCGAGCAGCACGAGGTGCGCTGGCGCGACAAGTGGCTGATGGTCAGCGCACGCTGCCTGGCCAACGGCAATACCGTGCACATGTCGATCGACATCACGAGCCAGAAGCGCGCCGAGCTGGCGCTCGCCGCGAGCGAGGGCGAGTTGCGCGAGTCACAGGAGCGCCTGACCGCCGTGCTCGAGGCCGTGCCCGACCTCTGGTTCGTGCTCGACGAGCAGAGCAACTTCGTCGAGTGCAGCTCGCCCACGCACCCGATGCTGGTGCAGGACTGGCCCGCCGTGCGCGGCAAACCCTTCGGCACGGGCCTGTCGCCCGACCTGGCCGAGCGTGCGCAGGCGTCCATCACGCGCGCGCTGCGGACCGGCGAGGTGCAGCGCCACGAGTACCCGCTGCGCACGCTCGACGGCGTCGCCCGCTGGTTCGAGGCCCGTGTGTCGCCCATGCCCGGCCGGCGCGTGCTGTACGTCACCCGCGACCTGACCGACCTGCGCGCGCTCGAACGCGACCTGATGGTGATGAAGCGCGGCGTGGAGGCCGCGGCGGCGCTGCCGATGTGCGTGTGCGACGCCACCCAGCCCGACCTGCCGCTCGTGTACGTGAACCCGGCCTTCGAATCGCTCACGGGCTGGACGCAGGCCGAGGTGCTCGGCCGCAACTGCCGCATCCTGCAGGGCCACTTCACCGCGCAGCCCGGCCTCACGCGGCTGCGCGAGGCCATCGCGGAGCGGCGCGAGTGCAGCGTCGTGATCAACAACGTGCGCAAGGACGGCACCCCGTTCACCAACGCGCTGCACGTCGCCCCCGTGTTCGACGCCGCCGGCGGCCTGAGCCACTTCATCGGCGTGCTGCACGACGTGACCGAGCAGACCCGTGCGGCCGACAAGCTGCGCCTCAGCGAGGAGCTGTACCGCTCCGTGGCCCTGGCCATCAGCGACGGTCTGGTCGTCGTGACGCCCACGCTCACCATCATCGCCATCAATCCCGCCGGCTGCGACGTGCTCGGGGTCGACCAGGCCGCGGTGGTGGGTGCGACGGAGGGCTGGCCGTTCGAGTTCATGTCGGCGTCGGCCCGCCCGCTGGCGTCCCACGAACACCCGGTGCACCGCGTGGTGCGCAGCGGCCAGCCGCTGTCGAGGCAGGTGCATGCGCTGCGGCGGCCGGACGGCCAGCTCCGGTGGATCGAACTCAACGCCCACCCGCTGCAGCTGCGGCCCGAGGGCAGCACCTTCTCGGTCGTGCTGACCTTCCGCGACGTGACGCAGCAGCGTGCCTCCGAGCTGGCCCTGGTGGCCGCCGAGGAGCGCTGGAAGTTCGCGCTGGAAGGCTCCGGCGACGGTGTGTGGGACTGGGATGCGCAGACCAACAAGGTCTACTACTCCCCGCGCTGGAAGAAGATGCTGGGCTACGCCGAACACGAGATCGGCGACTCGCTCGAGGAGTGGACCTCCCGCATCCACGCCGACGACCTGCCCCGCGTGATGGCCGGCCTGCGCCGCCACCTGCGCGGCGAGACCGGCCTCTACCAGTCGGAGCACCGCGTGCGCCACCGCGACGGCCACGACCTGTGGATCCTCGACCGCGGCAAGGTGGTCGGACACAACGCCGAGGGCCGGCCGCTTCGGGTCGTGGGCACGCATTCGGACATCACGAGCGCCAAGCAGGCCGAGCAGGCGCTGCGCGAGAAGCAGGCCGCCGAACTCGCGAGCCAGGCGAAGTCGCAGTTCCTCTCGCGCATGAGCCACGAGATGCGCACGCCGCTCAACGCGGTGATCGGCTTCGCGCAGCTGATGCGCATGACCCCGGGCGGCGGCGACGGCACCGAACTCGGCGGCTATGCCGACCACGTGCTCAACGCCGGCCAGCACCTGCTCGCGCTGATCAACGACGTGCTGGACCTGCAGAAGGTCGAGGAAGGCGCGATGTCGCTCGCCCTCGGCCCGGTCGCGCTCGACGAACTGGTGCTCGGCACCCTCGAGCTGCTGCGGCCGTCCGCGGCCAAGCGCGACGTCACGCTCGACAACCAGCTGGAGGCCGGCCTGTGGGTGCGCGCGGACGTGCAGCGCCTGCGCCAGGTCGTGCTCAACATCGCTTCCAACGCCATCAAGTACAACGTGCCCGGCGGCACGGTGCGCCTGTCCACCCGCGCCGGACGCCACCACACGCTGGCGCTCGTCATCGAGGACACCGGCCCCGGCATGACCGACGCGCAGATGGCCCGCCTGTTCCAGCCCTTCGAACGCCTGGGCAAGGAGACCTCCAGCGTCGAGGGCACCGGGCTCGGGCTCATCATCGCCCGCAGCCTGACCCAGGCCATCGGCGGACGCCTCGAGGTCAGCAGCCTCGCCGGCCGCGGCACCCGCGTCTCGATCGAACTGCCCACCGACGACGCCCCCGACACACCCCAGGATTCCACGCCCACCATGCCCGACAGCGACGATCACGCACCACCGGCCCGCATCCCGCTGCGCATGCTGTACGTGGAGGACAACCGCATCAACGCGATCCTGTTCGAGGGCGCCCTGCGCATGAACGCGAGCCAGGTCGAGCTGCGGATCGCCGAGGACGGCGAAGAGGCGCTGGCCATCGCAGGCGAATGGCTGCCCGAGGTGCTGGTGCTCGACGCCCACCTGCCCGGCATGTCCGGCTTCGACGTGCTGCGCCAGCTGCGGGCCATGCCGGGCCTCGCCACCGCGCCGGCCTACATGTGTTCGGCCGACGCGATGCCCGAGGACGTGCAGCGCGCCTACGAGGCCGGCTTCATCGGCTACTGGACGAAACCCATCGACATCGGCGCGGTGCTGGCCGACATCGACGCCATCGGCCGGCAGCTGCGCGGCGGCGGCACGGCCCCTGTGGCGGCATGACAGCACCAGGGTGGTCGCGGGGCGCCGATAATCAGCGGTTCACGCCGTCCCACCGGAGTCCCGCCGTTCCATGAGTTTCGCCCCCGAACCCGCACGCCCCGCCGATGCCGCGGACACCACCGCCGTGCTGCTGTGCAACCTCGGAACGCCCGACGCCCCCACCCCCTCGGCCGTGCGCCGCTTCCTCGCCGAGTTCCTCGGCGACCCGCGCGTGGTCGAGATCCCGCGGCCCATCTGGTGGCTGATCCTCCACGGCGTCATCCTCCGCGTGCGCCCGCGCCAGTCGGCGGCCCGCTACGCCAGCATCTGGACCGCCGAGGGGTCGCCGCTCACCACCTGGACCGACGTGCTGGCCAAGCGCCTGGCCGGCAACCTGGGTGAACGCGGCCACCGGGTGCTGGTGCGCTACTGCATGCGCTACGGCAACCCCTCCATCCCGTCCGTGCTCGACGAACTGAAGGCCGCGGGCGCCACGCGCGTGCTCGTGCTGCCGCTGTACCCCCAGTACGCGGCCTCCACCACCGCCAGCGTGATCGACGCGGTGCTGGGCTGGTCGCGCCGCATCCGCTCGGTGCCCGAGTTCCGCTTCATCAACCGTTTCCACGACGACCCCGGGTACATCGGTGCGCTGGCCCGGCGCATCGCCGACCACTGGGACGCCGAAGGCCGCCCGGAGAAGCTCGTCATGAGCTTCCACGGCATCCCGAAGCGCAGCGTCACGCTGGGCGACCCGTACCACGGCGAGTGCCTGCGCACCGCCCACCTGCTCGCCGAACGCCTGGGCATCTCGGCGAACGACTACGTGGTGACCTTCCAGAGCCGCCTCGGCCGCGCCGAATGGCTGCAGCCCTACACCGAACCCACCCTCGCGAACCTCGCCCGCCAGGGCGTGCGCCGGGTCGACGTGGTGTGCCCGGGTTTCACCAGCGACAACCTCGAGACCCTCGAGGAGATCAACCAAGAGGCCCGCGAGGCCTTCCTGCACGCCGGGGGCACCACCTTCGGGTACATCCCCTGCCTGAACGACCGGACCGACTGGGTGCGCGCAGTGACGGCCCTGGCCGAGCGTCACCTGCAGGGCTGGGACACCCGACCCGCCCCCGCGCCCGAAACCCCGCTGCAGCGGCTGCCGCGCGCGGCCGACCGGGACACCCGCGCCTGACCATGAGCCACCCCGACCCGAAGGCCTCCGCCGGCGTCCGCCTCGACAAGTGGCTGTGGGCCGCCCGCTTCTACAAGACGCGCAGCCTGGCCACGGAAGAGATCGGCAAGGGCCGGGTCCAGGTCAACGACCTGGACGCCAAGCCGTCGCGCGAGGTGCGCCTCGGCGACCGCATCGACGTGCGCCAGGGCCCGGTCCTGCGCACCATCGTCGTCAAGGGCCTGAGCCACCAGCGGGGGCCCGCCCCCGTCGCCCAGGCGCTCTACGAGGAAACGCCCGAGAGTGTCGTCCGGCGCGAGCAGGCGGCCCAGCGCCTGCGCGAGGCCCCGGAGCCGTCGCTGGCCATCGAGCAGGGCCGCCCCACCAAGCGCGACCGCCGCCAGCTGGCGGACTGGAACCGCTGGAGCGCCAGCAAGGAATAGCGTTTGCCTCCAAGGTGGCGCGCGCGAATACGCCCTTCCCGACCGGTCCGCAAGGCACCGAAAAAATTCCCACATTCCCCTCTTGAAACCGCCCGGGCCGCTCCCAGATGCGGACGAGTCGTAGAGGTCTCCACATGCAGAATCCCGAAAATCCCATGGAAAATCAAGACGTTGGCGCCACTCCCGCCCCCGAGGCGACGGTCGAGTCGGCCGTGCCCGACGCGGAAACCCGCCTGGCCGAAATGTCCGACGCCTACCTGCGCGCCAAGGCCGAGGGTGAAAACATCCGCCGCCGCGCCGAGGAAGAAGTCGCCAAGGCCCGCAAGTTCGCGGTCGAAGGGTTCGCCGACAGCCTGCTGCCCGTGAAGGACAGCCTCGAGGCCGCCATCGCGATCCAGGCCGCCACGCCGGAGCAGCTGCTCGAAGGCGTGCACGCCACGCTGCGCCAGCTGTCGGCCGCGCTCGAGCGCAACAAGGTGCTCGAGATCGCCCCGCCCGCCGGCACGAAGTTCGATCCGCACCAGCACCAGGCCATCAGCGTGGTCCCCGCCGAGCAGGAGGCCAACACGGTGGTCACCGTGCTGCAGAAGGGCTACCTGATCGCCGACCGCGTGCTGCGCCCGGCCCTGGTCACGGTGTCCGCGCCCAAATAAAGAATGTAGGGAAAGGCGGTCGTCCACAAGCACGGCCCCTTGAAAACAGCCGGGTTATCCACACCTCGGACTCATCAGATTTCAAAGTTAGCAGGAGCGAAAAAATGGGAAAAATCATCGGCATCGACCTCGGCACCACCAACTCGTGCGTGGCGATCATGGAAGGCAACACCACGCGTGTGATCGAGAACAGTGAAGGTGCCCGCACCACGCCGTCGATCATCGCGTACCAGGAAGACGGCGAGATCCTCGTCGGCGCGTCGGCCAAGCGCCAGGCCGTCACCAACCCGAAGAACACGCTGTACGCGGTGAAGCGCCTCATCGGCCGCAAGTTCACCGAGAAGGAAGTGCAGAAGGACATCGACCTGATGCCCTACACCATCGCCGCCGCCGACAACGGCGACGCCTGGGTGGAAGTGCGCGGCCAGAAGCTCGCCCCCCCGCAGGTCAGCGCCGAAGTGCTGCGCAAGATGAAGAAGACCGCCGAGGACTACCTCGGTGAGACCGTGACCGAAGCCGTGATCACGGTGCCGGCGTACTTCAACGACGCCCAGCGCCAGGCCACGAAGGACGCGGGCCGCATCGCCGGCCTCGACGTCAAGCGCATCATCAACGAACCCACCGCCGCGGCGCTGGCGTTCGGCCTCGACAAGAACGAGAAGGGCGACCGCAAGATCGCTGTGTACGACCTCGGCGGCGGCACGTTCGACGTGTCCATCATCGAGATCGCCGACGTCGACGGCGAGAAGCAGTTCGAAGTGCTGTCCACCAACGGCGACACGTTCCTGGGCGGCGAAGACTTCGACCAGCGCGTGATCGACTACATCATCGCCGAGTTCAAGAAGGAACAGGGCGTCGACCTGAGCAAGGACGTGCTGGCCCTGCAGCGCCTGAAGGAAGCCGCCGAGAAGGCCAAGATCGAGCTGTCCAACAGCGCGCAGACCGACATCAACCTGCCGTACGTGACGGCCGATGCCTCCGGTCCGAAGCACCTGAACATCAAGCTGACCCGCGCGAAGCTCGAATCGCTGGTGGACGAGCTCATCGAGCGCACCATCGCCCCGTGCCGCACGGCCATCAAGGACGCCGGCATCTCGGCCGCCGACATCGACGACGTGATCCTGGTCGGTGGCATGAGCCGCATGCCCAAGGTCCAGGAGAAGGTGAAGGAGTTCTTCGGCAAGGAGCCGCGCAAGGACGTCAACCCGGACGAAGCCGTCGCCGTGGGCGCGGCCATCCAGGGCCAGGTGCTCGGCGGTGAACGCACCGACGTGCTGCTGCTCGACGTCACCCCGCTGTCGCTCGGCATCGAGACGATGGGCGGCGTGATGACCAAGATGATCAAGAAGAACACGACCATCCCGACCAAGTTCGCGCAGGTGTTCTCCACCGCCGAAGACGGTCAGCCGGCCGTGACCATCAAGGTCTACCAGGGCGAGCGCGAGATGGCGTCGGGCAACAAGAGCCTCGGCGAGTTCAACCTCGAAGGCATCCCGCCGGCCCCGCGCGGCACGCCGCAGATCGAGGTGAGCTTCGACATCGACGCCAACGGCATCCTGCACGTCGGCGCGAAGGACAAGGGCACCGGCAAGGAAAACAAGATCACGATCAAGGCCAACTCCGGCCTGAGCGAAGCCGAGATCGAGCAGATGGTCAAGGACGCGGAAGTCAACGCGGCCGAGGACAAGAAGAAGCTCGAGCTCGTGCAGGCCCGCAACCAGGCCGACTCGCTGGTCCACAGCGTGCGCAAGAGCCTGGGTGAACACGGCGACAAGCTCGACGCCGGCGAGAAGGAAAAGATCGAGGCCGCCCTGAAGGACACCGAGGAAGCGCTCAAGGGCGACGACAAGGCGGCCATCGAGGCGAAGACCGAAGCCCTCATGACGGCGAGCCAGAAGCTCGGCGAGAAGGTGTACGCGGATGCCCAGGCCGCGCAGGCCGCCGCCGGTGGCGCGGCCGAGGCTCCGCAGGGCGCCGGCCCGTCGTCGTCGGCCCCGGCCGACGACAATGTCGTCGACGCGGAGTTCAAGGAAGTCAAGGACTCCAAGTAATCCGGCACGGCAGCCCCTCGGGGGCCTTCGGGCCCCCTGCCTCCCCCGTGCGCCGAACAGGCCGCGGGGGATTTCGTTGTTCAGGAACTGCAAGACACCATGGCAAAGCGTGACTACTACGAAGTCCTCGGGCTGGCGAAGAACGCCACCGACGACGACATCAAGAAGGCCTATCGCAAGCTGGCCATGAAGTACCACCCCGACCGCAACCAGGGCGAGGGTGCGAAGAAGGCCGAGGAAAGCTTCAAGGAAGTCAAGGAAGCCTACGAGATGCTGTCGGACGGCGACAAGCGCGCCGCCTACGACCAGTACGGTCACGCGGGCGTGGACCCGAACGCCGGTGGCTTCCGTCCGGGCGGCCCGGGTGCGGAAGGGTTCGGCGGCTTCGCCGAGGCTTTCGGCGACATCTTCGGCGACGTGTTCGGCGGCGGACGCCGCGGCGGTGCGGGCGGCCAGCAGGTGTACCGCGGCGCCGACCTCAGCTACGCGATGGAGATCACGCTCGAGGAAGCCGCCCGCGGCAAGGAAAGCCAGATCCGCATCCCGAGCTGGGACGAGTGCGAGACCTGCCACGGTTCCGGCGCGAAGCCCGGCACCAGCGCGAAGACCTGCACGAGCTGCAACGGCTCCGGCACCGTCCACATGCGCCAGGGCTTCTTCAGCGTGCAGCAGACCTGCCCGCACTGCCGCGGCACGGGCAAGATCATCCCCGAGCCCTGCACCACGTGCCACGGGCAAGGCAAGGTCAAGAAGAACAAGACCCTCGAGGTCAAGATCCCGGCCGGCATCAACGAAGGCATGCGCATCCGTTCGGCCGGCAACGGCGAACCGGGCACCAACGGCGGCCCGGCGGGTGACCTGTACATCGAGATCCGCATCAAGCAGCACGACATCTTCGAGCGCGATGGCGACGACCTGCATTGCACGGTGCCCGTGGGCCTGACCACGGCGTGCCTGGGCGGCAGCCTCGAGGTGCCCACGCTGGGCGGCAAGGCCGAGATCGAACTGCCCGAGGGCACGCAGCACGGCAAGACCTTCCGCCTGCGCGGCAAGGGCATCAAGGGCATCCGGTCGAGCTACCCGGGCGACCTGTACTGCCACATCGCCGTCGAGACCCCGGTCAAGCTCACCGAGCACCAGCGCAAGCTGCTCAAGGAGCTGGACGAGTCGCTGAGCAAGTCGGACAAGCACTCGCCGAACGCGAAGAGCTGGACCCACCGGGTCAAGGACCTCTTCAAGTAACGCGGGCGGTCGTTCGACACCCCACAACGGCGCCTCCGGGCGCCGTTGTGCTTTCCGCCCTCCGGCGCGACACTCGAAGGCAGCGCTCAAGTCGGCCCCGCGCCGAGCCGATATGGGGCGCAGGAGCCGTACGCGTTCCCTCAGTCCGGAGCCACAGATGCAGATGATCGACCGCGACATCGCGAAGTCGTCCGCACTCGTCATCGATGCGAACCCCACGTCACGCAGCATGCTGGTGACCCAATTGCGCGACTTCGGCGTAGGCCAGGTCGTGCAGTCGAGCCGCATCCACGATGCCCGGCGCCTGCTCGAGTCGCGCCCGTTCGACATCGTGCTGTGCGAGCAGGACTTCGAGGCGGAAGGCTATTCGGGCCAGAACCTGCTCGACGACCTGCGCCGCCTGCAGCTGCTGCCGCTGTCCACGGTGTTCGTCATCGTGACGGGCACCGCCTCCACCACCACCGTGGTCGACGCCGCGGAGTCGGCGGTCGACAGCTACCTGCTCAAGCCCTACACCGCCGCGGCGCTCGGCGAACGGCTGGCCCAGGTGCGCAAGCGCAAGAAGGCGCTCGCGGACATCTTCGCGCCCGTCGAGGCCGGCGACCTCGCCGCCGCCGCGCGGCTGTGCCTGAAGCGCTTCAAGGAACAAGGGCCCTTCCATGCCTACGCGGCGCGGCTCGGGGCCGAACTGCTGCTGCGCATCGGCGAGCCCGAGGCTGCGCGGAAGCTCAACGAGATGGTGCTGGAGGGCAATGCCGCCATCCCCTGGGCCCGCCTGGGCGTGGCCCGGGCGCAGATCGCCGCGAACCAGGCCACCGCCGCCGCGCGCAGCCTGGAGGCGCTGGTGGCTGACCAGCCGAACTACACCGACGCGCTCGACATCCTCGGGCGACTGCAGGTCGAACAAGGAGACCTGACCGCCGCCGCGGTGACCTACCGGCGCGCCGCCGAGTTCACGCGCGGGTCGATCGGCCGGCTGCAGCGGCACGGCCTGCTCGCCTGGTACGCCGGGCAGAAGGAAGACGCCCTGAAACCGCTCGAACGCGCTGCGATGCTGGGCGCCGGCTCGCGCATGTTCGATCCCCAGGTGCTGGTGCTGCTGGCCTGCCTGCGCTTCGAGCAACGGGATTCGAAAGGCCTGCAGCGGGCGCTGGACCAGCTCCAGGACGCTGCGTCGCGGGAGGCCGATTCCGCACGCATGGTGCGCCTGGCCGACCTCACCGGCCTGCTCGGACTCGCCGTGCACAAGCAGGCGGGTGAACTCGCCGAACGGCTGGATTCGTGGGGCGGCCGCGTGCTCGACCCCACGCTGGACCTCGAGACGGCCTGCAACCTGCTGTCCGTCTGCGCGACCCTCGCCGCCGCCGGAGTGACCCTGCCCGCCGGCACGCCGGCGTGGCTCGAGGTGCTCGCCACGCGCTTCGCATCGTCACGCGCCTCCACCGCCCTGCTCACCGGGGCCGCGGCCAGCCATCCGCCGTTCGCCGCCCTGGTGTCGGACGCCCAGCAGGCGGTGAACGCCCAGGCGGAACGTGCCGTGGCGCTGGCCCTCGAGGGGCGCCAGCAGGAGGCCATCCAGGCCCTCGTGCACGAGGCGGGCCGCACGCTCAACACCAAGTTCGTGGACCTGGCCCGCATGAGCCTGCAGCGGCACCGCGAACGGCTCGACACGCCCGAGGCGCTCTCCAAGGAGATCGACCTGATGCAGCGGGCCCTGGCCTCCGGCGGCGCGCTGCCCCCGCTCGGGCAGGCGTCCGACACGTCGGCCCATCCGTTGGCGGCCCGGGCGCCCTCGCCCACGCCCGCCCCCGCCCGCTGAACCCTGTCAGAACAGCGAGGCCTGCGCCGGGTGGTCGACCCGCACCGGCCGCTGGAACTGGCTGGTGTCGAGCACCTGCCGCCCGCCGTCGAGGCCGTACCGCACGAGCGCCTTGCGCAGGCGCTGCGTGATCAGGTCGGCCCACACGCCCTGCCCGCGCATGCGCTGGCCGAACGCGGCGTCGTAGTCCTTGCCGCCGCGCATCTCGCGCACGCGCGCCATCACGCGCGTGGCGCGGTCGGGGAAGTGTTCGTCGAGCCAGCGCTGGAACAGCGGATTCACCTCCCACGGCAGGCGCAGCACGATGGAGAACCCGCTGGTGGCACCGGCCGCGGCCCCCGCCTCCAGCACGCGCTCCAGCTCGGGCTCGTTGATGAACGGGATCAGCGGCGACACGCTGATGCCCACCGGCACCCCGGCCTTGGCGAGGGCCTCGATGGTCTTGAGCCGCCGCGCCGGCGAGGCCGCACGCGGCTCGAGGATGCGGGCGAGTGCGGGATCCAGCGTGGTGACCGAGACGAAGGCCATCGCCAGGCCGTCGGCTGCCATCGGGGCGATCAGGTCGAGGTCGCGTTCGACACCCGAGGACTTCGTGATCACCGAGAACGGGTGCCGGAACTCGCGGAGCACCTCGATCACCGAGCGCGTGATGCGCAGCCGGCGCTCGACCGGCTGGTAGGCATCGGTGGCCGAGCCGAGGTTGATCACCTTCGGCACGTGCTTCGGCCGCATCAGCGCCTCGCGCAGGCGTTCGGCGGCGTTCACCTTCGCGACGATGCGCGTCTCGAAATCGAGGCCCGGCGAGAGGTTCAGGTAGCTGTGCGTGGGCCGCGCGAAGCAGTAGATGCAGCCGTGTTCGCAGCCCCGGTACGGGTTGATGGACAGGTCGAAGGAGATGTCGGGCGAGTCGTTGGCCGCGATGATGGACTTGACGTGTTCCTCGACCACCCGGGTGTCCGGCGGCAGCGTCTCCTCGGTGGCCTGCTGGTCGAGCGTGCCCCAGCCGTCGTCGTACGCTTCGTGGGTGTCGCGCGTGAAGCGGTGCGCGACGGACCACGCCGTGCCCCGCCCCTTCAGCGGCGGGGCGACCGGCAGCCAGCCGGGGTCGGGCGCCGCACCGGGTTCATCGTCCGGACCGTCACCCGTGGGCTCGCGCTCCCGGCTGTAGCCGGAAGGCAGAGGGGTGGGCGGCGGCGCGGGCATACTGTCATTTTATACAGTCTTTTCCGGCGCGCGCCGGAATCACGTTCAGGCCGTGGGTTTGCAGGACGGCAGCGACCAGCCCGCCGGGCGGTCCACCCCCGCGCGGCTGTTCTGCCCGGCCGGCACGAACCACACGTCCTGCACCAGGCCGTAGGTCTTGCCGATCTTGCGCATCTCGCAGGTCTGCCACAGCTTCGCGATCTCGGCGTTCACCGCCTTGACCAGCTCCGGGTTGTCCTTGTTCAGGCCGAACACCACCTGGCCCAGGCCGGTCAGCAGCGGGAACTCGGGCGAGTTGTCGGTGAAGGCGTTGAACTTGAGCTTCCACTGCGGGTTGCGCGAGATGGCGTACTGCATCACCGGCGGGTCGCCGATCACCGCGTCGATGCGGCCGGCCAGCAGGTCGCGCACGGCCGCGTCCGAGGTGTCGTACAGGGCGACCTGCAGGCCCTTGATCTTGCGCATCTCGGGGATGAACGAGAAGCCGGTGATGGTGCCGACCTTCTTGCCTTCCAGGTCCTTCAGGCTGCTCCAGTGGGTCTTGTCGAGCTGGGTGATGCCGTTCTTGAAGTAGTGGATGGGATCACTCAGCGCCATGATCTTCGAGCGCTGCTCGGTCCAGCCCATGGTGCCGGCCATCACGTCCACGCGCTTCGACTGCACCGAAGCGATGGTGCCCGACCACTCCATCAGCGCCGGCTTGACCTTGAGCTGCGCGGCCTCGCTGATGCGCTGCAGGATCTCGCCGTCGTAGCCCACCATCTTCCCGTCCTGGTAGCCGGTGCCGGGCATGTCGCCGGGGAACGCGATGGTCAGCAGGCCCTTCTCGACGGTTTCCACCGGCTGGGCAAACGCGGGGGCGTGGGCGAGGACGAGCGCGGCCAGCCAGGTGGCGAATCGGGTGTGTCGGTTCAACATGGGAACTCCTCTTGAATGAGCCGTCCGTGGCTCGGAACGTGGAGCGAAATATAGGGACGCGGCCCCCGCGTGGATTGCAGGCGTTGACGCTGGAATGGCACGGGCGCGACAGCGCGGGAAACCCCGAGGCCTCGATTCGGTGCGCACCGCGCCGCGGAAACGAAAAGGCCCCGGCGCTTGCGCGGCGGGGCCTCGGGGCGAACGCGAGGGACGGTCAATCGAGCCCGGCGGGCACCGCTTCATGCCAAGGGGTGGCCGACTCGAACGCATGGGCGATGCGCAGGATCAGCGGCTCGCCCATCGGCCGCCCGATGAACTGCACCGACACCGGCAGCCCCTGCCCCGACTGGCCCGCCTGCACCGCCACCGAACAGAGGTCGAGCAGGTTGACGAACCGGCCGAAGCGCGAGAGCGGCGTCGACTGCTCGTCGACCTCGCGCACCGGGATGGCCGTGATGGCGTTCGTGGGCATCACGCAGACGTCGAGACCCTCCATCGCGTCGAGCATCGCCGCCTGCGCGTTCGTGCGCCGGCGCAGCAGTTCGAGGTATTGGGCCGCGCCGATGTCCCGTCCCGAGAGGATGCGGCGCTGCACGTGGGGGTCGAAGACGAGGTCCTGCTCGAAGAGTTCGCCGAGGTTCGCGTAGCCCTCGGCGCTCATCAGCTGCCCGGCGATGCGCATGGACTCGGCGAGGGATTGCGGCAGCGGGCGTTCGACGAGCCGCATGCCGAGGTCCGACAGCGTGGCCAGCGCGCGGTCGTACAGGGCCAGCACGTCGGGTTCGATCGCGTGGCGCTCCGAGTCCGGCAGCACCCACACCCGTGTGCCGGCCACGCCGTGGCCGAGGCCGTCGCACACGCGGCGCACCGGGGCGCGCGCACTCGCGGGGTCGCGCACGTCGGGGCCGGCGATCACGTCCAGCATCAGCGCGGCGTCGCGCACGGTGCGCGTGAGCGGCCCCACCGTGTCATGCGTCGGGCACAGCTCGACGAGCCCGTGCCGGCTGACGAGGCCGTGGGTGGTCTTCAGGCCCACGAGGCCGCACAGGCCCGCGGGGATGCGCACGGATCCGCCGGTGTCGGTGCCGAGCGCCGCGGAACACAGGCCCGCGGCCACCGCCACCGCCGAGCCGCTGCTGGAGCCGCCGGGCACCCGGTGTGTGGTGAGGTCCCATGGGTTCCACGGCGTGCCCATCACCGCGTTGGTGCCCCAGCCGCCGAAGGCGAACTCCACCGTCTGCGTCTTGCCGATCACCACCGCGCCGGCGGCCCGCAGCCGGTCGACCACCGTGGCGCTGCGCGCCGATACCGTGGCCGGCCGGGCGCGCGAGCCGGCGCCGAGGGTGTGTCCCTCGATCTCGAACAGGTCCTTGATGGCGACGGTGGCCCCGTGCAGCGGGCCGAGGCGGACCCCGGCGCGCTGCATCCCGTCGAGGGCACGCGCCACCTGGCGGGCCTCGTCGGCATACACCTCGACGAAGGCCTTCAGCTGCGGTTCGAGCCGTGCGATGCGCGCCAGCTGGAAGTCCACGAGGGCCTCGCTCGTGAGGCCACCGTCGGCGATCGCGGCAGCAGTGTCCTCCAGCGAAGCGTGGGCGAAACGTTCGGCGTTCATGCAGTTCCCATTGCGCGCCGGCCCCGCGACAGCTTCCGCTCGAGCAGGCGGGAGCACACCGACAGCGGGAACGCGATCACGAAGTAGATCAGCCCGACCAGCACGAAGATGTGCAGCGGCAGGAAGTATTCGCTCGACATCGCCCGCGCCGCGAGCATCAGCTCGTCGGTGGCGATCAGCGCGCAGAGGGAGCTGTCCTTCAGCAGCGACACGTAGCAGTTGACGAGCGGCGGCAGCATCACGCGCAGGGCCTGGGGCAGCACCACCGCGGTGAACACCTGGAACGGCGACAGGCCGGCGGCGAGGCCCGCCTCGCGCTGCCCGCGGTGCACCGAGTCGAGCCCGCCCCGGAACACCTCGGCCACGTAGGCCGCGCCCTGAAGCCCCAGGCCCAGCACGCCGGCCCAGTAGCCCGACAGCGTGATGCCGAACGACGGCAGTCCGAAGTACAGCGCGAGCAGCAGCGCGAGCAGCGGCACCGCGCGCAGGAACTGCACGATGCCGCTCGCCGCCGTCTTCAGCGAGGCGAAGCGGGAACGGTGCATCAGGACCAGGCCGGTCGCCAGCACGAGGGCCAGCACGAAGCCGAGCGTGGAGATCTCCGCCGTGACCCGTGCCGCGGCGAGCAACCGCGGCCACCACTCGGGCAGGTGCTCCCGGTAGACGTCGAAGAAGTTCATCGCCCCACCCCCAGCCGCTGCTCGAGGCGGCCGAACAGCCACCCCACGGGGAAGACGATGCTCGCGTACAGCGCGATGGCGCTCGCGTAGATGAGCGGCGTCTGGAACGTGGACGTCACGAGGCTGCGCGCGTAGAACATGATCTCGGGCGCCGCGATGGCCGAGGCGATCGAGGTGTCCTTGATGAGCTGGGTCGCGTAGTTCCCGATCGACGGCAGCGTCAGGCGCAACACCTGCGGCAGCACGACGAAACGCAGTGCCTGCACCGGCGTCAGGCCGACGGCCAGCGCCGCCTCCCGCTGGCCCGCGTGCAGCGCGCGCAGCCCCGCCGAAAAGACGTCGCACAGCACGGCCGCCCCGACGAGGCCCAGGCCCACGATGGCCGCCGCTTTCGGGGAGAAGCGGATGCCCACCGAGGCGAGCCCGAAGTACAGCACGAAGAGGTGCGCGAGCGCCGGCACGTTGCGCATCCACTCGACGTACACGCCGATCGCCACGCGCAGCGGGCGCATCCGGGTGAAGACGTTGACCAGCGCGAGCGCGAGGCCCATCCCGAAGGCGATCACGGCCGCACCGAACGCGACCTGGGCCGCGGTGACGGCGCCGGCCAGCAGCGCCGCGGCGATCGAAGGCAAGGTGTCCGCCGCCATCATGCGGCCCGGACGATGGCGGGCGCACCGTGCCCCACCTGCCCGAGGAAGGCGCGGGTGCGCGCCTTCGACGGGTGGTCGATGACCTCGGCCGCGGGGCCCTCCTCGACGATCAGGCCGCCGTCCATGAAGATCACGCGGTCGCCCACGTCGCGGGCGAAGCGGATCTCGTGCGTGACGAGGATCATCGAGCGGCCCTCCTCCGCCAGCTCTCGGATCACGCCGAGCACCTCGCCCACCAGTTCGGGGTCGAGCGCGGACGTGGGTTCGTCGAACAGGATCAGCTTGGGCTGCTGCGCGAGCGCACGGGCGATGGCCACGCGCTGCTGCTGGCCACCGGACAGGCGCTCCGGGTACTCGCGGGCCTTGTGGCGCAGGTGCACCTTGTCGAGCATGGCCTCGGCGAGTTCATGCGCCTCGGCCCGTGACAGCCTGCCGGTCTTGATGGGCGCGAGCGCCACGTTGTCGCGCACCGTGAGATGCGGCCACAGGTAGAAGCCCTGGAACACCATGCCGATCTCGGCGCGTTGGGGCGCCAGCTCGCGGTCGGTCATGGTGCGCGTGCGCCCGTCGCCGGTGCGCATGTGCCCGAGGTGTTCCCCCTCCAGCACCACCTCGCCGCCACTCGGCGTCTCAAGGAAGTTCACGCAGCGCAGGCAGGTGGACTTGCCCGAGCCGCTGGGGCCGATCAGCGAGAGCGTCTCCCCGCGCCGCAGGTCGAAGGAGATGTCCCTCAGCACCTCGACCGCGCCGTAACTCTTCCTCAGGCCCTTGACCGTCAGCAGCTTGTCGTTCATAAAATCCCGTCGCCGAATGCAGAAGTTGACGACGAGATCGTAGGAAGCTTTGCGCGCACCCGATGGCAAGGCGGAGCGGCAACATTGAACAGATGCGACATCCCGGGAAAATACCGACCGATCCGCCGCCCGCCGACGATCCCCGCCTGACGATCGACCGGCTCGACCAGTCACGGCAGCCCGCGCGCCCCGGCCGCAAGCCCGCGTCGCCGGCCGAGCTCCGCATCGGCATCCTGCTGTGGCCCGGCTTCCCGCTGCTGTCCCTCGCGGGCCTGTGCGACGGCCTGCGGCATGCAGCCGACCTCGGCGACCAGAGCCGCCAGAACCGCTGCTCGTGGGCCCTCCTCGGCCAGCCGGGCGAATCGGTCACCGCGAGCTGCGGCGTGCGGGTGCCGGTGGACACGCCGCTGTCGGCCCCGCTCGACTACGACTACGTGGCCGTGATCGGCGGCCTGCTGCCCCAGATCGCGAGCGTCGACCCGTCCCGGGTCGAGTTCCTCCGCGAGGTGGCCCGCGCCCAGGTGCCGCTGATCGGCGTCTGCACCGGCAGCTTCGTGCTCGCCCGGTTCGACCTGCTCAACGGCCATGCGCCGTGCATCCACCCGTTCCATGTCGACGACTGGGAGTCGCTGCACCCGTCGCTCGCGTTCGAGACCCGCTCGCACTACGCCATCGGTTCGAACCGCATCACGTGCCCGGGGGGCATCTCCATCGTCGAGCTGGCGGCCGAACTGGTGCGCGTGCACTGCGGCGCCGACCGTGCCGCCAAGGTGGTGCACCAGATGACCGTGACCGCCGAACGCACCGCATCGCACATGGCCCGCGGCCACGCCTTCGGCTACGAGACGAGCGACCACGACAAGCTGCGCCAGGCCATCGTGCTGATGGAGAAGAACCTCACCACGCCGCTCGAGATCGCCGTGATCGCGAAGCTCGTGAAGTCGAGCAGCCGCCAGCTCGAACGCGTGTTCCTCGCGGAGACCGGCACGAGCCCGTCGGAGTACTACCGCAACTCGCGGTTGAAGTACGCGCGCTACCTGCTCACCACCACCGACCTCCCCATCGTCACCATCGCGGGCGAAAGCGGCTTCTCGGACGCCTCGCACTTCATCCGCCACTTCCAGCAGCTGTACGGCATGGCGCCGGGCCGGCTGCGCAAGGCGCTGGGCGGAGCCTCTCCGCCGGTCTGACCACGACCGAAACGAAGTCCCGTGCGACCAGGCGAAGCCTCGCCAGCACCGTCATGGGGCGTTCATGAGCGATGCCTAACTTGGAGGGCAATCACCCTCCTCGACCCCAAGGATCACCCATGGCATCGACGCCCTCCTCGCCCCTCTCCGCCTCGGCCATCACGCCCACGGTCACGACGCCGCTCCCCCGCACGCCCGATCCCGCCACCACGCCCTCCCGGCGCGAGACGACACTCCTGCAGCGGGCCGGCCACCAGCCCGCGTCCCGCGCACCGTCCGACGACCTGGCCATCCGCCCGCGCAGCCCGATCCAGATGAGCGCATTGACGCGGACGGGCAAGACCGCACCCACCGACGCGACGGCAAGCGCGTCCGCCGCGGCCGACCCGAAGCTCGACATCCACCTCGCCCGCACGCTGCCTGAATTCCAGCGGCGGCTCGACGAACAGAAGGCGCGCCCCGTCGACCTGGAGGCCGCGGCCGCCGTGATCAACGCCGTGCGACACAACCCCTTCGCCGCTGGACCTTCCCCGAAGGACCACGGTGAACTCGCGAAGCGGGTCACACCCGAGGTCATCGGCCAGTGGAACACCGCGCTGGGCCTGACGCCGGAGAAGGCGGCCGAGATGGAACGCATCGCCGCCAAGGGCGGGCGCTGGATTCCCACGAGCGGCTCCGTCTTCCAGGCGGCGCTGTACGGCGCGATCCCCGTCGCCGCGCTGCACACGTCGCCGGTCAACGTGCTCTACGCGAGCCTTGCGGCCCTGGTGGTCCAGCCGTTCGCCACCGCGGCGCTGCAGACCCCGATCGTCTCGGCGATCACCCTGATGCGGCAGAAGTCCGCCCCGATGGTCAAGATGCCCGGCAACATCAAGGCCCGGGAGACGCTGCCGGAGATCGAGAAGCAGATCAAGGCGCTGGAAGCCGATGCGGTGCGCGACGCGCAGGCGATGAGGTCGCTGATGGACCGCATCACCGCGCGCCACCGCGCGGCCGGGGCCGCCGACGACGAGGAGGTGACGCCGCAGGCCATCGACAACTTCCTCGCCACGCTCGAGGACGGCGAGCGCGAGGAACTGGAAACGCTCCAGCAGCAGCAGACCGAGCGCGCGATGGCGGTCGGTACGCTCGTGATGGATGCCTTCCGCCTGGAGGGCATGCAGGACCGCCAGTTCAATTCGACGACGGCCCAGGCGCCGTGGCGCACCCTCCGCGCGATCAGCGGCATCTTCGCGCCGGCCATGCAGGCGGGCGGTGTGTCGGCCGGGTGGATCACCGCCACCTCCGTGACCCTGGCCTTCGGCGCCCTGGCCGGACAGCACTGGGCCGCCGGCCTCGACGAGAAGAAGGCCCAGGCGGACGAGCACACGCTCGGCCTGCTGTACGGCGACCTGCTCACGCCGCAGGGCCAGGCCGACTGGAACGCGGGCCGCCCCATCGGGGCGGACGGCGTGGACGAGACCAAGTTCCGCAACCTGCTCGCCGAACCCGAGACCACCATCGCCGGCCGCGTGGCGACCCACCTCGCGGCGCACGTCGACGAACTGCAGGCCCGCCTCGCCGCCATGCCGGAGCATGCCGAATCGGAGAACGACGCGGAAAGGGGCCGCCCCGAGCTGGAGACCCTGCGCGACACGATCGCCGAATGCCAGGCGGACATCGATCGGCTGCGCGGCGGCGACGTCACGAACCTCAGCGAGGGCGGGCATGCGCGCATGCTGCTGGAACAGGTGATGAAGGACACCTCGGTCGCGTTCGCCTGGCGCGAGGGCAAGGCGAAGCTCACGTCACCGCTCGAGTACTCCGCGCAGCTGGGCCAGCGCTTCGCCGCGCAGTTCGCCTTCCTGGGCCTCGGCGGCGCGGGCGCGGTCGGCCTGGTGCGCGGGGTGGGGGCGGCGGTGGGCGGGTTGTCGAAACTCTCCGCGGGCGCTCAGGTGGCCGTGACGCTCGGGGCCGGCGTGCTGGGCACCTTCTCCGCGTTGACGCAGTACACCGCCGTCAACGTGAAGAATGCCCGCCGTGACCGCGACGGTGAGGACGCGGGCTTTTTCGCCCAGCTCGGCAAGGGCATCGTCAGCCCCGCGTGGCAGCGCCATGCGACACACGCCGGCCACGAGGCCACGAAGTCGGGCGGCAAGGCCCTCGACGCGGACCGGGCCAGCAACGCCGTGGTCCTGTCGTCGGACACCCCGCGGCCCGCCCCTTGAGTCGGGCGGTTTCAAACACATCCGCTGCCACGGCCATATCCCACGGGTGCGGCCGATGCATGCTTCAAAGTATCGAATTGCCCGGCAAAGTATCTTTCCGCTTGCAAAGGAGAACCTATCCTCAGCCGTGCCTCGGCAGCATCCGCCCGTCGGCGCCTCGAGACCGGGCCTCACTTCACGATGGAAGTTCACCGTGCAACCAGTCACCCGATATGCGTTCGACAACGTGGAACTCCGGGTCGGTGAACGCCGGTTGCTGATCGATGGCCGGCCGCAGCCGATCGGCACGCGCGCCTTCCAGGTGCTGCTGGTGCTGCTCGTGCACCGGGAGCGCGTCGTCTCCAAGGAGGAACTGCTGGACGCCGTGTGGCCCGACCTCGTCGTCGAGCAGAACAACGTGGCGGTGCAGATCGCCGCGGTGCGCAGGCTGCTGGGCGCGGAGGCGATCAGCACCGTCGCGGGCCGCGGCTACAAGTTCTCCGGCGGCGCCGTGTGTGTCACCGCGGCCGGGGCCCCCTCCGCCACCGGCGCACGCCCCCTGCCTTCGGCCGACAACGCCCCGCGCACCGGCGCCGCCCCGCTCATCGGCCGCTGCACCGACCTGCGTCGACTCGCCGAGTTGCTGTCGCTCCATCGCGCCGTGGCCCTCACCGGACCCGGCGGCGTCGGCAAGACACACCTCGCGCAGCGGCTGCTGTGCGACGTGGCGCACCGCTACCCGCACGGCACGGTGTGGATCGACCTGGCCCCGGCCGGCGACGAGGTGACCATCGTCGACACGCTCGGCCGCACGCTGGGCATCGACCTGCGCACCGACGACCCGCTGGAGAGCCTGCTGCAGTCGCTGCAGCCACGCCAGGTGCTGGTGGTCATCGACCATGTCGAAGTGGCGCCCGACGCCGCCGCACGTGCCGTGCAGATCCTCATGCGCCGCGCACCCGGCCTCACCTTCCTGCTGTCCGGGCAGATGCGCCTGCGATTGCGCGACGAGCAGGTGGTGCGCCTCGGCGGCCTCGCCGTGCCCGACATGCCGGTGTCGCCCGCGGAGGCGATGGCCTTCGGGGCCGTGTCGCTCTACGCGGAGCGGGCGCGTGCGGCCGACGAGTCCTTCACGCTCGACGCGCACAACATCGCGGCCGTGGTGGAGCTGTGCCGCCGGCTCGACGGCATTCCGCTCGCGATCGACCAAGCGGCCCGGCGCCGCAGGCCCGACGACGGCCCCGTGCGCACGGCCCCGCTGCGCCAGGCCATCGCGCGCAGCCACGACCTGCTGTCGGACCGCGAGCGCACGCTGCTGCGCCGCCTGTCCGTCTTCGAGCACGACTTCCCCCTGGAACTGGTGTTCGCGGTGGTGGCCGACGACCCGCGGCTCGACACCTGGGCGGTGCTGGACGCGCTCACCGAACTCGTGGACCGGTCCCTCGTGATCGTGGATCCGGTGGAGCCACCGCGCTACCGCCTGCTCGCCTGCACACGGCACTTCGCGGCAGAGCAGCTGGAACTCGCGAACGAAGGGTCGGACACGCGCCGGCGCCTGGCCGCGGCGCTGGTGTGCCTGGGCGGCACGCTGCCGGCGGCCCGCCCCGCGGGCCACTCACCCCAACCGCTTCAGTCGGCCTGACGGCGCGTCAAGCGGTCACCAGGGCCTCGAGCTGGTAGCCGCGCGCGTACACGCTGCGCAGCACCACCGCGTCGCCTGCGCAACGCTTCAGCTTGCGGCGCAGCTGGTACACGTGCTGGTCGATCGAGCGGCCGGCGATGTCTTCCTCGGCTTCCCAGATGTGCGCGAGGCGCCGCCGTGACACGATGCTCCCCACGGTCTGGAACAGGCAGCGCGCGAGCGCGGTCTCCCGGCTCGTGAGTTCCACCGAACCGCGCGGGGCCACGAGCTTTCGCGCCGTCACGTCGAGTGCGCACGGGCCGCAGCGCAGCGCGGGTTCGGCCGCGCCGCGTGCCGGTGCCACGCGCCGCAGCGCGGCCTGCACGCGGGCGCCGAGTTCCTGCGCCCGGCACGGCAGCGCGACGAAATCGTCTGCCCCGGCATCGAGCGCCACCGCGGGCGCCAGCGCCGCGGCACCGATGCCCACCACCACCGCGCGATGGGGCGACGACTCGTGCAGCTGCGCGATCACGCCAGCCCAATCGTCCTCCGGCCGATCCACATCGACGAAGAGCAGGCGCATGTCGTCGCGACGACCGCCGCGCAGCAACTGCGTCACTCCGCCGTACACGACGGTGTCGTACCCCAGCGTGTCCACCATGGACCGGAAATGGTCCCGTGCCACGCCTTCCGCCATCAAGATGCCTGCTCGCTCCACGACGTGACTCCTGTCTGATGAAACGCCCTCGTACGCGGCCCCGCTTCAGGGCCGTGCAGGTTCTTCCGCAACCGCCATGCCAGCACTGTCGACCCACGACGCCCGGTACGCCACCGTGAAAACACGCACGCGCGGACATCGGATGATGATCGCCATCTCAGGAACGGGAATCCGTTCGGCACAGGCCGTCTCGAAAACGGGAAACCTGCGCCGCGGCGCGAGGGCCTCCTTCGATTGTCCGCACCGACCGTGAAAGGCGCGTGTCCTCCACGGTGCGCGGGCACCACGACGGCGCGCCGTGTCAGGCCTTGTCGGGTTCGCCGTCGGCCTTGTACATCGCAGGGTCGATGTCGAGGCCCTTGAGCTTGCGGTAGATGGTGGCGAGGTTCATGCGCAGCGCCTTCGCGGCCTCTCGCACCGAGCCGCCGTGTTCGCGCAGCGCCGCCTGCAGCAGGCTTCGCTCGATCATCGCCATCGATTCGTCGAAGGACCGCGAAGACGCGCCCGCGTCGCGCCCGTCCACCGCGAGCGGCAGGCCCAGCACGTGGCGCTCGGCGCAGCTCTTGAGTTCACGCACGTTGCCCGGCCAGGGGGCGCTCAGCAGCAGCTCGTGGTGGTCCGCGGTGAGCGGCGGCACCGGCATCTCGTAGCGCATGCCGGCCAGGCGCGCGAAGACACCGAACAGCGGGATCACGTCACCCAGCCGGTCGCGCAGCGGGGCCACCCGCAGCGCCACGACGTTCAGCCGGTACAACAGGTCCGCGCGGAACAGGCCCCTGCGACTCAGCTCCTCCAGGTCCACCTTCGTGGCCGCCACCACCCGGAAGTCGACGGGGATGGCCTGGTTGCTGCCGAGGCGCTCCACCTCGCGCTCCTGCAGCACGCGCAGCACCTTGGCCTGCGCGGCGAGCGGCATGGCCTCGATCTCGTCGAGGAACAGGGTACCGTTCTTCGCGTGTTCGATCTTGCCGATGCGCTGGCGGCCCTCGCCGGCGAAGGCCCCCGTCTCGTGGCCGAACAGTTCGGCCTCGAACAGGTTCTCGGGAATGGCCGCGCAGTTCACCGCGACGAAGTGCCCCATGCGGCGCGAGAAGTCGTGCAGGCAGCGCGCCACGAGCTCCTTGCCGGTGCCGGTTTCGCCCTGCACCAGCACGTCCACCGGCCTGGGAGCCAGCCGCAGCACCAGGTCGCGCAGCTCGCGCAGCGGGGTGCTGTCGCCCCGCAGCACCTCGCTGATGCCCGAGGCGGCCGCCAGCTGGCGCTTGAGCTGGCGGTTCTCCAGCAGCAGCGTGTGGCGGTCGGCCGCGCGGGTCACGACCGCCAGCAGGCGCTCGCGGCTGAACGGTTTCTCGAGGAACTCGTACGCACCGGAGCGGATGGCCTGGATGGCCGTCGGGATGTCACCGTGGCCCGTCATCAGCACCACCGGCAACTCCGGGTCCGCGGCCTTCACGCGGTCGAGCACCGACAGGCCGTCGCCACCGGGCAGCCGAAGGTCGGTGAGCACGACGGACACGGCCGCGGCGGTGAGGTGGTCCGCCGCGGCCTCCGCGCTCGCGAACGGCAGCACCTCGAAGCCCGCGAGTTCCAGCGACCGCTGCACCGTGTGGAGGAACGCCTGTTCGTCCTCGATGACCACCACGCGCCGCCGGGCGAAGGTGTCGGGTTCCGCGGCGAGAGGGGGGATGGGCATGGTGCGCTCGAATGTTTTCGGGAGTGGGAATCAGGCGGCCGACGCGCGCGGCAGCGTGAGGTCGAACGCGGCGCCGGCGCCCGACGGCTGGCGTGCGGAGAGGTCGCCGCCCATGGCACGCAGGGCGTCGCGCGACAGGGCCAGGCCGAGGCCCAGGCCCTGCCCCGCCGCCTTCGTGGAGAAGAAGGGGTGGAACAGCCGGTCCTGCACCGCCTCGGGAATGCCCGGACCGTGGTCGCGCAGGGTGAGCGTGACCTGGCGCACGCCGACGGTGCAGGTGAATTCGATGCGCCGGCGTGGCTGGTGGGCCATCGCGTCGAGCGCGTTGTTGACGAGGTTGGCCACCACGTGCACCACCTGGGCCTCGTCGGCCTGCACGGACACGTCGTCGCGCAGGCCCTGCACCTCGCACGGAGTCTGAGCGAACCGCGCGCGCAGCAGGCCGAGCGCGGTGTCGACCACGCGCCGCAGCGGCACCGGCCGCAGCGGCGCGTTCTCGCGCACGGGGAACGCGGCCAGCTTCGCGGCCACCACCTCCAGGCGTTCACCCAGCGCGTGCATCGAGCGCAGGCTGTCCTCCACCTCGCCCACGTGGCCGTGCGCCGCGAGCTCGAGGGTCGTCTCGGCCAGCAGCCGGATGGACGCGAGCGGCTGGTTGAGTTCGTGGTTGACACTCGCGACGAGGTAGCCCACGTTCGAGAAACGCTGGGCGTAGGCGAGCGTGCGTTCGGTCTCGCGCAGGTCCTGCTCGGCCCGGCCGTCCAGGGCCAGCAGGTCGAGCCGGGCGGCGATCTGCGCGCGCTCCTGCTCCGCCTCGTGGCGCAGCGCCGAAACGAACGCCTCGTAGGCGCCACGGGCGTCCCCCTCCGCTTCGAGCACGTCCGACAGCAGCCGCTCGGCTTCCGGCAGGCGAGGCGAACGGGGCGACCGCAACAGGTGCGCGATCGCACGGCGGGCCCCGGTGATGGTGGCGGCAACGCGCCCCTCCGCGCGGCGCAGTTGCGACAGGCGCAGCCAGGCGAGGCCCAGCCAGTCGGCCTCTCCGAGGTGTCGCGCCGTGCGCACCAGCCGGGCCAGCGCCAGCCGCCGGTCGGCATCCCGCCCGCGTTCGGCCGTCACCATGGCCGCGATGTCGTAGACGAGCGCCGCCTGGCCGCCCGAGCGGTCGTCCACGTCGTCGACCGGCGGCAGCACACCGGCCGCCGCGTCGAGCTGTTCGGCCGCCGCGTCCCCCTCGCCCAGCGACTTCAGCCGCCGCGCGAGCAGCAGCCGGGTGTAGGCCTCGCCGGCGCCGAGGCGGTGCTGAAGGTGGGTGGGCGTGGCATCGAGCCGCGCCCGCGCGTGGCCGGCGAAGTGCACGGCCGCCAGCAGGTTGCCCTCGCCGCGGTAGGCGGAGGACAGCAGGGATTCGCAGCGCGCCGCCTCCACGCCCAGTCCCATGCGCTCGAAACGGTCGGTGGCCTCCGACAGCAGGGTCTCGGCCAGCTCGTGTTCCCCCACGTCGAGGCAGCAGCGGCCGCGCAGCTTGAGCACCTGGGTGGCGCCCCAGCGGTCGTCGAGCCGTTCGAGCATGGGCTGCGCCTCGACACACAGCGCGTAGGCGGCGCAGGCGTCGTGGAGGTGCAGCAGCATGACCGCGGCGCGGTGGAGGCAGCGCGGCAGCACCCCGTCGTGGCCGTGCTGCCGGGCGTGGGCCAGGGCCTCGTCGAGCAGGCGGCGGGCGTCGGCGGGGTCGGCCGTCACACGCGACTCGGCACGCGACAGCAGCGCCTCGAGCGGCGCGGCCAGGTCCTCCGCCACCGGCCGGTGCGGCCAGAGCGACGGGCGGTCGTCGGTCAGGGCGTGGGACAGAAGGACGGGTGGCACGCGGCGGGCAGTCTAGGGCCTGTCAACACAACGGGAAGTGGAAGGAAGCCGCCGCGAGCCTAACAAACTTTCACGCCCGAAGCCACGCATAGTCCCCGGCGGCGACCCCCTCGAACATGTCGTCGATGGACGTGCTCATGTGGTCGCGCCAGTAGCGGCCGTGTTCGGCGTAGTGCACCAGCGTGTCGGCGAACCAGTTGCCATCGATGTCGTCGCCCATCGGCACGCGCAGGATCAGCAGCACGCCGCCGGTGTCGGGGTTCACGCCCAGCTGCGCCTGGTCCTGGGCGTACACCAGCAGGTTCGACTCCAGCATCATGCGGAAGATGCGCAACGTGCGCCCCGCCGTGACGATGCCGTAGTCGAACTGCATGTACATCGCGGTGGGGTCGTCCTCGAAGTGGTCCAGCAGCACCGTGAATCCCTCGACCTCCAGGGTCTTGGTCTCGAGCACCACCCTCGGGTCGCCGAGTTCGGTGGTGGTGCACATCGCGGTGACGAGTTCCTCGTAGCGTTCGTAGGTCATGCGGGGCCTCGGGATCAGGAGGGGCGCGCCAGGCGGGACACGCGCGACAGCACCGCGAGGCGCACGAGCAGGTCCTGCCGCTGGGCGGCGGTGCGGGGTCGCTGCAGGTCCAGCAGCACGAGTGGCAGCAGGCAGAACATCGTGGCCCGCATCGCGTTGGGCAGCAGGCGGAGTGCGGGTGGCGTGCCGGCGGACAGGGCCACCAGCGTGGCGCGCACGCCGGACCAGCCGCGGGCCCCCTCCTCGCCGAACACCGCCCCTTGCGCGGCCGCGTGGAGTGCGCCGATGTTGCCGATCCACGGTCGGCGCCAGCCCACGGTGCCGGGCCCGCGCGCCACCTGGAACAGGCGGGTGGCGAGTGCGCGTTCCAGCGCGGCCGTCCCGCCCGAAGCCATCGCGGCCACCGCCCAGTCCGCACGCAGCAAGGTGTCGCTGCGCCGCGCCGGGCCGGGGGCGCGCACCGCCGCGCGCAAGCGGGGTCGGGCGCGACGCGGCGGGTCCTCCGCGTCGTCGCGCGGCGGCGGTTCATCGTCGCGGCCGGACGAGCCCTGCTGCGGCCCGCCGCCGTCGCGCTCCAGGCGTTCCACGCGTGGCTCGTGATGTTCCGGCCCGTCGCGTCCGGCGGGTCTCCCGGGCCCGCGTTCACGATCGACGGACGACTCCACCGTGTCGGCCTGCGCCCGCGCCACGCCGCCTCCGATCGTCGGTTGTGGCCGGGGCTTGAGCTTCGCCAGCATCCCCTTGGCCATGCCACCGGGGCGCGCCATCGCGAACGACGTGCGCAGCGTGGCGCCCTTGTAGTGCGCCACCTGGTCGCCAGGCCGGTGCGACGCCTGCTGCTGCGTGTGGGCCGCCTGCTGCTGCGTGGTGTGGGCCGCGACCGTCGCGCGCACGCCGCTCATGCTGTTCGGGTTCATGCGGATCCTCCCGGGTTCAGGACATCGCCAGCCGCATCATCGAGTTCGCGAACTCGAGGATCATGCGGGCGCCCCACGGCGCTGCGATCAGCAGCGTCACCAGCACCGCGATCATCTTGGCGCCCTGCCCGATCGCCTGTTCCTGCAGCGAGGTCACGGCCTGCACGAAGGCGATCAGCAGGCCCACCGTGGCCGCCACGAGCACCGTGGGCAGCGACACGATCAGGCACAGCAGCAGCGCCTCGGACGTGACACGCGAGATGTCTTCGGTTCCCATGGTGTCTTACCGGTAGGTGAGCACGAGGCCGTGCAGCAGCACCGACCAGCCGTCCATCACGACGAACAGCAGCAGCTTGAACGGAATGGCCACCTGCGTGGGCGTGACCTGCGACAACCCCAGCGACAACAGCACGTTGGCGACCACGAGGTCCACCACGACGAAGGCGAGGTAGAGCAGGAACCCGATCTTGAAGGCCTCCGTCAGCTCCGAGAGCGTGAAGGCCGGCGCGAGGATGATCAGGTCGTCTTCCTTCACCTGCTTCGCCCGCTCGGGCGTCCACACGGCCGACACCGACTTCAGGAAAAAGGCCTTCTCCCGGGCATGGGCGTGTTTCGCGAGGAACTTGCGGACCGGCTCACGGGCCGCCTCCATCACCTGCGCCACCTGCTTCGTTCCGCCTCCCGGCCCGTGCTGCTGCCTCTGCAGCGCGTCGAAGGCGTCCATGAACATGGGGGCCACGATGTAGACGGACATGATGATCGCGATGCCGTTGAGCACCATGTTGGGCGGCACCTGCTGCACGCCCAGCGCGTTGCGCACGAGGCCCAGCACCACGACGATCTTCGTGTACGACGTGACCATCATCGCCGCGAACGGCAGGAAGCCGATCGCGAAGATGACCGCCAGCAGCGGGACGACTTCAATGGCCGGTTCGTTCTGCATCGCGTGCGGCCAGGTGGGTGATGCGGGCGCCCAGGCGGTCGCCCACCGCCACGAGTTCGGCCGCGCCGATCACGCGGCCGCAGGCCACGAGGCGCAGCGGCGCGCTCGCGAGCGGCGCGGCGAGCTCGATCACGTAGCCGTGGGCCATCGATTCGAGCTGGGCGAGCGACAGCGCCACCGTGTCCACCTCGAAGCGCACGGGCACCTCCAGGTCCTGCGGGGGCGAGGCCGGGGCCTCCTCGGCCGTGGCCACCGCCTCGTCGTGCCCGTCTGCGTCGATCATGCGCCCTGCTCCTTGGATGGTGATGAAGGTGTCCTCGACCGCCGCGTCGGCGCACCAGCGCCGGCCGCCGCGGGCCCCGAAACTGACGTTGCACGCCACGTGCGCCTCACCGGCGCCCGTGGCCAGCAGCACCACGTCGCCGGGCCCGAGCGCCTCGAGCACCGCGCGCCGGACCGGCCTCACGGCCAGCAGCACGCGGCCCGGCAACGCGAGCGACCGTGACAGCCGGGACGCGAAGCGCCGTGGCGAGAGGCGCTCGCGCAGGCCGTGCAGCAGCACGTCCGGCACGCGGGTGCACACGAAGCTCGCGACCGGCTCGCCGTGCAGCATCGCGCGCACCCAGGCGCCCCGCGGTACCTCGCCGTGCAGGTCCTGCATCGCGGCCAGGCCGGCCACCCGCACGTCGTTCAGGCCCAGGGCCTCGAAGGCCTCCAGCAACGGCTGCATCACCGCCTCGGCCGCGAGGGCCTGGAGCGGCGCCGGCACGCCGGCCGCCGGCGAGGCCGCGATGGCGAGCGACGGGAATTCGGGTGCGCAGAAGAAGGCCTCGACGGCGCCGTGCGCGGTCTCCAGCGAGACGCGGAACACGTCGTCGGCGGGTGGGGACGCGAGCGGCACGAACTCGAGGCCGTCCACCGCGCCCCACCAGTTCGGCCGCAGGCGGCGGTCGTGCAGCAGGCGGGTCGCCGCGGCGGCCGTGCGGTCGAGCCGCGGCAGTCGCCCCGCGAGGGGCTGGAACGAAGGAACGCCGTCAGGGGTCATGGCGAGTCGAAAGTGATGGCGATGTCGCGCTTGCGCGAGAGCGTGTTCTCGAGGACCTGCTCCAGCGTCTCTCGTCCCCTCGACAATAGGTCGAGGGCGGCGGGGTCGGCGGCCTGGAAGCGAAGCGTCAGCCAGTGCGGCGAAAGCGAGAGGTGCAGCGTGGTGTCGGGCACGAGGTCGGCGCGCAGCGCCATCTGCACCGACCACATCTCCCCGTTGTTCACGGCGCGGTCGTTGCAGAAGCCGGCGACGGTCAACCCCACCTCCCGCGCCGTGGCGGCGCAGGCGGCGTCGGGCAGCACCCAGGCCGTGGCGGCCGCGGGCGTCACCCGCACCGGCACCTCGTCCTCCAGCGGCGTGTCCTCCTCGTCGCCCTCCCGGGTCACCGTCGGCCGCGCCACCCGCGGCGCAGCGGCCGCCTCCAGGAGCTCGGGCAGTTCGTCCGGCACGGCCTCGACGGGCGGCGCCGGCGGGCGGCGCTGGCCGAGCAGTTCGGAGAACTTCGGCGCCTGGCCGGGTGCGGGTGCGGGCGCAGGCCTCGGCGCGATCACGGGGGGCGGCGCGGGCCGCACGGCGGGGTTCGTCATGGGATCAGAGGCTCACGCGTCCCACCGGTTCCATCCGCACCTGCGGCCCGAGCTCCTGGAACGAGTAGACGGCGAGCCACTTCATCTCCGGCTCGACGATGCGGCGCACGTACCGACGGATGTCCATCGACGTCACGACGGCCAGGCCGGGCTGAGGCTCGCCCCCCACCATGCGGCCGATGTTCCCGGCGATGGCCGCCATGGTGTCGGGCGGCAGCGCGAGGTAGTTGCCGGCCGGCGTGGGCTTGATGGCCTCTCGGATCATCTTCTCCACCATCGGGTCGAGCAGCACGGCCGACAGCGCGCCGGTACCGCCGGTGGCGCGGTGCGTGAGGTAGCGGCCCAGGTCGCCGCGCACGTACTCGGTGAGCATCAGGATGTCCTTCTCCTTGGGCCCCCAGACGATCAGGCTCTCGCAGATGGCGCGCATGTTGCGGATCGGCAGCTGCTCCTCCAGCAACCGCCGCAGCACCTCGGAGATGCGCTGCAGCGGCAGCACCTTCTGCGCCTCCGCCACGAGGCCGGGATACTCGACCCCCACGCGCTCCAGCACCCACTGCACCTCCTGGATCCCCAGGAACAGGTGCGCCTGGTCGTGCAGCACGGCCACGGCGTGCCGTGCGATCGCCTGCTCGTGGGTCAGCACGCTCGCCTCGCCGGCCTTCGCGAGCGGGCCGGCCTCGGCGTCGCCGATCCAGAAGCTCTCGGATTCGCCGCCGGCGGGCCCCGCGATCTCGCAGCGGCCGATCAGTTCGGGCGACGGCGCCACCACCAGGTGCGCCCCCGGTTGCAGCGTGCCGCTGCTCGTCGGCACGTCGTGCACCAGCACCTCGTACCCGTTCTCGGGCAGCACCGACTGGCGCCACAGGCGGATGCCGGGGAACGGCAGGCCCAGGCGCTCCTGCAGCGAGTTGCGCTCCTTCTCGAAGGCCGCGCCGAGCGCCGCACCGTCCAGCGTGCCGGCGAGCGACGTCGACAGGGTCACCGCGAGCGGGCAGCTGAACGCCGCCGGCGCCTCCTCGATGCCACCGGCCTCGCCCTTCGCGCCTTCGCGCTGCAGGCCCTTGAAGGGGCTGGCATCCGGGTCGGCCCGATGGCCACCCTGCAGCTTGCGGCCCACCACGACCAGGATCGCGGCCAGCGCCAGGAACACGTACCAGGGAAACCCGGGCACCGCGGCGAACCCCAGCAGCAGTGCGGCCGACAGGAACAGCGCGGGCGGGTTCGACATCATCTGCCCCGCGATCTCCGCGCCCAGCGGCTTGGGCTTCTTCGCGTCGTCGGCCACGCGGGTGATGATCACGCCCGCGGCGACGCAGATCAGCAGCGACGGGATCTGCGACACCATCGCGTCACCGATCGACAGCACCGCGAACAGGTTCGCCGCCTCGCCCGCCGGCATCTTGTGGTATGTCACGCCGATCACGATGCCGGCGAGCAGGTTGATGGCGGTGATGACGAGGCCGGCGATGGCATCGCCCTTCACGAACTTCATCGCACCGTCCATGCCGCCGTGCAGCTGGCTCTCCATCGCGAGGTGGGCGCGCTTGATGCGCGCCTCGTCGCCGGTGAGGTGGCCCGCGCGCAGGTCGGCGTCGATGGCCATCTGCTTGCCGGGCATGGCGTCCAGCGTGAACCGGGCGCCCACCTCGGCCACCCGCTCCGAACCCTTCGCGATCACGATGAACTGCACGAGCGCGATGATGAGGAACACCACGATGCCCACCACCAGGTTGCCGCCCACGACGAGGTTGCCGAAGGCCTCGATCAGGTGGCCGGCGTCGGCGTGCAGCAGGATCAGCTTGGTGGACGCGATGTTCAGCGCGAGCCGGAACAAGGTGGTGAACAGCAGCAGCGACGGGAAGGAACTGAGCGCCACCGCGTTCGGGATGTACAGCGCCACCATCAGCAGCAGCACGCTCACGGTGATGTTCACCCCGAGCAGGATGTCGATCATGATGGTGGGCAGCGGGAACACGATCAGGCCGAGGATCGCGACGATCGCGACCAGCGTTCCGATCTCCTCGCCGTAGCCCTTCTTGCCCATCGGGCGGGTCATGCTCTGGCTCATGTGGTGGCGCCTCCCGCGCCTGCGCCGCCGGGGCGGCGCGCCAATCGGTCGACCCAGCGCAACACCGCGGCCACCGCCTCGAACAGCTCGGCCGGAATGGCCGCGCCCAGTTCAACCTTGTGCAAGGCCCGCGCGAGCGGCGGGTTCGCGAACACCGGCACCCCCAGCGACTCGGCGAGCCGCCGGATGCGCAGCGCCTCCTCGTCGAGGCCCTTGGCCACGACGACCGGCAGGCCGTCCTCGTCGGCGACGTAGCGGATCGCGACGGCATAGTGCGTGGGGTTGACGATCACGGCGCTCGCCGAGGCCACCGCCTTCTTCGGCGGCGGGCCGTTGGCGTTCTCGCGCTGCAGCTGCTTGCGCTGTCCCTTGAGCTGCGGGTCGCCCTCCTGGCCCTTGTGCTCGCGCTTGACCTCGTCCTTGGACATGCGCTGGTCCTTCATGAAGAGGAAGTGCTGCATGGCCCAGTCGACCGGCGCGAGGGCGATGAAGATGACCAGCGCGATCGTGATCAGCTTGAAGATCGCGGACCACGCGATGGTGCCGATGCCCGTGACCGACTGGTAAGTGGCGCCGCTGATCAGCGGGAGCAGCATCAGGATGACCTGCCACACCGTGACGCCGATGATGATCGCCTTCGCGAGCATCATGAAGAAGTTCAGCAACGACTTGAGCGAGAAGAGCTTCTTGGTGCCGGCCACCGGGTCGAGCTTCTCGGGCTTGGGCGCCACCGCCTCCATGGCCACGAGGAAACCCACGTGGCTCATCAGCCCGAGCGCCGCGCCCACGGCGGCGACGATCACCAGTGGCACGATGGCGATCACCCATTCGAGCGCCACCTGCTGGATGCGGGCGTAGATCTCGTGCAGGGGCATGTCGCCGTCGCCGAAGTCGAGCGAGCGGCCCAGCACCCGCTTCAGGCGCTGCAGCATCGAGTCGGCGGTGGCGAACAGCACGATGACGACCCCCAGCATGGAAGCCGCCACGGCCACGTCCTGGCTCTTCGGCACCTCGCCCTTCTCGCGCGCCTTCTCGAGCTTGTGGTCTGTTGGCTCTTCTGTCTTTTCGTCGGACATGGCGACTCGGGTGGCGGCAGGACGTTCGGAGGGCGTGCCCGGCCCTCGCGAACCGGTTCCCGCAGCGTACGGAGCGCACCTGCATCGCCCGGTGGTGGAGCCGAAGCCCGGTGCGGAAACCCGACGCTTGACAAGGCCGGTGCCCGCGGCGACCCTCACGCGCAGCCCGCCCACGCCTTCGCCGATGACCACGCCCCACGCCGCTCCTCCCCGCGTCGACGCCTCGCTCGCCCTGCTCGAATCCGCCGCCGCGGGGCGCGATCTCCCCGAAGGCCTGCGCCTCTCCGCCCAGGCGGTGAGCGCCGCGCGGCGCGACGGTGCACCCGACACCGTGCTGGGCCAGGCGCTGCTGCTGCAGGCCCACTACGCCTACCGTCTGTTCGACTACGCGCTGGCCTACGAATCGGCGCTCGACGCCGCCGCAGCCCTGGCCCGGTGCGGTGACACGGTGCGCCGGGGCCGCGCGCTCAACTATTGCTTCATCACCTGCATCGAGACGGGCGACCTGGTGCGCGCGCTCGAGCATTCGACCCGCGCGCTCGCGCTCGCCGAGGCCGCCGGCGACCCGCTGCAGCGGGCCACGCTGCTGCACAACCAGGCGGTGGTCTTCGAGATGATCGCGCACCACGAAGCGGCCCTGTCGTGCCTCGAGCAGTCCGCCCGCCTGCACGACGGCCTGCCGGACGGCGCGCCCGGCGCGTTCTTCGCGCGCGTGAACGCGGCGGGCATTCACCTCACGCTGTCCGAGGCCGCCGCTGATCCGACCCAGGCGAACGCCCATCGCGCCGCGGCGGCGGACGTCCTGCCGCCCCTGCGCCAGGACGCGGCCCCGGCGGCGCTGCAGACGTGGCTGTCCATCCAGGCCCGCCTGGGCAACCTCGACGCGGCGCGCGAGGCGGCGCTCATCTGCGTGGCGAAGGCCCGGCGCAACCGATCCAGCGAGCGCTACCGCACCTACGCCATGCTGGCCCTGGCCGACTACCACCTCGCGCGAGGGCGTGCCGACCGTGGCGTGATGTGCCTGCGCAACGCGGTGCACAAGCTGCGGGCGGCACGCAACCAGTCGCACCTGGGCGCCACCGAGCGGCTGCTCGCGGCCCTGCATGCCGGCATGGGCCAACACGACCAGGCGCTGCACTGGATCCGCCAGGCCGAGGCCGACAACACCCGCCTGCAGGCCGAACGCCACGAGGTGCGCTGGAGCTTCTCCGAATCCGATCGCGACGAGAAACGCCGGCGCAGCCTGCGCGACGAGGTGCTGGTGCACGTGCAGCGGCTCGACGTCATCGGTCGCCTCATCGCCGAGATCCACCACGCGCTCGCGCAGCCGCTCGCGGCCGCGCGTGCCACGCTGCAGCAGCTGCTCGCGGCCACCGGCCAGCCCCACGACCCCAGGCGCCTGCGGCTCGCGCTCGACGACGTGATCGAGCAGGTGGACGCGGCCTCCGCCCTGGTCCGGCAGCTGAAGATGTTCTCCTACCGGGCCTCGCCGCAGCCCAGCGAGGTCAACCTGTTCGTGGCGCTGGAGCAGGCCTGGGCCGACGCGTCGCTGTGGCGCCGAGGCCGCGCGCGCGCGCTGTTCATCGACTGGCGCAAACGCACCGTGGTGCACGTGGACGCACAGCGCCTCGCGGTGCTGCTGCGCATCCTGCTGATCGAGGCGGACCGCGTCACCGCGCCGGGGGACCTGTCGGCCACGCTCGACAGCGACGGCACGCTCTGCGGCATGGTGCTCCGCTGCGGCACGGCCGAGCTCGCGCGCGTGACCGGCTGCGTGGGCATCACGCTGTGCGCCGAGATCGCCCACGAGGTGGGCGGGCGGCTCGTCTGCGAAACGGCGCCGGACCATCGCGTGGTGCTGCACCTGCAGCTGCCGCTCATGAACAGCTTCTGAGCGCGGGGACCTCGTCCGGCGGCGTGCCGTCGCGGTACACCTCGTACCACGACAGCACCGACGCCACGTACTGCCGCGTCTCCGCGTACGGCGGGATGCCCGCCCACCGCGCCACCGCCCCTTCGCCCGCGTTGTACGCCGCGATCGCGAGGTCCAGGCGGTCGGGGTAGCGGTTGCGCAGCGCGCGCAGGTGGCGGGCGCCGGCGCGCAGGTTGGTGTGCGGGTCCAGCAGGTCGCGCGCCGGGTCCGCCACACCCAGGCCCACGGCCGTGGCGGGCATGATCTGCATCAGCCCGAGCGCCCCCTTGTGCGACACCGCCCGGGGATCGAAGGCCGACTCCACCCGCACGATGGCCTGCACGAGCGGCGCGTCGAGCCCGTGGGCCGCGGCCGCGTCGCGGATCAGTTCCACCAGCGCAGCGTCGATGCGAGCGGATCCACCGCGCGGCACCGCGCCGGCCAGGGCGAGCCCGCTCGCCCCGCCGCCGTCCAGCCGCAACGTCGCCCCGCCGCAGCCGGCCGGCGACTCCAGCCGGAGGGCACTGGTGCGCCCGGGCGGCGCGAGCACCAGCCCGTCCCGCGGTCCGGCTGCCGCCTGGAGGCACGGCAGCACGAGGAGCCAGCCGAGGCGGCGCATGGCTGCCTCACGCATGCACCGGAACATCCCGGCGCGCCAGCGTGTCGGCCGGCGTTTCGCGGAAGTGCTTGCGGTACGACGACACCAGCGTCGAACGGTTGCGGATGCCCCAGCGGGCCGCCGTCTCGATGACGGTGGGACCGCAGCCCTCGCCACTCAGGAGGTCGTCGCGGATGCGCTCGACGCGGCAGCGGCGCAGCACTTCCACCGGCGTCATGCCCAGGTGGGTTCGGAAGGCCGACTGCACCGCACGTTCGCTGACGCCGATGTGCTCGGCGATCTCGCGCACGCTCAGGTCGGCGCGGTCCATCTGGGCGAGCAGGTAGCGGTAGGCGCGGCGGTACTTCGCCGGCAGTGCCAGCTCGGTCTCGTCACGCGTCTCGGTCGCCCGGCCCTTGGCCGCCACCGCCGCGGCCGGCGCGGTGACCTGCGCCTCGCTGCGCAGGCAACGGGCCGACTCCAGCGCGTAACGCTGGTAGTGGCGATGGCACTCCTCGTTCTGGCCGGTCATCTCGCAGAGCTTGGCGCGGCAGTACGAGAGTTCGAAGTTCCAGCGCTGCGGGCCTTCGTCCTGGCGCGAGCCGAGCGGCTCCAGCAGGCTGCGGGCCAGTTCCGTGCTGTGCGTGGCGATGGCGACCAGGGCCGCCTCCAGGCGCCCTTCCCGCTCCGGCGCCGCGAGGTGCATGCGGCGCAGCCACGCGAGGTACTCGTGTGTCGACACCAGGGCGCGCGCGTGGCCCATGCCGGCGCGCACCAGCGCGACCAGCTGAGCGAGGCGCTGGGTCAGCAGGGCGTGGCCCACCGACGCAGCGAGGCACGCCTGCAGCTCGGCCAGCAGGTCGGCATCGTCACGGCGGGTGCCCGCGAAGACCATCTCGGACTGCCAGAACACGTGGTCGGCGAGCGCGGTGTGGGTGCGGATGGCGTACTGGACCGACAGTTCGACCTGGATGACCCGGACGAACAGGCGCAGCGAGGCGACCGCCGGCATCAGGCCGTCGATGGACGTGCCGTCGAGGCGCGCGGCGGCCTCGTCGAGCGCGTGGGTCGCCATGTCGTGGCGGCCGAGGGCGTGGTGCGTGAGGGCGAGGCCGGCGAGCGCCTCGACCTGCTGAGCGAGCGTGGCCGCGTCGTCCTCGACCACACGCTGGAAGCTGTTGGCCGCGGCGCCGAAGCGGCGCTGGTACAGGCTCAGCATGCCGATGTTGCGGCACGAGATCACACGCACCTGGCCACGTGGCGAGGTGGAGGCGGCCACGAGGGCCTGGCGGTGCAGGTCCTCGGCATCCTCGGGACAGTCCTGGGCCAGCATCAGGTCGGCGGCCAGGCTGGCCAGTTCCACGGCCTCCTCGCCGTGGCGCAGCGAGCCCATGCCTTCCAGCGTGGCGAGGGCCAGGGAAGCCGCGGGCTTGGCGCGGCCGTCCAGGACCATCGGCAGCAGGTCACGGGCGGTGGACGACCGGGTCATGGCGGTCAGCAGGCTGAAGTACATCGTCGCTCCTTGGGTGTCAGCGGTGGCTGGGATGACTTCATGCTAGGAGCGGCCGTTCGTGAAGAACTTCATGAATCGTCAGGCGGGTTTTGCTACACGGCGTGAGAAAAGTCCTGGCCCGTTCGTCTCGAATCTGCGAAAGACGGCTTTGCCGGACGCGACCAGGGACGCCCCGGTCCGGGGCGCCGAAGCGGCGTCGCGGGAAACGAAGCGGACCCTTCGCGGCCGTGAGAACGGCCTTCGGAGGGAAGTCGGAGGGCCGGACCGCCGGGCCACCCGCGAACCCGAAAAGAAGTCAGCGGGATGACGCCCTCAACGCCCCGGCAGCAGCTTTTCGAGGCGCGGCGCCAGGTCCATCGGCAGCAGGAACTGCCGCACTTCGGCGATGAACACACCGGCCAGCAGCGCGAGCAGCAGCATCGCCACGGCCCCCTTGACCGGCTGCGACAGCGAGTTGGGCTCCAGCTTGTCGGCCGCGCGGGTCACGAGGCCGAAGCCGACGTCGATGAGCACGAGCACCAGCAGCACCGGCGCGGCGAACTTCACCGTCATCGTCATCATGTTGTCGACTTCCTTGAGGAAGAAGACGTCCGAGAACCCCTGCATCGACGGCAGCGGGGACATCAACGGCCACACCTGGAACGATTCGAACAGCGCCCCCAGCAGCACGAGCATGCCGCCCATCGCGAAGAAGACGGCGATGACGAGGTGCAGCAACGTGTCCGACACCGGCGTGCTCTGCTGGCCGCTCAGCGGGTTGGTGAGCTGCACGTTGTTGTAGCCGGCCTGGGTGTCGACCAGCGCGCCCACGCACTCGGCCACCCAGAACACGGTGGAGGCGGCAAAGCCGATCATCAACCCGATGATCGCCTCCTTGATCGCGAGCATCATCCACGTGGACGCCGACAGGGCCCCCGCATCGTGCCAGGACATGCCGGCGGCGACGAACATGCCGAACAGCACGACCATCCCGTTGCGCACCATGCCCTGCATCGCGTCGCCCGCGGTCGCCGGCAGGATCAGGAACACGATGTAGAAGCGCAGGCAGCACAGGGCCACGGTCTTCAGGATGTCCCCGAAGGCCGCGCCCACGTGCATCATGTCGAGCTCAGGCATGGCCGGCCTCCCCCGCCGCGCGGCCACGGCTGCCGATGCGCGCGCTGGCCATCTCCTCCGCTTCCTCGTCGGCGGCCTCGTCCTCGTCGGACTGGCGCTTGGCGATGGCCTCGGCGATGCGTGCCTCGAAACGTTCGATGCGTTCGTTGTTGCGGCGCACGGCCGCCTGCGCCACGCGCACCTCCTGCTCCTGGCGCTGCTCGCTCTGCTCGCAGCGCTTGAGCACCTTCTCGGCCTCGGCCTTCTCGGCCGTGCTCGTCTCGATCGCGATGTCGGCCGCCTTCACGTGGGCGGGGGTGAACGCCTGGTCGAAGAGGTGGTCGCGGTCGTCGAGGGCCTGGCGGTGGGCGTCGACGGCGCCGTCTCGGCGTTCGCGGGCCGCCTGCGTGTCGGCCACGCAGCGGTCGAACGCGGCGCGCTGCTGCGCCAGGGCGGAATCGAGTACCTTGCCGCGCCGGCGGCGGATGTCGGCGAGCACACGCAGGCTGCGGATCGGGCTGCTGGCCATCGTCGCCTCACTGCACCAGCGAGGCGAGGTGCGCCAGGGTGTCGTCGAACGGGCGCAGGTCGCTCGTGGCCTGGTTCAGGAAGGCCCGGATGTGCTCGATGCGCTGCACCGCCATGTCGGCCTGCGGGTCGTTGCCCGGTTTGTACTCGCCCACCTGCAGCAGCATCTCCACCTCGTCGTACTTGGCCATCAGGCTGCGCAGTGACGACGCCATGGCCACATGGTCCTTCGGCACGATCTGGGTCATCACGCGGCTCAGGCTGCCCAGCACGTCGATGGCCGGGTACTGGTTCTTCGCGGCGATGCGGCGCGAGAGGATCATGTGGCCGTCCAGGATGCCGCGCACTTCCTCGGCGATCGGGTCGCCGCCGCTCTCGTCCTCCGCCAGCACGGTGTAGAGCGCCGTGATGGAGCCCCGCGCGCCCATGCCGGTGCGCTCCAGCAGCCGCGGCAGTTCGGCGAATACCGACGGCGGGAAACCCCGGCGGGCCGGCGGTTCGCCGGCGGCCAGGCCGATCTCGCGCTGGGCCCGCGCAAACCGGGTCAGCGAGTCCATCATCAGCAGCACCTTCTGCCCCTGGTCGCGGTAGTACTCGGCGACGGCGGTGGCCACGTAGGCCGCCTTGGCCCGTTCGATCGACGAGCGGTCGGACGTCGCGCACACCACCACCGACCGGGCCATGCCCTCGGGTCCGAGGATGAACTCGATGAATTCACGCACTTCGCGGCCGCGTTCGCCGATCAGCGCGATCACGCTCACGTCGCACTGCGCGCCGCGCGCCAGCATGCCCATCAAGGTGCTCTTGCCGGCGCCGGCCGGCGCGAAGATGCCCATGCGCTGGCCCTCGCCGAAGGTCATCAGCCCGTCGATGATGCGCACCCCGGTCGGCAGCGGGTGCTCGATCATGGCCCGGCTCATCGGGTCGGGCGGGTCGGCGAACACCGGCCGGTCCTCCACGCCCTCGATCGGGCCCTTGCCATCGATCGGGTCGCCGAGCCCGCTGATCACGCGGCCCAGCAGCTTCGGGCCCACGCGCACCGAGAGCGGCTTGCCCGTGCCCAGCACACGCGTGGTGTCGTTGACGCCGGTCAGCCCGCCGAAGGGCGACAGCACCGCCCCGCCCTTGCCGAAGCCCACGACCTCGGCCCGCTGCAGCCGGCGGCCGCGGCTGTCCTGCAGCTCGCAGAGTTCCCCCACGCGCACGTCGAGGCCGCTCGCGCGGATCAGCGTGCCCACCACCTCGAACACCTTGCCGGTGCGGGTCAGCACGGACTCGTGCTTGAGTTCGTCCTCGAGGGCGCGGGCGAAACGCAGGAGATCGGTCATGGTCGGGAGGCAGGGGTGGACGGTGCGTTCACTGTGTCATCCCGGCCCGCGGGGCCCGGCCGTGGCGGCGAAGCCGCGGCCGGTCCGCCGAACGGCTCAGGCGGCCTCGTGCGAGGCGACGGGCGCGGCCTGCTCGTCGTTCTGCGCGGGCGCGCCCGCGGTCGACGTCTCCAGGCCCACCACCTCGGCGGCCGGCTCGGTGTCGTCGAGCAGCAGGTGCGCCGCGGCGCGCTCCATCGCGCGGCGGATCGCCGCGAGCTGGGTCTTCAGGCCCGCGTCGATCAGGCCTTCGTCGGACTCGAACAGGCAGCTGCCGGGCGGCAGCGCCGAATCGGCCTTGACCTCGATCTGCAGGCGGCCGGCGGCACACGGCGCGAACGCGGTCACCGCTGTGAGCGCGCTGTCGAGCTCCGTCGGGCTCACGCGCAGCGTGGCCATGGGCACGTCGCGGACGAGTTTCGTGATGGCCGCGAGCGAGCGGTTGAACAGCGTCACGCGGTCCTCGTGCTCGATGATGCGTTCGAGGGCCAGCGAGACGATCTGGCTCAGCCGCTGCGTCTGGCGGATGAGGCTGCGCTGCGCCGACGCGGCCTCGCGCAGCGCCTGCTCCGTCCATCGGGCCGCCGCGGCTTCCAGGCCCTCGGCGTGCCCGGCGGCCCAGGCCTCCTCGCGCGCGGTGCGGGCCGCCGCCGTGTCGGCTTCCACCTGCTGGCGCGCCGCCTCGCGCATCGCGTCGATCTCCTCGCCCACGCCCGCCAGCAGGCGTTCGCGTTCGGTCTGGAGGGTCTTCGCGGCGTCCAGCAGGTCCGTCAGTGCGGCGAAGTCGCCGGCCCGGACGACCCCGTCCTCGACACCGACAGTGCACGATCCATGTCTGAACCAAACAACCATGCGAGCTCCGGAAAGTAGTCTTGAAGGCGGTCAATGACCCGGTCGGTGCCGCGGCCCGCCGGCGTGGCGACGGGGTCCGCCGACACGCCCGGCGCGAGGCTCAGCCGCACCATGGTGATGAGCGCGGGGTGGCGCCAGGCCGCCTGCGCGCAGAGGGCCCGGAAGCCATCCGCGGCGAGCCGCTCGGGGCTCACGTCGGTGGCGCCCAGGGGGGCCGCGGCCTGCAGGCCGCGGGTGGGGCTGTCGAGCACGCGCTCGTAGGCGCTTTCGCCGATGCCCTCGATCAGAAGATCCCGCACCACCCGGCCCACGGAGCGTCGCACGCTGTCGCGGCGGCCGTCGAGCGCGCAGGTGGCGAGCACCTTGAGCAGCGTCGTGCGATCGAGCAGCGCGAGCCGGTGCGCCGGTTCGCGGAACTCGCCGATGTCGGGCCAGGCGAGCCCGTAAGTGCGGGCCAGCAGGGCGGCGTGGCGGCGGGGCGGCACCCGCGCACACCAGACGGCGGCGCGCGGCCCCAGGCGCGCGGCGGCCGCATCCACCCAGGCGGGGTGCAGTTCCGCGCCCCAGGCGGCGGACTTGCGGTCCACCGCCCGCAACAGCTGGCGCAGCGGCTCGGTCACGCCGAAGCCTCCTGCGCACCACCGGCGCCACCCTGGCGGCCCAGCAGCTTGCCGGCCGGACCGCGCATGGCCGCCGGCAGCCAGGCCGGCTTGAACATCGCGATGGCGAGCAGCAGCAGGACCGCGCCGAGGAGCACGATCACCGTGACCATCGCGGGCGACGGCCCCGCCTTCTTCTCGGCAACGTGGCGCGCGCCGCTGCCGAGCGGCGCGGCCGCCACCACGGTCACGTTGACGTTGTCGTAGGAGAGTCCCTCGACGCTGCGCATCACGAGGTTCTTCACGACCGGCACGAGGGTGGCCACGTTGGCCTCCGGGCGGTGCTTGATGAACACCGAGGCGCTCGAGGGTTTCACGTTGTCGGCGAGCGGGTCGTTGTTCGGCAGCACCACGTGCACGCGGGCCGTGATCACGCCGTCGATGGACGTGAGCGTGGCCGCAAGCTCCTGCGAGACGCCGTGGATGAAGCGCACGCGCTCCTCGGTCGGCGTGGAGATCAGCCCGTCCTTCTTGAACACATCGCCGAGGCTGGCATGGGCCTGGGCGGGCAGCCCGTTGGAGCGCAGCACCGACAGGGCCTCGCCCAGCTGGTCGCCCTCGATCGAGATCGTCCAGGTCTTGCCGTCGGGCGACTTCTTGGCCGCGTCGAGGCCGGCGGCGAGCAGCACACCCAGCATCTCGTTCGCATCGCCCTCGGAGAGCTTGGAGTGGAGGTCCTGCTTGCAGGCGCCCAGCACGCACAGGCACACCAGCAGCAGCATGCGGAACGGTCGGAAGGAGGTCGACATGGCGGGCCTCGCGGTCACTGGTTCTTGAGCAGCGACTGCATGCTCTTGTTGGTGCCCGACGCGAGCGACGTGGCGGCCTGCAGGCGGAACGCGCCGATGGACGCCGAGTTGCTGACCTCGATGGACGCGGCCACGAACTCCTGCGGCGTCATGTACGGGGACTGCGCCCGCAGCTCGGCCACCTTCTCGTGCGTGTGGCGAAGGAACTCCTCGCCGTTCGACATCATGTGGGTCAGCAGGCTCTCGTTCGGCCCGGTCTGCGCGGTGTGCTCGACCGGGTTGGGCGTTTCCATCATCGTGCGGAAGCGGTTGGTCAGCTCCTCGATGGACGGACCGCCGTTCGACGGACCGCTGACGGACGTGGCCGGCGTGATGGCCGTGACGCCGGCCACCGGGCCGGCCGCGGCCACGGCCGCGATGGGATCGACGGGGTTCATGGCGTGCTCCCGGGGATCAGCAGGCCACGCCCATGTAGGGCATCAGGTACGGCGAGGTCATCGCGGGTGCCGCGGCGGGCGTCTCGTCCTCGGTCTCGGCAGCCTCGAAGGGGTCGCCGCGGGCGATGCGGTCCAGGAAGTCCAGGATGGACTCGGCCTTCGGGTCGGCGGGCAGCGCGCGCGCCTCCTGGGCATAGGCCGCCCACAGCCCGTTGTGCTGCTGCTGCAGCACCAGGGCCAGCATGGCCTTCACGATGGGGGTGTCGGGGCTGCGCTCGTCGGCTTCGTCGAGCAGCAGGCGCGCGCCCTGCAGGTCGCCGTTCTCGATCAGTTGCTGCGCCTCGACCACCGCGAGCTTGGGTGAATCGGGGCGCAGGCGGCGGATGAGGCGCAGCACGGGCAGGGTCAGCTCGTCCTCCTCGAGTTCGCTGCCGACGTAGAACACGGCGGCGAGGGCCTCGACGAGCGGCTTGTCGGTCTGGGCAGAAGTCATGTCGGTCTCCGATCCAGTCGCCTGGACTCACGAATCAATGGATGAGGGTCGGGGTCGAACCGCCACGCCCGGCCCCGGAGGACCGGGGCGTGGCTGCGGGCGCGGTCAGGCCGCCTTCTGCCCGCCTTGCTGCTGCAACTGCTGCAGCAGCATCTGCACGAGGGCCATGATGGCTTCCTGCATGCCGGCCTGCTGGCCGCCCTGGGCGCCGCCGGCGCCTTCGGCGCCACCCGGACCACCGGCGCCCTGCGCACCGCCCGGGCCGCCTTCGCCGGCCTTGTTGGCCTCCGAGTTCTTCTTGCCCTGCTCGAGGATCTGGCGCAGCAGTTCCAGCAGGTCCATGCCCTGCCCCGGCGGCGGCTTCTGCAGGCCCTCCTGGGCGCCCTTGGCGGAATCGAGGGCTTCCTTCAGCTCGTTCAGCGCGCCGGCGGTGTCGCCCTTGGCCAGCTTCTCGAGGCACTCGATGCAGTTCTTCAGGACGTCCAGCTTGCCGGCATTCGCCGGCTGTGCTTCGGCGAAGCCTTCGATCTTGCCCACTTGCATGTTCATGTGTCGCTCCTGTGTGGTGTGTTGTCGGAGACGGCGATCAGATGGCGCCCTTGAGCAGCTCGGAAGCGGCCTTGCGCGCGTTGTTCAGCATGGCCTGCGTGTTCATCGCTTCGTTGGCCTTGGACATCTTGTCCGAGTTGCCGATCTGCGTGTTCACCATGCTTTCGCCGGCCTTGGTGGCCGCGCCCGATTCGGCGGCAGTGGTGGCGGCGCCCGAAGCGGAATTGCCAATGGTCGAGACGGACATGATCTTTTCCTTTCAGTGAGGTGATGACGGAGGGAACAGCGGGACGATCAGATCGCGCCCTTGAGCAGCTCGGAAGCTGCCTTGCGCGCGTTGTTCAGCATGGCCTGGGTGTTCATCGCCTCGTTGGCCTTGGACATCTTGTCCGAGTTGCCGATCTGCGTGTTCACCATGCTCTCGCCGGCCTTGGTGGCCGCGCCCGATTCGGCGGCGGTGGTGGCCGCGCCGGAACCGGCGTTGAGGATCGCGTTGGTGGACGGGTCGAAGGCTTGGCCGATTTTGCTGCCGGACATGGGATCTCCTTTCGGATGGAAGTGCGGATGGGGCGGTGGTTTGCAGCCTTCGGTGAACACGTGCCGAGGCACGCGCGTTCCGGGCGCCGGCTGCAGGGAGCGCTAGGAATACAGGTTGGCTTGTTCGAGGAGCTGCCGGGCGAAGCGGCGCGCGTCGTCGTCGTTGCTGACGGCCAGGGTCTGCTGGCAGACCTCGACCCAGCGCGGGTCGCCGGCGATCTTCAGCGCCATGGCGACGGAGACCTTGGCCGGCTCGGCGCCGGGCCAGTCGTCCATGCCCTCGTCGAGCAGGTCGCGGGCGGGCTGGGGGTCACCGCCCATCGCGCTCGCCGTGGCGAGGCTGATGCGCAGGTGGCGCGCGTCGCCGAGCATCGCCGACAGCGTCTTCATGATCGCCGCGACGTCGTCGACCTGACGGTGCATCTGGCCCACCATCATCGTGGAGATGAGCTTGCGCACGAGGTCCACCTGGAACATCAGCGGCGTGGGCAGTTGCGGTTCGCTCACGCGCGGGACGTGCGCGTAGGGCATGTGGAAACGCTCGAGAACGATCATGGTGGTCGGCTCCTGGTGCATCGGGGCGGGACGGCGGGCTGGCGCGCTCAGGCGTGCAGATCCGACCCGTGGGCCTTCTGCCAGGCGGCGAGCAGGATGCGGGTCGACGCGGCGAAGGCGTCGGCGAGCATCTGGGCGTACTGCTTCTGCTCGTACTCGGTCGTGCGCAGCTGCATCTCGCGGCTCTTGATCTCGGCGTTGCGGAAGTACGCGACCAGCTCGCGGGTCTTGTCGCCCTCGCGGTCCTGGAAGATGGTCATCTGCAGGTCCTTGAAGTCGTCGATCAGGCTGACGGGCGGGTTCAGGGCTTCGGTGCTCATGGGTTGACTCCTCGGTTGGAAGTGGCTTGGGCGGTGGTCATCACCGCGGGACGGACCGGCTCCGCGGCCGGTGGCGGAGCGGACGGCTCCGGAGGGGGTTCGGCCGGCGTGCGCGCGGTCTCGATGACGATGTGCTTGACGCCGTCGCGGGTCTGCACGACGGACAGGCCGTCCTGCGTGGACTTCGACAGGATCGGCCCCAGCGGGTCGTTGGGGTAGATGCGCTCGAAGCTCGCGTTGATCTTCTTCACGGCCGGCGCCAGGTCGGCCGCGATCCGGTCCAGCGCGGCGCGTGCGGCACGCTCGTCGGTCACCTCGGCCGTGACCGTGAACTCGCCACCACCGACGTGGCGCACGGAGGGGTTCGTGAGGCCGCCGGTGCCACGCAGCGTCTCCGAGATCGACGAGGCCACCGCGAAACGCGGCACCACGTTGAACGGCACGCGCAGCGCCTCCACCGCGGCGCGGCCCGAGGCCGCGTCCTGCGGGTCTTCCGCGAGGCCGGTGAGGTAGAGCGTTCCGTTCTCGGCCACGACCAGCAGGCGGCCGCCGGTCACGCGGTCCAGCTCGCGCTGGGCCAGGGCCCGCGACTCGTCGAGGGTGGGCAGCACCACGGGCGGCGGCGACAGCTCCAGCCAGGGCCAGGCGAGTGCGACCGCCCCCACCACGCCCATGGCCACCATCAGCGGCACCACGCGCACGGGCAGGCGGGACCGGGCCCAGCGCGCCACGCGTTGCGGCGTGGGGGCGAAGACGGTGGACAGCAGCTCCACGTCACCGGGCCAGACCCCGTCCACGGGACCCACGCACAGCACGATCCCATCGAACTCGCGGGGCACCAGGTCGTCGAGTGCCAGCCGGCGTTCGACGGCCGGGCGGGCGTCCTCCTCGGCGGGCACCCCTTCGTACCAGCGGCAGGCGACCCCGGTGTCCGACACGGTCAGCTCGAGCGCCGCGAAGGTCCAGTCGGTCACCATCACGTCGCAGTCGTTGCCGGCGCCCACCACGTGGACACCCGGCGTGAGGTCCAGGTGGGCGCCGACGTGGCGGCCGGTGAGGATGCGCAGGCGTTTCATCGTGCACGCCCCGCGCCGGTGGTGGCCGAGAGGGCCACGGTGCGCAGCGCCTCCTCGGAGACCGTGACCGGCATCACCGGTTCGGGCAGCGAGGCACGGAAGGCGGCGACGCGCGAACCCGGGGTGACCTTCCTGGCCTGGACGGGGACCTTCGGGGGCAGGCCCTGCAGGCGGGAGGACGACGAGGACGGCGCGGGCGCCGGGGGAAGGTCCGGCTCGACCGGGATCGGCGGCGCGGGGTCCTTCTGGGCGATCTGGGTCACGAGTTTGGGCGTGATCAGGAAGAGCCGCTCTCGACGCACCTTGTTGCCCTCGTCATGGCGGAACAGCCCGCCGAGGAACGGCACCTTGCCGAGCACCGGCAGCCCGCTGCGGCCATTCACGTCCACGTCCACCGAGATGCCGCCGATCAGCAGGCTCTCGCCTTCGAGCAGCGCGGCTTCCGTGCGGATCTCGGTCTTCTTGACGACGGGGATGGCGTCGACCACCGCGCCCTCGAAGCTGCCGTCCTCGATGAAGAGGGACAGGCGCACCTCGCGGCGCTGCGGCAGCGTGACGATCTGCGGCATCACCTGCAGCGTGGTGCCGGCCTCCACCGTGTAGAGCGCCACGTCGAGGTTGCCGGCCACCCGGACGGACGCCTGGCGCTTGTCCACCATGCTGGCCATGCGGTTGGCCGTGCCGAGGACCTTGGGGCGGGCCACGATGCGGGCCTTGCCCGTGCCTTCCAGGGCCCGGACGCGGGTGAGCAGCGACCGGCCGGCGTCGGCCACGAGCGTGGTCACGTTGGGCACGCCGATGTTGACCGAGGGACCGGTGCCCGAGCCGGTGCTGGGGCTGCCCGGCGACACGGCGATGCTGCCGCGGCCGGTGCGGGAGTATTCCCATTCGATGCCCAGCGACTCGAAGGACTCGGTGCTGACGTCGATGATGGTGGCCTCGATCTCCACCAGGGCCTGCGCCACGTCGAGCTGGCGGATCAGCGCCTGGTACTGGCCCATGCGTTCAGGCACACCCCGCACGATGATCGAGTTGGAGCCTTCGTCGGCCTGGAAGAACGGCGTGTCGTCACGCACCGTGTCGGCGCCGGCCTCGGGCGTGACCTGGCGTCCGGCCGGGTCGCGCACGCCATCCTTGCGGCTCGGGCCGCTGTTCGAATCGTCGGCCCGCGCGCCGTAGGTCTGCTCCATCGCACGGCGCTTGTTGGGCGTCATGCCCTGCGGAAAATCCTGGTTGCCGGCGATGTTCGCCTCGGGGGCGCCACCGGCGGCACGGGCGCCGCGGGAGAACAGGTTGTTGAGCGTGGTCGCGAGGCCGGGCACCCGCACGCTGCCGCTGACCCGGTCGGCCGCCACCACGTTCTGCAGCGGGAACACCCGGATGGCGGCGCCCACCCGGTCGCGGGCCGAGCCGTCGAGCGTGTCGATCACGGTCTGCACCAACTCGATGTGGCGCGGCGGGCCGTACGCGAGCAGCGTCTGCTCGGCGTCGTTGAAACGCAGCGGGTAGCGCGGGTCGCCGAGTCCCATGGACGAGAGCATGCGGCGCACCGCATCCCGCGAGTAGCCGCGCATGCGGAAGACGCGGCTCTCGATCATGCGCGACGGGTACACGAAGAGCGTGACACCGTCGTAGTACCAGATGATCCCGTAGCTCTTGCTGAGCGCCGTGAGGAACTCCTCGGGCTTCGCGTTGAACTGGCCGTTGACCGAACCGTCGACACCGGCGTCCACCACCACCGCGACCGATTGCGCGGCCGCGAAGTCCTGCAGCACTTCGGTGAGCCGCTTGCCATCGGCGCGGTAGACGAAGCGCTTGCCGGGGAGGTTCGCTTGGGCGGACAGGGCCACCGAGATCAGCACCACACCCACGAGTTTGGCGAATCGCATGACGGGAGAAGCTCCGGGGTTTCAGGTCCGGCGCCTCGCGGCGCCGTTCGATGTCTCTACTTTGGCCGCCGGTGGCGGTGCCCGCCGCCTGCCGGACGAAGAGGACGCCGGTAACGCGAACCGGCGTCCGCGGCCGTCAGATCATGTGGAGCTGGTGCCAGATGGGCACGCGCAGCGCGAGGATGTCGTCGACCGCGCGGCCGATCTCCAGCAGCTCGGTCTCGCGGTCCGGCAGGGGGTCGTGGTGCAGGATGATCGGGCCGCCCTGGTCGGTGAGCGTCTGCCAGATCCACTGCGTGAGCGCATGGCGGTCCACCGCGTTCGGCTTCTCGCTCAGCGCGTGGTACACGAGGCGCTGCAGCGCGCTCGAGCTGATGCCCGAGCCCAGCAGCGGGGACGCGAGCGCCTGGTAGCGGTCGTGCGGCACGGCGTCGTGCGCCACCTCGGCGTTCAGACGCAGCGACGTGTCCTTCGACGGCGCCTGCGTGCTCACGATGAACGGCGCGCCCTGGTCGTGCCACACGAGCAGCGAGACGATGTTCGCGATGGCGTCCGGCGGGCAGCCGTTGCGCTCGGCGAGCTCCAGGACCGACCTCGGCCCGTCCTCCAGCATGTCGAGGACGGGGCTCGCGAACCCGCGGCCCTCCTCCACCGGCTGGCCGAGCGTCGCGAAGCGCCGCGGCACGGTGAGCGCCACGCCGATCTGGTCCCACCACTGCTGCCGGCGGGCCGGGCTCATGCGGCGCGCGCCGCGGATGAAGATGTCGCTGCGGAACGCGGTGTTCTGGATGTAGTCGAGCACGGTCTCTCGCAGCACCGGGTCGTCGATCGATTCGACGATCGCGCGCTGGTCGTCGGGCAGCTGGCGCGGGTCCACGTTCATGCACAGCTCGGCCGAGCACGCGAAGTCCAGCTTGGCGGCGGCGAAGTCGCGCACCACGTCGGCGTGGTACATCGCCTCCCACGAGCCGTTGAGGTACTCGTGCGCGAGGTACACCGGCTTGTCCCTGGCCCACGAGTCGAGGCGGCTGCGCAGCACGGTGCTGTCTCGGTTCGACGTGAAGTAGCAGGCCTTCGCGTCCACCAGCTGGTCGATCAGGCCCTTGGCCTGCGCGATCTGGGTGCCCAGGCGTTTCGGGTTCGCGCGAGCGTGTTCGATCACCAGGCGCTGCAGCGGCGTGGCGGCCGACCAGCCCGGCAGCGCGTTGTAGCTCACGTAGAGGATGCCACCCGGCTTCAGGCAGCGCGCCACCAGGTCGACGATGTGGCGGCGGTTCTCCGGGTTGATCCACGAGTACACGCCGTGCATCGTGATGAAGTCGAGCGGCGGCAGGTCGGCCTTGCCCTCGGCCAGTTCGGCGAAGCTGTTCTCGAGGTGGGTCACGTTGCCCAGCTGCGCGGCGGCGGCGAGTTCGCCGGCGGTCACCACGTGGCCGGGCATGAAGTCCGCCGCGAAGAACGCCGCGTGCGGGTTCGCGGCAGCCAGCAGGTTGGCGGTGAAACCCTGCCCCGAGCCCAGTTCGAGGTACGTGAAGGGCTTGCGGGTGTCCACGGGCTCGAAGCCGTTGAGCGCGCAGGCCACGCTCAGGTGCACCGGGCTCTGCTTGCGGAAGAACCCGCTCGTGTAGGCCTCTTCGACCACGTAGCCTTCGTTCCAAGCCATCTTGTCGCTCCTTGCGGTGTCTGGTTGCGGTGCGGAGCAGTCTCGCGAGCAGGCCCCGTCCGCGACGCGGTGAACCCGAAGCGGACGCCGCGGGCGCGAACCCGCCACCTCGGCTTCGCGCCACGGCACGCGGCTTCGCGCCACGCGTGCCTTCGCGAGGGGCTTGGCGCCTACCGTCGCAGGCACGACCCGAAGGAGCCCACCATGCCCGTCCCCGCCGCCCTCACCACCGCCATGACACGCATCGCGCAGTCGGAGACCGCACGCGAGATCGCGAAGACCGCCCTCACCGCCACGGCCGAGAAGGTCACGCAGAAGGTGCTCCAGCGGCTGGACGGCGGCCAGCCGGACGCCCGCGCGAACACGGGCGTGGGCCAGGGCGCGATGGCTCCGCGCCGCAACACGCTCCCGGTGGCCATCCCGGCGGCGGCGCCGGATCCGTCGGCGGACGGCCACGGCCTCGGACAGGGATTCGGCCGCCGCGCATGAACGAGACCTGGCATCACGTCGAGATGCCGGGAATTCGACCGCGGAGCGCCGGCGGTCCGACGGAGAACCGGCGGACCGGCACACGCGCGACGCCGGCCCGGCGCCGTGGCATGTGTCTTGCCACTGCCCCCCGCTCCGACCGCGCGCCCGCTCCGCCCCGATCCCTGCGCACCCCCGGTCGGCGCCACGCGCTTGACCGTCCACCACCTGTCCGACCGCTGCACCGTGCTCGTTGACCAGCGCCAGTTGCTGATCGACGGCGAGCGCGTGCGCGTCGGCTCGAGAGCGTTCGACATCCTCCTGACCCTGATCGACCGGGCCGGCGACGTGGTGACCAAAAATGACATCATGGCCGCCGTGTGGCCAGGATATGTCGTCGACGACAACAATCTGGCAGTCCACATCAGCGCCCTGCGCCGGCTGCTGGGTCCGGGCGCCATCTCCACGGTACCCGGCAGCGGCTACCGGTTGACCTTGCCGATCCGCGGCCGCGCCCCGCCGGCCGTCACTCCGCCCACCGCACCCGCCCCCCCCGTGGTGGGCCGGCAGGCCGACCTCGATTCGCTGAACCACCTGGTACGCCACCATGCGCTCGTGACCCTCGCGGGGGCGGCGGGCATCGGCAAGTCCACGCTCGCCCAGCGCCTGTTGCAGGACGTGCGCGACAGCTTCCTGCACGGCGCCGCGTGGTGCGACCTCGACACCGTGGTGGACCCCGAGGCGGTGTGCGGCCGCATCGCGCTGGCACTGTCGCTGCGCCAGACCTCGGAAGACCTGCTCGGGGCCGTGTCCAACGCCTTGCGGTCCCTGTCGATCCTGATCGTGCTGGACGGGGCCGAACGTGTGGTGGACGAGGTGGCGCGGGTGGTGGGCGAGCTGCTGCGCGCGGCGCCCGGCGTGCGCATCCTCGTCACGAGCCAGCTGCCGCTGCGCCTGGAAGGCGAGCAGGTGCTGCGACTGCAACCGCTCTCCATCCCCGCCTCCACCGCCACGGCGGACGAGGCACTCGGACACGGCTCGGTGCAGTTCTTCGTGCGGCGTGCCGCGCAGGCCGCCGAGGGGTTCCTGCTGACGGACACCAACGTCGCCGACGTGATCACCATCTGCCGGCGGCTCGACGGCATTCCGCTCGCCATCGAACTCGCCGCCGCGCGCGCGGCCACGCTGGGCACCGGCACGCTCGCGGGCCTGCTGGACCACCGCTTCCGCCTGCTGCGGTCGTTCAACCGGTCCATCTCCACGCGCCACGTGACGCTCAAGTCGGCACTGGAGTGGAGCCTGGGCATGCTCACGCCCGACGAGCAGGTGGTGTTCCGCCGCACCGGGGTGTTCGCACGCGGTTTCTCCACCGGGATGCTTGCGGCGGTGGCGTCCGGCGACGGGCTCGACACCGACGGCGTGACCACGGCGTTGCGATCGCTCGTCGACAAGTCGCTGGTGCATGCCGAGCCCGGGCGCCCGGAACGCTTTCGGCTGCTCGAGTCCACGCGCTCGCTCGCCCAGGAACAATTGCAGGAGGCGGGTGAACTCGCGGCGCTGCGCCGCCGCCACGCGCTGGCCGTGCTGGCCCGCTTCCAGGCGGCCATGGCCGACGTGCGCAGCAACCGGGTGCCCGTCGACGACATCCGTGCGGCCCTCGGCGACGAGCTCGACGACGCACACGCCGCCCTGGCCTGGGCCGTTGCCCACGACGCCTCCACGGCCTGCGCGCTGATGCCGGCGCTCAGCTTCGCGGCGGCCGAGTCGCGCTTCCGCGAGACGCAGGCCCTCTGGGACAGCACCGCGACACTCGTGGACCAGGACCTGCCCGCCAGCGTGCAGGCCGCCTGGGCCCTGGGCTGCGCGCTGTTCTGGTGGAACCGCAACGTGGACGCGATGGACCGCTGGGCCACCCGAGCGGGCGAACTCTGCGAGGCGCTCGGCGACGCCGACGGATGCTACACCGCACAGGCGGCGCGGCTCGTGGTGGCGGCCCGCCGGGGTGTCGACGTGGAGACCCATCGCGCCCGCCTGGACCAGCTCGCCGACACGGCACTGTCCCTCGAATCACGGCGCTACGGTGCCTCGGCCCGTGCCATCGCCGCGGCCGTGGGCGGCGGCCCGCAGGACGCGGCCGGCTTCCTCACCGAAACCCTCGCGCTGGCATACCTGCTGGGCGATTCGCTCAACGTGGCGAACGCCCGCATCAACCTGCTCGACACCGCGCTGGCGCTGGGCCACATCGACGAGGCCATCGCGCACGGCGAATCGGTCATCACGCAGCTGCGCGACGAACACCGGCGCGGCGTGCTGGGCGCGGCACAGCTGAACCTCGCGGCGGCCTATGCGGCGAAGGGACTGGACGCCGAAGTGTTCGAGCTGGCCCGTGAAGCCTGGCCGCTGGCCGTGGCCGAAGGCTTGCAGCCGTACTGGGCCGACCACCTGGCGCTCGCCTGCGCCACGGCCGGCCGGTCGCGGGATGCGGCCCACCTGCTGGGCTTCGGCGACACCGGCTACGCCGGGTACCACACCACGCGGGTGGCGAATGAACGGGCCGCTGCGCAACGGGCAGAACACCTGGCGCGCGATGCCCTGGGCGGAGGCGCCTTCGACGCCGCCCGGCTCGAAGGCCGACGCTTCGGCGCGGACGAGGTGTACGGCCTGCTGGCCGCCTGAACGACGAGGTCGATCGTCACGCCTGCGGTGCGGCCTCGTCCTCCAGCAGGTCCTGCTGGCGTTGCGATGTGGGAAGGCCCAGCGCCACGCGCAGGGCCTGCACGGCGGGGCTGGTGCGGAGGTCCGCGGCGACGGCCTGGGACGAAGGCAACGGTGGCTCGTCCAGGCCGTCCGTGGGCCAGCCCGAGAGACCGGCATCCATGCCGAACAGGTCCCGCTGAAAGAGTGGCGACAGGCTCATCCTGAGTTCCTGGGTGGTTGGGGGCTGCTGCCGAAGCAGTGTCCACGGAACCCGCTAAATCGTCCTCAAAAGCGGATGAATCGTTCTGAAAGTCTGCTTCGAATTGAAAGCCCTGTTCGCCCGGGCGACCGCCGGACGCCGGCTTCGGGACGCGCGACACACCTTCGTGTGCCCACCCGCCGCGCCACGCCACCAGACCTACCGTCCTCCCACGGCGTCGGCCGTCGTCGATCCGCACCCGCGGGGCCGGCGTTCACCCTCATCCACGAAGGACTCATCCATGAACACGACCGTCACGCGGCAACCGCAAGCGGCCATCCTCGCGGGGCCTGGCGCCGCGATGGTGGGCTGCACGCGGCAGCACGCATCGCCCAAGAACCCCTGCATGCCCTCGCCGCTCGCCGCGGCGATCTGGGGCGCGGCGCTCCTGATGCTCAAGTCCCAGCTGCAGGGCGCGCAGGGCCAGGGCGGCAAGCAGTGTGGCGCCGCCGGCGGAGCGCTCGACAAACCGGCTTCCTCGCCTGCCCTCGAGAACATCAAGGACAAGCCGGCCGCCGCACCCCAGCAGGGTGAACTCGACTTCGCGAAGTTCGTGGACCTCGTGCGCCAGCTGTGCAACTCGGCCTTCAGCGCCGGCTCGCCGGTCGGTGGCGGCCAGCAGGCGCAGCAGGAAGCCGACCCGTGCATGCCCCAGCAGCAGGCTGCGACCGCGGATCCCGCCGTCGAGCAGAAGCGCATGGAGACCATCGCCATCCTGGGCCGCCACGAAGGCAAGTTCAAGAAGGCGGTGGACGGCAACGGCCTCGACAAGATGCTCAAGGACGAGAAGACGCCGCCGGACCTCAAGCGCGCCATCCAGGACCTGAAGGCCGACCCGCAGATGATGGAGGCGCTCGACAAGGCCAAGACCGGCAAGACGGACGGCAAGATCAGCGCGAAGGACATCAACATCCTGCAGTCGAACTCCGCGAACAAGGCGTTCGCCGAGCAGAAGGCGGAGGACTTCGAGCAGACGTACATCCCGTCGGACTCCAAGGACCCGAACGCCAAGCCACGCCCCATCACGAACAACGACGCTCAGCGCGAGCTGTTCCGCTACGCGGACAACCTGCCGAAACACGTGTCGCGCGAGAGCCTGCAGAAGATCGTCGACGGCACCGCCGAACAGGGCAAGTGCCCGCCGCAGCTGGTGGCCGCGGCCAAGTTCTACGTCGACAACCCCGCCGCCTGGGAGAAGGACATGGGCAAGGGCGCGAACGAGTCCATCCGCAAGGACGGCCTCGCCAACCGCGTCACCAAGTCGATGGAGCTGACGCCCGAGGAAGACAAGACGCTGAAGGTGCTCGACCAGAACCGCGACACCTTCTTCGGCAAGGGGGCCCTGAACGACAAGAAGCTCAAGCAGATCTCCGAGGACCCGGCCGCCAGCCAGGAGGTGCGTGACGCCGCCAAGTCGCTGCTCGACAAGAAGGGCTCGCTGCTCTTCAACATGCTCGACAACGGCAAGCACGGCCACGGCGGCAACGCCATCCACGCGGCCGACGACCGCAGCATCGGCAAGGGCGACCTGGACCGGGTGCTGAAGGACCGCAACCCGACCGTGGCGCCGGCGGAGAAGACGCAGGCGCCGGCCGAGGCCGGCGCCGCCGAGAAGACCGGCCGTGCGCAACAGGCGGGCCGCGCGCAGAACACCGCCGCGGCGCAGGCCGCGCAGGACATGTCGGACGGCACGTACAACCAGCCGGACAACAAGTCCAAGAAGGGGGGCCAGCTGCGCGACATCGCCAACTTCTTCCTCAAGGCCTACTCGTTCATCACGGGGGTGGTGTCGGACGTGCTGAGCGTGGTCGCCAACCTGAAGATCCCCGGCCTGAGCTGGCTGGCCGCCGCGGGTGCCGTGGGTGCGAAGGCCGCGTCGGGCGCCGCGAAGGTCGCCTCGACGGCGCTGGAAGGCGGTGACGTGAAGGGCGCGGCGATCAGCGCCGGGATCGGGGTGGCCAGCACCGCGGTGGGTGTCGTGATCCCGGGCGGCGGCAAGGCCGTCGGCAAGGCGGCCGGCGAAGCGGGCGAACAGGCGGCCAAGACCGGTGGCAAGACCTGGGCGAACCAGGCGGTGAACAACTCCACCGACATCACGAAGGGAGAACTCGCCAAGGAAGCCGGCAAGGAAGCGGCGAAGAGCACCGCCAAGAACGGGGCCATGACCGCCTTCGAAGAGTCCGGCGCCAAGGCCGAGGTGACCGGCCAGGTCACGAACGAGGTCCACGGCTACCAGCAACGCCAGGCCGCCTGACCGATCATGGAGACCCGTCGCATGCCTTCCCTTTCCCAAACCCCTCCCCCGTTGACCGACGAGGTGTTCGAGGCGCTGGTCGGTGTGCTGTCGGTCGCCGCCGACGACAGCGCCTCCGACGACGTGCTGGCCACCTTGCAGGCCTTGCAGGTGGCGCGGCCGCAGCTCCCCGAGCTGTCGATCGCGCTCGCGCAGCGCCACCTCGTCGCGGGGGCCCTGCAGCCGGCCCGCGAGGTGCTGGAGAGCGCGGAACGCCAGGGCACCTCGGCGCCCTTGCTGGCCGCCCTCCTCGCCTACACGCTGCACGCCCAGGAGGACCCGGGCTGGCGCCTGCGGGCCTTCGAGGCCGAGCGCGAGGACCAGGACGAACTGGGCCTCACGATCCTCGCGGGGCTGCGCGAGGCCGCGCCGGCCTGAGGGCGCGCCTTCGGTTCGAGCAAGTTGGGGCCGGTGTTCCACCGGCCCTTTTTTCGTTCCAGCGACAGTGCGCCCCCCCAAAGGAAAACGGGGACCGGCTTTCACCGGTCCCCGCCTTCACCCGCACCGCACGGGCCGTTCGTCAGGCCGCGGCCGCCAGCGACGGCAGGATCATCAGCGACGGCGCGAGGAACTCCATCGTCCCGGCGTGCGCCACGCGGTCGCAGCGCTCCAGGTGATCGAGCTTGAGCAACAGCGCCTCGGCCGCCTGCCGCACGCCCGGCGGCAGCGGCGACGCAAGGCCGTCGCGGATGGTGGCGGCATGTCGGCGGAGTCCCCGGGCGGGGGTCACCGGCGCGTCGCGCTCCATGTGGTTGAGCAACTCCTGGGTCAGCATCAAGTCCTCCTTGCGGGCCCGTCTCCGGCGCGGCCCCGTGCAGACACTATTGCGGGGCGCAACGAGGCGTAACGGCGGGTATCCGAAGGGGGCACTGTCACGGCGAAGGCGTCGGCTCTAGGGCGACGAGTGCAACCCCAACTTGACCAGGAGACTTCGGTCCGCCGTGAACGCCGGGTTGCCGGTGGTCAACAGCTTGTCGCCGTAGAAGATGGAATTGGCGCCGGCCAGGAAACACATGGCCTGGATGGCTTCGCCCAGTTCCTGGCGGCCGGCCGACAGGCGCACGCGCGACTTCGGCATCGTGATGCGCGCCACGGCGATGGTGCGCACGAACTCGAGCGGGTCGAGCTTGACCGTGCCGTGCAGCGGCGTGCCTTCGACCTGCACGAGGTTGTTGATGGGGACCGACTCGGGGTACGGGTCGAGGTTGGCCAGCGCGGCGACCAGGCCGGCGCGCTGCGTGCGCGTCTCGCCGAGGCCCACGATGCCGCCGCTGCAGACCTTCACGCCGGCGGTGCGCACCTTGTTGAGCGTGTCGAGGCGGTCCTCGAACTGGCGCGTGCCGATGATGTCGGTGTACT
>Ga0209281_1000148_pt1 | contig 168332 bp, 157 predicted proteins | sample MedtruBG_FD_187514 | JGI IMG/M metagenome (GOLD analysis project Ga0209281, IMG submission 187514) | Root nodule microbial communities of legume samples collected from California, USA - Medicago truncatula BG (SPAdes) (version 2) | ecosystem: Host-associated > Plants > Roots > Nodule | place... | reverse complement strand
CGGGTTCTAAGTCTGACTATTTTAATACAATGGACAGTACCTATACAAACCCAGGTAATGACTATTCACAAGATATTATCCGTTATCCAAGTGATGCCATTAGTAACGCATCCATTGCTAAAGATGGTTATATCATCAAGAAGGATTTAAACTATCTTTGGGTACAGGATAAAAATCAGCTTGCTATTCTTAGTAATATTGAATTACTTAAATCTAAGTACATCACGAACACGATTACTTTCAATACCTATGTAACGGATATGAAAGTATATGATGTGTTTACAATTGATTTTAGAGAAGCTGGATTTAGTAACAACAAGTACAGATGTATTCAACGTACTGTACCAATGACCGTAGATAAAGCAGGCATTATCCAGATCACCGCGATTTCATATGATGATGGTATCTATCAAGTGAAAGATCCGGGGCAGTTCCCACAGGATGGATTGACCAATCTACCTAACCCAACATACGTTGAACCGCCAAGTAACCTACAGGCTCAACGCTTAGGGGCAACGGCATCAGGTAACACAGTATTGCTTACATGGGATTTAAGCCAGGATACAACAGTACGTGGTTACAAGATTCGCTATAAACGCAGTGATTCCAGCGTTTGGATCAACATCGGTAACGTAGGGCAGTACTCTACGAGTTTTGAGATATTAAATCTTCTATACGGTGTTCAGTACGATTTTGCTATTGAAGCGTATAACACATTAGGTTATTCATCGGATTTAGTTGCTATCTATAATCAAACACCACAAGTCATTTTTGCTCTACCTAAGATCACTAACCTTGATATGGTTAATGATGATGTTGGTTTAAACCAGACTTATGCTCAGGATTTTATTTTCCGTTGGGATGATCAGGCTAACTTAGCCGTAAATGGTAAAACCTTTGCCGATTTCTTCAAATACTATGAAATCCGTGTATATGACCGTTATCGTAATTACATCACATCGTACTACACCACTACAAGCAATTGGACGTACTCATATTCAATGAATACAAGTGATGGCCTAAGCCGTTACCGTGTGTTTGGGATCATCGCTCATGGTTGGGGTACTGGTATCTATAGTGAAGAAGTTCAGATTGAAGTTAGTAACCCACAGCATCCACAGTTGTTAGGTATCAATTTGAAGAGTGGTTATGATTCCGTATTCATCGATTGGACAGAATCGAACGTACCGGATTATGCGGGAATCGTTCTTCAAATCGCACTTGATGAAGGGTTTAGCTCAGGATCGAAATACTTTAGCAGTGCTAACCGTTATTCAGCATCGTTTGGTATTGAAGATGGTTCATGGTTCGCACGTGTAGCAGCCTATGACGTGTTCGGACAGGATGAATTGGTATGGTCGCCAACCATCGGCTTTAACCAGAATACGAAGGTTCCTTACAGTAAATTGAACGAAGACGTTATTGATAGTCTACTTAACAGTGATACGGCTACTGGCATTGTTGAGAAACAGATAGTAGATGAACTTGGTTCACGCTGGCAGCTACAGGTATCAAACAACGGTAACGTAACAGGCATTGCCTTAGCAGCAGATGAAAAAACATCGGTGTTTACCGTCATGGCGGATCGCTTTAGCATCATCAGTACTGACAGTGCCAAACTATCAGACAGGGTTTATCCGTTTGTGGTTCAGGGTGGTAAGACTTATATCAACTCAGCGGTGATAGCATCAGCGAGCATCAATGAGGCTATGATAAATAACCTTTCCGTTTCCCGTGCGAAAATTCAGGATGCCGCAATAGACAATACGAAAATCGCCAATGCCGCAATCCGTAACGCTCACATTATGGACGGTGTGATCGACTCAGCGAAGATTAGCCAGCAGATACAATCCAGTAATTGGGATGGTGTGAATGGTTGGGCTATCAATAAAAATGGTAATGCCTGGTTTGGTAACGTATCTGTACGTGGAAATATACAGGCAACATCTGGTGTACTGAATAACGTTACTATCAATGAAAACTGTAACATTCTTGGTACTCTAAGTGCCGCACGTATCGTAGGTGATATTTGCCGTCCACAATCAACTGGTATCAACCCTGTACCGTTTATCTTTGGTTCACGTACTGTTTCAGGTGGTCAGGCCGCATTAGATCCAGTAGCTAACCAACACTATGTAGCGTTGCGTATACGTGGTGAAGATTTTCCACGTTATTTTGATAGTGATTTATCAATTGGTTTAACCTCATATGAACGTCAATACTTCTATATTCGTATGGGTGGTGATGGAATTGGTTTAACTAATCTCTATTATTATGATGCCGGTAACGGTGGTAGTTCTACATCTTTCAGATTGAATTCTATATATGTACCGCCTGTAGGTCGTGGTAACTGGAATTATATATATGTAATGTGTACAACATCACGTAGTGGTATTGCTTCACTTAATGTTCCCGCTAACTGGTCATCATTCTTATATCGTGCTGGTGATCAGCCTTTATATAACGCGTAATAAATACTATTACCAAATTATATAAAATAGGGAAATTCTTAATGGATATTGGGACACTTTTTGCTCTGGTTATTAGTGGTTTAGGCGTTTTATATTCTATCTTCCGTGACAATACAAAGGATACTACTGATTTACTAAGTCGTGTATCCTACCTTGAAACTACCATTGCGGTACAAGATAGTAACATTACACGTCTAAGCGACGAACAAGACAAGATGAAAGAAACCTTGCGAAACCTTGAAATTCAAATTCACGAATTGGATATCAAACTTGAAAGGATTATTACTATTCTTGAACAATCAAAGCAGTAATTAAAAAGGGATAGTACCGTAATTGATACTATCCCTTTTTTTACTTATTAGTTAGTTGTGCGATCATCGCATTAACTCTATTTGGAGTCTGACGATACCATAAACTATCTTTTGCTTGTTTGATTGCTGCCGTGTAGTTGGCATCACGTAGTGCTTGAATCATCTTTTTAAACTTCATCGTTCCAGATAGGCCAAGTTGAAAAATCATGATGATCATGAAGTCTTGCCAATCTTTAGGAATGATTAGGTTTAGTTTACTTAGCTGGCTTTCTGCTATGGCTATATCTTTATCAAGTAAGCGAAGTGCTTCAATCTCAGTAATACCATTAGTGAAGTTTTCATTTGGTAGTACTTTATGCCCGAATCCTACAGTTAAGAATCCTTCTGTATCTTTATAAGGGTAGTACTTGTCATTGCGAAAGTATCCCATACGTGTTTGATATGCTCGTGAACCCTCATATTCTATTAATCGTGTTTTTAAATCCATCTTCATAAATACCTTTAGTTAATTTTAAAAAGGTATTTACTAATGGCAGGACGCATTAATAAAAATTGGGAAATGTTCGATAAAGACCAATGGGATATTTCAGACGTAACAGACGGCAACTATACATCTTTTGTTTACATCATAGAGTTTCCAGAAACAGGTGAATTCTATTATGGAAAGAAAATGATTTATCAAAAAGTTAAAAGCATAGATAAACTAAAAGTTACTTCTGTAGAATCTAACTGGAAAAACTACACAGGTAGTAGTAAGACAGTGAATGCTATGATTGATGCTGGCATGGATTATACAAAGAAGATTTTGTATTGTGTTAAATCAGACGCAGAAGCAAGCATTATTGAAACGGCGTTGATTTCGTACTTTGGTTTACATCCAGACAATCTAAACAAGGCAATTCTATGTAAAGCACGTTTACCAAAGAATAGACGTGATTTATTCAATGTACTACAAGATTTAGTAGCGATGTTAGGGAATAGATAATATGGCATGGAAGGGTGGCAATAGTCCTAATGATATGAAGCGATTCATAAACAAGAATAGCCCAAAGATAGGACAAGAATTTAAAAAAGAATTAAGTAGCCGTATGCGTATAGTTACACAGCACATTCAAAGAAAAATTGATAATGATGTAGCGGGTGGTGGTGTCGCGTTTACTGGAAAGAGTATGTACTTTAACTTTAGAAAGATAAGTGAGTTCAAGTCAGTTAACCAGATCATCCTACTACCTAATCAAGAATCATATCTAAAGTACGTTCTTGATCCGGCATATAAGAATGTTAATGAAGGGAAGATCATACCGTATCAGAATGCTAAGTTAACTAAGCAAGGTAACATTACACAACTACGTTCAAGAACCAAAAGTGATAAATACAAAAAGGTGAAGAGTAGGAACGGTAACACGTACTTAATCGACACTACCAAGAAATCCTCTAAACGTAATCCTAAACTGGCACGTGAACAAAGGGTGATTGGTTATTATGGTTCCGTTGGTAGAAAACCATTGTTTGATTTCTATGATGAAACCGAGAAGCAAGTAATAGAACAATTAAGAACATTACGCGGTACGTTTGATTACCGTTGGAGGAAGTAAGATGGACAACTTAGAAAATTTCCCATGTTATGATCATTCTGTACTAACAGATTTTTCTTTTCAGACAATCCAACCAGTAAGTGTAACCATACCATATGATAAAGCACTATCTGGTAGTAAGCTCATAAAAAAGAAAGTAGATAAAACAAAAGGCGATTTAGTCGTATATAGTTTTCATCATCATACAACACCTAAAGTAAATGAAGATGATGTATTGATGATTGAACTACTAAAAGAACAAGTAGAAGTAAAGGTACTATTATCTTACAACCACATTTTTAAAGGTCACCGCGTAGTTTCTTGTGTTTGCCAAATACAAGGATAACATATGTTAAGTATTATCATTGACCTTATCAAATCAGGGATTAGCCTTTTTACTAAGAATAAAACCGAAGTTGCTAAGTCAAAAGACGAACTTGAAACAGAAAAAACGAATGAAGCACAGGAAACAAACCGTGAAGAGATCAAAGCTGGTAGAGGCTGGAGATCATTCTTAGGTTATGCGTGTACTTTCATTCTTGTGTATAACTATATCTTAGTACCTATCTTAGATTACTTTGGTATCGTTTTATTCTCATTCCCACTATCTGACATTATCAGAATCATAGTTTTGTTACTTAGTGGTAACTAAAATTAAAGCCCTTACCGGGGCTTTTTTTGTTTTTTTATGATATATTTCTTGATCACTAATGAATGAAGCTGATAACCTTTCAAAGTCGATGCTAATAATGGTTGCTACTATGAAATTCAATAAAGCAGTTGATGTTATTATTAAGTTTGTAAGAGTAAATTTATCATCTATTTTATCTTTCTTCTTTGGTGCCATTTTTGTACTTTGCTTTATTAAAACTGATAAATGGTCTGACTCCATAAGTGCTATTGCTAATACTGTTATGGCATTGGCGGCTATCATGGGTTTGGTGTTTGCGAGAAAGTGGAAACGGGATGCTACTAAAGATAAAGTAATTGAAAGATGTGTTAACATAATGACTAACGTTATTCCTGATATTAAAAGGATTTTTGTTCCCACAATACATGTTAAAATGTCAGAGGTTTTTCTAAAAAATATCAAGGAAAGAAAATCAACTGATTTTAAATTGGCTCGTGAATTACGTAATTCGCTGAAATCCTATAATGTGATTATGGGTAAGGGTAGTGAATTATTAAATTTGTTTAATGCTGATTTAAAATATGTTAAAGCTCTTTCATGGAAAGTCAATGAAAGTATCGCACAAGATCTGGATAACTATAGAAAAATATTATCATCTATAATTTCTAAACAATTTGAGTTGCTTACATATGTTATCGTTATAGTATCCTATTGGAACCTAAATGTTGTTGATGGTGACGATAGTAAGGCATATGATAATTTGTCATGGGATATGTCAAATAACGATTTTATCGATAAAAGTCTAATGCTCTGTTCAGAAATAATTCGGCTAAAAGAGGATTTGAACACTTTAATTGAAAGAATGACTATAGAAGAGATGTCAATTTTTGATGTTTTTGAGCCGAAATAAAAAATTTAAAGCCCGTTTAATTACGGGCTTTTTTATCACCAATCCCATGTTACTGTTGTATCTAATCCCCTTAAGTTAGTATGTTCAGTACGGGTAGCATTTAGGACAATTTCGCCCGTTTCTTTAAGGATGATATCAAATTCCTCTATTTCAGTTTGCCCCATAGAGCCTTTAACTCGTCTACTCTTTCGTACATACAGGTAATTTTCTTTTGGATATTCACGTTCAAATTGTTCTTCTGTCATGATTTTATCCTTATGTATGAATTCATCATCATTAAAGATTAAGATATTTCTTCACTCACGGTTTCAAAGTACTGGTTGACTACATCTGCTATACCAGTTTCAGTATTGTTACCTACTACTAAATCAGCACAGGCTTTTACTTCATCAACAGCGTTACCCATAGCAACACCCAAACCAGCATTTTTCAACATGCTTAGATCGTTGAAATTATCACCAAAGGCTATTACATGGCTCATAGATAAACCTTGTGATTCTACCCATTGTGCCAGGCGTTTACCTTTACTGTTTCCGGCTTGTGCTATGTCTACTTGATCGTGCCAAGACCATTCACAAGCAAGGCCAAGCTCACGCTCTACGACTTGACCAAAGCTATGTAGTTTTTCAGTATCAGAATCAGTAAGGGCGAATTTCCAGATAGCATCAACATTTTGCGATGCTTCACTAAGAGAGGGGACTTGTTTGAAGATTGGTCGTTGTGCCTCTGGAAGAGATTTAGCCCAATTTTCTGTACGGATAATATGCCCCGTTGGTTCTTGGTAGTACATGGCATCATCGGCATACATCAGACTATGAACATTGTAACTATCAAGTAAGTTTACTAATTGTTTAGCTTGTTCTGGTTGTAATGGGTCTGCGGCAATAACTCTTTTTTCGGCGTAATCGTACAATAAAGCACCATTACAACATATAGCTGGTGTATTAAGTTCTAATGCCTGATAAAAAGGATGGATGGCTACAAAGTGCCGTCCGGTAACTATGACAACCTTTGCCCCTGATTTACGGGCATTCTGTAGGGCAGATAGTGAGGCTGGTAAAATAGTTTTTTCTGGCGTCAATAAAGTGCCGTCCAGATCAAGGGCGATTACCTGATAGTTCATGTAGTGATTCACCTGATTTTGGTATGTAGTTTCCTCGATAGTACACCGCTTTGAGGCTACGACGAAACAAGGTGAAGAGTCTTGTTGAGCACTGTAACAGCGTTGGGTTCTGGCGTATTGCCTTAGATGGGTGAGAATGTTGTAATAAGCGATACACACTCAAATAGGTGCCATTACAACAAATTGCAGGTGTATCTAACGCCAGTGCCTGATAAAAAGGATGAATGGCAACGTGATGTCGACCCGTTACGATGAGGAGTTGATACCCCGCTTCTTGTGCGCGCTTAAGCGCTTCTAGCGAAGAGGGGAGCAGGGTTTTTTGAGGGGTAAGCAGTGTTCCGTCTAAATCCAGTGCAATCACACGCGAGGTCATTTGTTCTTCCGGGTTAATGTTGAATTTAAGGTCTCCGGGGATGGTACACCGAGAGCAATTCGCTGCAAAATTCCTGGCTACAATTCAGCATTCGCCGTTAAAAATAATCACTTTCACGCGCAGTGAGGAAAGGAGTGTTCATGAAACAGACCGTTTATACCGCCAGTCCTGAAAGTCAGCAGATCCACGTCTGGCGTTTGAATGCAGAAGGCTCGCTCACGCTGGTTCAGGTTGTTGATGTTCCGGGGCAGGTTCAGCCAATGGTCGTCAGCCCGGATAAACGTTTTCTCTATGTTGGCGTGCGTCCTGAATTTCGCGTGCTGGCTTACCGCATCTCCCCGGACGATGGTGCGCTGACGTACACCGCAGAAGCGCCGCTGCCGGGCAGCCCAACCCATATCTCTACCGACCGCAAAGGTCGCTTCATCTTCAGCGGCTCTTACAATGCGGGCTGCGTCAGCGTGACCCGCCTTGATGACGGCATTCCGGTGGAAACCGTCGACGTGGTTGAGGGGCTGGAAGGCTGCCACTCGGCGAATATCTCCCCGGACAACCGCACCCTGTGGGTGCCCGCGCTGAAGCAGGATCGCATTTGCCTGTTTACCCTGAGCGATGACGGACATCTGGTCGCGCAGGATCCTGCAGAAGTGACCACCGTTGAGGGCGCAGGCCCGCGTCATATGGTGTTCCACCCGAACCAGCAGTATGCGTACGTGGTGAACGAGCTGAACAGCTCCGTTGACGTATGGGAACTGAAAGATCCGCACGGCCAGATTGAGTGCGTACAAACGCTGGATATGATGCCGTCTGATTTCTCAGACACCCGCTGGGCTGCGGATATCCACATCACGCCGGATGGCCGCCATCTCTATACCTGCGACCGTACCTCCAGCCTGATCACCGTGTTCAGCGTCTCCGAAGACGGCAGCGTGCTGGCGATTGAAGGATTCCAGCCGACGGAAACCCAGCCGCGCGGCTTTAATGTCGATCACAGCGGTAAATACCTGATTGCGGCCGGGCAGAAGTCCCACCATATCTCACTGTACGAAATCAAAGGCGTGCAGGGTCTGCTGGAAGAGAAAGGGCGTTATGCCGTAGGTCAGGGGCCGATGTGGGTGGTGGTGAACGCGCACTAAGCGGCTGAAAATAAAAAACCTCGCGAATGCGAGGTTTTTTTTATGCCCGGTGGCTCGGCGATTACCGGGCTTACGGGTTGTGTAGGCCGGGTAAGGCGAAGCCGCCACCCGGCAAAAAAGCTTACTGCTTCGGCTCAGCAACCACTTTGCTACCCAGACCGCGGTTGTTGAATTCCCACATGCGGTTGAAGTTAGCGTCGTTCAGGTTGCGCTGCACGTTGCCTTTATCGTCCACCGCACCGGTATTGCCGGAGAACGGACGTTTAGAGATGGCGGCATCTGCCCACGGCTTCGCCATATTGAAACCTTCGTTGATCACGCTGTCGCGGATAACAACCTGGCCGTTGGTGGCAGAGTCCACATCCAGAGAACGACCCAGCTGCGCCACGCCATCACCGGCCGCGGTGAAGCGGCTGTTCACGGCCAGGAAGCCGTAGAACAGGTTCGACTGGGTTGCCGGTGCAAACACATAGCCTTCCTGCTGAGTGCGTGAGTTCACCACGCGGAACTCGGTGTTATCAAACACCACGGCACCGCGACCGGACACCAGGTCCACGTCACCTTCAACGTAGCTGTTGGTCACCAGCGTGCGCGTCAGGCGGTTATTTTGCAGGGTGTTCTGCACGCCGCTGTTAGTCACGAAGAACGTGTTCTGACGACCCAGAATATTCACGTTGTTAATCTGCACCTTGTCGCCGTCGCTACGCAGCGCAACGGCCTGATGGTTGCCCGCGTCAACGCTGTCACCCAGGGTGTTTTGAATGGTCAGGTTCTGCAGCTGCAGACCGTTGTTCTGTGACCAGACCACCGCAGAGCACATCACGCCAATGGTGGCGGTACGCTTGCTCTGGCAGTTATCAAACATATACCACGCGGGTTTGCCCGGCATATATTTACCGGCCGGGTTTACAAGGTGACGCCAGGTGGTGGTGTCGATTTCGGAATCGATCGCCAGTCCAATTTTCACGTCGATCGCTTTTTCGCCCAGACCGTACAGGGTAATGCTGCCCGGTGCCGCAGGAACGTAAACCGTGCCTTCATATTCACCCGGCAGGATTGCGATGTACTGACGCGATGCGCTGTGTTTGGTGATCGCAGCATCTACCGCGGCCTGAATGGAGGTGTGCGTAACGCCCTCCGCCCCTGCCGGGCCAACCACAAAGTTAGGCTGCTTAGGCAAGGTGATAGAAGAAGGGGCCCACGCTGCAGCGTTCGGATCCATCGCCGTGAAGTAACGCGCCTGGGTGAAGTTCTTCGCTTCATCAGCAGACAGGACAGGGCGAGAAGAGGTCCCCGGCGCAACCTGCTCAGAAGGTTGCTGATCCGGTGGGGTTGAGCTGCAAGCGGATAAAGTCACGCCAAAGGCAAGTGCCAACGCCAGACGGGAAATCCTGGAAATGTTCAAGGTGAAGCTCCTGGGTATGCAAGTCTTTACGGGATAGACGAAATAGCCTGCTTTTTTATACTAAGTTGAGCGAAACGGGAAGATAAAAAGGGTAAAAGATGCTTTTTTCACCTCGCACGTGCAGGAAAGTCATCACAAATAAGTAACATTTTTCCTGAAGACGGTTGACACCCGGCCGCAGATGAAAATAAATGTCTATACAACCCATGACAAGTGGAAGGCTCCATGCAGCAGCTTCATCCCGACGATGTGATATGGCGAAACGCGCGACTGGCAACGATGGCGGCAGGTGAGCCGGAACCTTATGGCCTGAAATCGGGCTACGCCCTCGTCGTTCGTGGCCAACTTATTCTGGCCGTCATTCCTGAATCAGAGATCCCATCCGGGCATCAGCGCTGTGTCGATCTCGACGGGCGTCTGGTTACTCCCGGCCTCATCGACTGCCACACGCATCTGGTGTTCGGCGGCGATCGCGCAGCGGAATGGGAGGAGCGGCTGAACGGCGTGTCGTATCAGGCTATCAGCGCGCGGGGCGGTGGGATTAACGCCACCGTCACGGCGACGCGTAACAGCTCGCCTGAATCCCTGCTGCAGCTGGCCCAACGTCGGCTTGAACGTCTGATGAGTGAAGGTGTGACCACGGTTGAGATAAAGTCCGGATACGGGCTTAACGCCGAAGCCGAAGAGAAGATGCTGCAGGTGGTGCGTCAGCTCGGCCTGAACAACAGTGTCGACATCAGCCCAACGCTTTTGGCCGCCCACGCCGTGCCGGTGGAATACCGTCAGGATCCCGACGGCTGGCTCACGCTGGTCTGCGAGCAGATCATGCCCTCGCTGTGGCAAAAGGAATTATTCGAAGCCGTAGACGTGTTTTGTGAAAACGTGGGCTTTACCCCGTCGCAAACCGAGCGCTTGTTCGAGGCCGCCACTGAAATGGGTATTCCGGTTAAGGGGCACGTAGAACAGCTTTCAAATCTGGGCGGCGCTGCGCTGGTCAGCCGCTACAAAGGGCTGTCTGCCGATCACATTGAATACCTCGATGAAACGGGCGTGCAGGCGATGGCGCAAAGCGGCACGGTTGGCGTGCTGCTGCCCGGCGCCTTCTATTTCCTGCAGGAACGCCAGCATCCGCCGGTTCAACAGCTCAGAAAGCTGGGCGTGCCGATGGCTGTTGCCACCGACTACAACCCCGGCACCAGCCCGTTTGCCAGCCTGCATATGGCGATGAACATGGCCTGCGTCCAGTTTGGCCTGACGCCGGAAGAAGCCTGGGCGGGCGTGACGCGACATGCGGCGCAGGCCTTAGGGCGAGGCGCGAGCCACGGGCAGCTGAAGGCGGGATACGTGGCCGATTTTGTTGTCTGGGACGCGCAGCATCCGGTAGAGATGGTCTACGAGCCGGGGCGTAACCCGCTGTATCAACGCGTATTCCGGGGGAGTGTAGTATGAAACTGTGGCGCCCCACCTTACAGCAGACCTGGCAGGGGCGTGATGACAGCGCCGAAGCCGGTAATGCCAAACGGATTTTCCAGACGATAAGCCAGCATACGCACTTTACCCCGGCATCAGCCGGCATTGCGCTGATCGGCTTTGAATGTGATGAAGGGGTGAAGCGCAACCACGGCAGGCCCGGTGCCGCCCAGGCGCCGGACGTCCTGCGACAGGCGCTGGCAAATATGGCCAGCCATCAGGGGCATGAACGGCTAGCGGATATGGGCTCGATTTACGTCGAGGGCGAGGAGCTTGAAGCCGCACAGCAGGCATTAAGCGATGCGGTGATCGCGTGCCAGCAGGCCGGTATGCGCACGCTGGTGTTCGGCGGGGGACATGAAACCGCCTGGGCGCACGGTCGCGGCGTGCTGGACGCCTTCCCGAACGCGCGCGTCGCCGTGATAAACCTGGATGCGCACCTCGATCTGCGCAAGGCGGACCGAGCCACCTCCGGCACGCCGTTTCGCCAGCTGGCGCACTACTGCGCTGAGCACGCGCGAGAATTTCACTACGCCTGTTTGGGCGTAAGCCGCGCGGCGAACACGCAGGCGCTGTGGGATGAGGCTGAACGCCTGAACGTCACGCTGGTGGAAGATCTGGATTTCAGCCGTGATGCGCTATCCTCGCTGGATAACGTGCTGACGCAGGCCGATCGTGTCTATCTCACCCTCGATCTGGACGTGCTTCCTGCGGGAGAAATGCCCGCCGTTTCTGCGCCTGCGGCGTTAGGCATTCCTGCTCGCGATCTCATGCCGGTCATCGAAAAAATCTGCCGCAGCGGGAAACTGCAGGCTGCCGATCTGGTCGAGTTTAACCCGCATTACGACCGGGACGGTCAGGGGGCGAAGCTCGCCGCCCGTCTGGCCTGGCAAATTGCTCACTGGTGGGCATAACACTATTCAAGGAGTCACGATGTTTTCACGCTCACCCCTGCCGCAACCGAGCCCTCCCGCGCCTTTCTACGAAAAGGTGAAGCGGGCAATCAGCGAAAAAATCGCGGCCGGCGTCTGGCGTCCGCACGATCGCATTCCGTCCGAGGCCGAGCTGGTCGCGCAGTTTGGCTTTAGCCGTATGACCGTCAACCGGGCGCTGCGTGAACTCACGGACGAGGGGCTGCTGGTCCGTCTGCAGGGCGTCGGAACCTTTGTCGCGGAACCGAAAGGACAGTCTGCCCTGTTTGAGATCCGCAGCATTGCCGATGAGATAGCCGCGCGCAGCCATCAGCATCGCTGTGAGGTTCTGGTCCTGGAAGAAACGCTGGCCAGCGCCGAGCAGGCGGTGGAGCTGAACGTAAAAGAGGGAACCCGGATATTCCATTCCGTGATGGTGCACTTTGAGAACGACATCCCGGTGCAGATTGAAGATCGCTGCGTTAACGCCGGGCGCGTGCCGGAGTACCTGAACCAGGATTACACCCACACTACGCCACACGCGTATCTCTCGCTGGTCGCGCCGCTGACGGAAGGGGAACATATCGTTGAAGCGGTTCGCGCCTCGCTGCAGGAGTGCGAGCTGCTGCGCATCAAGGAGCACGATCCGTGCCTGCTCATTCGCCGCCGCACCTGGTCCGCCTCGCAGATCGTATCCCATGCGAGGCTGCTTTTCCCCGGTAACCGCTACAGGCTGCAGGGCCACTTTATGTCATAAGTTTTATAAGCGTGATCGCTAACGCAATATAACAAAATTGTATCTTTTTTGTTAAATCCAGCCTTGTGTGTGCTTGTCTATACAAGTATATCTAAATACATCATCTGTCCCGTATGAGGAACACACAATGTCGTCAGGTAAATACCGCCAGCAGGACGTCCGCGCCCCGCGCGGCACCGCGCTCACTGCAAAAAGCTGGCTCACCGAAGCACCGCTGCGCATGTTGATGAACAACCTCGACCCGGAGGTTGCGGAGAACCCCCACGAGCTGGTGGTCTACGGCGGCATTGGCCGCGCCGCGCGCAACTGGGAGTGCTATGACGCCATTGTCGAATCCCTCACTCACCTCGAATCCGATGAAACCCTGCTGGTGCAGTCCGGCAAGCCGGTGGGGGTGTTCAAAACCCACACCAACGCGCCGCGCGTGCTGATCGCCAACTCTAACCTGGTCCCGCACTGGGCGACCTGGGAGCACTTCAACGAGCTGGACGCCAAAGGGCTGGCAATGTACGGCCAGATGACGGCGGGAAGCTGGATCTACATCGGCAGCCAGGGGATTGTGCAGGGCACCTATGAAACCTTCGTCGAAGCGGGTCGTCAGCACTATAACGGTTCGCTGAAGGGCCGCTGGGTAATCACCGCGGGCCTCGGTGGAATGGGCGGCGCGCAGCCGCTGGCCGCGACGCTTGCCGGTGCCTGCTCGCTAAACATTGAGTGTCAGCAGAGCCGTATCGACTTCCGCCTGCGCACCCGCTACGTCGACGAACAGGCAGCCGACCTGGATGACGCGCTGGCGCGCATCAAAAAATACGCAGCCGAAGGAAAAGCCGTGTCGATTGCCCTGTGCGGTAACGCGGCGGATATTCTTCCTGAGCTTGTGGCCCGCGGGGTGCGCCCGGATCTCGTCACCGACCAGACCAGCGCCCATGACCCGCTCCACGGCTATCTGCCGAAAGGCTGGACGTGGGAAACCTACCAGCAAAAAGCGGAAACCGATCCGGAAGGGACGGTGCTTGCCGCCAAAGAATCCATGGCGGAACACGTCTCCGCCATGCTGGCCTTCAGCAGGATGGGGGTTCCGACCTTCGACTACGGGAACAATATTCGTCAGATGGCGAAAGAGATGGGCGTGAGTGACGCCTTCGACTTCCCGGGGTTTGTTCCTGCTTACATTCGTCCGCTGTTCTGCCGCGGCATCGGCCCGTTCCGCTGGGTTGCCCTCTCCGGCGACCCGGAGGATATCTATAAAACCGACGCCAAAGTGAAAGAAATTGTCGCTGACGACGAACATTTGCACCGCTGGCTGGACATGGCGCGCGAGCGCATTAACTTCCAGGGCCTGCCGGCGCGCATCTGCTGGGTAGGGCTGGAGTGGCGGCAAAAACTCGGCCTGGCCTTCAACGAAATGGTGCGCAGCGGGGAAGTTTCCGCGCCGATCGTCATTGGCCGTGACCACCTGGACTCCGGCTCCGTTGCCAGCCCGAACCGCGAAACCGAAGCCATGCGCGACGGCTCCGATGCCGTGTCCGACTGGCCATTGCTCAACGCCCTGCTGAATACCGCCAGCGGCGCGACCTGGGTGTCGCTGCACCACGGCGGCGGCGTAGGGATGGGCTTCTCCCAGCATTCGGGGATGGTTATCGTCTGCGACGGAACCGATGAAGCGGCAGCGCGTATCGCTCGCGTGCTGCATAACGACCCGGCAACCGGCGTGATGCGTCACGCGGATGCGGGTTACGAGATTGCGATTGACTGTGCCACAGAGCAGGGGCTGAACCTGCCGATGATCCCTGCCACACAAGGAAAGCAATAATGAATGCATTAACACTCACTCCCGGCTCGCTGACGCTCAAACAGCTGCGCAGCGTCTGGCGTCAGCCGGTCGCGCTTACGCTTGATGAAAGCGCCCACCGCGGCATAAACGACAGCGTTGCCTGCGTGGAGGCCATCGTTGCCGAAGGGCGTACCGCCTACGGGATCAACACCGGGTTTGGCCTGCTGGCGCAGACGCGCATCGCAACGCACGACCTGGAAAACTTACAGCGCTCGCTGGTGCTGTCGCACGCGGCGGGCGTCGGCCAGCCGCTGGATGATGAGATTGTGCGTCTGATGATGGTGCTCAAAATCAACAGCCTGGCGCGCGGCTTTTCCGGCATTCGCCTGAGCGTGATTCAGGCGCTGATGGCGCTGGTCAATGCGGAAGTTTATCCGTGGATCCCGGCGAAAGGCTCCGTTGGCGCCTCCGGCGACCTGGCACCGCTGGCGCATATGTCCTTGCTGCTTCTGGGCGAAGGTCAGGCCCGCTGGCAGGGCGAATGGCTTCCGGCACGGGAGGCGCTGAAAAAAGCGGGCCTGGCGCCGATTACGCTGGCGGCAAAAGAGGGGCTGGCGCTGCTGAACGGCACGCAGGCATCGACCGCTTTTGCGCTGCGCGGCCTGTTCGAAGCGGAAGATCTCTTTGCCTCGGCGGTGGTCTGCGGTGCGCTGACTACCGAAGCCGTGCTGGGCTCCCGTCGCCCGTTCGATGCCCGCATTCACGAGGTGCGCGGCCAGCGCGGGCAGATTGACGCCGCGGCGATGTACCGCCACGTGCTTACCGACACCAGCGAAATTGCCGATTCACACCATAACTGCGAGAAGGTTCAGGACCCGTATTCCCTGCGCTGCCAGCCGCAGGTAATGGGCGCGTGCCTGACGCAGCTGCGCCAGGCAGCCGAGGTGCTGCTGGTGGAAGCCAACGCGGTGTCTGATAACCCGCTGGTGTTCGCTCAGGAAAACGAGGTGGTCTCCGGCGGCAACTTCCACGCCGAGCCGGTGGCGATGGCGGCGGATAATCTCGCCCTGGCGATTGCCGAAGTGGGGGCCTTATCCGAACGTCGCATTGCGCTGATGATGGATAAACACATGTCCCAGCTTCCACCGTTCCTGGTGCGCAACGGCGGGGTCAACTCGGGCTTTATGATTGCCCAGGTGACGGCCGCGGCGCTGGCGAGCGAGAACAAAGCGCTGTCGCATCCGCACAGCGTAGACAGCCTGCCCACCTCGGCGAACCAGGAAGATCACGTTTCGATGGCACCGGCTGCCGGGCGTCGTCTCTGGGAGATGGCCTCTAACACCCGCGGCGTGCTGGCGGTAGAGTGGCTGGCGGCAAGTCAGGGTATCGATCTGCGTGAAGGGCTGAAATCCAGCCCGCTGCTGGAGCAGGCGCGTCAGGCACTGCGTGAACACGTCACGCATTACGATGACGACCGCTTCTTTGCGCCGGATATTGATAAGGCGATGCAGCTTCTGGAAGAGGGGCGGCTGGTGGGGTTGTTGCCTTCGGTGCTGTGATATTTACCCTAACCCTCTCCCAAAGGGAGAGGGAACTGTCAGGTTTTCGCCCTCTCCCTGTGGGAGAGGGCCGGGGTGAGGGCATCAGCCCGCACTATTACGAATACATCGCCGTAATCGACGCGCTGCCGAGCGTATGGAAGTGCACGTTAAAGCCGACCATCGCGCCGCTCGCCCCTTCATCGACCTCAATCTTCTCCACGTCCAGCGCGTGCACCGTGAAGATATAGCGGTGGGTCTCGCCTTTTGGCGGCGCCGCGCCGCCGTAGCCCGCTTTACCAAAGTCAGTGCGCGTCTGTATGGCACCCTCAGGCAGTGCAACCAGGTCGGAGCCGGAGCCCTGCGGCAGCACGCGCGTATCCGCAGGCAGGTTTGCCACAATCCAGTGCCACCAGCCGGAGCCGGTCGGCGCGTCCGGGTCGTAGCAGGTCACGACAAAGCTCTTGGTTCCGGCGGGAACCTCGTCCCACGCCAGGTGCGGGGAGATATTGTCCCCCTGATAGCCCATGCCGTTGAAAACGTGGCGTTCCGGCAGCTTATCGCCGTCACGCAGATCTTTACTGATGATTTTCATAGGGTTTACCCTCGTTGATCGCTCGTTCAGCAAGTGTAACGCATGGGGTTAAATCATGAAATGCGCGGGAATGTTAACGGCTGTAACGACCGCGGCCGTTAATTTACCCAGCTGTTCCGGCGTAATGATGTACGGCGGCATCAGGTAGATAAGCTTGCCGAAGGGACGCACCCACACGCCCTGGTCAACGAAGAAGCGCTGCAGCGCCGCCATGTTTACCGGGTGCGTTGTCTCAATGACCCCGATGGCACCCAGCACGCGAACGTCCGCGACGAAGTCTGAAGCGGAGGCCGCGTCCAGCTCTTGCCTGAGCTGCGTCTCAATCGCCGCAACCTGCGTTTGCCACTCGCCGCTCTCCAGTATGGCGAGGCTTTCGCCGGCTACCGCGCAGGCCAGCGGGTTGCCCATAAACGTCGGTCCGTGCATAAAGCAGCCCGCTTCGCCGTCGCTGATGGTGTTGGCTACGTGGCGGGTAGTGAGGGTGGCGGAGAGCGTCATGGTGCCGCCGGTCAGGGCTTTGCCCAGACACAGAATATCCGGGGCAATGCCCGCATGCTCGCAGGCGAAGAGCCTGCCGGTGCGGCCAAAGCCGGTGGCGATCTCATCGGAAATCAGCAGAATGCCCTCGCGGTCGCACATCCTGCGAATACGCCTCAGCCATTCCGGATGGTACATTCGCATCCCGCCTGCGCCCTGCACAATCGGCTCCAGGATCACCGCCGCGATTTCATGGCGATGTGCCGCCATCAGCCGCGCAAAGCCCACCATGTCCATCTCGTCCCACTCGCCGTCGAAGCGGCTCTGCGGGGCCGGGGCAAACAGGTTTTCCGGCAGATAGCCCTTCCACAGGCTGTGCATGGAGTTGTCCGGATCGCACACCGACATCGCCCCGAAGGTATCGCCGTGGTAGCCGTTGCGGAAGGTGAGGAACCGCTGGCGCGTTTCCCCCTTCGCATGCCAGTACTGCAGCGCCATTTTCATCGCCACTTCCACCGCCACGGAGCCGGAGTCGGCCAGGAACACGCACTCCAGCGAGTCGGGCGTCATTGCCACCAGACGGCGGCATAAATCCACCGCAGGCTGATGGGTGATTCCGCCAAACATCACGTGCGACATCTGGTCAATCTGCGCTTTCATCGCCGCATTCAGGCGCGGGTGGTTGTACCCGTGAATGGCCGCCCACCAGGAGGACATGCCGTCAACGAGCTGCTCGCCGCTGGCGAGGTGCAGCTCGCAGCCGTGGGCCGAGGCCACCGGGTAGACGGGCAGGGGGCTGGTCGTAGAGGTGTAAGGGTGCCAGATATGCTGCTTGTCGAAGGCGAGATCGTCCTGGGTCATAATCGACTTGTAAACCATTTTGAAAAGTTTTAGGTTTACAAGTATAAACCGAACCGACAATTAACAAAACCCTTTGGAGAAGCCCAATGGCTCACCACGCACGCTGGACGATGTCGCAAGTCACTGAATTATTCAATAAACCTTTCCTGGAGCTGATGTTTGAAGCTCAGCAGGTGCACCGTCAGCACTTCGACCCGCGCCACGTTCAGGTCAGCACGCTGCTGTCGATCAAGACCGGCGCCTGCCCGGAAGACTGCAAATACTGCCCGCAGAGCGCGCGCTATAAAACCGGGCTGGAGTCTGAACGCCTGATGGAAGTAGAGCAGGTTCTCGACTCGGCGCGCAAGGCGAAGAACGCAGGCTCGACCCGCTTCTGCATGGGCGCCGCGTGGAAAAATCCGCACGACCGCGATATGCCCTATCTGGAGCAGATGGTCAAAGGCGTGAAGGAGATGGGGCTTGAGGCCTGCATGACCCTGGGCACGCTGAACGACGATCAGGCGCAGCGCCTGTCGGCGGCAGGGCTGGATTACTACAACCACAACCTCGACACCTCCCCGGAGTTCTACGGCAACGTTATCACCACGCGCACCTACCAGGAGCGTCTGGACACGCTGGATAAAGTGCGCGATGCGGGGATCAAGGTCTGTTCCGGCGGCATCGTGGGCTTGGGCGAAACCGTGAAGGATCGTGCGGGTCTGCTGTTACAGCTGGCGAACCTGCCCACGCCGCCGGAAAGCGTGCCGATCAACATGCTGGTCAAGGTCAAGGGCACGCCGATGGCGGACAACGAGGACGTGGATGCGTTTGATTTTATCCGCACCATCGCGGTGGCGCGCATCATGATGCCGACCTCCTTCGTGCGCCTGTCTGCCGGCCGCGAGCAGATGAGCGAACAGACGCAGGCGATGTGCTTTATGGCCGGCGCCAACTCAATCTTCTACGGCTGCAAGCTGCTGACCACGCCGAACCCGGAAGAGGACAAAGACGTACAGCTGTTTCGCAAGCTGGGGCTGAACCCGCACCAGACCGAGGTGCTGACGGGCGACAACGAGCAGCAGCAAAAGCTGGAGCAGCAGATTTTTAACGCCGATACCGACCAGTTCTACAACGCGGCCGCCGTATGACCTGGCAGGCGCGTATCAATACCGCGCTGGAAGAACGTCGGGCGGCGGACGCTTTGCGCGTTCGCCGCGTCGTGGAGAACGGCGCAGGCCGTTTCCTCATTCGCGAGGGCCAGCGCTTCTGTAATTTTTCCAGCAACGATTACCTCGGCCTGAGCCAGCATCCGCAGGTCGTTCGCGCATGGCAGCAGGGCGCGGAGCGGTTTGGCGTAGGCAGCGGCGGTTCGGGCCACGTCAGCGGCTACACTACGGCGCATCAGGCGCTGGAAGAAGCGCTGGCCGACTGGCTGGGCTACCCGCGCGCGCTGCTGTTTATCTCCGGCTTTGCCGCCAATCAGGCGCTGATTGCCGCGCTGATGAACAAAAATGACCGCATCGTCGCCGATCGGCTTAGCCACGCCTCGCTGCTGGAAGCGGCAAGCCTCAGCCCGGCACAGCTGCGGCGGTTTGCCCATAACGATGCGGGGCAGCTTGCTGCGCTGCTGGATAAACCCTGCGACGGGCAGCAGCTCGTGGTGACGGAGGGGGTCTTCAGCATGGACGGCGACAGCGCGCCGCTTGCCGCGCTGCACGAAGCCGCCAAACGGCAAAATGCCTGGCTGCTGGTCGACGACGCCCACGGCATTGGCGTGATGGGCGACGAAGGTCGCGGCAGCGCGCATCAGCAAAACGTGAAGCCGGAGCTGCTGATTGTCACCTTTGGCAAGGGCTTTGGCGTGAGCGGTGCGGCGGTGTTATGCAGCGAGTCCGTCGCGGACTACCTGCTGCAGTTCGCGCGTCATCTGATTTACAGCACCAGCATGCCCCCCGCGCAGGCCGTGGCGCTGAGCGCGTCGATGGCGATCGTTCGCAGCGCGGAAGGCGACGAACGCCGCCAGCGGCTGGCGGATCACATCCGCCAATTCCGCCGGGGGCTGCGGTCATTACCCTTCCACAGCCCCGATTCGCAGAGCGCCATCCAGCCGGTGATTGTCGGTGATAACAGCCGTGCACTAGCGCTGGCGCACCGGCTGCGCGAGCGCGGGATGTGGGTCACCGCCATTCGTCCACCAACCGTCCCGTCGGGCACCGCGCGCCTGCGCCTGACGCTCACGGCGGCGCATCGCGCGCAGGACGTTGATGCACTTCTGGAGGCGTTACGTGTCGCCAGTCAATAAACAGGCTATTGCCGCGGCGTTCGGCCGGGCAGCGCAAAGCTATTCGCAGCACGATGAGCTTCAGCGCCTGAGCGCGCAGGGATTACTTCGTTCGCTCGGCGAGAATACCTTCCCACGGGTGCTGGACGCCGGTTGCGGACCCGGGAGCAACAGCCGCTACTGGCGCGACGCGGGAAGCCACGTCACGGCCATCGATTTGTCTGCTCAGATGCTTGATGAAGCGCGGCAGAACCGGTCGGCTGACCGGTATCTGGTGGCCGATATCGAAGCGATCCCGCTGCCGGACGCGCAGTTTGACCTCGTCTGGAGCCATCTGGCCGTGCAGTGGTGCGGCAGCCTGCCGCAGGCGTTAGGTGAGCTTTACCGCACGGCGCGGCCGGGCGGGAAGGTGGCGTTTACCACCCTGCTGGAAAGCTCGCTGCCGGAGCTGAATCAGGCGTGGAAGGCGGTAGATAGGCAGCCGCACGCCAACCGATTCTTATCGCAGGAGGCGGTCGCGCAGGCGCTCGGCGGCTGGCGCTACCGCAGCGAGGTGCAGACGGTCACCCTCACGTTCAGCGATGCCTTAAGCGCCATGCGCTCCCTGAAGGGGATCGGCGCCACGCATCTGCATGCCGGACGGGAGAGCAAGCCGCTGACCCGCGGGCAGTTACGGCGTCTGGAGCTGGCCTGGCCACAGGTGCAGGGCAGCTTCCCGCTTTCTTATCAACTTTTTCATGGGATTATCGAACGTGACTGAACGCTATTTTGTCACCGGAACGGATACCGAAGTGGGCAAAACGGTTGCCAGCGCTGCCCTGCTGCAGGCTGCCCGTTTACAGGGAAAAACCACCGCCGGGTATAAGCCCGTCGCCTCTGGCAGCGAGATGACGCCGGAAGGATTACGCAATACCGACGCATTAGCGCTGCAGCGCAACAGCACGCTTGAGCTTGCCTACGCGGCGGTGAATCCGTACACCTTTGCAGAGCCGACATCGCCACATATCATCAGCGCCGACGAAGGGCGCCCGATTGATTTTGCCGTTATGTCTGCCGGACTACGCGCTCTGGAAAGCCGGGCGGACTGGGTGCTGGTGGAGGGGGCCGGCGGCTGGTTTACGCCCCTGTCCGAAGAACAGACCTTTGCTGACTGGGCGCAGGCCGAGCGGCTTCCCGTCATTCTGGTGGTCGGCGTGAAGCTGGGCTGTATCAACCACGCTATGCTGACCGCGCAGGCCGTGCAGCAGGCAGGATTGCGGCTGGCGGGCTGGATAGCCAACGACGTGGTTGCGCCGGGTAAACGCCATCGGGAGTATCTGGTGACGCTCAGACGGGTGCTGCCCGCTCCGTTTCTTGGTGAGATCCCGTGGCTTGCAGAAGGCGCGGAAAATGCCGAAACCGGGCGCTATCTCGACCTCAGCGCCTTGCGTCCAGCGACATCCAGTGGGCGATAAGCTCGTCATCCAGTTCGTTAACGTGGCCCTGCGCCACGTTACGCCCGCGGTAGAGCATGCAGAACCGGTCCGCAACGCGGCGGACAAACGACAGCTGCTGCTCGGCTAACAGTACCGTCATTCCCAGCTCCCTACTCAGGCGCGCCAGCAGTTGCCCCAGCCTCTGGGCAAAGCTGTGCCCGGCACCCAGCATTGGCTCATCAAGGATCAGCACGCGGGGACGGCTCACCAGCGCGTTGGCGAGGGCGAGCTGGTACCGATCGTCAGGCGATAGCCCGTTTGCACGGCTTTGTCGCAGCGGATAGAGCTGCGGTAAGAGTTCGAAAATGTCGCTTTTCGCCGCTGAGGCGGTCTGGCCCGTCGCCCGCATGGCGACGTGCAGATTCTCTTCAATGGTCAGTTGAGAAAATATCCGCCTGTCCTGTGAAACATAGCCGATTCCCGGCTCTGCGTGCTGCGCCGGCGCCTGGCTGAGTAAATCTCTTGGCGGGGCGCCAGCTTCATGCCAGATGATGGTGCCGCTCTCCACGGGAATATTGCCGGTGATGCAATTGATCAGAGTGGTTTTACCCATTCCCGGCAGGCCCACCACGCCCGTGCATAAGCCCGGGGGTAAATCCAAATCGACATTCCATAGCGTATGTTGGCTTCCGTAAAACTGATTGACCGCGCGCAGACTCAACATCTTTCTCTCCTTAAAAATGCGTAGGGGGAAGGCCCGCATAATCATGTGCAAAACGCCTGCCAGAACCGATAATCTGATTAAAAAAGAGACTTTTTTAAGAATGCGCCTCAGGGAGGCAGGCAGAAGATTACACTGTTGCACAGCGGTAGTGCCGGGTCGGGTGGGTTATGGTGCAGGGCAGCAGAATGGCTGAAATGTGAGTAAGATCTCATCGATTGGTTATGTATGACGCAACTGTTTATCATCAAAAAAGAGATATAAAAATTTTTTGTCGCCGCTTCGTGGGAAAAACCGGGAATTTGCCGAGTGGCGGTCCGTACGGGCTGGAAGCAGTTATCCACTATTCCTGTGGATAACCATGTGCATTAGAGTTAGAAAACACACGGTAAGCGAGAGAATACGCGGGTTACGCGCAAATTGGTGCGAAACGCGGCTTTAGAAAATATCATTTACTATTTAGCAGGTTAGATAAAAGCAATTGCCGTAATGAAAGTGTCACCCGTTGCCATAAAACTATCATTACCTCGCTTGACAAATGTTAAAAAAGGAAATGTTCTGGGGATAACCCCGGTTCGTTGGTGTTTTATCTTGTCGCTGTTTAAATTTCCATCAAAAACGCGCGCCCAAACGATGCGCTACGCTAAATATCCTTACACGCCACTGGTTTTTCATCCAGTGTTTTTTACTGGCATTCCTGGCCACAACGAGTAAAATTACTCACCTGCCGCTTATTACGTCATCAGGTCGTCGCCCATGAGTAAACCGTTCAAACTGAATTCTGCGTTTCGTCCTTCGGGGGATCAGCCCGAGGCCATCCGTCGCCTGGAAGAGGGGCTGGAAGATGGGCTGGCGCACCAGACGCTGCTGGGTGTGACCGGCTCGGGTAAAACCTTTACCGTCGCCAACGTCATTGCGGATTTACAACGCCCCACGATGGTGCTTGCGCCGAACAAAACCCTGGCGGCGCAGCTTTACGGTGAGATGAAAGAGTTCTTCCCGGATAACGCGGTGGAGTATTTCGTCTCCTACTACGATTACTACCAGCCTGAGGCCTATGTCCCAAGTTCAGACACCTTCATCGAGAAGGATGCCTCGGTGAACGAACATATCGAGCAGATGCGTCTGTCGGCGACCAAGGCGCTTCTGGAGCGTCGCGATGTTGTCGTGGTGGCGTCGGTCTCTGCCATCTACGGTCTGGGCGATCCGGATCTCTATCTCAAGATGATGCTGCACCTGACGCAGGGGATGATCATCGACCAGCGCGCCATCGTCCGTCGTCTGGCGGAGCTGCAGTATGCCCGTAACGATCAGGCGTTCCAGCGCGGAACCTTCCGCGTGCGCGGTGAGGTGATCGACATCTTCCCGGCAGAATCGGACGATATGGCGCTGCGCGTTGAGCTGTTTGACGAAGAGGTTGAACGGCTGTCGCTGTTCGACCCGCTGACCGGACACGTTGAGTCGGTGATCCAGCGCTTCACCGTCTACCCTAAAACGCACTACGTGACGCCACGCGAGCGTATCGTGCAGGCGATGGAAGATATCAAAGTCGAGCTGGCCGATCGTCGTAAAGTGCTCCTGGCGAACAACAAGCTGCTTGAAGAGCAGCGCTTAAGCCAGCGTACCCAGTTCGATCTCGAGATGATGAACGAGCTGGGCTACTGCTCCGGTATTGAAAACTACTCGCGCTATCTCTCCGGGCGCGGGCCGGGTGAAGCACCGCCAACCCTGTTTGACTACCTTCCGGCGGATGGGCTGCTGGTGATTGACGAATCCCACGTCACCATCCCGCAAATTGGCGGGATGTACCGCGGCGACCGCGCGCGTAAAGAGACGCTGGTGGAGTACGGTTTCCGTCTGCCGTCTGCGCTGGATAACCGTCCAATGAAGTTTGAAGAGTTTGAGGCGCTCGCGCCGCAGACCATCTACGTATCGGCAACGCCGGGCAACTACGAGCTGGAGAAATCCGGTGAGGACGTGGTTGATCAGGTGGTGCGTCCGACCGGGCTGCTGGATCCGATTATTGAGGTCCGCCCGGTGGCCACGCAGGTGGACGATCTGCTCTCTGAAATCCGTACCCGCGCGGCCATCAACGAGCGCGTGCTGGTCACCACGCTAACCAAACGCATGGCGGAAGACCTGACGGAGTATCTGGAAGAGCACGGTGAGAAGGTGCGTTATCTGCACTCGGATATCGATACCGTTGAGCGTATGGAGATTATCCGCGACCTGCGTCTTGGGGAGTTCGACGTGCTTGTGGGGATCAACCTTCTGCGAGAAGGTCTGGATATGCCTGAAGTCTCTCTGGTGGCCATCCTGGACGCTGACAAAGAGGGCTTCCTGCGCTCAGAGCGTTCGTTAATTCAGACCATTGGCCGCGCCGCGCGTAACGTCAACGGGAAAGCGATTCTGTATGGCGACAAGATCACCCCGTCGATGGCGAAAGCGATTGGCGAAACCGAGCGGCGTCGCGAGAAACAGCATCGCTACAACGAAGAGCACGGTATTACGCCGCAGGGTCTGAACAAGAAGGTGGTGGATATTCTGGCGCTGGGTCAGAACATTGCCAAGACCAAAGCGAAGGGCCGTGGCAAAGCGCGTTCAGTGGTGGAAGAGGATACCGTTGTGCTGACGCCAAAAGCGCTGCAGCAGAAAATCCACGAGCTGGAAGGGCAGATGATGCAGCATGCGCAGAACCTGGAGTTCGAAGAGGCGGCGCAGATCCGCGACCAGCTGCATCAGCTGCGTGATCTTTTCATCGCGGCATCGTGAGTAAGGTCATGTTTTCCCCCTCTCCCCGTGGGAGAGGGCCGGGGTGAGGGCATCAGGCCGCACAAAGCGGCCCTAACCCAGCGCCTGAATCGCCTTTTCCAGCGCCTCACGCAGCAGGTGACGGTCGTGGCGATATTTGATATCGCTGGCCTCCAGCGGCTCCTGTACCACCACCCGGTCGCCGATGCCGGACACATCCACATTCGGCCCGACGACCACGCCGTCGATAATTTTCTTACCGACGTACTGCTCCATCAGATTCAGCTTATCCGCCAGCGACAGGCTTGCCGCCGCCGGGCTCAGCTCGCGCCCCAGATTGCCGATGTAGACCATCGGTGCCGGCGTCCTGCGCAGCGCTTGCGCCAGCTCTTTCACCAGAATAATCGGCATCAGGCTGGTGTAAAAACTGCCCGGACCGATCAGGATCAAATCCGCTTCACTGATGGCTTCAATCGCCTCGCGCGTGGCGGCTACGCTGGGGTAGGTCATGAGCTCTTTCGGCGCGACGGTGAGCTGGTCAATATTCACCTCACCATAGACTTCATGGCCTTCTGCGTCTATCGCCATCAAATCCACCGGATGTTCGGACATCGGAATCAAAAACGCGTCCACTTTTAGCAGGTTACGGATTAAATTGATCGCCTCAAGAGGCCGCACGCTCAGGTGATCCAGCGCCTTAAGCATCAGATTTCCGAGGTTATGCCCGGAAAGCTCGCCATTCCCGCCGAAACGGTACTCAAACATCGCGGAAGCCACGCTCGGCTCCGTAATTAACTGATTAAGACAGTTGCGCATATCACCCCAGGCAATTCCGCCTTCGGCGCGGCGGATCCGCCCCGTTGAGCCTCCGTTATCCGTTGTGGTGACGATCCCTGTTAACCGGGATCCAAGGGAGGATAATGAGGACATTACCCGTCCCAGACCGTGGCCTCCGCCAAGGGCGACGACGCGGTCAAGATCCGCAAAAGTGCGATTGCGCATACACATTCCTTATCTCATTCGATCTGCGTAACAGTAACCTAACTACCCCTAAAAGACGATGGCTCACCCTACGCAAAATGACGTATATCAATGCGAAAGTGCGACTTTTAGGTATTCTGTAACGAAAATGCACGATCATGTCGTTATGTATATAACTATATAGCGAAAAGCGAGAATGGCGAAGTGTTGAGTTACGCGCTACTATCGCCATAACCACGTTTTCGTTTTTGAAAACATACACTCTAGCCCTGGCGCCTGTGTCGAACGATATGGCGCCCTGGCCGTGGCGGTTTTGCCACCAGGGTACAGAAAGAAATGACTGTGCCTCCCGTATCTGGAAAGGTGTACATGGCTTCACAACTTACTGATGCTTTCGCGCGTAAGTTTTTCTACTTACGTCTGTCGATTACCGATGTGTGTAACTTCCGTTGCACCTACTGCCTGCCCGATGGCTACAAGCCGGGTAAGGTCACCAATAACGGCTTTCTCTCCGTCGATGAAGTGCGCCGCGTGACGCGCGCCTTCTCAGCGCTCGGCACGGAAAAAGTCCGCCTGACCGGTGGGGAGCCCTCACTGCGTCGTGATTTCCCCGACATCATTGCCGCCGTGCGTGAAAATGAGCGTATCCGCCAGATTGCGGTCACCACTAACGGGTACCGCATGGCCCGTGACGTGGCGAGCTGGCGCGATGCGGGCCTGACGGCGATAAACGTCAGCGTCGATAGCCTCGATGCGCGTCAGTTCCACGCCATTACCGGGCAGGATAAATTCCAGCAGGTGATGGACGGTATCGACGCGGCGTTCACGGCCGGTTTCGACAAAGTCAAAGTCAACACGGTTCTGATGCGTGATGTGAATCATCACCAGCTGGACACCTTCCTGGCGTGGATCAAACCGCGCCGCATTCAGCTGCGCTTTATCGAGCTGATGGAAACCGGCGAGGGCAGCGAGCTGTTCCGCCGCCATCATATCTCCGGCATGGTGCTGCGCGACGCGCTGCTGAAGCGCGGCTGGATCCACCAGATCCGCCAGCGCAGCGACGGCCCGGCACAGGTCTTTTGTCACCCGGATTACGAAGGGGAAATTGGGCTGATCATGCCCTATGAGAAAGACTTCTGCGCCAGCTGCAACCGTCTGAGGGTCTCCTCCGTCGGCAAGCTGCACCTCTGCCTGTTTGGTGACGGCGGCGTAGATCTCCGCGATCTGCTGGAAGAGGACGCTCAGCAGGACGCGCTTGAAGCGCGTATTTCTGAAGCGCTGACGCATAAAAAACAGACCCACTTCCTGCATCAGGGCAACACCGGAATTACTCAAAACCTGTCATACATTGGCGGGTAAACCGTCTTAAGAAGGAATCCGAAGATGAGTCAGGTAAGCGCAGAATTTATCCCGACACGTATTGCTATTCTTACCGTTTCTGACCGCCGTGGTGAAGAGGATGACACCTCCGGCCACTGGCTGCGCGATGCGGCCCACGAGGCGGGGCACCACGTTGTTGATAAAGCCATTGTCAAAGAGAACCGCTACGCCATTCGCGCGCAGGTATCACAGTGGATCGCCAGCGACGAGGTGCAGGTGGTGTTGATCACCGGCGGCACCGGTTTTACCGCAGGCGACCAGGCGCCGGAAGCGCTGCTCCCGCTGTTTGACCGCGAAGTGGAAGGCTTCGGTGAGGTCTTCCGCATGCTCTCGTTTGAAGAGATTGGCACCTCCACGCTGCAGTCGCGCGCCGTGGCGGGCGTGGCGAACAAGACGCTAATCTTCGCCATGCCGGGTTCGACCAAAGCGTGCCGCACCGCATGGGAAAACATTATTGCCCCGCAGCTGGATGCCCGCACCCGTCCGTGTAATTTCCACCCTCATTTAAAGAAATAAGCTATGTCGCAACTGACCCACATTAACGCCGCCGGTGAAGCGCATATGGTGGATGTTTCCGCCAAGGCTGAAACGGTGCGCGAGGCGCGCGCCGAAGCGTTCGTCACCATGCTGCCAGAAACGCTGGCGATGATTATCGACGGCAGCCACCACAAGGGCGACGTCTTTGCCACCGCGCGCATCGCCGGGATCCAGGCCGCGAAGCGCACCTGGGATTTAATTCCCCTCTGCCATCCGCTGATGCTCAGCAAAGTGGAGGTAAATCTGCAGGCGCAGCCGGAGCACAGCCGCGTGCGCATTGAATCACTCTGCCGCCTGACCGGTAAAACCGGCGTTGAGATGGAAGCCCTGACGGCGGCGTCCGTGGCGGCGCTGACTATCTACGATATGTGCAAGGCCGTGCAGAAAGATATGGTGATTGGCCCGGTGCGTCTGCTGGCGAAAAGCGGCGGCAAATCCGGCGATTTTAAGGTGGACAGCCATGATTAAGGTGCTCTTTTTTGCGCAGGTCCGCGAGCTGGTCAATACTGACAGCCTGACGCTGGACGCGCCGTTTGAAAACGTTGCCGCGCTGCGCGCGCATCTGGCCGCGCAAAGCGACCGCTGGGCGCTGGCCCTGGACGAAGGCAAGCTGCTGGCTGCCGTTAATCAGACGCTGGTGGAGTTCACTCATCCGCTGTCAGCAGGGGATGAAGTGGCCTTCTTCCCACCGGTTACAGGGGGCTGAGATGGCGGAAACCCGAATTGTGGTCGGCCAGGATCGCTTTAACGTCGGTACGGAATATGACTGGCTGGCGGAGCGCGACGAAGACGGCGCGGTGGTGACCTTCACCGGAAAAGTGCGTAATCACAACCTGGGCGACAGCGTGAAGGCGCTGACGCTGGAGCACTATCCGGGCATGACGGAAAAATCGCTGGTGGAGATTGTGGAACAGGCGCGAGGCCGCTGGCCGCTGGGGCGGGTGACGGTTATCCACCGCATCGGTGAGATGTGGCCAGGCGAGGAGATTGTCTTCGTCGGGGTGACCAGCGCGCACCGCAGCAGCGCCTTTGCGGCAGGGGAGTTCATTATGGACTTCCTCAAAACCAAAGCGCCATTCTGGAAGCGTGAAGCGACGCCGGAAGGCGACCGGTGGGTGGAATCCCGCGACAGCGACAAGCAGGCGGCCAGCCGTTGGTAACAGGTTTAGTTTGATGTGTTAGTCTTAACGTGTGTGTCAACTTAATCAGGAGTGAATCATGGACCGATTTCCGCGTTCCGATTCAATAGTACAGCAGACCCGTAGCGGCCTGCAGACGTATATGGCTCAGGTGTACGGCTGGATGACGGTCGGCCTGCTGCTCACCGCGTTTATCGCGTGGTATGCGGCAAATACGCCAGAGATCATGATGTTTATCTTCTCGAGCAAAATAACCTTCTTTGGCCTGATCATTGCGCAGCTGGCGGTCGTTTTTGTCCTTTCCGGTATGGTGCATAAGCTCAGCGCCGGCATGGCAACCACGCTGTTTATGCTCTATTCGGTGCTGACCGGGCTAACGCTCTCCAGTATTTTCATCGCCTATACCTACTCCTCGATCGCCAGCACGTTTGTGGTGACCGGCGGGATGTTCGGCGCGATGAGCCTCTACGGCTACACCACAAAGCGTGACCTGAGCGGTTTTGGCAGCATGCTGTTTATGGGGCTGATTGGGATCGTGCTGGCGTCGCTGGTGAACCTGTGGCTGAAGAGCGAAGCGCTGATGTGGGCCGTGACCTATATCGGGGTGGTGGTCTTCGTCGGGCTGACGGCCTACGACACCCAGAAGCTGAAGAACATTGGCGAGCAGATTGACGTGCGCGACAGTTCAACGCTGCGCAAATACTCGATTGTAGGCGCGCTGACCCTCTATCTGGACTTTATCAACCTGTTCCTGATGCTGCTGCGTATTATGGGCAACCGTCGTTAAGGTTGCTTTGCCGGGTGGCGTCTTCGCCTTACCCGGCCTACGAAACGCGAACCGTAGGTCGGGTAAGGCGAAGCCGCCACCCGACTTATTCACTTCGCTAACATCCTCTCGTTCTTCGCCCGCAGCTTTTTCGCCCGACTCTCCAGCACCAGATAACAGACCGTCGCCAGCGCCAGCGGCAGGAAGTAGTAAATCATGCGGTATGCCAGCAGGGCGGCGATGATTGTGCCATAAGAAACATGTTCCCCCGCAAGCAGCGCGATAAACACCGCCTCCAGCACGCCAATACCCGCCGGAATATGCACAATCACCCCGGCAATGCTGCTCACCAGCAGCACGCCAAGCACGAAGAAGTAGTTCACGTCTTCGCCAATCAGCAGCCAGATAATCGCCCCCATCGCCATCCAGTTGGCGCTGGAGACCACCATCTGCAGCACCGCGAATTTCCACGAGGGCAGCACCAGCTTTTGCCCTTTGATGGTCATATGCCGACGCTTAGCAAAGGCGCAGGCCCACAGGTATACGGCGATGATCAGCAGCAGCACGAAGCCTAAAATCCGCAGCGTGGTTTCATCGATATACCAGTGCGCGGGCAGCTGCACCACGCCGATGGTAAAGATTACCCCACCGAGCAGAATATACCCCAGCCAGTTGGTGGTGATGCTTAACGAGAAAATGCGCGTGATGGTCCCACCCGGCAGGCCGAGGCGCGAATATAAGCGATAGCGCATGCCAATCCCGCCGACCCAGGTGCTCAGCGTCAGGTTGAAGGCGTAACAGATAAACGACACCAGCATCACCTGACGCTTGGCCAGCTTGTGGCCGCAGTAGGCGCGGCCCAGCAGGTCATAACAGCCGTACATCAGGTAGCTTACGATGACCAGCCCAACGGCGCTAAGCAGCACCGTTCGGTTGTAGTTGCGGATAACCTTCCACACCTCTTCCCAGTCAACTTTTTGGGCGTACACCACCAGCAGCACCGCGACGGCAATAAAGAACAGCCAGGTGAGGATTTTCTTCGCCACGCGCCAGCGTGGATGGGATTTTGACATCAGGTTTTCCCTCCGTCTTCCGCTTCTACGCGGTCCTGAGTTTCCATTTCGGGTTGAACCGGTGGGTCCACCTGCGCAAGCTTCGGCGTGTGCGCGGGGAGCCAGCCGACCATGGCCGGGAAGTGGCGCAGGAAGTGAAACACCACCACGCCGACGCCGACGTTCCACCAGCTGCGCTTGGGCACCATGGACTGATCCACCCGCACGCAGTCCTTGTCGATAAGCCCCTGAAGGTTTTCGCGCAGGGTATGATTAAACTGGCGATCGTGGATGATCAGGTTCGCCTCCAGATTGAGCGACAGGCTCAGCGGGTCGAGGTTGCTCGAACCAACGGTTGCCCAGTGGTCATCCATCAGGGCCACTTTGCCGTGCAGCGGGCGGCGGCGGTATTCATAAATCTGCACGCCGCTTTTAACCAGATAGCGATAAAGAAGACGCGCGCCCACCTTCACAATCGGCATATCGGGCTCGCCCTGCACGATGAGCTTCACGCTCACGCCGCGTCGGGCCGCGTTGCGCATGGCGTGCAAAATACGGTAGCCGGGGAAGAAGTAGGCGTTGGCGATAATAACCTCGCGCTTTGCGTTCGCCAGCATCTTCAGGTAATGACGCTCGATATCGTCCCTGTGCTCCTCGTTGTCCCGCCAGACAAACAGCGCCTGAGCTTCACCCGGCCTGCGGTTCTCTTCCGGGCGATGACGACGACGCCACCAGCGGCGAGCGGCCTCTTTGCCGGGTAAGTTTTCCAGCACGAACAGCTGAATGTCCTGAACCACCGGCCCTTCGATGCGGATCGCGTAGTCCTGCTTCGCTTCGGGGCCGTAATCCGACATATGCTCGGCGGAGTAGTTAATGCCGCCAACGAACGCCACCGTTTCATCCACCACGACAATTTTGCGGTGCATACGGCGGAACAGGTTGGTGCGCATGCCTAACAGGCGCGGGCCGGGATCGTAGTAGCGGAACACCACGCCCGCGGAGGTCAGTTCGTTGACAAATTCATCGCTGAGATCCGGCGAACCATACCCGTCGAGCAGGACTTCGATGGTAATACCGCGCCGGGCGGCATGCAGCAGCGCGCTGTGCAGCTGTCTGCCCACGTCGTCTTCAAACCAGATAAACGTTTCAAGAAAGACTTTCTGCTGTGCGTGGCTAATGGCCTCAAAGACCGCCGGATAAAAGTTATCGCCATTTTCCAGAAGCGTAATTCGATTCCCTTCCTGCCATGAACATTTCATAAGTGGATCTCCGCGCTCAGCGGGGCATGGTCTGATAAATGTCGCCAGTTGAGTAGCGCCAGCGCGGTAGGGCTGCTGGCATGGGCGTTTTTCACGTAGATGCGGTCAAGGCGCAGCAGGGGAAAACGCACGGGAAATGTCCGTGCCGGCCTGCCGCGGGCGCGGGTGAAAATCTCCTCCAGCCCGGCCTTGACCTTCAGCGGATGGTTGGCCCGCTGCCGCCAGTCGTTGAAATCGCCAGCGACAACCACGGGTTCGCCTTCCGGCAGCGCGTTCGTCCACTCGGCCAGCATCTGCAGCTGGGCCTGACGGTGCGCTTCACGCAGGCCAAGGTGAACACAGCCCACGTGGATGGGGAAATCGAGTTCCGGCGGCGCGATGCGGCAGTACAATAGCCCGCGCTTTTCGCTTTCACCGACCGAGACGTCGCGATTCTCGTAGTGTTCAATCGGAAAACGCGACAGCACCGCGTTGCCGTGATGCCCCTCCGGGTAGACTGCGTTGCGCCCGTAGGCGTAATCGCTCCACATGGTATCGGCCAGAAATTCGTAGTGGGGAGTATCAGGCCAGTTTTCGACATGCATCGGATGCACCTCGTGGGCGCCCATCACCTCCTGGAGGCAAACAATGTCCGCGCTTACCGTGCGCACCGCGTCGCGCAGTTCCGGTAAAATGAAGCGGCGGTTAAATGCTGTGAAGCCCTTATGAATGTTAATCGTCAGCACCTTAAGTGAGAAATGCTGCGTTTTATGGGTCATAAACACCTTCCTGGATGACTATCCCGATGAAAATAAAGTGTAGTCGGCGTCACAAAAAGATGCGGCGTTACGGAATTTTCCGTAAAGTGCGGTAGTCTGAACTTGCAGAGAAAAATCCTTCAGGAGAGAAGCCATGAAGTGGCAACAACGTGTTCGTGTCGCAACGGGTTTAAGTTGCTGGCAGATAATGTTGCATTTACTGGTCGTGGCCGTACTGGTGATGGGCTGGATGAGCGGCACGCTGGTGCGTGTTGGCTTAGGGTTATGCGTACTTTACGGCGTGACCGTGCTGTCGATGCTGTTCCTGCAGCGGCACCATGAAGCACGCTGGCGTGAAGTGGGTGACGTGCTCGAAGAGCTCACCACCACATGGTATTTTGGTGCGGCGATGATCGTCCTGTGGCTTCTGTCACGCGTGCTGCAAAACAACCTGCTGCTGGCCCTGGCCGGTCTGGCAATCCTTGCAGGGCCTGCGGTTGTCTCTTTACTCACCAAAGAGAAAAAACTACGCAATGTTGCGTCTAAACATCGCATAGGCCACTGAACCCGTTGTGGCCGCGATGACCAGCAGCGGCCACAAGCTTCCCCAGACGATATCCAGACTCGCATCCTTCAGATAAATTTGCTTGGTGATGTCCGTAAAGTGCCGGATCGGGTTTACCCAGGTCAGGTCCTGCAGCCACACCGGCATATTCTCGACCGGTGAGACGTAGCCTGAGAGCAATATCGCCGGCATCATAAAGACGAACACGCCAATAAACGCCTGCTGCTGCGTGGAGCAGAGCGCCGAAATCAACAGCCCAAACCCGACAAGCGACAGCCCGTAAATCACCATCGTGAAGTAAAACAGCCCCAGCGATCCGGCAAACGGGATCTGGTATGCCCAAATGCCAATGCCCAGCACGATAGTGGCCTGGAAGGTGGCGACAATCAGCGCCGGAACCGCTTTGCCAACAAAAATCTGCCAGGTCGCCAGCGGGGATACCAGCAGCTGATCGAGCGTGCCCTGTTCCCGCTCGCGCGCCACCGACAGCGAGGTGACGATCATCACCCCGATGGTGGTGATCATGGCGATCAGCGACGGCACCACAAACCACTTGTAGTCCAGATTCGGGTTATACCAGTTGCGAACCACCAGCTCGCTGTTGTTGGGCTTTGGCTTGCCGTCCATCAGCTCCTGCTGATAATCCTTCACTACCTGCTGGAGATAGTTCGCCGCGATCTGGGCGCTGTTGGAGTTACGCCCGTCGAGGATCAGCTGCATCGGCGCGGTCTGGAAGGTATCCAGATTGCGGGAGAAATCGGCCGGGAAGCGCACCAGCAGCAGGGCTTTCTGCGTGTCGATAGTGGGCTGGATCTCCTGCGGACTTTTCAGCAGCAGCACGTGGGTAAAGGCTTTTGCGCGGGCAAAGCGCTGCGTCAGCTCAACGGAATGTTTGCCGTTGTCTTCGTTATAGACGGCAATGGTGGCGTTGGTGACCTCAAGGGTGGCGGCAAAGGGGAACAGCAGCACCTGGATGAGCACCGGCAGCACCAGAATGGCGCGGGTTTGCGGCTCGCGCAGCAGGGATTGCAGCTCTTTGCGTATTAAGGTCCATAATCGGTGAAACATCGCGTCGTCCTCCTGTCGGGTGGCGCTTTTGCTTACCCGACCTACAAAATCCGTTGGCTAATCTAATCTTCTTTTCGTTTTCATCCACGTCAACCCGATAAACATCACCGCCGACGCCATCAAAAACAGAGTGTTGATAATCAGAACCACCGGTATATTCCCCGCCAGGAACAGGCTTTGCAGGGTGCTCACGAAGTAACGCGCCGGGATAATGTAGGTCACGGCGCGGATGACGGCGGGCATGCTGTCTATCTGGAAGATAAAGCCGGAGAGCATGATCGACGGCAGGAACGCGGCGTTCAGCGCCACCTGCGCGGCGTTGAACTGGTTACGGGTGATGGTGGAGATCAGCAGCCCCATTCCCAGCGTGCTCAGCAGGAACAGGCTGGTAATAAAGAACAGCACGATCAGCGAGCCGCGATAGGGCACGCCGAGGATAAAGACGGAGACAAGCATACAGAGCAGCATCGCCAGCATGCCGAGGAAATAGTAGGGAATGATCTTGCAGAGCAACAGTTCGACGCGCGTCACTTCGGTGGACAGAAGCGCCTCCATGGTGCCGCGCTCCCACTCGCGGGCGATGACCAGCGACGTAAGAATGGCGCCGATGACCGTCATGATAATCGTCACCGCGCCCGGAATGATAAAGTGCTGGCTGATGGCGGCCGGGTTAAACCAGTAGCGCGTCTGCACGTCGATCAGCGGTTCAAACGTCTCGCCCCGGTCCTCCGCCCGCTGCATTTGCCACAGCTGCCAGATCCCCTCGGCGTAGCCCTGCACGAAGTTAGCGGTGTTCGGCTCGCTGCCGTCGGTAATGACCTGAATCGGCGCATCGCCGTTTGCGCGCGCCATATTGGCAGCGAAATCCACCGGAATGACGATCAGGCCGCGAATTGTCCCGGCCTGCATTTTCTGGATCAGCTCCTGTCGGCTGTCGCTGATGGTGGCGTCAATATAGGGCGAGCCGGTCATTGCGTGGGTAAAGTCCAGCGCCTCTTCGCTCTGCTGTTCCAGTAAAATCCCCACCCTGAGCTTGCTGGAATCCAGGTTAATGCCGTAGCCAAAAATAAACAGCAGCAGCAGGGGGATCACCACGGCAATCAGCCAGCTGCTGGGGTCGCGCACGATCTGCCGCGTCTCTTTGACGCACAGGGCGCGCACCCGGCGCCAGGAAAGGGCGTTACTGCGCATGTGCATTCTCCTTATCCCAGTCGTGGATGAGGGTGATAAACGCCTGCTCCATGGTCGGGTCCGGGACCTCATCGTCAGCGGCCTGCTCTTTCAGGTCGTCCGGCGTACCGTGGGCAATCAGCTTGCCGCGGTACACCAGCCCGATGCGGTCGCAATATTCCGCCTCGTCCATAAAGTGGGTAGTGACCATGACGGTCACCCCTTTTTCTACCATGCTGTTGATGTGTAGCCAGAACTCGCGGCGGGTAATGGGATCAACGCCCGACGTCGGTTCATCAAGAAACAGAATATCCGGCTCATGCATCAGCGAGCAGGCCAGCGCCAGCCGCTGCTTAAAGCCGAGCGGCAGGTCGTCCGTCGCGTGGGAGGCAATGTGGGTTAACCCGAACGCGTCGCTCATCCGGCTGATTTTTTCGTTCTGCGCCCGGCCGCGCAGGCCGTAGACGCCCGAGAAAAAGCGCAGGTTCTGATCCACCGTCAGGTTGCCGTACAGCGAGAACTTCTGCGCCATATAGCCAAGACGCTGGCGCGCTTTGCCGGAGCTGACCTTCAGATCCATGCCCAGCACCAGCGCCTTGCCGGATGTCGGGACCAGCAGGCCGCACATCATTTTGAAGGTGGTGGATTTCCCCGCCCCGTTCGGCCCGAGCAGGCCAAAAATCTCGCCGCGCTTCACCGCGAAGTTGACGTTATCGGTCGCGGCGAAATCGCCAAATTTCTTGGTCAGGGATTTGGCCTCAATCACCGTTTCGCCAGGCGTGCCGTCGACCGTGTGCAGAATGGCCGCCAGCGGGGATTCGGACGTGCCCGCGCCCCCCAGCAGATCGATAAAGGCATCTTCAAAGCGCGGCGCCGTCTCTGCCATCTCAATCTCAGGCATACCCTGCGCCTGGCGGATATCCTCGGCGGTCGCCTCTTTTGTGAGGATCACGCGTACCGAACGCCCCTGAATCATCCCGTCGCTAACCTGCGGCAGCTTCAGCACGCGCTGCAGCAGCCTGCGGTTGGACTCCTGCGGGCTGTGCAGCAGGAAGCTGCGTCCGGCCATGCTCTGCGTCAGCGTCGTCGGCTCGCCCTGATAGAGCAGCTCGCCTTCGTTCATCAGCAGCACGTCCCGGCACTGCTCCGCTTCGTCGAGGTAGGAGGTGCTCCAGAGGATCAGCATTCCGTCACCCGCCAGCTCGTGCACCATCTGCCACAGCTCGCGGCGCGAAATGGGGTCAACGCCCACGCCCGGCTCGTCCAGCAGCAGGACTTTCGGCTCGCCGACCAGCGTACAGGCCAGCCCCAGCTTCTGCTTCATCCCGCCGGAGAGCTTGCCCGCCAGCCGGTCGGTGAACGGGCCCAGGGAGGTAAACTCCAGCAGGCGGGCGAAGGTTTTCTGCCGGGTTTCGCCGGTGACGCTGCGCAGGTCGGCGTACAAATTCAGGTTTTCCATCACCGTCAGGTCTTCATACAGGCCGAACTTCTGCGGCATATAGCCCATTATCGCGTGAAGGGGGCCGTCGTCTTCAATCGGGTCGAGCCCGAGCACGCTGGCCGAGCCTTCGTCGGGCTTTAGCAGCCCCGCCAGCATGCGCATCAGCGTGGTTTTGCCGGCACCGTCCGGGCCGACCAGCCCGGTCACATAGCCTTTCTGGATGGTACAGTTCAGCGGCGCGACCGCCGGTTTATCCATCCCCGCGAAGCGTTTGACGAGATTGTTGAGCTGGATAACCGCATCATTCATGTCGTTCCCCGTCGTTCACTGTTACGGTGACGGGCATGCCCTGACGCAGCGCGTCGTCCGCATCGGTCACGATGATGCGCAGGCGGTAGACAAGGTCGGTACGCAGGTCCGGCGTTTCAACGGTTTTTGGCGTGAATTCGGCGGTCGGGGAGACAAAGCCGACTTTGCCGTGATAGGGCTTATCGGGACGACCGTCGGTGTAAAGCAACAGCTCGCGGCCCGGCTTCATCTGGCCAAGATTCGGCTCATCAATATAGGCGCGCACCCACACCGGGCGGGTCAGCGAAAGCGTTAAGACGGTGCTGCCCGCGCTGAGCATGCTGCCCGGCTCGACGGCGCGGGTCAACAGCGTGCCGTCAGACGGGGCGATGAGGGTGGTGTCGTGCAGATCCAGTTCAGCCTGCGCCAGCTGCGCCTGCGCCTGTTCAAGGCTGGCTTTGGCCTGGGCGATATCCTGCTCGCGGTTACCGGTGCGGTACTGGCTCAGCTTATCCTGCGCAGATTTCAGCGTTGCCTGCGCCTGGTCGCGGGACGAACGCGCGTTTTCGAGGTCGTTGGCAGAAATGGTGCGGCTTTTCCACAGCCCCTGCTGCCGGTTATAGAAGTTCTGCGCATAGTCGTAGGCGGCTTTCGCCTGCTTGACGGCGGCGGCGGCCTGGGCGATCTCTTCATCGCGATAGCCTGCCAGCATCAGATCGTACTGCGCCTGGGCTACGGAAACGCCTGCTTTTGCCTGCAGCAACGCATTCTCGTAGGGGGCTTTGTCCAGCATACCCAGCGTCTGTCCGGTTTTGATGGCATCGCCTTCGTCAACGGTCAGCGACGCCAGGCGACCGCCCACTCGGAAGCTCATATTCACAGTGCGAATATCAACGTTGCCGTACAGGGTCAGGCCTTTATCCTGCTGGCTCTGATACCACACCCAGCCGCCGATCCCCGCAGCAAGCAAAACAACAACCACCAGAACGATGGCGACAGGTTTTTTCATGACTTCAGGCTCCTTTGCGTTAAGCCTTGCAGGATCAGGTCGAGATGACAGGTGATGACCTGGCTAATCTGCGCGGCTTTATCCTCATCAAATTGTGTCCAGCCCGTGCGTAACAGGATGGTTTCTCGTCCCAGGCGGAAGGCGAGTACTTCACCCAGCAGGGCATGGGTATGCAAAATCGTCTCGGTATCGCTGGCATCGCGTCCGGTATAGGCTGCGATAAGCCGCGTCAGGTGGGTGTGCATGGGGGCAATCACCCGATCGTGAACCAGCCGGTAGGCCGCAGAAGGCGAAAGCTGTTCGCGTGAGATAAACTTGCTCAGGTTCAGCGTATCGTCGTGCGTCAGCATGCGGATCATATTATGGCAGGCGTTGAGGATAAGCTGGCGGATAGCGGCGCGGTCGGGCGTCGGCTGGTTGAGCAGGGCGGTAGCTTCCTCAACCTGCGGGCGAAACTGGTTGCCGATGAAGTCAGCGATCCACTGCGCGCAGGCGAGGTACAAATCCTCTTTTGAGCCAAAATAGTAGGTAATGGCCGCTATGTTTTGCCCGGCCTGCGCCGCGATGTCGCGCGTGGTGGCATGCATCCCATACTCGCCGAACTGCGCCAGCGCGGCGGCAATTAGCTGGCTTTTAGCCTGTTCACCTTTGGATGTGGTCGGGGTGGTATTCATAGCCGCACCAGGAATTAATCAATCGATTGATTAAGACTATGTCCGGTTCGCCATTTTGTCCAGTTGGCCCTTTGGCGGGAAATCGTTCATCGAGAGTTCGCTGAGGGATATTTTATGCGCCGCGTCACAAAATCTGCTACACTCCGCTGCTTCGCGACATCGTGGTTTTTGTCCTCCCCCTATTCGTTATATCTCCCTGAAAACTACACCTGTGATGGTCGGGGCGGTTCGGAGTTTTTATGTCTTTTGATTCCCTTGGCCTGAACCCAGAAATTCTGCGCGCTATCGCAGAACAGGGCTACGTTGAGCCAACCCCGATCCAGAAGCAGGCGATACCTGCCGTTCTGGAAGGCCGCGACCTGATGGCCAGCGCCCAGACCGGTACCGGTAAAACCGCAGGCTTTACGCTGCCGCTGTTAGAGCTGCTGGAAAAAAACCAGCCGCATGCGAAGGGCCGTCGTCCGGTGCGTGCACTGATCCTCACGCCAACCCGCGAGCTGGCAGCGCAGATTGGTGAGAACGTGCGTGAGTACAGCCGCTATCTCAACATTCGTTCGCTGGTGGTCTTCGGCGGCGTCAGCATCAACCCGCAGATGATGAAGCTGCGCAGCGGCGTCGACGTGTTGGTGGCGACGCCGGGTCGTTTACTGGATCTCGAACATCAGAACGCGGTGAAGCTGGATCAGGTTGAAATTCTGGTGCTGGATGAAGCCGACCGTATGCTGGACATGGGCTTTATCCATGATATCCGCCGCGTGTTGACAAAGCTGCCTGCCAAACGTCAGAACCTGCTGTTCTCCGCCACCTTCTCTGATGAGATCAAAGGCCTGGCTGAAAAACTGCTGCGTAACCCGCTGGAAATTGAGGTTGCGCGCCGCAATACCGCTTCCGAGCAGGTGACCCAGCACGTTCACTTCGTGGACAAAAAGCGCAAACGGGAGCTGCTGTCTCAGATGATTGGCGAAGGTAACTGGCAGCAGGTGCTGGTCTTTACCCGTACCAAGCACGGCGCTAACCACCTGGCTGAACAGCTGAATAAGGATGGTATCCGCAGCGCGGCTATCCACGGTAACAAGAGCCAGGGTGCTCGTACTCGCGCGCTGGCTGATTTTAAATCCGGTGACATTCGCGTGCTGGTCGCAACCGACATCGCGGCGCGTGGGCTGGACATTGAAGAGCTGCCGCACGTGGTGAACTACGAGCTGCCAAACGTGCCGGAAGATTACGTTCACCGCATCGGTCGTACCGGCCGCGCGGCGGCGACCGGTGAAGCGCTGTCTCTGGTGTGCGTCGATGAGCACAAGCTGCTGCACGATATCGAACGCCTGTTGAAGAAAGAGATCCCGCGCATTGCTCTGGAAGGGTATGAGGTAGACCAGTCTATCAAAGCCGAACCGATTCAAAACGGTCGCCAGGGCGGCGGTCGCGGTCAGGGCGGTGGCCGTGGTCAGGGTGGTGGCGGACGCGGCCAGCAGCCGCGTCGTTCTGAAGGGGGCGCGCCAAAATCATCAGCCGGGCCTGCGCGTCGCAGCAATGATGCCAAACCGGCGGGTGAAAACCCATGGCGTAGCGGTGACGCGCGCCCGGCAGGGGAAGGACAGCGCCGACGCCGTCCGCGCAAACCTGCTAATTCGCAGTAATCTGGAAGCCCGGCCGTAAAGCCGGGCTTTTCTTTTTGCGGCAACGAATAGAAAGTGCCACAATAGTGGCTGTTTATACAGTATTTCAGGTTTTCCGATGGCTTTAACCGCTGCGCTCAAAGCGCAAATTGGCGCATGGTATAAGGCGCTACAACAGCAGATCCCCGACTTTATCCCCCGAGCGCCGCAGCGGCAGATGATTGCTGACGTGGCAAAAACGCTCGCCGGGGACGACGGGCGACATCTGGCAATTGAAGCACCGACCGGCGTCGGTAAAACCCTGTCTTATCTTATCCCGGGCATCGCGATTGCCCGTGAAGAGCAAAAAACGCTGGTGGTCAGCACTGCCAACGTGGCCTTGCAGGATCAAATCTTCAGCAAAGACTTACCCTTGCTGCGCAAAATCATCCCTGAGCTGCGCTTTACGGCGGCGTTTGGGCGCGGTCGTTACGTTTGCCCGCGCAATCTGGCGGGTCTGGCCAGCAGCGACGCGACGCAGCAGGATCTGCTCGCTTTTCTTGATGACGATCTGACGCCGAACAACAAAGCCGAGCAGGAGCTCTGCGCTAAGCTTAAAGTCGATCTCGACGGTTATAAATGGGATGGCCTGCGCGATCATACCGATAAAGCCATCAGCGACGATCTGTGGCGCAGGCTCAGCACCGATAAAGCCAGCTGTCTGAACCGCAACTGCCACTACTACCGCGAATGCCCGTTCTTCGTCGCGCGCCGCGAAATTCAGGAAGCGGAAGTGGTTGTGGCTAACCACGCGCTGGTGATGGCCGCGCTGGAGAGCGAAGCGGTACTGCCCGAGCCGAAAAACCTGCTCCTGGTCCTCGATGAAGGCCATCATCTGCCCGACGTGGCGCGCGATGCGCTGGAGATGAGCGCGGAGATCACCGCACCCTGGTTTCGCCTGCAGCTCGACCTGTTCTGCAAGCTGATTGCCACCTGCATGGAGCAGTTCCGCCCGAAAACCACGCCGCCGCTGGCGGTTCCGGAGCGGCTGAGCGAGCACTGCGAAGAGGTCTACGGGCTGATCGCATCGCTCAACAACATTTTGAATCTCTATCTTCCACAAGCGCAGGACGCCGAACACCGTTTTGCGATGGGAGAACTGCCGGACGAGATCATGGAGATCTGCAAACAGCTGGCGAAGCATCTGGAAAAGCTCCGCGGGCTGGCGGAGATGTTCTTGAACGATCTCAGCGAAAAAACCGGTACGCATGACGTAGTCCGCGTCCACCGGGTGCTGCTGCAGATGAACCGCGCGCTGGGCATGTTCGAATCGCAGAGTAAGCTCTGGCGGCTGGCCTCGCTGGCGCAGGCGTCCGGCGCGCCGGTCACCAAGTGGGCCACCCGCGAAGAGCGGGACGGGCAGGTACACCTCTTTTTCCACTGCGTGGGGATCCGCGTGGCCGATCAGCTGGAAAAGCTGATCTGGCGCAGCGTGCCGCACGTGGTGGTGACGTCGGCCACGCTGCGTTCCCTGAACAGCTTCTCCCGCCTGCAGGAGATGAGCGGCCTGAAGGAGAAAGCGGGCGACCGCTTTGTGGCGCTCGATTCGCCGTTTAACCACTGCGAGCAGGGCAAGCTGGTGATCCCGCGCATGAAGTATGAGCCGCTCATGGAAAACGAAGAGCATCATATTGCCGAAATGGCAGCATACTTCCGCGAGCAGGTTGAGAGCAAAAAGTACCCCGGCATGCTGGTGCTGTTTGCCAGCGGGCGCGCAATGCAGCGTTTTCTTGAATACGTGACCGACCTGCGCTTACTCCTGCTGGTGCAGGGCGACCAGCCGCGCTATCGGCTGGTGGAAACGCACCGCAAACGCATTGATAACGGCGAGCGCAGCGTGCTGGTGGGGCTACAGTCGTTTGCGGAAGGTCTGGATCTGAAGGGCGACTACCTGACGCAGGTGCACATTCATAAAATCGCCTTCCCGCCCATCGACAGCCCGGTGGTGATCACCGAAGGGGAGTGGCTGAAAAGCCTCAATCGCTATCCGTTTGAGGTGCAGAGTTTACCCGCGGCGTCGTTTAACCTGATTCAGCAGGTCGGGCGTCTGATTCGTAGCCACGGCTGCTGGGGAGAGATTGTTATTTACGACAAGCGTCTGCTGACGAAAAACTACGGCCAGCGCCTGCTGAACGCGCTGCCCGTTTTCCCGATTGAACAGCCAGAGGTGCCGGAAGTAAAAAAACGCCCGGCGAAACCCGCTGCCGGGCGTGCAAAAAGCATCCGTGCTAAGAGGCGCGGTCCTACTGGTAAATAAACGTGACCTGAACAACGCTGCTGAACGTGCCGGCGGTAACGGGCAGGGCGGTAGCGTAATAGCGGGCAGACAGCGGGAAGTCGGCGGTACGATCGTCCTGATTCACCAGAACGCTGAAGCTTGCCTGCGGGGCGATGAGCATCTTATCCGGACGATCGGCCAGCTCCAGCGCCAGCCCACCGGCCGTACCGGTGTTAGCGAATTTGTTCGGGTGCGCGCCGTCGGCCTGGCCGATAAATGTTGCGGTCGCAAGCGTGGTGGTTGAGGGACATTTTGAGAGCGTTAGATCAAACGCTTTCCACTCCCCGGTATCCCCCACGTCCTTAAAATTACCCGCGACGGCCTGACCCAGATTGACAGTCAGGTTCTGGCTGGCGCTATCGACCGTGCAGGTATTGGCGTAAATGTTGCCGGTCATCTCTATCTGAATATCCTCCGCATAAGCGTTAGCCAACAGGCCAAGGGTCAGGAAAATCAAATAACTTTTCATTGTGAACCTACTTATACGCAACGGTAATGGTCGCGACGGCGTTGGCCGGCCCGGGCGTGACGGTATCGCTTATCTGCTCGTAGCGTACCTTGAAGGGGATGTTTAAGGTTTCATTTGCGTTCGCGGGGCTTGAGGTGGTGAAGTACTCATCGAAGGCGGGAACCTTGCCATCGGTGACCATAAATACGCCTACCCCTGTTGCCACACCGCTCTCGGGCGTAAGCTTAATCACCCCTCCGAAGCCCGGAACGTAGCCGTTCGCGCTGCCGATCTTCAGCTCCGGCTGAACCGTCGTATTACAGTTCAGGCTAACGTTAAAATCCTTTTCGTCGGTGAGCAGGCCGGTTGAGAAAAATTGGCTCACGGGAAAATCGCCCAGCACCACGGTCAGGCTTTTTGGCGAGACGGAGCAGGTCACCTGCTGGACATTGATATTCCCTGCGTAGGCGATTGAGTTCGGATCGCCGATGCCATCGTGTTGATAAACACCGATCCCAAAACGGGTCTGACTTTGATTCAGCGTGCCTGACGTCACCGTATTGCTGGTTTTGACCAGCTCAAGCGTAACGTCAAAGTTAAAAGAGAGATTGCCGTCACTGGAAACGTAGCCGACCGGCGTCCCCGTTGAGATACAGTTAACCCCTCCGGCTCCGCTGATGCGTTCGCCCCGATCGTTCATCAATGCCACGCCAATACCGGGTACGCCAGAATCGTAGACGCCTTTCAGACCTGAGATTTCCGCGCCCGTGCCGTAATAGCAGGAGACAATTTCCAGGCCGCTTTCTACCGCTCGATCGCAACTCCCGGCGACATGGGTGATTTGTTCGGTGCCGGGAATGGTCTCGCCAACCGCCAGCGTCGTCGGAACGGAGATGGATGCCACATTGATCATTTTGGGCAGATCCGGCGTGGTGCATGTCGCTTTCGCATGCGGCATAAATAACGCTGCGGTTCCCAGAACCAGTAAGAAGAAGCACTGTTTAATCATTTGCATAATATTTGCCTAAAGGATGCATCAATGACACTGCGCCGCAGCGTTGATAATGCTGGTTTTCTCGTTCTCATCCGTGAGCGCATACTCAGCGACGCAGTGCTCGCTCACATCCTCTCCCCAGGAGACGGCGAGATGCCCTTGCTGCGGCAGGCCCGAGAGGTAGGTCTGGCCGTCGTTACCGACAATAAACTCGCTGTCCTTATCCTCCGTGGTTACCGTTGCGCCGAAGGGCAGCGGTTTGCCGTTATGGGTGAGCGTCATCAGAACGCGACTGCCCACGCGGGTAGTAAAGCTCGCGCGCACCACTGCGCCGCGCGTTGGGGTCACCACCTGCGCCGCGTGCGTCACGTCGGCATCCTCCGGCAGCGTTTCGGTATCCAGCGCAATGGTGTTATGGCGATATGCGGTCACGAACGGCACGACGGTATAGCCGCGGAAATCGGTCTCCACGCCCGTCTGGTTAGCAATATGCGTTCCGTGCGTGCCGGGTGCTTTCACCAGCGCGATGGTCTCACCGAGCGGCTGGCTCAGGGTGATCCCGTTCGCGTGGGCAACCACGCCGCCCTGCAAACCAACGTTAACGGTCTGCTGATACTTATCCTGACTGACGCCTGCGCTCACTTCGCCATAAGTCGCTTTGTAATCGGCGTTCATGCTGGTCGAGTTACCGCTGCCGGTATTGCTCAAACCTTCCTGAATATTCCAGTTCAGGTTGTCTTCCTTCAGCGCCGTGCCGTTCAGGCCGATATTCTGCGTGGTGCCGTCTTTGGTGTTGTTCAGGCTGTAGGTTGCCCAGGTGTTATGCATCCAGCGGTCCAGCGGAACGGAGACGTTCAGCGAGAACTGGTTGTCGTTCGTCACTTCGTCGCCGTTTTCATCGCTGTCGCTGGTGTTTTTGTTCATGCTGTAGCTCAGGCTGTAGCTAACCCCGTGCCAGCTGTTGTTGTAGCTGACGCTCATGGAGGTCATGTCCTGGTTCTGGCTCCAGTACGTTTCCTTAACCAGGCTCAGGGTGACGGACCCCCAGCCTTCGGGCAGCGTCTGGTCGACGGTGGCTTCGGTGCGGGCGCGGCGCTGCTGCGGGGCAGACCAGTCGTCAGAGCGGGTATATGACTCCAGCGTGTCTTCCAGGGTGTAAAACCCTTTGCTGTTGTAGCGATAGCCTGCCAGCGAAAAGTTAGTGCCAGACCCGGCAAAATCTTTGCTGTAGCGCACGCGCCAGGACTGGCCCTTGCTGGCCTGCTGTTTTTTAAGCAGCGCTTTGGCACGCGTCACGTCGATGGAAAACGCGCCTGAATCGCCCATGTTTTTCCCGGCGCCGAGCGCCTGAGACTGATAGTGGCTGCTCTGCTGCACGCCACCGTAGGCGGTAAAGCCATAGGGCAGGCCATAGATCGCGCTGCCCTGGGAAAACGGCGTCTTTTCTACGTCTTTGTCATAGGAACGATAGTGACCGGCGGTCACGCTGTAGCGCAGGTTTTTTTCACGCTGCAGTACGGGCACGGAGGCGTACGGCACCACGAAATGACTTTCGCTGCCGTCGGTCTCTTTCACGGTGACCTGCAGGTCGCCGCTGCTGCCGGTAGGGTAGAGGTCGTTAATTTCAAACGCGCCAGGGGCAACGGTGTTCTGATAAATGACGTAGCCGTTCTGGCGCACCATTACCAGCGCGTTGCTGTGCGCGGTGCCGCGGATAATGGGCGCATAGCCTTTTTCGCTATCCGGCAGCATGTCGCTGTCAGAATTAAGCTGTACGCCGGTATAGGGTACGCTGTCGAATACATCGGAAGGCGAGGAGCTTTGCCCCACCGTCAGGTCGCTTTTCATCGCCACAATATCGCGCTGCACGTAGGTATAGACGGAGGAAAACTTTTGCTGCTCTTCCTTGCCCTGAGTGCTGCGGTTCCACGTGGAGTAGTTGCGCACGCGCCATGCACCGACGTTAAGGCCAGGGCGCAGGTTGACGTACTGGCTGCTGTTATCCTGTTCGCCCTGCTGACGCGCATGGCTCTGGCTGGCGGTGGCGCTGTAGTTCAGCAGCCCTGCGTTGATGCCTTCGTCGAACTCTTTAGGGTCGATGTAGCCGCGCGGGACCTGGCCCAGAGCGGTTTGTGGAATACTGAGCAGCAGCTGCTGGTTACGTACGTGAAACGTAGCGGATGCCGCAGGGATAGCGTATAAATCTGCACACTGGCCTTTCGCCATCAGCTGCGGATATTTTTGGATTTTAATGCCGAGGCTTTTTAACTCATTCAAACTAAAGCAGGGCTGAAGCGAATTATTGTCCTGAACATCTTTTTTTAATTTGAACGTCACGTCTCGGGTATCAATTTTATTATTATTGATAAAAATAGCGACCTGATATTTTCCCGGCGCTTGTCCTGGGCCTTTTTCGTAAACCGATAGATCGGTTCTCCCCTGCTGAGGATTATCAATATCCAACAGCGCCGGGTTGAAATAATCATCCGCCATCGCCTGCTGTGCTAATATCATCATTGCCAGACTGCAAAGAACGAGCAGTAATGATGGCATTCGGCACGTGAACGGCTTTTTATGGCTGTACATGATTATTTATTTACCTGAGGACGTTTTTAATGAACGGAAGTTGACCAGGTCTGGCTGATGCTGCCGTAATCCGTAATAATGGAATACGCGATATTCGTCCCGCTGACGTTGCCAGGTAATGCGAAGTGAGTTTCCGTTTTTGGCGCAGCCCAGGTGGCTTTATCCACTTTATGGCCGTTAAGCGTCACCTTCTGGAAATTCATATAGAAACGCGTCGGATTATTCACGACCAGATCGTTGCCTTCGCGATGCCATTCAAGCTTGTCGGCCACGTCTTCAGGTTTGCCTATTACCGATGGCGGGCGATACAGCAGTTTAATGCGGGTATTAATCGCAATTTGCAGGGTATTTACCCCCTCAACGTGCTTTGAGGATGGAATCGCTTTGATGTTCAGCCAGTACAGGGATTCGCGGTCTTCGGGTAAATTGCCGCCGGTGCGCACGACGCGCAGCACGTTATCCTCTTTCGCATCGAGGCGAAAAAGCGGTGGCGTAATGAGAAAGGGGGCTTTGGCCGTATTTTTACCGCCAGAATCGACCCAGGACTGTACCAGATAATCCGTCGCATCCGGGTTTGAAAGACCAAGAGAGGATTCCTTTTTATCACCGTGGTATACCAGACGTGTGCCATTAATAATGACGCCTGCATGTGCAGTCGCGGCAACCAGTATAAGTGTGCTCAGTAAATAGCCGTGGCGCATAGGTATTTCTCAAAAAAAGGATGAGATATTAACGCTTAAAAAAACGTTAATATCTCGGGATTGATAATATCAGTTATAGATAACGGTGAAGGTCGATACAGAGTTTGCCGGGCCTGCGGTAACCGCGGCATCGGTTTGAATATAACGCGCGCCAAACTCCAGGTCGTTAACCGCCGTACCGGAGGCTAACGGGTATTGTTGAGTCGGCGTGTATAAACTCACAGGCTGTTCCGCTGCGTCAACCAGTTGAATAGCCACACCCGTTGCCGCATCCGCGTCGGGCGTTAATGCCAGCGTGGAGTTATTGTTGGCGTCTGGCGTTCCGCCGAAGTTAATGGCTGCAGAGGTCACCGTTTCCGGGCAATCTTTAAGCTGAATATCAAACTTCGTTAATGTGCTGGTGGAACCTGCACCGGTAAATACGGTTTTAGACACTTTGCCTAGCTGAACATGTAATGGATTACTTAACCCATTAACGACCTGGCAAGCGGAATCGATAATTTCACCGGTGAAGTTTATTTGGCCTTCGCCGTTTGTTGCCGCAAATGTGGATGCTGAACATCCGACCATTGCAGCGATGAATAAACCTGATGCGATCTTGTTCATAACAAATCCTGACCTTAATGATTTTCCGCCGGTGATTTAACCAAAAAATGTATTACTAAGATTCTTCCGTAGAAATTACTAATAATTGAAATAGCGCTTGAGATTATCTTTTTTTCATAAAAACAGCGGGTTGAATAAGTAGATAAAAAACTAACGGCCAGACCTTCTTAAGGGCTATATTGTTAACAAGATGATGCTGTCAGGAGAAAATTGTGGATTATCGCAAAATTATCAAAGAGGTAGGGCGCGGGAAAAACCACGCCCGCGACCTGGATCGGGAAACGGCCCGTGCGCTGTACACGCATATGTTGAACGGCGAGGTCCCGGACCTCGAAACAGGCGGTATTCTGATTGCGCTTCGCATCAAAGGGGAAGGCGAAGCTGAGATGCGCGGTTTTTATGAGGCGATGCAGAAACAAACGCTGCGCCTGACCCCACCGGTAGCGAAACCGATGCCGATTGTTATCCCCAGCTATAACGGCGCGCGTAAACAGGCGAACCTGACGCCGCTGCTGGCTATTTTGCTGCATAAAATCGGGTTTCCGGTTGTTGTACACGGCGTCAGCGAAGATCCGACACGCGTTCTGACAGAAACCATTTTTGAACTGTTGGGCATTGAGCCGACCCTGCATGCCGGGCAGGCGCAGGCTAAGCTCGACGGGCATCAGCCGGTCTATATTCCGGTTGGCGCGCTGTGCCCACCGCTGGAAAAGCAGCTTGATATGCGCTGGCGGATGGGGGTGCGCAACAGCGCTCACACGCTGGCAAAGCTGGCGACGCCGTTTGATGAAGACGCGGCGCTGCGCCTGTCCAGCGTGTCGCACCCGGAGTACGTCACGCGCGTCGGCAAATTCTTTGAGGAAATTGGCGGCCGAGCGCTGTTGATGCACGGGACCGAAGGGGAGGTGTATGCCAATCCGCAGCGCTGCCCGCAGCTGACGCTGATTGACCCCGCTGGCACGCGCGTAGTGCTTGAGCGTGGGGAGGAAAATAGCGATGTGATCCTGCCAGACGCGAAAGATCCGCAAACCACCGCGCGGTGGATCGAACAATGCCTGTTCGGGAATGTGCCCGTCCCGCGCTCCATCAAGCTACAGATGGCCTGCTGTTTACTGGCAACCGGTGAAGTGGAAACGGTGGAAGCCGGGCTTGCGCGCGTGGCGGAGTCGTTTTAGGCAAAAAAAAGCCCGTCCAGTGGCGGACGGGCAAACAAAGGGTAACAACAACAGGGTCAATGAGGGTTGGAGCATCTCACCAGAGGGTTTGGCGAGGGTAGAACATTCATTCAGCCGATTATTTGTAGATAACCGCAGTACCGCTCAGTTTGTTATTGGTGTTTGCAGAGGTGATGGTATACCCGCTTGCACCGGCAGCAGCCGCTTTCTCAGCCAGTTTGGCTTCCAGACCGTCCAGAGTGGTTGCGCCTTCTGCACTCACCACGCCGATTTTATTCATGCTCTGTGCCTGAGCGGTCGATACCGCTTCTGCAGCAAATGCGCCAAAAGACAGAGCGGACAGGGCAACAGCAGCAACAGCATATTTAATGGTTTTCATGGTTAATCTCTCGCAGGTTATTCTGTTAAGGGGACGATGTTCCGTCGATGTGATAAGTATCACGATTTTTTACGAGAGATAAAATCGAAGAGAATTGACAGCATTGCTCAAAAAAATTGAATGACAAATAAGTTATTGAATATTAATAAATTCAGAAGTGTGATTTACAGTTCTTGTCGCTGCGCTTTACAGAGCGGTAGCGAAGCGCACAATTTGCTACGTGAAGTCCTGAAATTCGTGAGCGTAAAGGAAACCCCTTACGCGGTGAAATTACGTAAATGAGAGTCAACGTAGCTGGCTGTCTTTCGATCCCCTGCGATTATATCCTGCATAGGAAGAATTTTGTGAATCTTTATTCTGCTGGCAGGTGATGCATAGCCGCACGCCCGGAACGGCTTTACGTCGAGCCTCGGGGATGGGATCGCCGCACTCTTCGCATTCATGCAAACTTTCGCCGTGCGGTAATTCACCGCGAACGCGGGCGACGGCATCTTCAATTGTACTGTTGATCTGTTCGTTGACGGCATCGTCATTTGCCCAACCGGAAGCCATTGCGTCCTCCTGTGTGGTATTCAAAACGCATATTCTTAATATGGGGTTAAAAAACGTACGGTCAAGGTACGCAAGTGAGAAACTGCATCTGGTGGACAGATGCAGTCTTGAGGCAGGATAAGAGACTACTTGTAGATGGTGGCTGTGCCATACATGTGGTTATCCCCGCCAGCGGAGTTCACCACGAAGCCTTTTGCACCTTCCTGGCGGGCTTTTTCTGCCAGCTTATCCTGGAGATCGTCGAGGTTGGTGGCACGGCTTACGGAGACGGTACCGGCCGGGCGGAGCTGGCTGGTGTCAGTGCTTTCGTTCAACGACTGAACTGACCAGGCAGAAAACGACGCCGTAGCCAGCGCGCCAGCGAGTACAACAAGGGTCAGGTATTTTTTCATAATCACATCCTCAGGGAGAAACAACAGGTGATTCTTTCTAAGTTTAGAAGCCCGGCGAGTGTGATTTAGCGCAAAAATTTGATGATGATCTGCTTATTTTTTGAACGATAAATGTTGACAAACCATTGACAGATCATAGACATACAGGTCTATGATTTTTTTCGATTTTCCCCCAGACGCAGAGAGATATTTACCCATGGGTCAGCAAAGGGTATCTTACGCCGCTGTTTAAAGGAGAATGCCATGACTGCCCAAAAGCCGGGATTGCACCCGCGTAACCGCCACCGTAGCCGCTATGACATGAAAGCGCTGTGCCTGAGCTGCCCTCAGCTGCAGGATTTTATTGTCCAGACCCCTGCAGGCGAGCCTTCGGTTAACTTTGCCGATCCTCTGGCGGTTAAAACGCTGAACAAAGCGCTGCTGGCGCATTTTTATGGCGTGACGCACTGGGACATTCCTGAAGGCTTTCTCTGCCCGCCGGTCCCCGGCCGCGCGGACTACGTCCACCATCTTGCCGACCTTCTTGCTGAAGGGAATGAGGGCGTAGTTCCACAGCAGGCGACCATTCTGGACATCGGCACCGGGGCAAACCTGATTTACCCGCTGATTGGCGCCCATGAATACCAGTGGCGTTTTACCGGCAGCGAAATTGGCGCAGAGGCCTTCGCCAGCGCGCAGGCGATTATCAATGGAAACCCAGGCCTAACCCGATCGATCCGTTTACGTCGCCAAAAAGATGCGGGCTCAATCTTCAACGGCATTATCCACAAGAACGAACAATACGATGCCACCATGTGCAACCCGCCGTTCCATGATTCAGCCGCGGCGGCCCGCGAGGGCAGCGAGCGCAAGCGTAGAAACCTGGGTCAGGCTGAGGATGCCGCGTTGAACTTCGGCGGCCAGCAGCACGAGCTCTGGTGCGAGGGGGGTGAAGTGGCGTTTATCCTGCGGATGATTGAGGAAAGCAAGACGTTTGGCCGTCAGGTGAAATGGTTCACTACGCTGGTCTCGCGCGGGGACAACCTGCCGCCGCTGTATCGCGCGTTAACTGAAGCTGGCGCGGTGAAAGTGGTGAAAAAAGAGATGGCGCAGGGGCAGAAGCAGAGCCGCTTTATTGCCTGGTCGTTTATGGAAAACAATAAACGCCGCAAGTAGGCCATTACCCGTCTCTGACGTAGGCCGGGTAAGGCGAAGCCGCTACCCGGCATCTGCGCTATAAGGTTGGCTCCTGCGGGGGAAGCTGTGCGCTCGGCGAAGGCAGCACCTGATACGTCTGCACCGGCATCCTTACCTCTGCCAGATCAAAGTGTTTTTTCACCATGCTGTCGAGCGCAAAGCGCACCGTCCACTGCTTCAGCGGCTGGGTGGTGAACGACACGCGCAGGGTAAAGGCGGTATTGGTTAACCCGACAATTCCGGCAAACGACGGTTCACCGATGACCAGCCCGCGTATGTCGTCCATCTGCATTAACTCTTCTACCGCATCCCTCAACGCCTGCTTCGCTTTATCGGCATCCTCATGGCGATCGACATCGTAATTCGCCACCACGGAGCCAATCCCGCGCACAAAGTTGGCGAAGGTGGTAATCGATGACCACGGAATGATGTGGTATGCCCCGGTATCCTGACGCACGCCGACCGAGCGAATGGACATCCGCTCAACCGTACCCGTCAGCGGGCCGATGGTCACCAGGTCGCCCGTATTCATGCCGTTCTCAAACTGAATAAAGATGCCGGTGATAATATCCTTCACCAGCGTTTGCGAGCCGAAGGAAATGGCCAGCCCCAGCGCACCCGCACCCGCCAGCAGCGGGGCGATATTCACGCCGATTTCCGAAAGCACAATCATGATGGTGATAGTACTGATAATCACCGCCAGCGCGTTGCGGAAAAGGGTTAACAGCGTGCGCGCGCGGGCGCTCGGCAGCGGCCTGCCGTGAATGTCGGAGACCAGGCGGTTTTCGATAAGGCTCGCCAGCAGCGTCCAGCCGACGGCAGAGAAGAACAGGATCAGCGCAATGCGGATCAGGATATCAACGGTCTTCTCCCCCGCGCCGTTGTGCAGCCAGTTCCAGAAGTCAAACAGTCCCCAGGCGTTCAGCAGCAGCATAATCGCCACGCAGACCGTCAGGATACGCGCCACTTTCAGCGAGACCGACATCCAGCCGTTGACCCGTTTTTGCAGTTCCGGGTAGTTCCGCTGTACCTGCGGTGACAGCGTGACTGTTTTTGAGATCCAGCGGGAGAGCAGGCCGGAGACAAACGCCGCGATGCCAATAATCGCCAGGCTTTTGAACGTCGCCCCCATCATAAACTTCAGGCTGTTGCCCGGATCGAACAGCGAGAAGAAGCACAGCACGATGAAGTAAGCGCTTGCCAGCCAGTGCCACACCAGCGCGAAGGCGCGGATAAACAGGCTGAAGAATGAGAGGGAGCGGTCGGCCAGATGGAGCAGGCTCTCGGTGATCGCCTTTTTATTGTGGAAAATCAGATACAGCGCCCAGACGGTAATGCAGAGCATGATCAGCACGTTTGCCAGCGCGCCAAACTGCACGTTCACCTGATTAGAGATAATCGGCACCGCAACCAGCAGGCCGTAGCCAATCAGGCCGCTGAGCACGCTTAACCGTACGGCCCAGTATTTTGCGCTGTCATCTTTGATGTTGAAAGGGCGCAGCTCCGGCACGCGCGGGCAAAAAATGAGCCGCAGCAGCGCCTTAAAGAACTCGATCAGGGCAAAGGCGTTCAGAAACAGCGCCTGCTGGAAAGCGATGGTTCTGTTGCCGTCGTTGAGACGATCGGCCAGCACCTGTCCTACTGCCAGCGTCAGCGCCAGCAGCAGCAAATCGATAATAAAGGCCCCGGCGATCGTCGCGGGTAGATGCAGCCAGCTGCTTTTTTGCTGATTTTTTTTGCGCCCCCATTGCCCCATTTTGCGGTACAGCGGCCACGCACAGAGCCGCAACAGCCAGTAAAAAATAAAGACCGCGCCCGCCAGCATCAAAAACTGCGTGGCGGCCGTGGAGAAGGTTTGGGGATTAAACGGCTTGTGCGGCGAACCTATCAGATTGCGGTACAGCTGGGCAAAGCGGGAGGAGAGTTCGTCTCCATAATGGCGGCCTATGTCGGTGACATTTTCCAGCACCGTTTTTTGTTCTTCGACTTCCGGGGGAGTAATGGTGGGCACAGGCTCCTGCGGCGGCGTCGCGGCGACTTTACGCAGTTGACCAATCAGCTCCTGCCGGGACGTATCGTTCTCAAGCACATCGGCAAGGGCGCTGTAGGCGGCTTTTTTCTGTTCGACGTCGGGTTCCGGGGGCGGCGTATTTTCTTGCGTAGCGGTGGTTCCGGTCGTGACGCCGGGGATCGCAACGGCGAGCGATGGCGCACTAAACAGGCTCAGTAACAGCAACAGGATCCACGGCACGGCGTCCTCCGGTTAAAATGTCTAACAAAATGATAAGTATAGAGGGCGGGGAGCGAAGGGGGATTTTTGGGAACAATCTGGCGTAAAAAAGCCGGGCATGCCCGGCTTCGTATTACGCGTTTTATCAGGAGACGTGCTGCAGGAACTCCTGCAGACGCTGGCTCGGCGGATTGGCGATCAGCGCCTGCGGATTACCGTCTTCGGCGATACGGCCTTTGTCGATAAAGATCAGACGGGAAGCCACTTTCTCAGCAAAGCCGATTTCGTGGGTCACGATCACCATCGTCATCCCTTCTTCGGCCAGATCCTGCATAACCTTCAGCACCTCATGGCGCAGCTCTGGGTCGAGTGCCGACGTTGGCTCATCAAACAGCATCATCTTCGGCTTAACCGCCAGCGCACGGGCAATCGCCACGCGCTGCTGTTGTCCGCCGGACAGCTCGGAAGGGTAGTGGTGCGCACGCTCCGCGAGGCCAACCTTCGCCAGCAGATCTTTCGCCAGCGCTTCGGCCGCCGCTTTGTTGGCACCGCGCACGCGCAGCGGGCCAAACATCACGTTCTCCAGCGCCGTCAGGTGCGGGAACAGGTAAAACTGCTGGAACACCATGCCGGCTTCCTGACGGATCAGACGCTCGTCCACCTTCGCGTCATTCACCTTCAGGCCATCAACAATCAGATCGCCGCTGGTTATCTCTTCCAGCTTGTTAATGCAGCGCAGCAGGGTTGACTTACCGGAACCGGAAGGCCCGATAATCACCACCACTTCACCCTGCTTAATGTTTAAATCAATATTGTGCAGCACCTGGGTTGGTCCGAAGTGCTTGGAAACGTTTTTAAATTCAATCACAGGATTTTCATCCTTCTTTCAAGACGACGCAGAACAAAGCTCAGAACCAGCGTGATGATCAGGTAGACAACGGCGACCGCACTCCAGATTTCCAGCGCGCGGAAGTTGCCAGCGATGATCTCCTGGCCCTGACGGGTCAGTTCAGCCACGCCGATAACGATAAACAGCGATGTATCCTTGATACTGATAATCCACTGGTTACCCAGCGGCGGCAGCATGCGGCGCAGCGCCAGAGGCAGGATAACGTGGCGGATCGTTTCGCGACGTGAGAGCCCTAACGCCAGGCCAGCTTCACTGAAACCTTTATGAATCGACAGAACCGCACCGCGCGTAATTTCAGCGATGTAGGCACCTGAGTTGATCATAATGGTCACGACGGCGGCGCTGAACGGGTCAATGCGCAGGTCGTTGAAGGCCATTGGCAGGGCAAAGTAGATGAACATGACCTGCACGACAATCGGGGTGCCGCGGATCACTTCGATGAAAACCAGTGCGATGTGGTTTGCAATCCAGCCACCGTAGGTGCGGGCAAAACCGGCGACAAGGCCGATAATCAACCCGCCAACCAGACCCAGGACCGAAATCCATAAGGTCATTTTGGCGCCTTCAAGCAAGAGAGGAATGGCAGGCCAGATGGCGCTCCAGTCAAACTGCATGATGTATTCCTGTATACCGTGGTGAAAATAAAAAATTAGCCAGAGGGATGACTAAAATTGTAGGCCCGGTAAACGCAAGCGCCACCGGGCGTTACAGCACCTGATTAATCAGGCTGAATTATTTAGGCTCGGTACCGAACCATTTTTTATAGATTTCGTTATACGTACCGTTCTCTTTCAGGGTTTTCAGCGCGCCGTTAACTTTGTTACGCAGGTCGTCGCTGCCTTTCGGGAACGCAATACCGTACTGCTGGGCTTCCAGAGAGTCGCCAACCGCTTTGAACTTGCCGTTGCCTGCAGTTTTGATGAAGTAAAGGATGTTAGGGGTGTCGTGCAAAACGGCGTCGGCACGGTTGGTGCCCAGTTCCATATACGCGTTGTCGATGTTCGGGAACTGACGCAGGTCTTTGGTTTTGATATTGGCTTTCGCGTAATCCACGGAACCCGTACCGCCTTTCACCGCGACCACTTTACCGTCGAGATCTTTTACGCTTTTTACGTCGTTGTTATCGGCTTTCACCATTACCAGCAGGCCGCTTTTGTAGTAGCCGTCAGAGAAGTCGATTGCTTTTTTACGTTCTTCGGTAATGGTGATACCCGCGAGCGCCAGGTCAACGTTTTTGGTCTGCAGAGCAGGGATAATGCCGCTGAAGTCCATTGGCTTCAGGGTGTAATCCAGTTTGAGTTCTTTTGCGACCGCAGCCCACAGATCCACGTCAAAACCAACGTACTTATCACCCTGTTTAAATTCAAACGGAACGAACGCCGTGTCAGTCGCCACAACCAGTTTGTCGGCGGCGTGAGAGGACACCGCAAAAGCCAGGGTAAGTGCAGCCAGTGAAACTTTTAATACAGACTTCATAGCATTTCCTTTTATATCCACGGGGCGATCCCCTGCGAGAACAGGTGGCACAATGAAAAAAACGTGCCAACTTTACAAGCTATTGTTTTGCAAAGGGGATGATGTCATGCGTTGCACAATAAACGTGGCAAACCTGATTTATTGCACCAGAATGGAGCACCGTTTTGGTGCGCATCGTTTAGGTCCGCTGACAGGGTGATATTTAGCGCAGATTCTGACGAAAAAACAATCTTCCATTAACCGTTGTGTGAGGTGATTATTACATTTCGTTCACTTTTGCAGGCGTGTCGGCAAAAAGTGTGCACCATAAACGTGCAAAACCCCCGCCAGAAGCGAGGGTTGGAGGGAAAATCCGTAAGGTTTATTCGATGTTAGATTCGATGAACCACAGGAATTGATCCAGGTCGCGAGAGGCGGCGGTGAAGATATCTGCGGTGTCTTCATCTTTGGCTTCACCAATCGCTTTACGCACGTCGTTTGCGACAACCGCGTAACGGTCAGCCAGCTCTTTCAGGTGGTCCTGAACGGTATGGATATCCAGCGGATAGCTTTTCAGTGGCGTTTTGCTGTTGATCACCTGCGTGGTGCCCAGCGCTACACCGCCCAGTTGAACGGCACGTTCTGCCATGGTATCAAGATGGGTAACCAGCGCCGTGCGGAAGCCATCCAGCATCTCATGAACGGCAATAAAGTTTGCACCGCGCATATTCCAGTGGGCCTGTTTGGTGATCAGCGACAGATCGATGAACTGGACCACCTGGCGATTCAGCAGCTCAATAGTCGCTTTCTTATCGCTATCCGATACATCGTTACGGGTATAAAGCAGATTAGACGCTTTCGTTTTCACCAGTTTAGCGGTACTCATAATCTCATATCCTCTTGATGTTTGTGTCCCAGGTAATTACGAAACTAAGTATAGCACCGGATTTTTTTCCTGCGGTTTGGCTCTGCCTATCGGTTTAATAGCGCGAAGGTTGTTGAAATCATAAATTATTGAAGTGTATAGATATTTGTAAAATTGATGCAGATCAATCTTAATTGTATAACCGACGCTGCCCGGCCGCGGCATATTTCGGCAATATGACAATAAAGGTAAGGAATTATTAATGACGCTGACTGGCGTGATATTCTGCACAACGATAACGCCATGCAGAATATACCTATTAACTGATATCGACCTTCTGCACTTTGGGTTCAGGGCGCATCGTCAGGGTTGAGCCCATTGACGCCGCAATGATTGAACAGAGTGCCAGCGTCTGGGTAAATGTCAGGGTCTCGCCCAGGAACACCATCCCCGAGATAGCCGCCAGAGCGGGTTCCATGCTCATCAACGTGCCGAAGATACGCGTGGGCAGGCGCGTCAGGGCAATCATCTCCAGTGAATAGGGGAGTGCCGTAGAGAGGACCGCAACCGCCAGGCCCACGGGCAGGATTGACCATTGCCAGATGGAGTCGGTGGCCTGGGCCATACCAATCGGCACAAAAATAATGGCGGCAATTAACGACCCCAGGGCCACCGTTGCCGGGCCATGCTCTTCGCCGGCGCGTTGGCCGGTAAGTATATAAACCGCCCAGCAGGCACCCGCCCCCAGCGCCAGGGCCGCCCCCGTCAGATCGATCTGCGCAACGTCCTGCCCCAGCGGTAACAGGAACCAAAGCCCGAGAACGGCTAATATTACCCAGATGAAGTCAACCGGGCGACGGGAAGAGAAAAGCGCAACCGCCAGCGGCCCCGTAAATTCGAGCGCAACGGCGATGCCGAGCGGGATGGTCTGAATGGAGAGATAGAACATATAGTTCATCCCGCCCAGCGCCAGCCCGTAAAAGAGCAGCGGGAGACGTTGCTCTTTTTTGAAGCGCAGACGCCAGGGCTTGAAGATGACCACGAGGATCAGAGTACCGAGTGCGATACGCAGCGCCGTAACGCCCGGTGCACCTACTACAGGAAAAAGTGATTTTGCCAGCGATGCGCCACTTTGTATCGACAACATGGCGATCAGTATTACTGCAACCGGCATCCAGACCGACGTTTTGCGGGATAACCCAGGCATCCTTTCTCCTGTCAATTTTTGTCAAATAGGGTAAAAGCCGCAGTGTAATGGAAATATGCCGCCGCGGTTGAGCTACTGTTGAAAAAAAACCAGGGAAAATCCGTAAAATGAGGAAAGGTTGATGGTTTTATCGCCTGAAAGATTAGGAATAATCTGGATGAATGAAACGGCAATCGCGAGCAAAATTGGCGTTTTAATGTGGAAATTCTAAGTTATTTGAATAAGATAGCGTGCGGCGGAAACGTTCTGTTACAGGAAAGATTCCGTTAGACATTACGAATGACAAAGAGTTTCACAAGATTTTTTGATATATTTATAACTTACGGATTTACTTGAAGCACATTTGAGGTGGTTATGAAAAAAATTGCATGTCTTTCAGCACTGGCCGCTGTTCTGGCTGTTTCCGCAGGTACCGCTGTAGCTGCGACTTCTACCGTTACCGGTGGTTACGCACAGAGCGACTATCAGGGCGTAATGAACAAAGCTAACGGTTTCAACCTGAAGTACCGTTACGAGCAGGATAACAACCCGCTGGGCGTGATCGGTTCTTTCACCTACACCGAAAAAGATAATTTCGAAAACGGTGCTTACAACAAAGGTCAGTACTACGGTATCACCGCTGGTCCAGCTTACCGTCTGAACGACTGGGCAAGCATCTACGGTGTTGTAGGTGTTGGCTACGGTAAATTCCAGCAGACCGAAAACGAATCTGCTAACCGTACTGCAAGCAACAGCGACTACGGCTTCTCCTACGGCGCTGGTCTGCAGTTCAACCCAATCGAAAACGTTGCTCTGGACTTCTCCTATGAGCAGAGCCGTATCCGCAACGTTGACGTTGGCACCTGGATCGCGGGCGTAGGTTACCGCTTCTAATCACTTCGGTGAGCCAGTAAAAAATCCGCCCAATGTGGCGGATTTTTTTTGTTTTGTACCCTCTCCCCGTGGGCTGATGAATCCCCAGTAATTTTTTAAACTGGAAGCGATTTACGTTTTATCAGGAAAATTAATTAATTACAGCGACACTCTGGTCCGGCTGTAAATCGCTGAGGCGTTTCCTGCAGGCCGGGGCGAGGCGCATGGATGCGCCGAGAGGGCGGGCTTTACAGGGACGTTTCCTCCGCCCGTACCCAATAAGCCGGAAGGAATAAGCTGAAGGTATCGCGAAGCGGCGATTTACCGCCGGGAGCCCGGGTCGCCAGGGTGGTGGCGATTGAGCCACCCTGGCACGTTCACCGGTCATGTCGTGACAGAGTAGCTAGGAACATAAAGTGAACGGAATGATCACCGGAGTCGTATGTTCCCCCTCACCCCAGCCCTCTCCCTCAAGGGAGAGGGGGACGTCCGTGCAGACATTATTTTGTGGGAGAGGGCCAGGATGAGGGCATCAGACCGCACGAGACGGAAGAGATTACTTACTCTTAATATCAAAAATGTCCGTGCCCAGATGGTTATAGTCAACTTTCTGTAACTTGAAGTTGGTAATGTAAACTGAGGATGCTTTCTTATTTGAGACAAACGGGTAGGCATTTTTTATCTGCTCTGCCGCAATCCCCGTCCACTGCGAAAAGAACGTCAGGAAATCATTCGCCGAACGACGCGCCTTGATGATTCGATGCTTCTTGTCATCGCTCGACAGCACCATAAACGGAACCTGGAAGTTCTGCTGGAACTTGTCATCGTGTGCCAGGTACTGTACCTCTTTACCACGCTCCTTAAACGCCAGCCCATGATCCGAGAAGTAGACCATCGAGAAGCTGTCGCCGGTATTGCGCAGCTGTGCGTAGAGCTTGCTGAGCAGGTCGTCCGTTTGCGTCATGGTGTAGAGATAGCAGGATGTCTCCTTCGACTGCACAAACTCGGCGTATTTACCCTGCGTACGATCGCACGCCTGCGGATGTGACCCCATCAGATGCAGGACAATCAGCTGCGGCTGGGTGCGCTGGGTAGCAAAGACCTGCGCGGTCATCTTTAACAGGGCTTCATCTTTAGTATTTTTGTCGGCTTCGAAATCGCCGCTTTTCAAAAACTGCACCTCATCGGCACGCTTCGCGATGCTGGCGATAGCGGTATCGTATTCGCCGATCTGCCCCTGATTCGAGAACCACCAGGTCTGGAAACCGGCGCGGTTGGCGAGCGTAACGAAGTTATCCTGATACTGCGGTTTGCCGTCGACCACGCGGTTCAGCGTCAGGCCGAGTGACTTTTGCGTTGACCCGCTGGCCGCGACGTAGTCGGTAAACAGCGTGCCGTTGACCGAGCTGGCAAACGGCGTGTTATCCCAATGCCCGCCAAACGCGCCCAGCGCATCGCGGCGCGCGCTTTCACCGATGACCACCACGTAGGTATGGTACTTCGGCTTTACGGCCAGCACGTTCCAGGTATCTTTCATAGTGGAAAGCTCGGCCATGCGCGTCTGCTCGTCGAGCACTTCCGCGTTATTGACCACCACGTCCTTCACAAAGCGGAACACCGGATAGCCGGTATCTTTCAGCTTAAATACGCCACCCCAGGCCAGGTTTTGCACCGGCGTAACGAAAAAGGTGACGACGCTGAAGGCCAGACAAAGGCTTTCGATTCTGCCCCACGCTTTTTTCTCGGACGGCTTACGGCGAACCGCGATCGCGCCCAGCGCAAAAATGAAGAGTCCGACCACGTAGTTGTACCACGGGAAAATCGTCAGGATCTCCGTCGACTCTTCCATATTGGTCGAGTGCAGCGCCAGCAGGGTATTAAAGTTTGGCGAGCCGTAGGCCTGACCAAACGGAAAATAGAAGGCTGCGACCAGTGAACAGACCCCGATTAACACTTTTTGCGCGCGCGGCGCGCTCCGCCACAGCAGATGAAGAATACAGGTGAAGGCGACGGCATAAAGCAGGCTAAACGGATAGCCAAGCGCAAAGTTAATCAGCAGAGATTGCAGAAAGTAAAATCCCGTCCACGGGCTTAAGGCCCGGCGGCGGGTAACAAGTGTGTCTTTCAGGGTTACGTTCATAGGCAACTATCGTGAAAACGCCATGTGCTCACCCTGGCGCCAAGGGTCAAAGCCTGCCTGACAGTGCGTGGAGAGGGAATGAGGGTCCGCTTCAGCGAGCCGCAAAGGGTGCAGGGCTGCAAGAAGATAGAGCGAGCGGGTAATAAGGTCAACAGTTGCTAAACAGATGTTTTGCGAAGGGGGCTGCAAATCCGTAAAAAAGATCGGGAATAGGGCGGCAAAAAGCCAGTTTACACGGGGATTGTGACGGAAAAATGAAGCGGCGTACCGCGACGCCGCTTAGTGGGAAGGTTTGTCGTCCTGGTGCGGTTTGTGGGTAAACATGTCGCACAGCATGTTTAACAGCTTTAAGCGTACCTGGAAAGGAGAGTGGGTAAACACGTTCATACACCTCTTGAATTCGTTCATATGACCTCCTGAAGTTTGATCCCTTCGATCCGTGAAGGGTGACTGCATTACATACAGATATAGCACAGGCTATATTGTATAGCTATGGCTAATTCGTTAATTTTTTGTGCTTGTAGAGCTATGGTTTACACTGTGCGCTCCGTTACAGGACGCTGGAAGCGTCACCCCCATTGAGGAAGCACAATGAACCGTCGCGCAGGTAAGCCAACAACAAAAAAAACGACGCAACTGGTGAATGTTGAAGAGCATGTTGAAGGGTTCCGCCAGGTGCGGGAAGCACACCGCCGGGAGCTAATTGATGACTACGTCGAGCTGATCTCCGATTTGATTCGCGAAGTGGGCGAAGCGCGTCAGGTCGACATGGCTGCCCGGCTGGGCGTGTCCCAGCCAACGGTTGCTAAAATGTTAAAACGTCTGGCGACGGTGGGCCTGATCGAAATGATCCCCTGGCGCGGCGTGTTTCTGACGGCAGAAGGCGAAAAGCTGGCGCAGGAGAGCCGCGAGCGTCATCAGATCGTGGAAAACTTTTTACTGGTGCTGGGCGTCAGCCAGGATATTGCCCGCCGGGACGCGGAAGGCATGGAGCACCACGTCAGCGAAGAGACGCTGGTGAAGTTTCGTGAGTTCACCCTTAAATACGGACCCGGCGCAGAATGACGATCCCCGGACTGCAGGCGCTGGCCCGCGACCGTTTCTTTCATCTCTTATTGCTTGTTGGCGCAGGGTTAAGCTTCTTTGTGCCGTTTGCCCCTCACGCCTGGCCTGCGGCCATTGACTGGCGCACCATTATTACCCTGAGCGGCTTAATGATGCTGACCAAAGGGGTGGAGCTGAGCGGCTACTTTGACGTGCTGGGGCGCAAGATGGTGCGTCGCTTTGCCACCGAGCGCAGGCTCTCCCTCTTTATGGTCTTTTCTGCAGCGGTGCTGTCGACCTTTCTGACTAACGATGTGGCGCTGTTTATCATCGTGCCGCTAACGCTTACGCTGCGTAAGCTTTGCGAAATACCCGTTACCCGCCTCATTATCTTTGAAGCGCTGGCGGTTAACGCGGGTTCACTGTTAACCCCTATCGGTAACCCGCAAAACATTCTGCTCTGGGGACGCTCCGGGCTGTCGTTTGCCGCCTTTACCTGGCAGATGGCTCCGCTGGCGCTGGTGATGACGGTGTCCCTGCTGGTGGTCTGCTGGTTTGCCTTCCCGGATAAAAAGCTGCAGTACCACAGCGGAACCGCGGGCCCGCAGTGGCAGCCACGGCTGGTCTGGAGCTGTCTGGCGCTGTACATCGTTTTCCTGATTGCGCTGGAGATGAAGTTTGAGCTGGCGGGCGTACTGCTGGTTGCCGCCGGGTTCTTAGTGCTGGCAAGGCGCGTGCTGGTGAGCGTGGACTGGACGCTGCTGCTGGTCTTTATGGCAATGTTTATCGATGTGCATCTGCTCATCCAGCTTCCCGCGCTGCAGAACGTTCTGCATAACGTGAGTGGCCTGTCTCAGCCGGGGCTGTGGCTGACGGCAATTGGCCTCTCGCAGGTTATCAGCAACGTACCTTCTACTATCCTGCTCCTCAACTACGTTCCCCCAGATACGCTCCTTGCGTGGGCGGTAAACGTCGGCGGATTTGGACTGCTGCCCGGCTCGCTGGCGAACCTCATTGCCCTGCGCATGGCCAACGACCGCCGCATCTGGTGGCGGTTCCATTTGTGGTCGGTCCCGATGCTTGCCTGGGCCGCCGCGATCGGATTCGGACTATTCCTTCTCATATAGTGCGCTATTTGTCAGTTTATCCTGGCAAATGTATAGCAACGTCCTAGCTTTAGTGAACGGCATAGTGTGATGCCGCTCACTGACAGGACCGTTGCTGAACTATGGCTGAAGATCAAAACCCGCCTGCTGACGAGCAGGAAAACAACAATAACGCGCGCAAGCGTCCGGGCAAAAAACCGTTAATTATCCTCGGCATTGTCGTGGTCGTGATGGTGATTGTGGCGCTCGTCTGGTGGCTGTTGACCCGCAACCAGGAGACCACGGACGACGCCTTTACCGACGGCGACGTGGTCACGATTGCCCCCAAAGCCGCGGGCTACGTGACCGAACTTCACGTGCGCGATAACCAACGCGTGAAAAAGGGCGACCTGCTGGTCGTTATCGATCCCCGAGACAGCACCGCCCAGCGCGATCAGGCTAAGGCCCAGCTGGGGCTTGCGGTTGCTCAGCTGCACCAGGCGCAGGCGCAGCTGGCGCTCTCGAAGGTGCAATATCCCGCCCAACGCGACGAGGCTAAAGCCCAGGTGCTGAAAGCCCAGGCGGATATGGCGAACGCGCAGGCGGAGTACCGCCGTCAGCGCGGCGTCGACCCGCGGGCGACCACGCAGCAAAGTATCGATTCCGCAAATGCGCAGCTGCGCAGCGCCCAGGCCGGGCTGGCCAGCGCGCAGGCGCAGCTGGAGGTGGCGGAGCAGGTTCAGCTGCAGATCCGCCAGCAGGAGACGAATGTTGAAGCGCGCGAACGGCAGGTCGATCAGGCTAAAGCCCAGCTTGAAACCGCAAACCTGAACCTCTCTTATACCGAAGTTCGCGCCCCGTTCGACGGCTTTGTCACCAAACGCAACGTCCAGCCCGGGACGCTGGTGCAGGCGGGATCGGCGCTGTTCTCGCTGGTTTCCCCGAACGTGTGGGTGGTTGCGAACTTCAAAGAGTCGCAGCTTGAACGCATGAAGCCGGGCAACAAGGTAACGGTCTCGGTCGATGCCTGGCCGGATATGGAGCTTGAAGGCCATATCGACAGCATCCAGCAGGGCAGCGGCTCGCGCTTCTCAGCGTTTCCGTCAGAGAACGCCACCGGCAACTTTGTGAAGATCGTTCAGCGCGTGCCGGTGAAAATCGTGATTGATAAAGGCCTGGATCCGAACCAACCGCTGCCGCTGGGGCTGTCCGTTGAGCCGAAGGTCACGCTCGAATGACGGACCACAGCCACGACAGCTGGAAGCCTGCCAGCAACCCGTGGGCGGTGGCGATCGTGGTCACGCTGGCGGTATTTATGGAGATCCTCGATACCACTATCGTTAACGTGGCGCTACCGCACGTCGCGGGGTCGCTCTCGGCCAGCTACGACGAATCCACCTGGGTATTGACCAGCTACCTGGTGGCGAACGGCATCGTGCTGCCCATCTCTGCCTTCCTCAGCCGACTGTTTGGCCGCAAGCAGTTCTTCCTGATCTGCATCGTGATGTTCACCATCTGCTCGTTCCTGTGCGGTATTGCCACCGAGCTGTGGCAGATCATCCTGTTTCGCGTGATGCAGGGCTTCTTTGGCGGCGGGCTACAGCCGACGCAGCAGTCGGTGCTGCTCGACTACTTTAAGCCCGAGGACAGGGGCAAAGCCTTCGGCCTCTCATCGATTGCCATTATCGTTGCGCCGGTCCTCGGGCCAACCCTGGGCGGCTGGATCACCGATAACTACTCCTGGCGCTGGGTGTTCTTCATCAACATTCCGGTGGGGATTGTGACGGTGCTGGCGATCTACAATCTGCTGGAAGATCCGCCTTGGGAGAGCAAATCAAAAGAGAAGCTCTCCGTCGACTGGACGGGGATCGGTCTGATCGCCCTCGGCCTGGGCTGCCTGCAGGTGATGCTTGACCGCGGGGAAGACGAAGACTGGTTCAGCTCTGACTTTACCCGCACTTTCGCCGTGCTGACGCTTATCGGCATTATCGGCGCCATTTACTGGCTGATGTACGCCAAAAAGCCGGTGGTAGATCTGCACTGTATGAAGGACCGCAACTTCGCGATCTCCAGCCTGCTGATGGCGGGGATGGCGATGATCCTCTACGGCAGCTCGGTGGTGATCCCGCAGCTGGCGCAGCAGGATTTAGGCTATACCGCCACCTGGTCCGGGCTGGTGCTTTCGCCCGGGGCGGTGCTGATTGTGTTGACCATTCCGCTGGTGCTGAAGCTGATGCCGGTGGTGCAGACGCGCTGGATAATCGCCTTTGGCTTTACCTGCCTGGCGGTGTCGTTCTTCTGGTCCCGCACGCTGACGCCGGATATCGACTTCGAAACGCTGGTGCTGTTCCGCAGCGCGCAGTCGATTGGGCTGGGGTTCCTGTTTGTGCCGCTGACCACCATTGCCTTTATCTCGATACCGAGGCGGCTCAATGCCGACGCGGCGGCGCTGTTTACCATGTTCCGCAACGTGGCAGGTTCGATTGGGATTTCGCTCTCGACGGCGGCGATAACCGAACGCTCGCAGGCGCACAGCGCCCATCTGGCGTACCACGCCTCGCCGTTTAACGAGCAGTTCCAGCTGGCGATCCGCGAAAGCGCCCAGGCGATTCAAAATTTCACCACCCAGGTGGGCGACCCTACGGGAATTGCCACCGGGCGCATGTACCAGACCATGATCGAGCAGTCGCGCTTCCTGGCCTACATCGACGTTTTCACCCTCCTGAGCGCGGTGGCCTTCTTACTGATTCCGTTTTGTTTGTTGCTCTCGCCGGTTAAGAGCGAGGGGAGTGCAGGAGCACATTGATGATACACCGACGTTTACACCCCCTGATGATAATGATGCTGCTGGTGGGCTGCGCCGTGGGGCCAGACTACCAGCAGCCCGCACCACCTGCCGCTTCGCACTGGAACGACAGGGGCGACGGCGAGGTGAAGTCGAAAACAACCTCAGCCGCAACCAACCCGCGCTGGTGGAAAACCTTCGGCTCGCCGCAGCTCGACAGCCTGGTTGAACGCGCCATCGCCGGGAATTTGTCCCTGCAGCAAACGGTGCTGCGCATCGCCGGGGCGCGCGAACAGATAAATCAGGCCGGCGGGGCCTTTTACCCGTCGGTGAACGGCAATCTGCAGGCGACGCGTCAGCAGCTCGGGCTGGAAGGGGAGCTAAAATCCCACGGCGTCTATGACCAGCTGGATAGCGTCGATCCTGAACTTAAAGGGGCGTTAGGGCCGCTGACGCAGCCGATAAACCTCTACCAGGGCAGCTTCGACGCCCAGTGGGAAATTGACCTGTGGGGCAAGGTACGCCGCCAGGTGGAAGCCGCCGAAGCGCAGCAGAAAGCGGCGATAGAGCAGCGTAACGATGCCCTGGTGTCGCTGGAGGCCGAAGTTGCGCGCGCGTGGCTCCAGCTGCGCGGCGCCCAGAGCATTATCGCTACGCTCAACACCCAGATTGAAAGCGCCCAGCAGACGCTGGATCTCACGGAAAGCCGCCAGCGCGGCGGGCTGTCCCCGCAGATGGACGTGGAAAACGCCCGCGCGCAGCTGGGCAATCTTGAAGCGCAGCTCCCGCAGTATCAGGCGCAGGAGCGGCAGGCGATGAACGGCCTGGCGATCCTGCTTGGCAAACCGCCGGGCGCGCTGGATGCGGAGCTGCAGACGGTTAAGCCGATGCCAGCCTTACCGGATATCGTGCAAACGGGGATCCCGTCAACGCTGGCGCGCCGTCGTCCGGACGTGCGCGAGGCCGAGGCGAACCTTCATGCCGCCACGGCGCAGATTGGCGTCTCGGTGGCGGAGCTGTTCCCGAGCTTCACCCTCTCCGGGCAGTTTGGCCTGCGCAACAGTGAAACTAACTGGCTGACCGACTGGAGCAGCCATTTCTACAGCTTCGGCCCGCAGGTCTCCATTCCCATCTTCCAGGGCGGCCGGCTGGTCTCCAGCGTCAAGGTGGCGCGCGCGCAGCAGGGCGCGGCGGTGCTGGACTATCGCCAGACGGTGCTGACGGCGCTCGGCGATGTGGAAAACGCGCTGGTGAGCTATCGCACCGACCAGCAGCGCGAAGCGGGTCTGGCAAAAACCATCGACGCGCTGCAAAACGCGTTCGACCTGGCAAGCGACAGCTACCGGCAGGGGATCGCCAGCTTTATCGACGTGCTGGACGCCCAGCGGCAGCTGGCGCAGGCCCAGCAGCAGCGCGCGCAGGCGCAGGTGCAAAGCGCCCTCGACCTGGTGGCGCTTTACAAGGCGCTCGGCGGCGGCTGGGAGCCGTATCAGCAGGTGCAGCTACCGGATTACAAGGTCTTTGGCGACGCCCCGCGCGGATGACGATTCAGAGGATTGGGCAAGAAACGGACAGGAACGCCACATTCGCGATAGCTGAGGGGCGGGTATAACTAACGGACACCCAATCGACATGTGAGGAAAACGTTATGCGTTATCAAAAACTGGGCAATACCGGACTGTTTGTTTCTGAACTCTGCCTTGGCACCATGACCTTCGGCGGCGAGGGCGGCATGTGGGGTAAGATTGGCCAGCTTCAGCAAAACGAAGCCGAGCAGCTGGTGGGCCGCGCGCTGGACGCGGGCGTCAACTTCATCGACACCGCCGACGTCTATTCGGAAGGGCGCTCGGAGGCGATCCTCGGGCAGGCGCTGAAAAACCTGAACGTCCCGCGCGAAAACGTGGTGGTCGCCACCAAGGTGTTCGGCGAAACGGGCACTGCAGGGGTCAACTCGCGCGGCAGCTCGCGCTATCACATTATCAGCAGCGTGAAGGAGAGCCTGCGCCGCCTGCAGCTGGATCATATCGATCTCTATCAGCTCCACGGCTTCGACCCCGCGACCCCCATCGAAGAGACGCTCTACGCGTTGGATAACCTGGTGCAGCACGGCCACGTGCGCTACATCGGCGTTTCCAACTGGGCGGCGTGGCAGATAGCCAAAGCGTTGGGCATTTCGGAGCGTCTGGGGCTGGCGCGTTTTGCCTCGCTGCAGGCGTACTACACCATCGCCGGGCGCGACCTGGAGCGCGAGCTGGTGCCGATGATGCAGAGCGAGGGCGTTGGGCTAATGGTCTGGAGCCCGCTGGCAGGGGGCCTGCTGAGCGGGAAATATGGCCGTGACGGCACGAGCGAAACCGGAGGCCGCCGTCTGGAGTTCGACTTCCCGCCGGTGAATAAAGATCGCGCCTTCGACAGCGTGGACGTGATGCGCGTGATTGCCGAGAGCAAAGGCGTCTCCGTCGCGCAGATCGCGCTGGCGTGGCTGCTGCATCAGAAAGCCGTCACCAGCGTTATTATTGGGGCGAAACGCGTCGATCAGCTGGATGACAATATTGCCGCAACCGGGGTCCGCTTAAGCGAGGACGAGCTTAAGCAGCTGGATGCCGTCAGCGCGCTGCCGCGGGAGTACCCGGGCTGGATGCTGGAGCGCCAGGGAGAATATCGCCGTAACCAGCTCGCGCAGCAGTAACCTTCCTCTTCCCCGGTGGCACTTCGCTTACCGGGGCTACTATCTCTGGTCATTATTTCAACCCACCTCACAAAAAACGATCCTTCTCTTTGATTGATTTTTCATCTCGATCTATATGACTAGTCATGAAATTTAAATGACTAGTCATATAGGGAGCGAACATGAACCATTCATTGCCAGCCAACTTTTTATGGGGCAACTCGGTATCCAGCATGCAGACGGAAGGCGCCTGGAATGAGGGTGGAAAAGGGATGTCGGTGTATGACATTCGCGAAGCCGGAGAAAACATCTCCGACTGGAAAGTGGCGACCGACTCCTACCACCGCTATCGGGAAGATTTTGACCTGATGCAGGATCTGGGCATGAACTGCTACCGCTTCCAGATTTCCTGGAGCCGCGTCTGCCCGCAGGGTGACGGCGATTTCAACGACGAAGGCATCGCGTTTTACAACCGCTTTATCGACGATCTCATCGCCCGCGGCATCGAGCCGATGATCTGCCTTTACCACTTTGATATGCCGCTGGCGCTGGCGCAGGAGTACAACGGATTTAACGATCGTCGCGTGATGGAGGCCTTTATCCGCTACGGCAAAAAGATGATCGACTGCTTTGGCGACCGCGTGAAGTACTGGCTGACCTTCAACGAGCAGAACATTTTCCACATGCCGGAGGCGTTCCGCATTTCCGGCTACATGAAGGGCGAGAAAACCCTGCGCGAGCAGTACGAGCTGCAGCATCACACCATGGTCGCGCATATGGCGCTGACCGAGTATCTGCACCAGACCAAACCGGGCCAGCTGATGGGCGGGATGCTGGCGCACCAGCTGATCTACCCGGCTACGTGCAAACCGCGCGATATCTTCTGCGCCCAGCAGTATGACGAGTTCCTCAATCAGAACCTGCTGCGCGTCTTCGCAGGCCAGGGCTACAGCCCGGCGGTAATGGCGGTAGTTGAGCAGGAAGGCTTTGGTGATATCTACCGCGCCGAGGATTTAGCGCTTCTCGCGCGTACCAAAAACGACTACATGGCCTTCAGCTACTACGCCAGCAAAACGCTGGACAGCGATGCGATTCCCGAAGGCACTCCGGTTAACTATTACCTGCTGCACGGCGAGAAAAACAACCCATTCCTGAAGGCCACCGAATGGAACTGGCAGATCGATCCGCTCGGCTTTCGCACCATCATCACCCGCTATGCCAACGACTGGCGTCTGCCGGTATTCCCTATCGAAAACGGCATTGGAGTGATTGAGTCCTGGGACGGGGTTAACCCGATAGAGGACACCTACCGCATCGACTACCACCGGGCGCATATCGAGGCGATGAAAGCGGCCATATTTGAGGACGGCGCTGAGGTCATCGGCTATCTCGGCTGGGGCCTGATCGACATTCTCAGCTCGCAGGGCGACATGCGCAAGCGCTACGGCGTGGTCTATGTCAACCGTGAGAACCACGACCTGAAAGACCTGAAGCGCGTGCCGAAGAAAAGCTACGCGTGGTTAAAACAGGCTATTCATACCAACGGACGCGAGATGTAAGCCGTACGCTGCCGGGCCGTTTTTGTGACTGATTGATGGGAACTATCCGCTATGTCTGAAGCAAAAATAACACCGAACATGCAGTCCTTTGTTGATAAATTTGTCGAGTTCTCGGCGCGCCTGGCTAACCAGGTGCACCTGCGCTCCCTGCGCGACGCGTTTGCCACGGTGATGCCGATTTTCATCCTCGCCGGCCTGGCGGTACTGGTCAATAACGTGGTGTTTCCGTGGGTGCTGGAAGGTGACACGCTGACGCAGTTTAAGGCCTGGGGCGAGGCGATCATCAACGGCACGCTGAATATCGCCGCGCTGCTGCTGGCCCCGATGATTGCCTGGTCGCTGGCGCGCAACAAAGACTTCAACAATCCGGTCTCGGCAGTGGTTATTGCCGTCAGCAGCTTTATTATCATGATGCCGATGCGCCTGCAGCTGACGCCCGTCGGCAGTGAGACGACGGTGAACGTGACGCAGGTGCTGACGTTTGCCAATATTGGCTCCACCGGGATTTTTGCCGGAGTGCTGATTGGCCTGCTCTCGACGGAGCTGTTTATCGCCATTTCGCGGCTCAGGGCGCTGCACATTTCGCTCGGGGAGAACGTGCCTCCGGCGGTGAGTCAGTCCTTTACCGCGCTGATCCCAACTATCCTCACGCTCTCTCTCTTCGCGGTGCTGGCAGCACTGCTGGCGAACGTGCTGCATACGGATCTGATCCACCTTATTACGACCTTTATCCAGCAGCCGCTGCGGCTGATCAACACCAGCCTGCCGGGCACGATTTTCATCTACAGCTTCGGTAACTTCTTGTTCACGCTCGGTATTCATCAGTCAGTCGTCAACAGCGTGGTGCTGGAGCCGTTTCTGCTGATCAACACCAACGAGAACATGCTGGCCTTCGCCAACGGCCAGCCAATTCCGCACATCATCAATAACATCTTCGTGCCGACGTTCGGCATGGTGGGCGGGACGGGCAGCACTATCTCATTGCTGATCGCTATCTTTCTCTTCTCCCGACAGAAGTCGGCGAAGCAGGTCGCGCGCCTGTCGCTGGCGCCCGGCTTGTTCAACATCAACGAGCCGGTGATCTTTGGCCTGCCCATCGTCTTTAACCTGCCGCTGATGATCCCGTTTGTGCTGCTGCCCGCAATCGGCATTTACTTCGCGTGGCTCTGCACCACGCTGGGGTTAATGTCGCGCTGCGTGGTGATGATCCCCTGGACAACGCCGCCGATCCTGAGCGCCTGGCTGGCGACGGCGGGGGACTGGCGGGCGGTGGTGGTGCAGTTGGCAATCATCGTATTTGGTGTATTCTTCTACCTGCCTTTCCTCAAGATTGCCGAGAGAGTGGCGTTGAAAAACAGCGGGATAGAAAACTAATCAGAAGGGAAGGACGATGGCGGCGAAGTACATCACCATAGCGCGGGAAATTAAAAAACGCATTATCAGCCAGCAGTATGCCGCCAATGAAACCCTGCCGGACCAGTTCGCGCTGGCGGCAGAGTTCAACACCAGCCGGATGACCATTCAGCAGGCCATGCGCCAGCTGATTGTCGAAGGGCTGGTCTATACCCGTCAGGGGCAGGGAACGTTTATTCGCAAAAACTTCCTGCAGCTCTCGCAGTGGGATCTCTCAGGCAGCGACTACTTTGGCGCCACCAAAACCTGGGAGCACCTTGGAACGGTGACCAGCCAGGTGGTGCATTTTGAACTGCGCTTCCCAAACGAGAAAGAGCAGGCGTCGCTGATGCTGAATGCCGATGCGCCCATCTATGACTTCATTCGTCTGCGCCTGCTAAACGGCGAGCCAATGTCGCTGGACTCAACGGTGATGCCGCTCAATCTGGTGCCCGGCCTGAACAAAAGCCATCTTGAAAGCTCGGTGTTCCAGTACGTGCAGGAGACGCTGGGGCTAAAGATTATGGGCTCGTATCGGGTGGTGCGCGCGTTAAAGCCGAACGCGCTGGACATGCAGCACTTAGTCTGTGAACAAACGGATCCGGTGCTGGAGGTGGAGCAGGTGATCTATCTTGAAGACGGCACGCCGCTGGAGTACGCCCATTGCCACTATCGCTACGACCACGGTGGCATCGTGATCGTGAATAACGGATAAAAAAAAGCGGGCTTCGAAGCCCGCTTTTTTGTGCGTTGCGTTATTAGTTCAAACGCACCGGCATACCGGAACGGTTCTGAACGGCCTGGTCAACAACGGTAGTTTCAACGTCAGCCTGAGACGTCACGGCCTGTACCGCGCTGTTCAGGTTGATTGGCACGATTTCGTTGTTGTTGATCTGGTCTTCGCTGGTGGACAGCGGGTTGTGCACTTCGATGTAACGGCTACCGTCCGGCTCGGAGGTTGCTTTCACCGGTTCGTTGATGAACTGGACGCGCGTACCGACCGGCACGTTATCGAACAGGAACTTGATGTCTTCGTTACGCAGACGCACGCAGCCGTGGCTTACGCGCAGGCCGATACCGAAGTTGGCGTTAGTGCCGTGGATTGCGTACAGACGGCCAATGTACAGCGCGTACAGGCCCATTGGGTTGTCCGGGCCTGCTGGCACAACGGCTGGCAGCGGTTCGCCCGCCGCGATGTACTCAGCGTGCATTTTGGCTGTAGGGGTCCAGGTTGGGCCGGCTTTCTTACGCTCAACTTTGGTAGTCCAGTTTAGCGGGGTGTCTTTGCCCAGCTGGCCGATGCCGATTGGCAGCACGATCACGGTATTGGTGCCTTTCGGGTAGTAGTACAAGCGCATTTCGGCGCTGTTGATCACGATACCTTCATGGACGGTGTCCGGCAGGATCAGCTGCTGCGGGATGTTCAGCACGGTGCCGGCTTTTGGCAGGTACGGATCAACGCCCGGGTTTGCTTCCAGCATGTTTGACAGGCCAAGCTGGTACTGTGCGGCAAAATATTCCAGCGGCTGAGAGTTACCTTCCGGCACAATCACCACCTGATTTTCACCCACCAGACGGCTACCGTCTGTCGGCAGAGGATAAGTTACCGCAGACGCGGTGTTACAAAAACCTACTACGGCTAACGCCGCCGCAAAAAGCGTTGTTAATTTCATGTTCATGTTATGCGAGGTATCTGAGCCACTCTGGCGATTGGTTGATAAGTCTGAATCTGTGATGGGAGCGCATTATATGTGCATTCCCGCTAACAGGGAATTCAGATGTGTACGAAATCACACTTTTTTCGAATTTGTTAAAGTTTAGTGGATAGTCGCAACACGGGATCTCAATTCGGAATTGTGGCATAATGCCGTGTTTATCACACTTTTCGCAGGAATCTCTCCGTGTTAGTTACCAGCAACGTCACTATGCAGTTTGGCAGTAAGCCGCTGTTCGAAAACATTTCCGTCAAATTTGGCGGCGGCAACCGTTACGGCCTGATTGGTGCCAACGGTAGCGGCAAATCCACCTTTATGAAGATCCTCGGCAGCGATTTAGAGCCGACGCTTGGCAACGTTTCGCTCGATCCCAACGAGCGCATCGGTAAGCTGCGTCAGGATCAGTTCGCCTTCGAAGAGTTCACGGTGCTTGATACGGTGATTATGGGTCACGGTGAGCTGTGGGAAGTGAAACAAGAGCGCGACCGTATCTATGCGCTGGCAGAAATGAGCGAAGAAGACGGCTATAAAGTGGCTGACCTCGAAGTGCTGTACGGCGAAATGGATGGCTATTCTGCCGAATCGCGTGCGGGCGAGCTGCTGCTGGGCGTGGGTATTCCGGTTGAGCAACACTACGGTCCGATGAGCGAAGTGGCGCCGGGCTGGAAACTGCGTGTGCTTCTGGCGCAGGCGCTGTTCTCTAACCCTGACATTCTGCTGCTCGACGAACCAACGAACAACCTGGACATCGATACCATCCGCTGGCTGGAGCAGACGCTGAACGACCGCGACAGCACCATGATTATCATCTCGCACGACCGTCACTTCCTGAACATGGTCTGTACGCACATGGCGGATCTGGACTACGGCGAGCTGCGCGTTTACCCGGGCAACTACGACGAATACATGACGGCAGCCACGCAGGCGCGTGAACGTCTGCTGGCGGATAACGCCAAGAAGAAAGCGCAGATTGCTGACCTGCAGTCCTTTGTGAGCCGCTTCAGCGCTAACGCCTCTAAATCACGTCAGGCAACCTCCCGTGCGCGTCAGATCGATAAGATCAAGCTCGACGAAGTGAAGGCCTCCAGCCGTCAGAACCCGTTCATCCGCTTCGAGCAGGACAAGAAACTGTTCCGTAACGCGCTGGAAGTGGAAGCGCTGGCGAAGGGCTTTGATAACGGCCCGCTGTTTAAAAAATTCAATTTGCTGCTGGAAGTGGGCGAGAAGATTGCCATTCTGGGCGCGAACGGCGTGGGTAAATCTACCATGCTCAAAACGCTGGTCGGCGAACTTCAGCCGGATCACGGTACCGTCAAATGGTCTGAGAACGCGCAGATTGGTTACTACGCGCAGGATCACGAATACGAGTTCGAAAATGACCTGACCGTTTTCGACTGGATGAGCCAGTGGAAGCAGGAAGGTGATGACGAGCAGGTGGTGCGCGGTATTCTGGGCCGTCTGCTGTTCAGCCAGGACGACATCAAAAAGCCAGCCAAAGTGCTCTCCGGTGGTGAAAAAGGCCGCATGCTGTTTGGCAAACTGATGATGGAAAAACCAAACATCCTGGTCATGGACGAACCGACTAACCACCTGGATATGGAATCTATCGAATCGCTGAACATGGCGCTGGAGATGTATCAGGGCACCCTGATCTTCGTTTCTCACGACCGTGAGTTCGTCAGCTCGCTGGCAACCCGCGTGATCGAAATTACGCCAGAGCGCGTGGTGGACTTCACCGGTAACTACGAAGACTACCTGCGCAGCAAAGGCGTCGATAACTAAAAAAAAGCCGGGTGGCGGCTTCGCCTTACCCGGCCTACGTTCTATTCCCTCTCCCCGTGGGAGAGGGTTAGGGTGAGGGCATCAGGCCGCACTACACCACCCACTCGCCCCCTTCAACTCCGTTCACCAGCAGCTTACGCTTTTCCCCTACCGGTAATGATACCTTCAGCGCTTTCCACGCCGGACGATAATCCCCGCGCGCGTTCACCTTCAGGTTGACGGTTGCGCCGTCGCACGCCATTTCCCACTCAACCCACAGCGCGTTGCCGTTCTGGTAGCCCCAGCTTTCGCCGTCGTCCTCAAACAGCAGCCCCGAGGTCGTGCCGACGCCCTTCACCGGGAAAAGCTTCAGCTCGCGGGTATTGTCCTTTTCGGCGCTTACGTGCTTTATGCGCTCGCTGAGCGGCAGACCGGCACCGGCGCGCACCAGCAGCGGCAGTTTTTCCAGCGGCGCGTCGAGGACGATCCACTGGCCGCCGGAGAACCACGCGTGGGTGTAAAAATCGTACCAGCCGGTTTCATTGTCCGGCAGCCAGACGCGGCGCTCGCGCTGCCCGGCTTCGACGACGCTGGCGACCAGCACGTCGCGACCCAGCAGGAAGTCGTCGCACTCCTCAAACGTCTGCGCATCCTGCTCGTGGTCAAGGAAGGTCGGGCGCAGCATCGGCTCGTCGTCAGCGTGCGCCTGCCACAGCAGGGTGTAGAGATACGGCAGCAGGCGGTAGCGAAGCTCAATCGCGCTGCGAATGGCCGGGGTAACGCCCGGATACATCCACGGCTCGTTCACCGTGCGGTCATCGTTCCACGAGTGAATGGTAAAGCGCGGGTGCATCACGCCGTTCTGCACCCAGCGTACAAACAGCTCGGCGTCCGGTTTGTCGCCGGAGAAACCGCCGACGTCGTGACCGACGTTGAACAGCCCGGACAGGCTCATCCCCAGCCCCATGCGGGTGTTATAGCGCAGGGTGTCCCAACTGGTGCGGTTATCGCCGCTCCAGGTCTGGACGTAGCGCTGCATCCCGGCGCAGCCGGAGCGGGAAATCAGATAAGGACGTTTCTCCGGCGCAAATCGCTGCTGCGCTTCCAGCGAGGCGCGCATCATCAGCAGCGGCATCACCGGGCGAATGTGCTTGATGGCGATCTCCTTGCCGAAGCCAAAGCAGCGCGCTTCCCCGTCCCACACTTCATATTCGTTGTTGTCGTTCCAGGTGGAGTCGATGCCCATCTCCAGCAGCTGCGTGGTGACGCCGTTCTGCCACCACTTCACCGTCTGCGGGTTGGTAAAGTCGAGGTGCGATCCTTCGTCATCCCAAAAGCTGGAACGTTCCGGCGCATCGGTTTCTGAATCACGGATGAACAGCCCGCTTTCCGCGACTTCGCTATAGCGCGGATGATCCTGCAGCAGGCACGGCTTGATGTTGGCCGCAAGCTTCAATCCCGCGTCGTGGAACGCCTGGCTCATCACCTTCGGCTGCGGCACCTTGTCATAGTTCCAGTTGAAGACGTAGCGTTTGCCGTTAATAGAGGTATAGCCGGAGGAGAGCTGGAACGAGTCGCACGGAATCGCGTGCTCTTCGCACAGGCGGATAAAGTTCATCAGCTGGTTTTGCGCGTCCGGCGCGTCGGTGTAGTGCATGGTCGAGCCGCTGTAGCCCAGGCTCCACTTCGGCCCGAACAGCGTTTTACCGGTCAGGCGCACGAAGGCTTTGGTGACGTCCAGCACCCGCCTACCGGTAAAGATGTAGTAATCGATATCGCCCGCTTCCGCCTGCCAGCGGCGATAGGCGGTGTGGTAGTTGTCAATTTCGTTGCCCAGGTCCAGCCAGCAGCTGCTCAGGTTGTCGTAGAACAGGCCGTAGCTCACGTCCTCGCGGCGGGCGATGGTGAACGGGATGTGCTTGTAGAGCGGGTCTGTGCTCACCGCGTTGTAGCCCATCGCATCCAGATTTCGCATCTCATAGCGTTTGCCGTTGCGCTGCAGATCGCCCGCTTTCTCGCCCAGGCCGTAAAAACGCTCGTCCTTACGACGGCTGAGATAGTGCGCCACGCCGTCGCCGTGGGCGTTCAGCAGGTAGGCGCTGGTCGGACGGTCGTTGACCAGCGGCTGCCACTCGCCCGCGTCGTTGCGGTAGTGCCACTCCAGCCACAGCGGCTGGTGGACGGTCACTCGCAGCCGTTCGGTGGCTACGGTTAACCTGGCCTCCTGCTGCGTCAGCGTCCAGGAAGGGCAGGTAAAGCCGCTGAGGTCATCGCGATGGCGACCTTCCCAGGGCACGTCTTTTTCCGGCGCGATGCTCCAGGTGCGGTCCAGCGCCAGCTCGCCTTTGCGCTTAATCAGCACGCGGAACAGATTCTCTTCCAGCACGTACAGGCACAGGCGGTGCTGGTTATCAACCAGCAGCTCAAGATGGTTTGCGGACTGCTTCTCGACGGTCCAGTTTTTCAAAGTTTTCATATGCAATACATCCACTATCAGGCGCGCTTGGCGCGACGTTCAGCAATAAATGCCACCAGGAAGACAGCGCCAATCAGGTCAAAGAAGCCCATGGCAATAAAGAGTGGGTTAAAGCCGATTTTGTCGGCGGTCACGCCAATCAAAAGAGAGAACAGGAAGCTGGCGATCCACGCCGCCGAGCCGCGCATGCCGTTGACGGTGGCCATCTGGCCTTTATCAAAGGATTCCACGACCAGCGCGCTCAGCATGCACGAGATGATCTGGTGCCCGAAGCCGCCGATGGAGATCAGCACGATGGTGATGTACGGGTCGCGGGTAATGGCCACGATGCCCAGCGAGATCATCAGGAACGCGCCCGTCACGGAGCTGGCGACCACGGAGTTAACGCGGGAGCAGCCGAACCACCGGGTGTAGAGCCGGGTAAGATAGCCGCTCGCCACGCTGCCGAGATCGGCAGCGAGGAACGGCAGCCAGGCAAACATGGCAATCTGCTTAAGGTCCATGCCGTGCTCTTTGGCGAGGTAGAGCGGCACCCAGAAGCTCAGCACCGCCCAGGCCGGTTCGGCCATAAACGCCGGGATGGCGATACCGTAGAAGCGTTTGTTCTTTGAGACAGTTTTCAGCGCGGTGAGGAAGGGCAGTTTGACCGCAGGCGGTTCGTTATCCTGCTTGATAAACGCCAGTTCATCTTTGCCCAGATTCGGGTGCTGCTCCGGGTTGTGGTAGAACGCCCACCACAGTACCACCCAGACCAGCGCCAGCACGCCGGTAAACATAAACGCGCCCTGCCAGCCAAACGAGGCGTGAGCAAAATAGATAATTGGCGGTGCCAGCATCGCGCCGATGGAGAACCCCACCCCGGCCCAGCCGGCGGCAACGGGACGCTCTGATTTCGGGAACCATTCGCCGATGGTTTTGGCGTTTGCCGGCGTGGCGGCGGCTTCGGAGGCACCCATAAAGAAGCGCAGGATGGCAAGATGTAGCCAGCTTCCGGCGCCCGCGTGGAAGATACACATCAGTGCCCAGAGGCAGGCGCAGACCATAAAGCCAATCTTCAGGCCGATAACGTCAATCAGCCAGCCGCACAGGGGCTGGAAAATGGTATACGCAATCTGGAAAGCGCCGACGATCCAGGAGTATTGCTCGGTGGTGATCCCGAGGCTCTCCTTCAGCTCCGGCGCGAGAATGCCCAGTGAATTACGGGTGATGTAGTTGACGGTGACGCCCAGTAAGAACAGTACCAGCACGTACCAGCGCAGGTTCTTAATGACGCGACGGGTTTTGCTTGTCGCAACGGTGTTATTGATGTCCTGACTCATTTTACTCTCCACAAGACGGACGGTAGGGGACATAGGTTCAGGTGTCACACAGAGTTTTTATGGCTTTGATAGTTATCTGTTTTAATGCTTGAAGCTGATATACAACTAGTATGGAAGTTGTGTGACAAGTTCACCTTAAGGGAGAAGATGAGGAGGCAATAGCGGATTTTGTGCAAACTTTCTCATAACTGAGTTCAATACTTTGGCATCATGAGGGCGACATCAGTTATAGACTGATGAAGACGCTATGAAAATTTTTTCATTTCGCAAACGGAGCCAGATCACAAAATGGACAAAAGGCTAAAAATCACCGAAATTGCCGCCCGTACTCAGCTCTCTATCAGCACCGTTTCCCGCGTGCTGGCGGGGAAGGCCAACACCAGCGAAAAAGCGCGTGCAAAAGTGCTGGCATGCGCGCGGGAGCTGGGGGTGATGGACGGCATGGCGGCGGGGCGCCTGCTGCTTAACAGCCTGGTGGTTTTTGCGCCGCAGCGGGCGTTCGACGAACGGTCCGACATCTTTTACTACCGCGTGATCCAGAGCGTGAGCAAGGGGCTCGCATCTCACGAGGTTCGCCTGCGCTACTGTGCGCTCGAGGAGAACGACAGCGACGCGCAGCTGTTTCTGGCGCGCATGAATGAGCCGGATACGCAGGCCGCCATTCTCCTGGGCATCGACGACCCGCATATTCACGATCTGGCCGTGGATGTCGGTAAACCCTGCATGCTGATTAACTGCCGTGACCGACACATGCGCCTGCCTGCGGTCGCGCCCGATCACCGCGCCATTGGTGAACGCGCCGCGGATTACCTGTTTGAAATGGGGCACCGCGAGGTGATGAACGTGCTCTGCCTGAGGCGCTACACCATGGAGCTACGCCTGTCGGGTATCCGCGATGCGTGGCAGTCGCACAACCTGAAATTTAGCGACAAGCGCGACCTTCTGGTGGTCCCAAGCTTTAGCGCGCGCGAAACGGAGCAGCTAATGGGCGCGTGGCTCGGTCAACGTCAGGGGAAAGACCTGCCCACCGCATTTTTAGTCGGCGGCGATTTTATGGCAGCCGGAACGATAAGCGCACTGCAAAAGCACGGCCTGCGCGTGCCGCAGGACGTCTCGGTGATGAGCATCGACGGGTTTAACCTGGCGGCGATTCAGGATGTGCCCTTAACGGCCGTGCACGTTCCCCGCGACGAGCTGGGAACCGAAGCGGTGCATATGCTCCAGCAGCGGCTGATGCGCCCGGAGGCGCCGGTGGGGACGTTACTGCTTAACGGCACGCTGACCGTGCGGGATTCGGTACGGCGGATACGTCAGGGGAAACGACGCACCGCCGTGGAGCGGGAAGGGCTATACGACAGTTAAACCATGCCCAGCGCGCGCTTGCCGTGGATGTTCAGGTCGTTCACGGTAAAGCGATCCTGCCAGCTTTTTTCATAGTCTTCACGCGGGAAGTCTCCCGGAGAGGCGCCGGTTTCCAGCGCTTCCTTGACCTTTTTCGCGTAGGCGAGGTTCTTCTCGCACATTGGCGCGGCAGGGATGTACATCACGTTGCCCCAGCCCTTTTGTTCTTCCACTGGCGCAACGGAGTGGATCACGTCGCAGTGCCACCATACGGAATCGCCCGCTTCGAGTGCCGGAATGCTGGTCAGCGCCTCGATGAGCAGCGGGTGCCACTTCTCGGAAATCGGCAGCACGCGCCCAGGTGCGACGCCGCACAGTTCATCTTCCGGCACGTCGTCCAGCAGGGGACGCAGCAGGATGTACGCCATGGCCTCCGGGATCGGCACCACGTGCAGCAGACCCTGGCCCGGGATCATGTCCGACAGCGCGGTCCAGCCCTGGAAGGTGCGGAATACCGAGCATTTGGTGGTGTTATCCACGGTGTACTCTTCCACTTCGGTACGGTGCGCGGCGTTCCACGGATCGTATTTCTCGACGTTGCCGTCAAACACGCGGGCAAAGACCTGCTGATAGGCCGGCAGCAGCCAGCGCTCCAGCGCGCCGGAATCGGTGTGCGCCCCCAGCCCTTTCGAGGTGGTTCCCGGCGGACGGCGGCGGATGCGGTCCGGGTAAATCACGCTTACGTCCGGATTGAACCACTGCTTGCCGTTGCTCTCGAATGTCCATAAGCGGTTAAGGAACGACTGCACCTGCGCCATCTCTTCGCTCTGGCGCGCCTGCATCTGCGCCTGCGACCAGTAAATCGGGAAAATTTCCGGGCGGGAGGCCGTCAGGGTGCCGAAGAAGTTATCGCCCGGCCCTTTGTACACTTCGTCAAATTTGTTCAGATCGAGGTAGTCGAGCATCGACTGATCCCACGCCAGCGCCTGCTCGCGCGGGAAATGACCTTTAATCACCGCGCAGCCGCGGCGTTTAACGGCTTCGCGCTGCGCGTCGGTGAGAGTGCCGTTTTTCACGTCCGCAAACGGGATTTCCGGCCAGACGGCTTCGCCTTTATTTTTAAGGGCGTTAATTTCCGCCACGCGGGTGGCAATCTTATCGCTGAGCTTATTGAACACCGCCTGCACGTCACCGATCTGCGCGCGCAGCTCGCGTTTTAACTGACGGATTGCCGCTTTGTGGTCCGCTGGCAAAGTTTCACTGGTAAAGGTCATAACTGCCTCGCATCTTTCATTCGAAAGTAAAAGTGTCTACAAGTGATACTTTAAGTTAAAAATAAGTTAATGCAAGTTTAAAACTTTGATGTACGCCACAGGATGGAAAATGAGCGAGGCTGCCGGAGCGAGGCTCCGGCGGGGAGGGAATCAGACGTCGAACGGGGAGTGGTTGTCGAGCACGGCCTGAATGACGTTCAGCGCGCCCTGATGGTTGTTGTCGTCGGTGCTATAGCGGCTGATTTCTTTGATGCTTTCCGCCGCGTTGCCCATCGCAAACGAGTATTTCACCAGCTTCAGCATTTCGGCATCGTTGCCGCTGTCGCCAATCGCCACGCACGCCTGCGGGGAGATTTTCCAGCGTTTCAGCAGGCGGCTGATGCCGTTGGCTTTGTGCAGGCCGGGGATAATCAAATCCACAAACCCAAAGCCGCTGGTGACCGGTTTCATGATGCCGTCCAGGGAGACGTGAAGTTTATCCACCAGATTAGGGATATCGCTGTCCGGCAGGTTCAGGGAGAATTTAAACAGCACGTCGTCAATGTCGCGGTAATCGCTGATGCGCTTTAAGCGGTGATAGTGCTTTGACATCAGCTGCACGAATTCGTCGGGCGCTTTGTCGCTGACGTAGGCGCTCTCCAGCCCGCAGGCCACGAAGTTTAGCCCTTTGTCTTTCAGCAGCTCGCCAATCACGATCTGCGATTCATGACGCGTCAGCTCGCCGTGGAAAATTTGTTCGCCGCGATCGAAGACCAGCGCACCGTTTTCCGCCACGAAGGAGATCTGCTCTTTTAGCTCCGGAAAAAAAGAGATGAGCTGGTAATACTGGTTGCCGCTGGCGACAACGAATTCGATGTCGCGGGCTTTCAGCTGTTCGAACTGTGCCTGGAAGCGGTCACGATCGTACTGCTTGGCATCATCAAGGAAAGTTCCGTCCATATCGGTGACGATAACTTTTACGGTCATACATTGCGCTCCTGGGTCACTGCGTTTTGAAACATTCTAATAACAAGGTGACGGGGAGCACAAATTTAATTTCATTCGAAAGTAAAAGCAAAACGGCAACCCAGGTTGCCGTTTTTAGTGTTTTTTCCCTCAAGGGAGAGGGGATACACCGTTACAGTGTATGCTCAGTACGCGCAATAATGTCGTCCTGCGCATCCGGCGACAGGGCGGTGAAGAACGCCGAGTAGCCCGCCACGCGCACCACCAGGTCACGGTACTGGTCAGGGTGTTTCTTCGCTTCCATCAGCGTTTCTCGCGACACGATGTTGTACTGAATATGCCAGCCCTTATGCACTTCGAAGAAGGTGCGCAGCAGCACCATCAGCTTCTGGCGATCGCTGTCATTTTCAAGCGTCGACGGGTTCAGCTTCTGGTTAAGCAGCACGCCGCCGAGGATCGCCTCGGTAGGCAGTTTACCGACTGAGCCGATCACCGCCGTTGGGCCGAGGTGGTCCGTACCGGAGGCCGGGCTTGCCCCTTCCGCCAGCGGGGTGTGAGCCTTACGTCCGTCCGGGGTGGCCATTGTCGCTGCGCCAAACGGCACGTTTGCGGAGATGGACGACGTGCCCGCGTAGTAGTTACCGCCAATCGGGCCGCGGCCATAGCGCGGGTTGTGATACTGCTTCAGCTCTTCGATATAGGTTTCATACGCACGCGTCAGCAGCAGGTCGACGCTGTCGTCGTCGTTACCGTACTTCGGCGCGCCGTTGATCAGGCGCTGACGCAGCTGCTCGTGGGTCAGCCCCTCGAAGTCATCTGCCAGCGCCGCCGCCAGCTGCTGCTGACCGATAGTGCCCTGTTCAAACACCAGCTTTTTCACCGCCGCCAGGCTGTTGCCGAGGTTGGCGATCCCCACCTGCAGGCCGGAGACCCAGTCATACTTCGCGCCGCCCTGCTTGATGCTTTTCGCGCGCTCGATGCAGTCGTCAACCAGCGCCGAGCAGAGAATGTCGTGGACGTTCTCTTCCAGCATGGTGTCCACCACGTACTCAATCTCAATGGATTTACGGGTGTAGTAGCGGATCTGGCTGTCCCAGGCCGCCATCACCTCGTCGAAGCTGTTGAAGTTTCCGGCAGAGAGCGCTTTCTCCTGCGGCAGGAACACCTTGCCGCTGGTGGCATCGCGGCCGCCTTCCAGCGCTGCCAGCATCACGCGGGCGAAGTTGATAAAGCTCATGCCGGTGCAGCGGTAGCCCCACTTGCCGCCGACCGCGGTTTCGATACAGCCGATGGCCGCGTAGTCGTAGGCGTCGTCTTTCTCAATGCCGAGCTTGATGAATTCAGGAATGACGATTTCATCGTTGTTGAAGGCGGGCATCCCGAAGCCGCAGCGGATCACCTGCACGCAGGCGTCGAGGAAGTCGTTGCTCATGCCCGCGTGGTAGCGCACGCTCAGGTTCGGCTGGGTGGAGCGCAGGCGACCGCAGGATTCCAGAATCGCGTAGGAGAGCGGGTTCACCGCGTCCATCGGCTCGCCGTTGACCAGCTTCTGGCCGCCGATGGTGACGTTCTGGTACAGCGGGCTGCCGGCGGAGGCTTTAGAGTGCGAGCCGGAGCGGATCTTGTTCACTTCCAGCAGCTTCAGCCAGCAGCTGTGCAGCAGCTCGATGGCGTGCTCGCGGTCGAGGCTCTGGTCAAGCTCCACGTCGCGGCGGTAGTACGGATAAAGATACTGGTCCATACGCGCAAAGGAGACGGAGTGTCCGTTGGATTCAATCTGCAGGATCAACTGAATGAAGTAGCACAGCTGCAGCGCCTGCCAGAAGGTTTTTGGCGGCTCGTGGGCAATCACGTCGCAGTTTTCCGCCATTGCCAGCAGCTCATCGCGGCGGCTTTCGCGGGTTTCCGTTGACGCCATTTCTCGCGCCAGGTCGGCAAAGCGTTTGATATGCAGGCTGACCGCCTCCAGCACGATATCAATCGCCTTCAGGAACTGGTCACCGTGCAGGTCTTCCAGCACCGTCAGGTTGATGCGCGAGCGGCGCTCGGCTACCTTGGCGCGCATGCCGTCGAGCCCTTTTTCCAGCACCAGCGGGAAGTTGACCGCCAGGTGCGCATCGCCGGAGGTCATGTTGCCTTCGGCTTTGATAATGCCGGTTTCCAGCAGGCCTTTCTGCTCGTCGGTAAACATACCGTAGCAGCGATCCTGCACCGTCTGGCCGCGCCACCATGGGCAGATATCATGCAGAACGCGCTTATTCTCTTCGCTCACCGCAAAGCCTGCGCCCGGACGATCTGCGAGGTCGTCGATCTCTTTCTCAATCCATGAGACGGTGTATTCCGGGAAAATCGGCGCGGCGCGCACTTCGCTTGCCTGGTTACCGATAATCAGCTCGTCGTGCTTGATCCAGATGGTGCGCTCGGCCAGGTGATGCGCCAGCGCCAGGGCGCGACGGACCGGGATCGGCTTGTCCATGTGCTGTTGATACATTTCGGTGTAATGCTGCGCGCGCTCGGTACAGACCGGCGGCTTGACGATATGTACCAGGGCCATTTTATGCGCTCTAATGCGCTCGCTGAGGGTGTTGAGATTCAGGGTCGTCATAATTTTATCCTCGTAAGGTCGCGGTTAACCCTTTCTGGCTGGCGTACTGCTGGGCGAAATCCAGTAGCGCAGGGTTATCAAGCGGTTTGTCAGGGGCAGAGTAAGGTTGGCCGAGCAGGGTGTATTTGTTCATGCCCAGCGTGTGGTACGGCAAAAAATGAATGTCGCTAACGTTCAGCTCATCAGCAGCGAAGTTGGTGATGGCGGTGATGGCGGCTTCATCGGCGTTGAAGCCCTGAATCAGCGGGACGCGGATGGTGATTTTCTTGCCGGCTACCGCCAGGCGTTTCAGATTATCCAGAACGCGTTTGGCCGAGCCGTCCGTCCACCGTTTGAAAACGTCGCCGTCGACGTGCTTCAGGTCGGCGAGGAACAGATCGACGTACGGTAATGATGCCTCGATATAGTGCCAGGGTACGTGAAGGCAGGTTTCAACCGCGGTGTGAATACCCTGTTCGTGGCTGGCTTTAAGCAGCGCGTGCGCCAGCTCAGGGTTCATAAAGGGTTCACCGCCGGAGAGAGTGATTCCGCCGCCGCTGCGGTCGTAGAAGGGCTTATCGCGCAGCACGGTCGCCATGATCTCTTCCACCTGCTTCTCTTCACCGCAGACGGTCAGCGCCTGCGTCGGGCAGCAGTCGGTGAGGGCATTGAGCGTCTCATCGCTCAGCTTTTCGCGGTGGATGACCATCCCGTTCAGCGCGCGTTCAATACAGCCCGGCGCCGCCTGCTGGCACAGGTCACAGCCTTCAAGGCACAGGCGAGCGTCAAACAGCACGTCCCGGCTGCGGGAGCGGCTTTCAGGGTTCTGGCACCAGCGACAGCCCAGCGAGCAGCCCTTCAGGAACACCACGGTTCGGATGCCGGGGCCATCGTGGGTAGAGTAACGCTGAATGTTGAAGATCATATTTTTGCCCTCAAGTTGCATATGAAGATTAAATTACTTTCGAATGAAAGTTATCTTGACGCAGGTCAACTCTTGAGCAGGTTTTGTCATGATAGGGTAAGTGCAGGCTAATTTTGAGGGCGACATCATGGAACTTTATCTCGATACATCAGACGTAGCGGCAGTCAAAAAGCTGGCGCGCATCTTCCCGCTGGCGGGCGTGACCACCAACCCAAGCATTGTGGCAGCCGGTAAAACGCCGCTGGACGTTTTGCTGCCAGAACTGCACGACGCGCTGGGCGGCAAAGGCCGTTTGTTCGCGCAGGTGATGGCAACCACCGCTGAAGGGATGGTGGAAGACGCGCGCAGGCTGCGCGCGATTATCAACGATCTGGTGGTTAAAGTGCCGGTGACCGCAGAAGGGCTGGCGGCCATCAAGATGCTGAAGGCAGAAGGCATTCCGACGCTGGGCACGGCGGTATACGGCGCAGCGCAGGGGATGCTGTCCGCGCTGGCAGGTGCCGAGTATGTGGCGCCCTACGTTAACCGCGTGGACGCGCAGGGCGGGGACGGGATCCAGACCGTGGTTGAACTGCAGCAGCTGCTGACGCTGCACGCCCCGCAGTCAAAAGTGCTGGCCGCGAGCTTTAAAACCCCGCGTCAGGCGCTGGACTGCCTGCTGGCAGGGTGTGAGTCCATCACCCTGCCGCTGGACGTGGCGCAGCAGTTTATTACCTCTCCGGCCGTGGATGCGGCGATTGTGAAGTTTGAGCAGGACTGGCAGGGGGCGTTTGGACGGACGTCTATCTGAGGCTGTTGCCGGGTGGCGCTCACGCTTACCCGGCCTACGATTTTCTCCCTCTCCCCGTGGGAGAGGGCTGGGGTGAGGGCATCAGGCCGCAGCAGGGTTTAACCTCCGCACACCTCACACCCCGGGTTACGCATCAGCTTCATCTCGCGGAACTGGCAGGTCATCGCGTCATACATCACGATTTTCCCCGCCGCCGGGGTGCCGTAACGCGCCAGCACCTTGATTGCTTCCATCGCCTGCATCGACCCAATCACGCCCACTAACGGCGCCATCACGCCCGCTTCGACGCAGGTCAGCGCGTTCTCGCCAAACAGGCGGCTCAGGCAGCGGTAGCAGGGTTCACCCTCGGCGAAGGTAAAGACGCTGATTTGCCCCTCCATGCGGATCGCCGCGCCGGAGACCAGCGGAGTTTTATGGGTAAAACAGCCCGCGTTAAGCTGATTGCGAATGGTGACGTTATCGGTGCAGTCCAGCACCAGGTCGTGCTGAGCAACCTGCGCAAAGAGCGCGTCTTCGTCCAGCATCGCGTCTATCAGGGTGAACTGAACGTTGGGGTTGATGCGCGCCAGCGCAGCCCGGGCGGATTCCACCTTCGGCTGGCCAACGGTCGCATCGCTGTGCAGCGTCTGACGCTGCAGGTTGGACACCGACACGGTATCGAAATCCAGCAGCGTCATCCTGCCCACGCCCGCCGCGGTAAGGTATTGCGCAGCCGCGCAGCCCAGCCCGCCCAGGCCGACAACCAGCACCTTTGCTGCCTTAAGCGCTTCCTGCCCCTCAAAGTCAAAACCGCGCAGCACAATCTGGCGGTTATAGCGCATCATCTCCTGGTCGCTCAGCTCCACCGTCATCTTAGCCTCCGAACAGGTGATTAAAGCTCTCGACCTCAACCCATTCGCCCGCCTCGACGTTGCCGCGCTCGCGCTCCAGCACGATAAAGCAGTTGCCCTGGCTGAAGGAGCTGAAAATGTGCGAGCCCTGGTGTCCGGTGGTCCTCACGTCGAGCTCGCCGTCAGCGTTACGCGCCAGGATCCCGCGCTGGAAATCGAGACGTCCCGGTGATTTTTTCAGGCGCGTAGCGGCGCGCACGCGCTGGCGTTCAGGCAGCGGGCTGGCGATATTGCCGGAAAGCTTCGCCAGCAGCGGGATCACTAGCTGGTAAAAGGTCAGGGCCGCAGAGACGGGGTTACCCGGCAGGCCGCAGAACCAGCAGTGTTCCAGCTTGCCGAAGGCGAACGGTTTACCGGGCTTAATGGCCAGCTTCCAGAAGGCGATTTCACCCAGCTCCTCGAGCATGGTTTTGGTGTAGTCCGCTTCGCCTACCGATACGCCGCCGGAGCTGATCACCACGTCTGCGGATTTGTCTGCTTCGATAAACGCGGCGCGCAGTTTTTCCGGGTCGTCAGGAATAATGCCGAGGTTAATCACCTCACAGCCCAGCTGTTCGAGCATCAGGTGCACCGCCAGACGGTTGGTGTCGTAAATCTGCCCCTCTTTCAGCGGCTGACCCGGCAGCTGCAGCTCGTCGCCGGTGGAAAAGACGGCGACGCGTACCTTGCGGATCACGTCAATGTCGGCGATGCCGAGGGATGCCAGCACCGGCAGCTCGGCGACCGTCAGCTTTTGCCCGGCGGCAAAGACCGTTGCGCCAAGCGTAATATCTTCGCCCGCGCGGCGGATGTTCTGTCCCGCCTTAACGTTGGCGATAAAGCGCACGCCGTCATCCGTTTGTTCGGTCTCTTCCTGCATGACCACGGCGTCGCAGCCTGCCGGAACCGGCGCACCGGTCATGATGCGCACGCAGGTGCCCGCAGGCCACTCACCGCTAAACGGCTGGCCGGCAAAGGCTTTACCCGCAACGGGAAGCGCGTTACCCGTCTGAAGATCCGCCAGGCGCACCGCGTAACCGTCCATTGCAGAGTTATCAAACCCCGGCACGTTAAGCGGGGAGACAATATTGCCCGCGGCAATACGGCCAAAACAGCGCGCCAGGGGCAGCGTCTCGCGTTCGTGCAGTGGGGAAATGCGGTCAAGCATCTGCGTGAGTGCCGTCTCAAGCGGTATCAGTCCGGCGGTAAAATCCATGGGTGGCTCCTGCGGAGTAACGACGAAAGCGCCCATTATGGCAGAAAAGTGCGGCTAACTGTATGACCCGATAGGTGTACGCTTTACATCACCGATGCGTCTTTCTATATTCAAAAATCATCTGAAGATTCATCGACGATAATGATATTTATAGAAAAAGCCGCAAATAAGGCTGACGGGTGATGCGTAATGGTTAATGCGGTAATCGCAATTCACGGTGGCGCCGGGGCAATCACCCGTGCACAGCTCAGCCCTGAGCTTGAGAAGCGCTACATTGATGCGCTGTCCACCATCGTGGAAGCGGGCCAGCGAATGCTGGAGGCGGGCGAAAGCGCGCTGGATGTGGTCACCGAGGCGGTGCGCCAGCTGGAAGAGTGCCCGCTGTTTAATGCGGGTATTGGGTCGGTATTTACCCGTGACGAAACGCACGAGCTGGATGCCTGCGTCATGGACGGAATTAGCCTGAAAGCCGGCGCCGTTGCAGGCGTCAGCCATTTGCGTAATCCCGTGCTGGCCGCGCGTCTGGTCATGGAGCAGAGCCCCCACGTTCTGCTGACGGGGGCGGGCGCGGAGCAGTTTGCCTTTGAACACGGGATGGAGTCGGTATCGCCCGATCTCTTTTCCACCGAGGCGCGCTATCAGCAACTGCTGGACGCGCGTACCGCGGGCATGACGCAGCTTGACCACGCCGCGCCGCTGGATGAGCGCACCAAAATGGGCACCGTTGGCGCGGTGGCGCTCGATAAGGCCGGCAATCTTGCCGCAGCCACGTCCACCGGCGGTATGACCAACAAGCTACCGGGTCGGGTAGGCGACAGCCCGCTGCCGGGGGCGGGGTGCTATGCCAATAACGCCACGGCGGCGGTCTCCTGCACCGGAACCGGCGAAGTGTTTATCCGCGCTCTGGCGGCCTACGACATCACCGCGCTGATGGATTACGGCGGGCTGAGCCTGAGCGAGGCCTGCGAGCGCGTGGTGATGGAGAAGCTGCCCGCGCTGGGCGGCGTCGGCGGGCTCATTGCGGTAGATCGCGAGGGTAACGTGGCGCTGCCGTTCAACAGCGAAGGGATGTACCGCGCCTGGTGCTATGCGGGTGATGAGCCCAGTACGGGGATTTATCGTGAATAAGGGGGCAACGCGTGCCGCACAGTGAAGAGCTGGACAGCCGGGAAGTACTGGCGGTTCATCAGCTGAATATTGCCTTTCAGGAAGAGCGGCAGTTCATCCCTGCAGTACAGGATTTATCGTTTTCGCTCAACCGCGGCGAAACGCTGGCGATCGTTGGGGAGTCCGGTTCAGGTAAATCCGTCACCGCGCTGGCATTGATGCGCCTGCTTGAACAGACGGGCGGGCAGGTGAACAGCGAGCAAATGCTGCTGCGCCGCCGTAACCGACAGGTCATCGATTTAAACGAACTGAGCGCCTCGCAGATGCAGGGCGTGCGCGGGGCGGATATCGCCATGATCTTCCAGGAGCCGATGACCTCGCTGAACCCGGTCTTTCCGGTGGGGGAGCAAATTGCCGAGTCCATTCGGCTGCATCAGGGTCTGAGCGGCGATGAAGCGCTCCTTGAGGCTAAACGGATGCTGGAGCAGGTACGGATTCCGGAGGCGCAGGCCATTTTAGCGCGCTACCCGCACCAGCTTTCCGGCGGAATGCGCCAGCGCGTGATGATCGCCATGGCGCTGTCGTGCCGCCCGGCGGTGCTGATCGCGGACGAGCCGACGACGGCGCTGGATGTCACCATTCAGGCGCAGATCCTGCAGTTAATCAAAGTCCTGCAGCAGGAGATGGACATGGGGGTGATCTTTATCACCCACGATATGGGCGTGGTTGCCGATATTGCCGATCGCGTGCTGGTCATGCACCAGGGCAATGCCGTGGAGACCGGCAGCGTAGAGCAAATATTCCATGCGCCCGTTCACCCCTACACCCGCGCGCTGCTGGCGGCGGTGCCGCGCCTTGGCGCAATGAATGGCAGCGATTTACCGCGCCGTTTCCCGCTGATCTCCCAGGGCGATCCGGGGCGTCAGGAAGCGGAGACCGAGCAGGATACGGTGGTGCCGGGCAAGCCGATCCTTGAAGTGCGCGATCTGGTCACCCGTTTTCCCCTGCGCGGCGGAATACTGAACCGCGTGAAGCGCGAAGTGCATGCGGTTGAAAACGTCAGCTTTGACCTATGGCCAGGCGAAACGCTGGCGCTGGTGGGGGAGTCCGGCTGCGGTAAATCCACCACCGGGCGGGCGCTGCTCAGGCTGGTGGAGTCGCAGGAAGGGAGTATTACCTTCAACGGCGAGCGCATTGACACCCTGCCGGAGAGCAAGCTGCAGGCGGTACGCCGGGATATTCAGTTTATTTTTCAGGATCCGTATGCCTCGCTCGATCCGCGCCATACGGTGGGGTACTCAATTATGGAGCCGCTGCGGGTGCATAACCTGCTCGACGGCGAAGCGGCGCAGCGCCGCGTGGCCTGGCTGCTGGAGCGGGTGGGCCTGAAGCCGGAACACGCCTGGCGCTATCCGCACGAATTTTCCGGCGGCCAGCGGCAGCGCATCTGCATTGCGCGGGCGCTGGCGCTAAACCCAAAGGTGGTAATTGCGGACGAATCTGTTTCAGCGCTGGACGTCTCTATCCGTGCGCAAATCATCAATTTACTGCTCGATTTACAGCGGGATTTGGGGATCGCATTCCTGTTTATCTCCCACGACATGGCGGTTGTGGAGCGCATCAGCCACCGCGTGGCGGTGATGTACATGGGGCAGATCGTTGAGATTGGCCCGCGCCGCGCGGTCTTTGAAAACCCGCAGCATCCGTACACCCGCAAGCTGATGGCCGCCGTACCGGTTGCCGATCCTGCGCATCGTCACGCCCAGCGCGTGCTGCTGCAGGACGAAATGCCGAGCAATATTCGTAAACGGGGCGAAAGCATGGAGCGCGTGGCGCTGCGTGAAGTGGGTCCCGGTCATTTTGTCGCACCACCGCGTCAGGACAATGCATTTTCGCGGTTATAACTTACAACAGGCAGGAGAACACAATGGTTAAATTTGTTGCTCGGACATGGCTGTTAGCCGCGAGCGTGACGGCAGCCCTGGCCGCATCCCCCGCGTTCGCTGCCAAAGACGTGGTCGTCGCGGTCGGTTCCAATTTCACGACGCTGGATCCGTATGACGCTAACGATACCCTCTCCCAGGCGGTAGCGAAATCGTTCTACCAGGGGCTGTTTGGCCTGGATAAAGAGATGAAGCTCAAAAACGTGCTCGCGGAGAGCTATACCGTTTCGGACGACGGGCTGGTCTATACCATCAAGCTGCGCTCCGGCGTGAAGTTCCAGGACGGCACGGATTTCAACGCGGAGGCGGTGAAGGTGAACCTCGACCGCGCGAGTAACCCGGAAAACGGCCTGAAGCGCTATAACCTGTATAAAAACATCGCCAGCACCGAGGCGGTTGACCCGGCGACCGTGAAAATCACCCTCAAAGAGCCGTTCTCCGCGTTTATCAATATTCTTGCGCACCCGGCGACGGCAATGATTTCGCCAGCGGCGCTGAAGAAATACGGTAAAGAGATCGGCTTCCACCCGGTCGGCACCGGCCCGTACGAGCTGCTCACCTGGAACCAGACCGATTTTGTGAAGGTGAAGAAGTTCGCCGGATACTGGCAGCAGGGGTTGCCGAAGCTGGACACCATCACCTGGCGTCCGGTGGTGGACAACAATACCCGTGCGGCGATGCTGCAAACCGGCGAAGCGCAGTTTGCGTTCCCGATCCCTTACGAGCAGGCGGCGCTGCTGGCGAAAAACGGCAAGCTGGAGCTGGTCGCCAGCCCGTCGATCATGCAGCGCTACATCAGCATGAACGTTACGCAAAAACCGTTTGATAACCCGAAGGTGCGTGAAGCCATTAACTACGCGATCAACCGCCAGGCGCTGGTGAAGGTGGCGTTTGCGGGCTATGCGACTCCGGCGACTGGCGTGCTGCCACCGGCTATCGCCTATGCGCAAAGCTACCAGCCGTGGCCGTACGATCCGGCCAAAGCGCGCGAGCTGCTGAAAGAGGCGGGCTTCCCGAACGGCTTCAGCACCACGCTGTGGTCATCGCATAATCACAGCACCGCCCAGAAGGTGCTGCAGTTTACCCAGCAGCAGCTGGCGCAGGTGGGCATCAAAGCGCAGGTAACCGCGATGGACGCCGGCCAGCGTGCGGCGGAAGTGGAGGGCAAAGGTCAGAAAGAGAGCGGTGTGCGGATGTTCTACACCGGCTGGACGGCCTCAACCGGAGAAGCAGACTGGGCTCTCTCACCGCTGTTTGCCTCACAGAACTGGCCGCCAACGCTCTTCAACACGGCCTTTTACAGCAACCCGCAGGTGGATAAAAACCTGTCTGACGCGCTGAAAACCACCAAACCGGAGGAGAAAGCGCGGCTGTATAAAGAGGCGCAGGACACCATCTGGAAAGAGTCACCGTGGGTGCCGCTGGTGGTGGAAAAACTGGTTTCTGCCCATAACAAAGCGCTGACCGGGTTCTATATCATGCCGGATACGGGCTTTAGCTTTGATGACGCGGATTTAAAATAAACCTCATGCTGAATTATGTTTGTAAACGCCTGCTGGGGCTGATTCCGACGCTGCTGATTGTGGCGGTGCTGGTCTTTTTGTTTGTTCATATGCTGCCGGGCGATCCTGCTCGGCTGGTGGCGGGGCCGGAGGCTGATGCGACCGTTATCGACCTGGTGCGCAAGCAGCTGGGTCTCGACCAGCCGCTGTACAAGCAGTTTCTGCACTATATCGGCAACGTCCTGCAGGGCGATTTTGGCACCTCGATGGTGTCGCGTCGCCCGGTATCGGAGGAGATTGCCAGCCGCTTTATGCCCACCTTCTGGTTAACGATTGCCAGCATGAGCTGGGCGGTGGTGTTTGGGCTGGGCGCCGGGATTGTGGCCGCCGTCTGGCGCAACCGCTGGCCGGATAAGCTCGGCATGGCGCTGGCGGTGACCGGCATCTCCTTTCCGGCCTTTGCGCTGGGCATGCTGCTGATGCAGATTTTCTCCGTAAAGCTGGGCTGGCTGCCGACCGTAGGCGCCGATACCTGGAAACACTACATTCTCCCTTCCATGACGCTGGGCGCAGCCGTTGCCGCGGTGATGGCGCGCTTCACCCGCGCGTCGTTCGTTGACGTGCTGAGCGAAGACTACATCCGCACCGCGCGGGCGAAAGGGGTGAGCGAGAAGTGGGTTATCCTGAAGCACGGGTTTCGCAACGCGATGATCCCGGTGGTGACGATGATGGGGCTGCAGTTTGGCTTCCTTCTGGGCGGCTCTATCGTCGTGGAAAAGGTCTTCAACTGGCCGGGTCTGGGGCGCCTGCTGGTCGACTCGGTCGACATGCGTGATTACCCGGTGATTCAGGCGGAAGTCCTGCTCTTCTCGCTGGAGTTTATTCTCATTAACTTAGTGGTGGACGTGCTCTACGCCGCCATTAACCCGGCCATCAGGTACAAGTAAGATGCGATTGTTGAACTGGCGTCGTCAGGCGGTATTAAACGCTATGCCGGGGCTCAAGCCGGACCACGTCCGCACGCCGTGGTCTGAATTCTGGCGGCGTTTTCGTCGCCAGCCCGTTGCGATAACGGCGGGACTCTTCGTGCTGCTGCTGATCGTGGTGGCGATTATTGCGCCCTGGGTCGCGCCCTTTGATGCTGAAAACTATTTTGACTATGACCGTCTGAACGACGGGCCGTCGATGCTGCACTGGTTTGGCGTGGACTCGCTCGGGCGCGATATCTTCAGCCGCGTGCTGGTGGGTGCACAGATATCCCTGGCCGCGGGGGTATTTGCGGTATTAATCGGTGCGGCGATTGGCACGGTGCTGGGGCTGGTAGCCGGGTATTACGAAGGCTGGTGGGACCGCATCATCATGCGTATTTGCGACGTGCTGTTTGCCTTCCCCGGGATCCTGCTGGCGATCGCCGTGGTGGCGATTATGGGCAGCGGGATGGCGAACGTTATCATTGCGGTCGCGGTCTTTTCGATTCCGGCCTTTGCCCGTCTGGTGCGCGGCAACACGCTGGTGTTGAAGCAGCAAACCTTTATCGAGTCGGCGCGCAGCATGGGCGCCAGCGATACCACTATCCTGTTCAGCCATATCCTGCCGGGCACGGTATCGTCCATCGTGGTCTATTTTACGATGCGCATCGGCGTGTCGATTATCTCGGCGGCCAGCCTGTCGTTTCTGGGGTTAGGGGCGCAGCCACCGACGCCGGAGTGGGGCGCGATGCTGAACGAGGCGAGAGCGGACATGGTGATTGCGCCACACGTGGCGCTGTTCCCGAGTCTGGCGATTTTTCTGACCGTACTGGCGTTTAACCTGCTGGGAGACGGGCTGCGCGACGCGCTGGATCCGAGGATTAAGGGGTAGTGCAGTGAAATGTGCCGGGTGGCGGCTACGCCTTACCCGGCCTACAAAAGGGAAGCAGGGTGTTTAAACCCGGCTACCCCACAGGTCATACTCGTCCGCGTTTTCAACCTTCACGCGAATAATATCGCCCGGCTTAACCTGTGTTTCGCCGTTCAGGTACACCGCGCCGTCGATTTCCGGGGCATCCGCCATGCTGCGGCCAATCGCGCCTTCTTCGTCCACTTCGTCAACGATCACCATGATCTCGCGGCCCACTTTTTCCTGCAGGCGCTCGGCGGAGATCTGCTGCTGCAGCTGCATGAAGCGGTTCCAGCGCTCTTCTTTCACCTCTTCCGGCACCTGATCCGCCAGCTCGTTGGCGGTTGCGCCCTCCACCGGGCTGTACTTGAAGCAGCCGACGCGGTCCAGACGCGCTTCCTTCAGGAAGTCGAGCAGCATCTGGAAATCTTCTTCGGTTTCACCCGGGAAGCCGACGATGAAGGTGGAGCGCAGGGTCAGTTCCGGGCAGATTTCACGCCACTGCTTGATGCGCGCCAGCTGGCGGTCAACGGAGCCAGGACGCTTCATCAGCTTCAGAATACGCGGGCTGGCGTGCTGCAGCGGGATGTCCAGATACGGCAGGATTTTGCCTTCCGCCATCAGCGGGATCACGTCGTCAACGTGCGGGTACGGGTAGACGTAGTGCAGACGCGTCCAGATGCCCAGCTTAGCGAGCTGCTCGCACAGGCCGACCATGCTGGTTTTCACCGGCTCGCCGTTGTGGAAGCCGGAGCGGTGCTTCACGTCTACGCCGTAGGCCGAGGTGTCCTGGGAGATGACCAGCAGCTCCTTGACCCCGGCATCAGCCAGGCGTTTGGCTTCCGCCAGCACTTCGCCGATAGGGCGGCTCACCAGATCGCCGCGCATGGACGGGATGATGCAGAAGGTGCAGCGATGGTTGCAGCCTTCGGAAATCTTCAGGTAGGCATAGTGGCGCGGCGTCAGCTTCACGCCCTGTTCCGGCACGAGGCTCAGGAACGGGTTATGCTTTGGTTTTGGCACGTAGTGATGAACATGTTCCAGCACCTGCTCGTAGCTGTGCGGGCCGGTGATCTCCAGCACCTTCGGGTGCACTTCGCGGATTTGGTCCACTTTTGCGCCCAGGCAGCCGGTCACGATGACTTTGCCATTTTCAGTCAGGGCTTCGCCGATGGCTTCCAGAGACTCCTGAACCGCGCTGTCAATAAAGCCGCAGGTATTAACGATCACCATATCGGCGTTGTCGTAGCTTGGCACGACGTCATAGCCTTCAGTGCGAAGCTCGGTCAGGATGCGTTCGGAATCCACCAGGTTTTTCGGGCAGCCCAGGGAGACAAAGCCGATTTTCGGCTGGTGCGTAACATTGCTCATAGGTTAAAAATTCATCAATTATGGAGTTATCAGGGCGGGATTTTACAGCGTATCGCGGGGGATTTATACACTCTTTGCGGGGCAGATGAATCCTTCAGACGTTGTAACATTGTAAAGAATGTTAATCAGTTACGGTTTATTGATCTTCGGCATTCAATTGTACAAAATTTAACCTTATTATAATTGTGCAACATGGCTGACAGAGGAGGAACTAGCATGTCCGTTGACAGACTGAAACGCGATCTGCTTAACAAGCTGATCAACGCCCGAATCGACCTTGCCGCGTATCTACAGCTGAGGAAGGCGAAAGGGTATATGTCAGTCAGCGAAAGCGAACATCTGCGTGATAATCTCTTTGAACTTTGCAATTACATGCGTGAAAAAGCGCCGACCCTGAAGGCGGAATATGGCGAAAGCGAGCTGATGGCGCTGCGTCGTGCCGCCGAGGTGCTTTCCATCGCAGGGGTGTGCCTGATGAATGGACGTCATGACTGCCCCAATTTTATTGCTGTTAACGCAGAGAAGCTCGAAAACTGCCTGACGACGCTCTCTCTTTGCATCATGTGCCTGAACAAGCACGCTCGGCTTGAACAGCACTAAGCCCGGGGGAGGAAACTCCCCCTTCTGATTAAGCTTTTGTAAAAGTGGTAACGTGCCCGGACGATGTGGCTAATCTTTAAGCCATATGCTGATAAAGGAGCGCGTTATGCATCGATCCTCGCTGATTTTGGTCCCCGCGTTGTTATTCCCTGTTTCACTGCTTGCCGCGCCGGATGCGGTAAAGGTCGAGGTGCTCCAGACTAAGCTTGACCATCCCTGGTCGCTGGCGTTTTTGCCGGACGATAAGGGCCTCTTAATAACCTTAAGAGACGGCCAGTTGAAGCACTGGCAGGCGGGGAAAGGGCTATCCGATCCGATTGTCGGCGTACCGAGAGTGTGGGCGAACGGTCAGGGCGGTTTGCTTGACGTGGTGCTGGCCCCCGATTTTGAAAAATCCCGCCGGGTATGGCTGAGCTATGCCGAGGCGGGAGATGACGGGAAAGCGGGCACGGCGGTGGGTTATGGCCGTCTGAGCGACGACCTCTCGCGCATCGAAGCCTTCCAGGTGGTGTTCCGCCAGATGCCTAAACTTTCAACCGGCAACCACTTTGGCGGACGTCTGGTGTTCGACGGCAAAGGCTATCTCTTTATTGGCCTGGGTGAAAACAACCAGCGCCCGACGGCGCAGGATCTGGATAAACTGCAGGGTAAAGTGGTGCGCCTGACCGAAGACGGGAAAGTACCTGCGGATAACCCGTTCGTGAACGCCGCTGGCGCACGGCCTGAAATTTGGTCCTACGGGATCCGTAACCCGCAGGGGATGGCGATGAACCCGTGGAGCGAGGCGCTATGGCTTAACGAGCACGGCCCGCGCGGCGGGGATGAAATCAACATTCCTGAAAAAGGGAAGAACTACGGCTGGCCGCTGGCGACGCACGGCATTAACTACAGCGGCCTGAAGATCCCGGAGGCGAAAGGCGAGCACGCCGAGGGCACCGAAAAACCGCTGTTTGTCTGGAAAGTATCACCCGCGGTAAGCGGCATGGCGTTCTACAACAGCGACGTCTTCCCTCAGTGGAAAAACAAGCTGTTCGTGGGGGCACTGAAGGAAAAAGACGTTATCGTGCTGAGCGTGGACGGTAATAAGGTGACCGAGGACGGGCGCATTCTGGGCGATAAAGACCAGCGTATTCGCGATGTGCGGGTTGGACCGGACGGGTATCTGTATGTTCTGACCGATGAAACGGACGGGCAGCTGCTGAAGGTCAGCCCGTCCGGAGCGTAATCAGGTGACCGGGATCATCACCACGTTACGGTAGGCCGGGCGCTCGCTCAGCTGCTGGAGCCAGCGCTCAAGGTGAGGGCGCGGTGCCCACTTCAGGCCCATGTTGGTCAGGTTCCAGACGAAGGGCGCAACGGCAATATCGCCTACGCCGAACGCGTCACCGGAGAACCAGGCGTGCTTAGACAGCTCGTCGTCCATCATCGCAAACAGGTCTTCACAGGCGTCCTGCGCGGCGTGTATGGCGGGGTAATCACGTTCGGCCTCTGGCGTTCTGATTAGCCCCATCAGGATCACGCGGTGGGTCGGAGAAAGCGTCTGATTTGCCCAGTCCATCCACTTTTCACCCTGCGCGCGCTGCGCCGGGCTATCAACCCACAGGCGGCTCTGGCCGTACTGGGCGGCAAGATAACGCACAATGGTGTTGGATTCCCACAGCGTCGCGCCCGTCTCTTCATCGCGCAGCAGCGGCACCAGGCCGTTCGGGTTCATGGCGAGATAGTCCGACTCTTTGTTTACGCCAAACTGCAAACCTGCCATCACCTGCTTAAACGGTAAATCGAGCTCTTCCAGCGTCCAGAGGACTTTCTTAACGTTGGTTGAATTGTTCCTGCCCCACAGCGTAATCATGTTTACTCCCGATGAGATGTGAATCCGAGCCAGCGATTTGCCATGGTGAGATAAACCTAACCATTACGCAACAGGAGACAAATAATTCGTATGAATCAAAGCGTATCTGAATGTTATTGCATAAACTTTAAAAACTTTACCTGGTTTAGGTTTCTTTGAACGCTGTTGTGCGCTATTACTCATCGCTTCTTGCGACACGGTGATTGTGACGTGATTTTAGAAAGGACACTCGGGTGGCATTTATGACGCAAAAAACTTCTTCTCTGCGCAGCCTGGCGGCAGGCTCTGCGCTGCTTTTCCTTTTTTCCCCTACGCTTTATGCGGCAGAACAGGCGGCGCCCGAAGCGCCACCTGTAGATGCACGCGCCTGGATCCTGATGGATTACGCCAGCGGCAAGGTGTTGGCGGAAGGTAACGCCGATGAAAAACTCGACCCCGCCAGTCTGACAAAGATCATGACCAGCTATGTGGTCGGGCAGGCGCTGAAAGCGGGAAAAATCAAACTTGATGATATGGTCACCATCGGGAAAGATGCCTGGGCGACCGGGAACCCGGCGCTGCGCGGCTCTTCGGTGATGTTCCTGAAACCCGGCGATCAGGTTTCTGTATCCGATTTGAATAAAGGCGTGATTATTCAGTCTGGCAACGATGCCTGTATCGCGCTGGCCGATTACGTTGCCGGCAGTCAGGATTCTTTCATTGGCTTGATGAATGGCTACGCGCAAAAATTGGGCTTAACCAACACGACGTTTAAAACGGTTCACGGTCTCGATGCGCCGGGTCAGTTCAGTACCGCGCGCGACATGGCGCTGCTGGGAAAAGCGCTGATTCATGACGTACCGGAAGAATACGCTATCCACAAAGAGAAAGAGTTCACCTTCAATAAGATCCGCCAGCCGAACCGCAACCGCCTGCTGTGGAGCAGCAACGTCAACGTTGACGGAATGAAAACCGGCACCACGGCCGGGGCAGGTTACAACCTGGTGGCCTCTGCAACGCAGGGCGATATGCGCCTGGTGTCAGTCGTGTTGGGCACTAAAACGGACCGTATCCGCTTCAACGAATCAGAAAAACTGCTGACCTGGGGCTTCCGCTTCTTTGAAACGGTAACGCCAATTAAGCCGGATGCAACGTTTGTTAGCCAGCGCGTCTGGTTTGGTGACAAGAGTGAGGTAAACCTCGGAGCAGGCGAGGCCGGTTCAGTCACGATTCCGCGCGGCCAGCTGAAAAACCTGAAAGCCAGCTTCACCCTGACCGACCCGCAGCTCACCGCGCCGCTGAAAAAAGGCCAGGTCGTCGGGACGATTGATTTCCAGCTTAACGGCAAGTCGATTGAACAGCGTCCGCTGATTGTGATGGAAGCGGTGGAAGAGGGCGGTTTCTTCAGCCGGATGTGGGACTTCGTGATGATGAAATTCCACGGCTGGTTTGGCAGCTGGTTTAGCTAAACCTTATGGGTTTTTTCCCTCTCCCTGTGGGAGAGGGCCGGGGTGAGGGCATCAGGCCGCACCCCTCTCAATACATCAGCTTCACCTGCTGCGCCTTCGCGTACGCTACCAGCTCGTCATCCGGGCGACAGTCGCTCACAATGGCGTCAAACTGCGCCAGCTCGCCCATTCTTGCCGGGCGCACCTTGCCGAACTTGCTGTGATCGACCACCAGCACATGGTGCTGCGCAGCGTTCAGCGCCCAGTGCTTCACCGGCAGCTCTTCCAGGTTAAAGCAGGTTGCCCCCTGACGCACGTTCACGCCCGCCGCTGAGTAAAACGCGATGTCCGGGCATAGATTGTTCAGCGTATCCTGAAGATTGAGCGGCTTGAAAATGGCGTTGCTGGCGTGGAATTCGCCCCCGCAGAGGATCACCCGACACTCGGGTTTCTCCTGCAAGGCCAGAAAGGTGTTCAGGGAGTAGCATACGGCGGTAAACGGGATACTGCTGTCGATGGCTTCGATAATCCACGGGGTCGTGGTCCCGCAGTCAAAAAACAGGGTTTGATGCGGCTGCACCAGCGTGGCGGCCAGCCGTGCCGCTTTGCGCTTCTCTTCAACAAGGCGGGTTTTTTGATCGCTTATCAGATAGTGGCTGGCGCTTCGCGGCTCGAGCACAATATACCCGCCCAACAGCACAACGGGCGCGCTGTCGCTGTTCAGGTCACGACGTATGGTCATCTCAGAAACGCCCAGCAGGGCCGCGGCTTCTTTGAGGTGCAGCTTATCGCTGCGCTTCAGCGCCTGCAGCAACTGAGCAATGCGGTCATCGCGTCGTGTTTCCATAGTTCCTCGGGGTATAAAAGTGAGCCCCCGCAGGGCGGGGGCTCAAGTGTAACCTGTCGGACCGGGGTTAGTCACGTACCCAGCCTTTGCGGATCGGGATGGCAAACAGTATGCGATACAGCTGAGACAAGCCTTGATACAGCGCCTGACCAAAGAGGCTCCACAGGATGGCCGCGCTTACGCAGCCAATCAGCCCGACCAGGAATCCCCCGACCATATCCAGCGGCCAGTGCACGCCCAGGTAAACGCGGGACCAGGCGATAGCGGCCGCCACGACCATCAGTACCGCGCCGGACCACAGGCGATGCCAGAACAGGAACGCCAGTGCGAAGGTGAAAATCACCGTTCCGTGGTCGCTTGGGAATGAGTCATCCGGCGCGTGGTGCAGGAAGGTGTAGCCGACGTGTTCGACGAAAGGGCGATCGTGTGGGAAAACGTGGCCCAGCACGTAGCTGGCGAGCACGCTGACGCCGAGCGCCATCGCCATTTTTATGACCAGCTGGCGCTGGGCGCTCACCTGACTGCGCGGTCCCCATAGCCAGAGGATGGCGGCCATGACCGGAACGATGCTAATCAGATCCTTAGCAAGGAAGGTGGCGAGATCAATCATCCACTCCGGCGAGGCGGGAGTTGCGTTGATCAGATAAAACAGTCCGTAGTTGAGATTCTCTAACATAGTGTCGTCACTCTTTCGCAAACCAGGTGGAAACAAGCCCGTAGACCACCACCTGGGAAAACCAGACCCACCACCCAGCCCACAGGTTGTGAGAGAAGAAATGTGCGCCGCGCATCACCTGGCCGTAGCCCATCGCCAGGCCCAACACCGCACCCAGCACGACAAAGCACCATGCCAGACGGGGACGCTCGCGCCAGAAGGCGAAAAACAGCCCCATCACCATAAAGCCGCTGGAGGCGTGACCGCCGGGGAAACAGCGTCCGGGGCCGCTCTCTGCCGGGACAGCGCTGAACAGGGGGTAAGAGACAGCCTTCCCGCCGTATTCCACTAAGTCCCACGGGCAGCTGTGGTGGCTGATACTTTTAAGCAGGCCAACGACCAGTGCGCCAAGCCCCATCAGCAGTGCTGCAGTCACCAGTCTTGCGTTACGCGCGTAAGCGCCATAAAACAGCGCCGCGGCGCCCAGCGCGATGACGATGTACTTCGCCAGCCGGTGGTTCAGCAGATCCAACAGATGGTTTTTCTGCAGCGGAAAACTCTGCGTTGCTGCGTCATACCAAAAACCGGTGATCCATTTATCGAGCGTTTCGTCGCGCGATAGCCAGGTAAACAATACGGCGAGGGCTATTAGCACGAAAAGCTGATAACCATAAAAGCGGAATGGCAAACGGTAAAGACGTTTTGTCTTATTTGTCGGTAACTTAGATAATTCTGAAGGGGGGACGGTATGTGCCATAGTTTCGTTCGATGACGTGATAATAGGGCTATCATAAATCTGTAAACTTAAGGAAACCTTAAACAACGACGATAAGTGCTTTATTTCTGTTTTTTATGGATTATGTGCTATCTCGGCGTCCGGCAATTTATTACACTCATCGCGATTTTTTCATCATAAAGAGATTGCATGTCAAACCGTTCTTCTTCCGGTAATCGTCTGGGCCGTCAGGCGTTACTTTTTCCTCTGTGTCTGGTGCTCTACGAATTCTCTACCTATATCGGCAACGATATGATCCAGCCCGGCATGCTGACCGTTGTGGAGCAGTTCAACGCGGGTATTGAGTGGGTGCCCACCTCCATGACTGCCTATCTGGCAGGCGGCATGTTTTTGCAGTGGCTGTTAGGGCCGCTGTCGGATCGTATTGGCCGTCGTCCCGTGATGCTAACGGGCGTGGTGTGGTTTATCGTGACCTGCCTTGCCACGCTGCTTGCGCAAAACATTGAGCAATTCACCCTGCTGCGCTTCCTGCAGGGGGTTAGCCTGTGCTTTATCGGCGCCGTGGGGTATGCCGCTATTCAGGAGTCGTTTGAAGAGGCGGTGTGTATCAAAATTACCGCGCTGATGGCGAACGTGGCGCTGATTGCGCCGCTGCTGGGGCCGCTGGTGGGGGCTGCCTGGGTGCACGTCGCGCCGTGGGAAGGGATGTTTATTCTCTTCGCCGTCCTTGCCGCCATCTCTTTCTTTGGCCTGCACCGCGCGATGCCCGAAACCGCTACCCGCCTGGGGGAAAAACTCTCGTTGAAAGAGCTGGGGCGTGACTATAAAGAAGTCCTGAAAAACGTTCGCTTTGTCGCCGGTGCTCTGGCGACCGGCTTTGTGAGCCTGCCGCTGCTGGCGTGGATTGCCCAGTCTCCGGTCATTATCATCAGCGGCGAGCAGCTCAGCAGCTACGAGTATGGCCTGCTGCAGGTGCCGATTTTCGGCGCGCTTATCGTTGGTAACCTGGTGCTGGCGCGGCTGACCTCGCGCCGCACCGTGCGCTCGCTGATCGTTATGGGCGGATGGCCGATTGCGGCTGGGCTTATTGTCGCGGCTGTCGCCACGGTGGCCTCTTCCCACGCCTACCTGTGGATGACCGCAGGGCTGAGCATTTACGCCTTTGGCATAGGGGTGGCGAATGCCGGGCTGGTGCGCCTGACGCTGTTTGCCAGCGAGATGAGTAAAGGCACCGTGTCGGCGGCAATGGGAATGTTACAGATGCTGATTTTCACCGTCGGTATCGAGGTGAGCAAACACGCCTACGCGCTTGGCGGCAACGGGCTGTTCAGCCTGTTCAACCTTGCTAACGGCGTGCTGTGGGTAGGATTAATGGTGGTGTTCCTGAAAGACAAACGCGTCGGAAGCGCCCTGCAACCTTAATTCTTATTCCCTTTCCCTGTGTGAGTGCACGGAACAGTCCCCTCTCCCTGTGGGAGAGGGTTAGGGTGAGGGCACCATAACGCACGGTATCAATTAAACGGCGCTTCCCCGTTCAACACCTTATCAATCACGTTTAAAACGCCTTCATCATTATTGTGCGGCGCCTCGAACCGGGCGACGGCTTTGATATGCGGTTTGGCGTTGGCCATCGCAAAGCTAAACCCTGACTGACGCAGCATCTCCACGTCGTTACCGCTGTCGCCAAAGGCCACCACTTGGCCGTCTTCAATCCCCCAGCGTTGCTGCAAAATCCGCAAACCGTTAGCTTTATGTACGCCCGGGATGATCAGGTCAATGCTGCCGTGGCCGGTGGTGACGGGCACCATGATGTCGCCCAGCTTTTCATGCAGCAGCGCCTGAATGCGGGGGATCTCATCATCGGAAACGTTCAGGCCGAACTTAAAGAAGATATCGTTCAGGTTGTCGAAATCCTTCACCCTTTCCAGGCGGTGATAATATTTTGACGCGATATCGATGAAGGTATCGTCATAGGCTTTTAGCGTGTAGGCGCTGCCTTTCCCGCAGGCGATGATCTCAATGCCGGCAACATCGTTTAGCACGGCGGCCACGGTGTCGAAATGGGCTTTCGTCAGCTCGCCGTTGAACACGTCTTCACCGGCATCAACCACCCAGCCGCCGTTTTCGGCGACGAAGGCTATCTCATGCGCGATCTCCGGGAAAAAGGAGATTAGCTGGTAATACTGGTTGCCGCTGGCGACCACGAACCGAATGCCTTGCTCCTTCATGCGCGCGTACTGTGCCAGAAAACGCTGGCGGTTATAGGTCTTCGCATCGCTCAGAAAGGTGCCATCCATGTCTACTGCAATCAGTTTAACGCTCATATCCCTTCTCCAGTGTCGTTTGTTCTGCTTCCGGTTTTGCCACCGCGCGCGCCACCAGCGCGGCGATAATGACTAACCCTAACACCACCAGCATGGCGCTGCGCAGCCCGTAGTGCTCACCCAGGAACCCGAGCAGCGGTGGCCCAACCAGGAAAGCGAGGTAGCCGGTGGTTGCCACCACGCTGACGCGCGTCGGCGCATCCGGGCCGGTATCGCTGGCGGCGGAAATGGTGAGCGGGAAGCCGAGCGACGCGCCCAGGCCCCACAGAATCACCGAGACCCCGGCAATCCAGTCAACGTCCACAAAGATGATCATCGCAATACCTAACCCGCCGAGCAGGGCGCTGGCACGGACGACGGCCACGCGGCTGTAGCGGTCGATAAACCAGCCGCCGGTAAAGCGCCCGACGGTCATGCCCAGGGTAAATCCGGCGTAAATCAGCGAGCCGGAGGTTGGGCTAAAGCCGTGACCGTCCACCATCAGCAGCGGCAGCCAGTCGTTAGCAGAGCCTTCGGCGAAGGCCATCGCCAGCACTACCACGCCAATCAGCATCAGCTGCATATCCCGGTAAAACGGCAGCCCCTTTTCGGCTGATTTTTGTTCACCAGAGGTATTTTTACCCGTACCGTCAGGGATCAATCGGATACCCGTCAGGATCGGGATAATACACACCAGCGCCGCCAGTAAAATATGCAGGTTGGCCGCAATACCAAACGCCGTCAGCGCCATGCCCACGCCAGCACCTGCAAGCGTGCCGAGGCTGTAAAACCCGTGCATCATCGGCAGCACGGTTTTGTTCATCTCCTGTTCGACGGCGGCCCCCTCGACGTTAATCGCCACCTCGGCCGCACCGAAGCTGCCGCCAAAGACCGTGAGCCCAAGGGCAAACAGAATCGGCGAGGCAAACCACAGGGCCACGCTCAGCACCATCATTCCGAACACCGCGCAGCACATGGTGGTACGGATCACCGCTTTCGTGCCAAAGCGCTTCACCAGCCAGGCGGAGCAGAGAATGCCGCTCATGGAGCCTATCGACAGGCCAAACAGCACGATGCCCATCTCCGCCGTAGAGACGGATAGAATATCCCGGATAGCAGGCGTACGGGTCGCCCAGGAGGCCATTAACAGCCCAGGAATAAAGAAGAACATAAACAGCGCCCACATGCGTAGCTGCAGGGTTTTGCGGGGAGAGGTCAGGGTCATTGGGTTCGCACCAGAAGTACAACAATAGCGACAACACTAGCAAGTTTGTGTACATTTGTACATAAACTGAATGAGGAATTTATGAGCAGACCACCGAACGATCCGCACCGGCGAGAAAAGATCCTGCAGGCGACGCTGGACACCATCGCCGAACACGGTATTCATGCCGTCACCCACCGTAAAATCGCCAGCTGCGCGGGGGTTCCTCTGGGGTCGATGACCTACTACTTTGACGGTAAAGAGCCGCTGCTTGAAGAGGCGTTTACGTGGTTCACGCAGCAGATGTCGCAGCAGTACCGGGAGTTCTTCGCGGGAGTAACCGGCCCTGAGATGGCGTGCGAGTCCATCACCAGCTTAATCCACAGCTCGGAAGTCACCACGCCACATAATATGGAGCTGATGTACCAGCTTTATGCCTTTATGAACCGCAGCGCGGCGCTGAAAACGGTGATGCAGGACTGGATGAAAATGAGCCAGGACACGCTGGAGCAGTGGTTTGATCCGGTAACCGCTCGCGCGCTGGATGCGTTTATCGAAGGGATGACGCTGCATTTTGTGACCGACAGGCAACCGCTATCGCGGGAAGAGATTAGGGCGATGGTGGGGCGGATTGCGGGTGAGCAAAGGTAATACCCTGCGCGCAGCGGCAGGGCAATGATATTACTGCTCCTGAATTTTTTTTCCGGCAGCGTCGACGACCGCTTCGCCGTCTTCTTTGGTAAACGCCCCTTTTTGCGGGTCGGGTAAGATCTCCAGCACACGCTCAGAAGGGCGGCAAAGACGCACACCCAGTGGCGTAACGACAATGGGACGGTTAATCAGAATCGGGTGCTGCAGCATAAAATCGATAAGCTGGTCGTCGGTAAAGTTATCTTCAGCAAGGCCGAGCTGTTCATAGGGCTCCACGTTTTTGCGCAGCAGGTCCCGCACTGAAATGCCCATATCGGCAATGAGGGTGGTCAGCTTATCGCGCGACGGCGGGGTTTCCAGATAGAGGACAATCTCTGGCTCCGTGCCGCTGTTGCGGATCATCTCCAGCGTGTTACGCGAGGTGCCGCAGGCGGGGTTGTGATAAATGGTGATGTGGCTCATATCAGTGGCTCATTACAGTGTGAAGGAGAGACGTAGCGCCAGCGCGGCGAGCGTCACAAACAGGACCGGCAGCGTCATAATGATGCCCGTCCGGAAATAGTAGCCCCAGGTAATCGTCATGTTTTTCTGCGCCAGCACGTGGAGCCAGAGGAGGGTGGCGAGGCTACCGATGGGGGTGATTTTCGGCCCCAGATCGCAGCCAATCACGTTGGCGTAAATCATCGCTTCCTTGATCAATCCCGTCGCCGTACTGCCATCAATGGAGAGCGCGCCAATCAGCACCGTGGGCATATTGTTCATTATGGATGACAGAAACGCGGTGATGAACCCGGTTCCCAGCGTGGTGACCCACAGCCCGTGTCCGGCCAGGCTATCCAGCACGCCTGAGAGATATTCCGTCAGCCCGGCATTACGCAGGCCATACACCACCAGATACATCCCCAGCGAGAAGATAACGATCTGCCACGGCGCGCCGCGCAGCACTTTTCCGGTATTTATCGCATGTCCGCGTTTTGCGACAGCGAATAAAATCAGCGCGCCGACGGCCGCAATGGCGCTGACCGGAATACCGAGAGGTTCAAGTACGAAGAAACCGACGAGCAGAAGCAGCAGGACGATCCAGCCCGTTCTGAACGTCGGGAGGTCGTGAATGGCCCGCGCGGGCTCGCGGAGTTTTGCCAGGTCATATTCCAGGGGGATTTCCTTGCGAAAGAACAGATGCAGCATCAACAGCGTTGCGGCAATCGCGGCGATATCCACCGGGACCATCACCGAGGCGTACTCGCTGAACCCCAGCTTAAAGAAGTCTGCCGAGACGATGTTGACCAGGTTGGACACAATCAGCGGCAGGCTGGCGGTATCGGCGATAAATCCTGCTGCCATCACAAACGCCAGCGTGGCCTGCTTGCTGAACCCCAGCGCCAGCAGCATGGCGATAACGATAGGCGTCAGGATCAGCGCCGCACCGTCATTGGCAAACAGCGCCGCTACGGCTGCACCCAGCAGCACGATATAAGTAAACAACAGTCGCCCGCGACCGTTTCCCCAGCGGGCAACGTGGAGCGCCGCCCACTCGAAAAAGCCGGACTCATCCAGCAGCAGGCTGATGATGATGACGGCGATGAAGGTTGCCGTGGCGTTCCAGACGATATTCCACACGACCGGTATATCGTTAATGTGAATCACGCCGCTGGCCAGCGCCAGCACGGCGCCGATGGTGGCGCTCCAGCCGATACTGAGCCCCCTGGGCTGCCAGATGACCAGGACCAGCGTAAACAGAAAAATAGCCCCTGCCAGAAACATCGTTTACTCCATTATATCTGTTTGTGTGAATATGTTTTTATCAACACGAGCCCGAAAGTCGGTTTTTAAGCTTCATGCGCGTCTCTTCCCGCAGGCAGTTCCAGCTGGTGTCGATAACGGTTGCCGCCCACGCAGGCATGTTGGGAGAGAGGCGGTAATGAACCCATTTCCCCTCGCGACGGTCAATAACCAGCCCGGACTCGCGCAGCAGCGCCATGTGGCGGGAGACTTTAGGCTGCGACTCGGTGGTCGCGGCGCAGAGATCGCAGACGCACAGTTCGCCCGCTTCACGGAGCAGCATGACGATTGAGAGCCGCGTTTCGTCGGAGAGGGTTTTGAAGAGCTGGAGCGGGTGGAGCATTCTGCCATCCTGAATGTTCTTTAACATATGCATTAAATCATATATGTTTGTGGCAAAGGAGAGAAGAGGAAGATAGCAGGAAGGATAGAAAAAGTGCCTGGAGAACTCGTTAAGGTCAAAATAGTCTTTGTGGCTTGCCCAGACCACTCCTGATAGTCATGGGAAAGAAACCGTCCCCCTGGGAGGGTTTCTTTTTATCTGCTTACTTTCAGTGCTCAGGCGCAGCAGCGATCGTTCCAGGTGTCACGGTAAATGATATTCCCCTCCGTGTACTTCCAGGAGATTGCTTCATAACGCAATTCGAGCGTTTCAAGATGGGTGCTGCTCATCCCGTTGGGGGTCAGGAAGGGTGCCACTGTCGTGAACTTAACGTTTTCCATCACGATATTGAAATATTCGGCCTCGATCCCAGACTCCAGAATGCGGTACATCTTAATGATACCCTTCTTCATAACTCGCCCTTCGCAGACAGCACGGTAAAGAAGTGGGGTAGTCTGATCAAACTCTTTAACTATCGTAATCGGGCGATGGACGCGCGTCCCGGTGAGTTTGCCCCAGCTTGGATCAACCGGAATGGTTACACCGTGGGAGAACGATTTTAGCTCTATGGAGCCAGGACGCATGGGCATCATGCAGCTACCGACAATTGGCGAACCGTTCTCGTCTTCTAGCCATAGGTGTGCGGGAGTAGACATGTAATTTCCTTATTAGTAAGCGTAACGTATTGATATTCCTCAATGCCATATCCAGTAAGCCAGTCCCAGTGTTACCAGGTAAAACAGGAGGATGAATCCCTGACTAACCTCAGGGAAGTAAACGTCAAGGACATGGCCAAAAATGAACGTGAGGATGATCGGGACATAGGTCCAGAAAAAGAACTGAGCCTGAGATTTGAACCAGCGTCTTAGAAAGCCCATCAGTGTCTACCCATTAGCTTCAGGATGGTGTCTGCAACACCATAAGGGCTTTGGCCATCAGTCCACTGTTGGGTTAGCACCCCCGCGCGCGCAAACGCAGGCTCCACCAGGAAATACATCATCTCCAACTCTCGCAGGTATAACGCTTGATAGTAAGCGGGGTGCATCACTTGCAGGCGGTGAGCGCTGTCAGCAGCCTTTTGCACAACCCCATATAACCCCAGCCCGCCAATAGCCGCGCCCGTTAATCCTGAAACGATCTTTAACCCTGAAGGTGGAAGGGTCACAAAGAGGCAAACGGTCGATGCGACGCCTGCAGAGAATGAATACGAGGTTAGCGTGCTGGTGGATATGTAAACGTTAGCGCGCATTAGAGCATGTTGTATCGCTGATAAATCTGCCGGAGAATAATCTTCATCAGTAAAGCAGGAGGTGTAGTACAGCAGGCGTTGGGCACCGGCACCTATATTACTCAGTTGGCCCTTTACCTCTTCGCCTACATCACGTACCGCCCGGTCCAGCTTCATTGCCAGTATCTTTTGGCTCTGAAGCTGGCGGATGATCTCTTCAGAATGGTACATGTTTATTGGCCTCGCACTTCAGCTCAATCGAGCAAGCTTTTGCTGCATTCCCTAAGTCCGGCACGAGGCGTTCAAATGCCATTACTGCGCGTATAAACTTCATTTCTGTTCCCTCCTTAGCATGTTTCTATCCGCTCCAGAGTATTCCCGTCACTAGTATGGAAGTTCAAAGCAGTTCATGTTTACGACAAGGAGGGGGTTTTTAAGATTATGACCTGATATTTTTTAACCTAAATACACTCTGTCTGGCGTTCGAGGTGAAAAAAAGAGGAGTTCGATATTGAATGACTCGTTCCAAAATCCGAGAGGAATGCAGGAAGAATTAGCTTACTGATACTAACCCGCTGCTGGCAGGTTTTTTGTTACCTGTTACACCCACATAAAAGTTCTGCTGCGACTATGTCGCCATGCATGGGAAAGTGGTGATGTAAGTGATTGATTTAATGGATGGTAAAATTCAGGCAACAAAAAACCCATCAACCTTGAACCAAAACGGCGGGGTTGATGGGCTCCACAAAATGGGGACATCAAAGAAAAGCAGTGGCAATAGTTATGACTGCTCCCTAAGAAAAAAGTTCTGCGCATAACGAAAATTTTTTCTGTCATGCGCAAACTTGAGAGTTATCCGAGGCCGGGCCAGATGATGATAATCAGCGTACCCGCCAGGGTCAGCAGTACGTTGGCGATTGCATAGGTGCCCGCATACCCCAGCGCCGGAATGTTGCTGCGCGCGGTATCGCTGATAATTTCCATTGCAGGCGCGCACGTACGCGCGCCCATCATGGCTCCGAAGAGCAGGGCGCGGTTCATGCGCAGCACGTAGGCGCCGAACAGGAAACAAATCACAACCGGTACCAGGCTGACGATAAGTCCGGAAACCAACATCTGCCAGCCGACGGCACCCAGGCTGTGGCCGATGCCGCTACCGGCGCTTAAGCCCACGCCCGCCATAAAGACCATCAGACCGAACTCTTTTACCATGTTCAGCGCGCCCTGCGGGATATAGCCGAAGGTCGGGTGGTTCGCTCGAAGGAAGCCCAGCATGATCCCGGCGAAAAGCAGCCCGGCGGCGTTGCCGATGCCGAAGCTAAAGTTGCTGAACTGGAAGGTGATCATCCCGATCATCAGGCCGACGATAAAGAAGGCGCAGAAGGCCAGCAGATCGGTGACCTGGCTGTGAATAGAGATAAAGCCGATGCGGTCGGCAACGGTTTTCACGCGTCGCGCATCGCCGCTTACCTGCAGCACGTCGCCTTTGTTGAGCACGACGTTATCGTCGATCGGCATCTCAATCTGGCTGCGGATCACGCGGTTAAGGAAACAGCCGTGATCGGTCAGCTTCAGCTGCGCCAGACGGCGGCCGACGGCGTTATGGTTTTTCACCACGATCTCTTCGGTGACGATACGCATGTCGAGCAGATCGCGGTCGAACACCTCTTTGCCGTTACGGAAGCTGGGGTCGAGACGGGCGTGCGCGTCAGGATAACCCACCAGCGCGATGTCATCGCCCATCTGCAGCACCGCGTCGCCGTCAGGGTTGGCCAGAATGCCGTTGCGGCGAATACGCTCGATGTAGCACCCGGTCTGACGATAAATACCCAGCTCGCGCAGGTTTTTACCGTCCGCCCAGGCCACCAGCTCTGGACCAACGCGGTAGGCGCGGATCACCGGAAGATAGACTTTACGTTTTGAGTCAGTGTCCAGACCGCGCTCGCGGGCAATCGTCTGGGCGCTGGTCTGCAGATCCTGATGCTGAAGTTTTGGCAGGTAGCGCGCTCCAACAATCAGGCTCACCAGACCGATGAGGTAGGTCAGGGCATAGCCCAGGCTCAGGTGGTCGAGTGCGGTAGAGAGCTGTGAACCGGCCATGCCGGAATGGCGCAGCGTATCGCCTGCGCCTACCAGGACCGGCGTGGAGGTCATGGCACCCGCCAGCATACCGGCCGTTAACCCGATATCCCAGCCAAACAGTTTACCCAGCCCTAACGCAATGAGCAGGGCGCTGCCGACCATCACCAGCGCCAGCATCAGATAATTTTTGCCGTCGCGGAAGAAAATTGAAAAAAAGTTCGGCCCAGCTTCCACGCCCACACAGAAAATAAACAGCATAAAACCTAAGTTGAGCGCGTCCGTGTTAATGCTGAAATGCTGCTGACCTAATAATAAAGAGACGACTAAAACGCCAATGGAATTACCAAGTTGAACTGACCCCAGGCGCAATTTACCCAGGCAAAGGCCCAACGCCAGTACCACAAATAATAACAGGATGTAATTCCCATTTAACAAGTCTGCGACGTTTATATTCACGGAGGCTAACTTCTTGTTTACCAGTAAGTTGTTGAATGAATAGATTATTTGGGCTACTGTTTTTCAGGTCAGGGAACGTCTTCAACACTCTCTGCGTCCTAATAAATTCTCTTAAACAATAGCCGGCGGTTAGTTTAATCGTATTAGCTACCGACAGCTACCTATTATCGCGTCACCGTGTGCGTGCTTTGGCAAGGATTGCCGAAATGCTTTATCTGACTGGGCGTCCAGCGGACGAATGTGTATTTGATAGAGATGAAGTCAGGAGGATAGTGTGAACATTAAGCGAAACTGGGCTGGCGTCGTCAGCTGTTTTTTGCTGTTTACTGTCGTGTGTATGTCGCTCGCTTTTAATGTTAAAGGCGCGTTCAGGGCGTCCGGTCATGCAGAGCTGGGTCTGCTCTTTTTCATTCTGCCCGGTGCGGCCGCAAGCTTTCTCTCCCGTAAAGGGGAGGTGGTGAAGCCGCTGCTGGGGGCGATGCTCGCTGCACCGCTCTGTCTGCTGATGATGCGTTTGATGTATGTTCCGTCGAGAAGCGTCTGGCAGGAGCTGGCGTGGTTGCTGAGCGGGGTATTCTGGTGCGCGCTGGGGGCGCTATGCTTCCTGTTTGTGCGCAGCCTGCTGAACAGGCGCAAACGGCACAAATAAAAACGCCCTCAGGGTGAGGGCGCTCTGGCATTACTGAGCGGCAAACAGGCCCAGATTTTCTTTGGCGTAGGCTTCGAAATCAGTGCAGCCGCCAATGTGTTTCTGATCAAGGAAGATCTGCGGGACGGTTTCAACCGGTTTACCCACGGTTTTTTCCAGATCCGCTTTGCTGATGCCTTCCGCATGGATGTCCACGTAACGGAAGTTGAAGTCATCACGCTCTTCGGTCAGTTTCTCTGCCAGTTCTTTAGCGCGCACACAGTAAGGGCATCCTGGACGACCAAAAATGACTGCAAACATTTCTCTCTCCTCAAAAAACAAGCCTGACGGCGAATAACGCGTAGTGTGCACGATAACCTGCCGTCATGGAAAGAAGGTTTCACCTGTCACTTTGATACAGTCAGGCTATGTTTCGCCAATTACACGCCCTGGATCTTTGCCTATACTGGCTGCCATACCGCGTAAAGACTGACTAAGAGAGAATATATGACGCCAACGATTGACCTGCTCCGCTCCCACCGCTCCATTCGCCATTTCACCGGAGAGCCAATTACGCAGGCCCAGCGTGAAGCGATTATCGACAGCGCGAGAGGGACCTCCAGCTCCAGCTTCCTGCAGTGCAGCTCCATTATCCGCATTACCGATCCGGCAATGCGTGAACAGCTGGTGACGCTGACGGGCGGACAGAAGCACGTTGCTCAGGCCGCCGAATTCTGGGTGTTCTGCGCTGACTTTAACCGCCATCTGCAGATCTGCCCTGAGGCCGAGCTTGGCCTGGCCGAACAGCTGCTGCTGGGCGTGGTGGATACCGCGCTGATGGCGCAAAACGCCTTCACGGCAGCGGAGTCGCTGGGGCTTGGCGGCGTCTACATTGGTGGGCTGCGCAACAACATCGAAAGCGTGACCGAGCTGCTGAAGCTGCCAAAACACGTCCTGCCGCTTTTCGGCCTGTGCCTCGGCTGGCCGGCGGATAACCCGGATCTTAAGCCGCGCATTCCCGCCGCGATGCTGGTGCATGAAAATCACTATCAGCCGGTTGACCAGGACGTTCTCAACCAATACGACGAAGAGCTGGCAAACTACTACCTGACGCGCGACAGCAACAACCGTCGCGATACCTGGACCGACCATATCCGTCGCACCATCATCAAAGAAAATCGCCCGTTTATTCTCGATTATCTGCACAAACAGGGCTGGGCGACGCGATAGTTCATTCTGTATGATACGCAGGCTTTTCCCATGTTTTTAGAGAGGTGCAGGGTGAAAATTGCCATATTGTCCCGGGACGGAACGCTCTATTCATGTAAACGCCTGCGAGAAGCGGCGGCGAAACGCGGGCATCAGATTGAGATCCTCGATCCGATGTCCTGCTATATGAACATCGACCCTGCGGCGTCGTCGATTCATTACAAGGGCCGCAGGTTGCCGCATTTCGATGCGGTGATCCCCCGCATTGGTTCGCAGATTACCTACTACGGCACGGCGGCATTACGTCAGTTCGAAATGCTGGGAAGCTATCCTCTCAATGAGTCCGTCGCCATCTCCCGCGCCCGGGATAAGCTGCGCTCGCTGCAGCTGCTTGCGCGACAGGGGATTGACCTGCCCGTTACCGGTATTGCCCATTCCCCCGACGACACCAGCGATCTCATCGAGATGGTGGGCGGCGCGCCGTTGGTTATCAAGCTGGTGGAAGGCACCCAGGGGATTGGCGTCGTGCTGGCGGAAACGCGCCAGGCGGCTGAGAGCGTGATTGACGCTTTTCGCGGCCTCAATGCTCATATTCTGGTGCAGGAGTACATTGAAGAGGCCAGGGGATGCGATATCCGCTGCTTCGTGGTGGGCGATGAAGTGGTTGCCGCCATTGAGCGCCAGGCGAAAGAGGGCGATTTCCGCTCCAATCTCCACCGGGGCGGCGTCGCGCGCATTGCCACTATCAGCGAACGCGAGCGTGAGATTGCGGTGAAAGCGGCGCAGACGCTAGGTCTGGACGTGGCAGGCGTGGATTTGCTGCGCGCCACCCGCGGCCCGCTGGTGATGGAGGTCAACGCCTCGCCGGGGCTGGAGGGCGTGGAAAAAACCACGGGCGTCGATATTGCAGGTAAAATGATCGCATGGATCGAACGTCATGCAACGCCGGGATTCTGCCTGAAAACGGGCGGTTGAATGGATTACAACGTACTTTTTGCGTACCCTATGGGAAGTTTTTATTAAAGAGGCTGCACAGCGATGGATTTACAGGTCGTCCCTACACTGGATACGTTACGACAATGGCTTGATGATGCCGGTATCACCTTCTTTGAATGCGATTCCTGCCAGGCGCTGCATCTGCCTCACATGCAAAATTTCGACGGTATTTTTGATGCCAAAGTCGATTTGATTAACGACGTCATCCTCTTCTCTGCCCTGGCCGAGGTGAAGCCTTCCGCGCTGCTGGCGCTGGCATCGGATCTGTCGGCCATTAACGCCAGTTCTCTGACCGTGAAGGCATTTCTCGATATACAGGATGATAATCTGCCGAAACTGGTGGTTTGCCAGTCTTTACTCTCCGGCGCCGGGCTCTCCTTTCAGCAGTTTTCCTCGTTTATGCGCCTGAGCGAAGAGCAAATTTCTATGGTCATGATGGAAGCCAATGCGCATCATCTGCTGTACAGCACGGAAGATGATGCAGAGAATAATGATGCATCTCCCAATTTTCTTCACTAAGCCTGTCTGACTTTTGCGCAGTCGCTGCCACGGCGGCTGCATAACACCAGTTTTTCTGCTGCATTTAACCTTTTCTTAAAGAATATTTCACCTCCTCCAGTGCCATTTCGGCTTATCACGTAGACTTAACCTGCATAAAAAATTGATAAAAGGCGTTTTTTCGTCTGGGCTATAGCCGGAGACACGGGCTACAGTTATTCTTGCGGTGCTTACAAAAGCGAGCGGATCCTGCCGGGAAAAGCGGTTTATTTTTATTTCAGGCAGAGCGACAAACTATGCATGATTATTGCATATGTTCAGATTGCACAGTTTTAGTTCGTTTGTTAACGAGCTTTCAGAAGGAATAACGATATGATCGCCTTGAATAAAAAATGGTTATCGGGTCTGGTTGCGGGTGCTCTGATGGCCGTCTCTGCCGGCACGCTCGCTGCGGAACAAAAAACGCTGCACGTCTATAACTGGTCTGACTATATTGCGCCGGACACGGTGGCGAATTTCGAAAAAGAGACCGGGATTAAAGTGGTCTATGACGTGTTCGATTCCAACGAAGTGCTGGAAGGCAAGCTGATGGCCGGCAGCACCGGTTTTGACCTCGTGGTTCCGTCTGCCAGCTTCCTTGAGCGTCAGCTGACCGCGGGCGTCTTCCAGCCGCTGGACAAGAGCAAGTTACCGAACTGGAAAAATCTCGATCCGGAGGTGCTGAAGCTGGTGGCTAAGCACGACCCGGACAACAAATACGCGATGCCTTACCTGTGGGCGACTACCGGTATCGGCTTTAACGTCGACAAAGTGAAAGCGGCTCTGGGCCCGGACGTTAAGCTGGACAGCTGGGATGTGGTGCTGAAGCCGGAAAACCTTGCGAAGCTGAAAAGCTGCGGCGTCTCTTTCCTCGATGCGCCGGAAGAGGTTTTCGCCACCGTGCTTAACTACCTGGGCAAAGATCCGAACAGCAGCAAGGCCGACGACTACACCGGCCCGGCAACCGATCTGCTGCTGAAGCTGCGTCCAAACATTCGCTACTTCCACTCCTCGCAGTACATTAACGACCTGGCCAACGGCGACATCTGCGTGGCTATCGGCTGGGCGGGCGACGTCTGGCAGGCGGCTAACCGTGCGAAAGAGGCCAAAAACGGCGTGAACGTTTCTTACTTCATTCCGAAAGAGGGGGCGCTGGCCTTCTTTGACGTCTTCGCGATGCCTGCTGATGCGAAAAACAAAGACGAAGCCTATCAGTTCCTTAACTACCTGATGCGTCCGGACGTGATTGCCCACATCAGCGACCACGTTTACTACGCCAACGGCAATAAGGCGTCCGTGCCGCTGGTGAGCGAAGAGATCCGCAATAACCCGGCTATCTATCCGCCTGCAGATGTGTTTGCCAAGCTGTTCACCCTGAAGGTTCAGGATCCAAAAATTGACCGCGTGCGTACCCGCGCGTGGACCAGGGTGAAAAGCGGTAAGTAAGTTAACGTGAGTCGTAGGCCGGGCAAGCGTTAGCGCCCCCGGCAACAGGCGCACCGTACTGGTGCGCCTGCACCATGATTTGATCTCTACCGGAGAACACCCCGTGAATGACGCGATCCCCCGCCCGCAGGCGAAAGTCCGTAAAGCGCTGACCCCGCTGCTTGAAATTCGTAACCTCACCAAATCTTTCGACGGCCAGCACGCCGTGGACGACGTCAGCCTGACGATCTATAAAGGCGAAATATTTGCGCTGCTGGGCGCATCCGGCTGTGGCAAATCCACCCTGCTGCGCATGCTGGCGGGCTTTGAACAGCCTACCGCCGGGCAAATTGTGCTGGACGGCGTCGATCTCTCCAGCGTGCCGCCGTATCAGCGTCCGATTAACATGATGTTCCAGTCCTACGCGCTGTTCCCGCACATGACGGTGGAGCAGAACATCGCCTTTGGCCTGAAGCAGGACAAGCTGCCAAAAGCGGAAATCGCCGCGCGCGTGGCGGAGATGCTGAGCCTGGTGCATATGCAGGAGTTCGCGAAGCGTAAGCCGCACCAGCTCTCCGGCGGCCAGCGTCAGCGCGTGGCGCTGGCGCGCAGTCTGGCAAAACGCCCAAAGCTGCTGCTGCTCGACGAACCGATGGGCGCGCTGGATAAAAAACTGCGCGACCGCATGCAGCTGGAGGTGGTGGACATCCTTGAGCGCGTGGGGGCGACCTGCGTGATGGTCACGCACGATCAGGAAGAGGCCATGACCATGGCCGGGCGCATTGCGATCATGAATCGCGGTAAGTTCGTGCAGATTGGCGAGCCGGAAGAGATTTACGAGCATCCGACCACCCGCTACAGCGCGGAGTTTATCGGTTCGGTGAACGTCTTCGAAGGGCTGCTGAAAGAGCGACAGGAAGACGGGCTGGTGATTGAATCTCCGGGGCTGGTTCACCCGCTGAAGGTCGACTCGGATAACTCCGTCGTAGACAACGTGCCGGTTTACGTTGCCCTGCGCCCGGAAAAAATCATGCTCTGCGATGAGCCGCCCGCCGACGGCTACAACTTTGCCGTCGGGGAGGTAGTGCATATTGCCTATCTGGGCGATCTCTCTATCTATCACGTGCGTCTGAAAAGCGGGCAGATGCTCAGCGCCCAGCTGCAGAATGAACATCGCTATCGCAAGGGACAGCCGACCTGGGGCGACGAAGTGCGCCTGTGCTGGGACGCCGACAGCTGCGTCGTACTGACGGTATAAGGAGCGGACCATGAGTACACTTGAACCTCCAGCCCGCGTTAAAAAGCCGGGCGGTTTTGCGCACTGGCTGGCGCGAATGCAGATGGCGCACGGCCGCAAGCTGGTCATCGCCATGCCGTATATCTGGCTGATCCTGCTGTTCCTGCTGCCGTTCCTGATCGTCTTTAAGATAAGCCTGGCGGAGATGGCGCGGGCGATCCCGCCCTATACCAACCTGCTGGACTGGGCCGACGGGCAGCTGACGCTCACCCTTAATCTGGGCAACTTCCTGCAGCTCACCGACGATCCGCTCTATTTCGAAGCGTATCTGCAGTCACTGCAGGTGGCGGCGATCTCGACGATCTGCTGCCTGCTGATGGGCTATCCGCTCGCGTGGGCGGTGGCACACAGCAAGCCATCGACGCGCAATATTCTCCTGCTGCTGGTGATACTGCCCTCGTGGACCTCGTTCCTGATCCGCGTTTACGCGTGGATGGGGATCCTGAAAAACAACGGCATACTGAATAACGTTCTGATGTGGCTGGGGGTTATCGACCAGCCGCTGACCATTCTGCACACCAACCTTGCGGTCTACATCGGCATTGTTTATGCCTACCTGCCGTTTATGGTGCTGCCGATCTACACGGCGCTGACGCGCATCGACTACTCGCTGGTGGAAGCCTCGCTGGATCTCGGCGCCCGCCCGCTGAAGACCTTCTTTAGCGTCATTGTGCCGCTGACCAAAGGCGGGATTATCGCCGGGTCGATGCTGGTCTTTATCCCGGCAGTGGGGGAGTTTGTGATCCCGGAACTGCTCGGCGGCCCGGACAGCATAATGATTGGCCGCGTGCTGTGGCAGGAGTTCTTTAATAACCGCGACTGGCCGGTAGCCTCGGCGGTAGCGATCGTCATGCTCCTGCTGCTGATCGTGCCGATCATGTGGTTCCACAAGCATCAGCAGAAACAGATGGGAGACCACGGATGAACAATTTACCGGTAGTGCGCTCCCCGTGGCGAATTCTGATCCTGGTACTTGGCTTTACCTTCCTGTACGCGCCAATGCTGATGCTGGTCATTTACTCGTTCAACAGTTCTAAGCTGGTGACGGTCTGGGCGGGCTGGTCAACGCGCTGGTACCGGGAGCTGTTCCACGACGATGCGATGATGAGCGCGGTGGGCTTAAGCCTGACGATTGCCGCGCTGGCGGCGACAATGGCCTGCATCCTGGGCACCATCGCCGCGCTGGTGATGGTGCGCTTCGGTCGTTTTCGCGGCTCAACCGGTTTTGCCTTTATGATCACCGCCCCGCTGGTTATGCCGGACGTGATCACCGGCCTGTCGCTGCTGCTGCTGTTCGTGGCGCTGGCGCACGCCATCGGCTGGCCGGCGGACCGCGGCATGTTGACCATCTGGCTGGCGCACGTGACGTTCTGTACGGCCTACGTCGCGGTGGTGATCTCCTCGCGCCTGCGCGAGCTGGACCGCTCCATTGAAGAGGCGGCGATGGATCTCGGCGCGACGCCGCTGAAGGTCTTCTTCATCATCACGCTGCCGATGATTATGCCGGCGGTGATCTCCGGCTGGCTGCTGGCGTTCACGCTCTCGCTTGACGATCTGGTCATTGCCAGCTTCGTCTCGGGGCCGGGCGCGACGACGCTGCCGATGCTGGTCTTCTCCAGCGTGCGCATGGGGGTGAACCCGGAGATCAACGCCCTGGCCTCCATCATCCTTGGCGTAGTCGGAATTGTCGGATTTATCGCCTGGTATTTGATGGCGCGCGCGGAAAAACAGCGCGTGCGTGATATCCAGCGTGCAAGACGCGGCTGAAGCATTTAAAATTTCCAGTGAAGTGCCGCGCATGACGCGGCACTGTTTTTCAGGGAAGTAAAACATTGGGATTCTTTCAAAAAACACGTCATACGCACGCTCGTCCGAACGTTCCTGCGCTGGTGCAGGTGGCGGCGCTCGCCATTATTATGATCCGCTGTCTTGACGTGCTGATGATCCTCAACACGCTGGGCGCGCGCGGCATCGGTGAGTTTATTCATCGCAGCGTTCAAACGTGGAACCTGACGCTGGTCTTTATGAGCAGCCTGGTGCTGGTGTTTATCGAGATTTACTGCGCATTCTCGCTGGTGAAAGGGCGAAACTGGGCGCGCTGGGTCTACCTGCTGACGCAGGTGACGGCCGCCAGCTATCTGTGGGCCGCCTCGCTGGGCTACGGCTACCCGGAGCTGTTCAGCATTCCCGGCGGTTCAAAACGCGAGATTTTCCATTCGCTGGTGATGCAGAAGCTGCCGGATATTCTGGTGTTATTCCTGCTCTATGCGCCCGCGTCGAGCAGGCGGTTCTTCCGTCTGCAATAATGTGTATAATCGCAGCCCTCGTAATCCTTAAGGTTTTCATATGCAGTGCGCACTCTATGACGCCGGTCGCTGCCGCTCCTGTCAGTGGATAGAGCAGCCGGTCTCTCAACAACTCACCGCCAAAATGACCGACCTGCAGCAGCTGCTGGCTGAATACGCGGTGGGCGAATGGTGCGCACCCGTGAGCGGCCCGGAGCAGGGCTTTCGTAATAAAGCCAAAATGGTGGTCAGCGGCAGCGTTGAAAAACCGCTCCTCGGCATGCTGCACCGCGACGGCACGCCGGAAGATTTAACCGACTGTCCGCTCTATCCTGCGTCCTTTGAGCCGGTTTTTGCCGCGCTTAAGCCGTTCATCGCCCGCGCGGGGTTAACGCCCTATAACGTCGACCGCAGGCGCGGAGAGCTGAAATACCTGTTGCTGACGGAAAGCCAGATCGACGGCGGCATGATGCTGCGCTTCGTGCTGCGCTCGGAAGCCAAGCTGGAGCAGCTGCGCGCGGCGCTGCCGTGGCTGCAGGAACAGCTGCCGCAGCTCAAGGTCATCACGGCAAACATCCAGCCTGTGCATATGGCGATCATGGAAGGGGAGAAAGAAATTTTCTTCACCGAACAGCATGCCCTGGCAGAGGCGTTTAACGGCGTGCCGCTGTGGATCCGCCCGCAAAGCTTTTTCCAGACCAACCCGACCGTGGCAAGCAGCCTGTACGCCACCGCGCGGGACTGGGTACGCGCGTTGAATATTAGCCACATGTGGGATCTGTTCTGCGGCGTGGGCGGTTTTGGCCTGCACTGCGCCACGCCGGACATGCGCCTGACCGGGATTGAGATCTCCGCCGAAGCTATTGCCTGCGCGAAACAGTCCGCCGCCGAGCTGGGATTAACGAATCTGCACTTCCAGGCGCTGGACTCCACGCAGTTCGCCACCGGGCAGGGTGACGTGCCGGAGCTGGTGCTGGTCAACCCGCCGCGTCGCGGCATTGGCAAAGCGCTGTGCGACTACCTGAGCCAGATGGCACCGGACACCATTGTCTATTCCAGCTGCAACGCACAAACCATGGCGAAGGATATCGCCAGCCTGCCGGGCTACCGCATTGAACGCGTTCAGCTTTTCGATATGTTCCCGCATACCGCGCATTATGAAGTGCTGACGTTGTTAACCCGTAGGCCGGGTAAGGCGTAGCCGCCACCCGGCGAACCCTGCACAATGTTCAACAAAATGTGAACTTTTCCCCCGCTCGAAATCAGGTAAGCTTACGTCATAAGACATGAATAAGGCTTACCCATGAAGCAGATCCTGCTGGTGGAAGACGACCACGATATCGCGGCGCTTCTGCGACTCAATTTAGAAGACGAAGGCTACAGTATTACCCACGAACCCGACGGGGCGAAGGCCTTACAGCGCCTGGAAGCTCAGCCGTGGGACGCGGTAATCCTCGATCTGATGCTGCCCAACGTTGACGGGCTGGAAATTTGCCGCCGCATTCGCCAGATGACGCGCTACCTGCCGGTAATTATCATCAGCGCCCGCAGCAGCGAAACCGACCGCATCACCGGGCTGGAAACCGGCGCCGATGACTACCTCGCCAAGCCGTTCTCGGTGCAGGAGCTGATCGCGCGCATCAAGGCGCTGTTCCGCCGCCAGCAGGCGATGGGGCAGGCGCAAACCTCCGGGATGATTCAGGCGCATGGCCTGACCATCGATCCCCTTGCCCGCGCGGTACGCCTTAACGGCCAGGACGTCGATCTCACCCCGCGCGAATTCGAACTGCTGTACTTCTTCGCCCGCCATCCCGGCGAGGTCTTCTCTCGTCTGGCCCTGCTGGAGCAGGTGTGGGGGTATCAACACGAGGGCTACGAGCACACCGTCAACACCCACATTAACCGCCTGCGCATCAAGATTGAAAAAGATGCCGCAGAGCCGGAGATTATTCGCACCGTCTGGGGCAAAGGCTATAAGTTTGCGGAGCCACATCATGATGCGTCGCTTTAGCCTTAGCCAGCGGCTGACGCTGCTGTTTATCCTGCTGATGATGCTCTGCGCCACCGTTGCCTGCGCGGTACAGCTCTACACCAGCATGCAGTACGGTAACGCGATGGTGCAGCGCCTGTCCGGGGGGCTGGCGCAGCAGATTGTCCAGCGCGAGCCGATTCTGGACGCCCAGGGCAGGGTCGATCGCAGCGCGCTTAAGCCGCTGTTCGATCGGCTGATGACCTTTAATCCGAGCGTTGAGCTGTACGTTGTTTCCCCGGACGGCGAAATCCTTGCCGATGCCGCGCCGCCGGGACATATACAGCGGCAAAAGATCGACCTCGCGCCGGTGCAGGCCTTCCTGAGCGGCACCGCCATACCGATACTGGGCGACGATCCGCGCAGTCAGAATAAAAAGGTCTTCAGCGCCACACCGCTGCGGGTTGACGGCGAGCTAAGGGGCTACTTATACATTATCCTGCAGGGGGAAGAGTCCAATGCGCTCGCGGAGATGGCCTGGCACAAGGCGCTCTGGAGCACCGTGCTGTGGTCTTTGCTGTGGGTCGCGCTGTTTGGCCTGCTGGCAGGATTGCTGATCTGGTACTGGGTGACGCGCCCGGTGAAACACCTGACGGTGGAGGTTGCCGGGCTTGAACAGGACAGCATGAGCGCCATTAAACGGCTGGCAGACGAGCCGCTGGAGCCTGCCGTCAATGACGAAGTGGCCATCCTGCGCAACAGTTTTATCGAGCTGGCGCGCAAAATCACCTCGCAGTGGGATCAGCTTTCCGACAGCGACCGCCAGCGCCGGGAGTTTATCGCCAACATTTCACACGACCTGCGCACGCCGCTGACCTCGCTTCTGGGGTATCTGGAAACCCTGTCGCTGAAATCCGCCACGCTCACGCCCCAGGAGCATCAGCAGTATCTCGCTACCGCGCTGCGTCAGGGGCAAAAGGTGCGGCACCTGTCGCAGCAGCTGTTTGAGCTGGCGCGTCTTGAGCACGGCGGCATTAAGCCGCAGCGCGAGCGTTTCGCGATGGGCGAGCTGATTTCCGACGTGGCGCAAAAGTTTGAGCTCACCGCCCGCACCCGCGAGCTGAACCTGCATATTGATGTCCCCGGGCCGCTGCCGCTGGTAAACGCCGATGTGTCGATGATTGAACGCGTGGTGACGAACCTGCTGGATAACGCCATACGGCATACGCCAGCGGGCGGAGAGATTCGTCTGGCGGTGTGGCAGGAAAATGAACAGATGCAGGTTGAGGTGGCCGACAGCGGAACTGGGGTAGAGGCAACGCTGCGCGACGATCTTTTCCAGCGGCCATCGGCGCTGAATACCCAGGCATCGCGGGAAAATCGCGGCGGGTTGGGGCTGTTAATCGTGAACCGGATGCTGGAGCTGCACGGCGGGGGGATTCGGCTAATGGATTCGGTGAGCGGGGCGCGGTTCAGATTCTTTGTGCCGCTGTGAGAGAGTGCCGGGTGGCGCTGCGCTTACCCGGCCTACAACTCCCCCCGTAGGCCGGGTAAGGCGCAGCCGTCACCCGGCAAAAACCATTACTGCGGGAACCACTGCTCGCTAATTTTCTGATACGTACCGTCAGCTTTAATCGCCTTCAGCGCGCCGTTCAGTTTTTCCAGCAGGGCTTTGTTATCCGGACGCACCGCGATACCCAGGCCAGTGCCGAAGTACTGCGGGTCAGTCACCTTCTCGGTCGCGGTCCCCAGCTGCGGGTTGGTCTTCAGCCACTCGTTCACCACGGCGGTGTCGCCAAACACGCCGTCGATACGGCCATTTTTCAGGTCGATAATCGCGTTCTGGTAGCTGTCATAGGCCACGGTTTTCACTTCAGGATGTTTGTCCTGCAGGTATTTCTGGTGCGTGGTGCCGTTTTCCATCCCGATGCGTTTGCCCTTCAGCTGGTCAAAGGCGGTGTAGGCGCCTTTCTTCGCAATCACGACCGCAGAGTTCGCGTAGTACGGATCGGTAAAGGAAACCTGCTTGCTACGCTCAGGCGTGATGTCCATACCGGAAATTACCGCGTCGTATTTTTTGAATTTGAGCGACGGGATCAGGCTGTCAAACGCGTGGTTGGTAAAAGTACAGTCGGCCTGCATCTGTTTACACAGGGCTTTCGCCAGGTCGATATCAAAACCGACGATCTGGTTGCTGGCATCCAGCGATTCAAACGGCGGATAGGTGGCCGAAACGCCGAAATTGATTTTGTCTGCGGCGGATGCGCCAGCGGCGAAGGTTGCCAGTAATGCGGCCAGAACTAACTTTTTCATTGTCATACTCCCGTCTGTAGGTCTTATGAATAAACAATGCCAGTTATTGAATTTATATGCAATATAAATGATTAAATATTGTGTCGATAGCAAAAAAAAACGGATAACCAAAAGGTTACCCGCAAGGAATATTCACATTTATGCACGCTGTAGGTCGGGTAAGGCGCCGCCGCCACCCGACTAGTTTCTACGCTCAAACGCCAGCGCTTTGCGCTCTATCAGACGCATCATCAGCGTTAGCAGACCGTTGACCACCAGATACACCAGACCCGCCGCGCCAAACACCATGACGTCGTAAGTGCGTCCGTAGAGCAGCTGCCCATGGCCCATCACTTCCATCAGGGTGATGGTGTAGGCCAGAGAGGTACTCTTGAACACCAGCACCACCTCGTTGGAATACGAGGAGAGCGCGCGCTTAAAGGCGTACGGCAGCAGAATAGCCAGCGTGTCTTTCTTGCTCATGCCGAGCGCCCCGCAGGACTGCCATTGCCCTTCCGGGATGGCGCGGATCGCACCAAAGAACAGCTGGGTGGTGTAGGCCGCACTGTTCAGGGAGAGCGCGATCAGAGCGCACAGCCACGGCTCTGAGAGCAGGTGCCAGATAACCGGATACTCCTGCAGCGACGGGAACTGGCCCGGGCCGTAGTAAATCAGGAAGATCTGCACCAGCAGCGGCGTGCCGGTAAAGAGGGTGATGTAGGCGCGCACAATCCACACCAGCACCGGCGTTTTCAGCGTCAGGATGATGGTGAAGATCAGGGCCAGAACCAGCGCCACAACGATGGACGCCACGGTCAGCGTCAGGCTGGTGTGCAGCCCTTTCATCAGCTCGGGTAAATAGTCAAGCATCAGCCCGGTCTCCGTTCAAAACGCGTTGCGCGCAGGTCGATGCGTTTGAGGATGTACTGACTCAGCAACGTGATCACCAGGTAGATAGCCGCCGCCACGATGTACCAGGTAAACGGCTCCTGGGTACGGGTAGCGATACTTTTGGTCTGCAGCATTAAATCGTTCACGCTGATCAGGCTCACCAGCGCGGTGTCTTTCAGCAGCACCAGCCACTGGTTGCCCAGCCCCGGCAGCGCGTGACGCCACATCTGCGGCATTACCAGGCGGAAGAAGATGGCCGCTTTCGACATGCCGAGCGCCTGGCCGGATTCCCACTGCCCCTGCGGAACGGCCTTCAGCGCGCCGCGCAGGGTCTGCGAGGCGTAGGCTGAATAGAGCAGGGAGAGGGCTATCACGCCGCACAGGAACGGGCTGACGTCGAAGTTTTCAATCTGCATCTGCACCGGGATCTGCGCAAACCCGAGATTAATCGTGAAGCCGTCCGACAGCGTCAGCAGCAGCTGCGAGGAGCCGAAATAGATAAACAGGACCACCAGAATTTCCGGCAGCCCACGCAGCACGGTCACCAGCGCGGAGCCTGTCCAGGCGACGGGGAACCATTTAGCCGATTCCCACACCGCAAAGAACATCGCCAGCACGAGGCCGATAATCAGTGCACAAACGGCAAGGCCGACGGTCATACCGGCGGCGCTTGCTAAAGGAAAAATTTCATTCATCAGGAATTACTTCTGGAACCATTTTTGGTAGATGGTTTCGTAGGTGCCGTCTTTCTTCACTTTTTCCAGCGCAGCGTTAAATTTCTGCTGCAGCTCGGTGTTGCCCTGACGCACGGCGATACCCAGACCCGTACCGAAATACGCTTTATCGGTCACTTTGTCGCCCACGGGCGCCAGCTTGTCGTTCGCTTTCAGCCATTCAGTCACCACCGCGGTATCACCAAACACGCCGTCGATACGGCCGTTCTGCAGATCCAGCTTCGCATTCTGGTAGCTGTCATACGGAACTGTAGTGATTTCCGGGTGTTTATCCATGATGAACTTCTGGTGCGTGGTGCCGTTCTGCACGCCCACCTTTTTGCCTTTCAGCTGATCGATAGAGGTGAATTTGCCTTTCTGACCGATGAACAGGGCGGAGTTGTCGTAGTAAGGAGTAGAGAACAGCACCTGCTTTTCACGCTCAGGGGTGATGTCCATACCGGCCATCACGGCGTCAATACGGCGGAACTTCAGGCTTGGGATCAGGCTGTCGAACGCCTGGTTGCTGAAGGTACAGGTTGCGTCGATCTCTTTACACAGGGCGTTCGCCAGGTCTACGTCGAAGCCAACAATCTTGTTGTTCGCATCGATGGATTCAAACGGAGGATAAGACGCTTCAGTGGCGAAACGAATGGTCTGGGCTGCGGTAGCGGAAAGGCTGACGCTAGCAAGCAGCGCGGCAATCAATACTTTTTTCATTATCATTTTCCCTAACACATCAGTGAGATAAGTAATTTTTAAAGGCATCGGTTTGCGGGTTGGTAAAGCAGCTCGCGTCCCCTTGTTCAACGATATACCCGTTTTCCATGTAGACCACGCGGCTGGCGGTTTTGCGCGCCACTTCCACCTCGTGGGTCACGATGACCTGGGTAATGTTGGTTTCCGCCAGCTCGCGAATGATGCTCACGATCTGGGCGGTGATTTCCGGATCCAGCGCCGCGGTTGGCTCGTCAAACAGCAGCACCGCAGGCTCCATCATCAGCGCGCGGGCAATCGCTACGCGCTGCTGCTGGCCGCCGGAAAGATGTAAAGGATAGCGGTCGCTGTACGGCTTAAGGCGCAGACGTTCCAGCAATTTTTCGGCGCGCGCCATCGCCTGGTCCTTGCTTAAACCGAGCACGCGACACGGCGCTTCAATCAGGTTTTGCAGGACGGTCAGGTGCGGCCAGAGATTATATTGTTGAAACACCATGCCGACATTTTGACGCAGTTCACGAATCGCTTTATCAGAAGGGGTTTTCGCAAAATCAAAATGGTTACCGGCAATCGCCAGCGTTCCCGAGCGGGGCATTTCAAGCAGGTTAAGGACACGCAGAAGGGAGCTTTTGCCTGCGCCGCTTGGGCCAAGCAAAACCAGCGTTTCGCCCTCTGGGCAGTTCAGCGTGATGTCGAACAGCGCCTGGTGTGCGCCGTAGAAGCAGTTAATGCCGTTTAGTTTAATACTCATCGGGGCAGTCTTTACTCATCCAGGCAATCTATAGCAATTGAGGCCGCAGATAGTACCGTTGACAGAATAGTTATGCAATATTTCTGCGTTAAAAGTTAAATATAACCCGTATTTCCTCTTAAACATAGCACAAAATAGCGAAGGGCAAGGGGGGCGAGTATAAATGTCGGCATTCCGCGAGAAATGCCGGACATTTTACGGGGTTAACAATTATTTAACTGATGAGTTAGCGGTTCTCAATCGACTGTCGCAGCGTGCCTGCCGGGGCATGAACGCTGCCGCCGATGTAGCGTACATCGTCGACGGCCCAGCACTGGCCTTCGCGGATCATCAGCACTTCATCCTGCCAGGACTGGGTGCCCTGGGTCAGCTTCACGCGCAGCGGGATATTGCGCGCATCGGTGTTTGGAATGGTGGAAGCACTCGCGACCTCGGCGCTGTCGGGCAGCGTTGCGCGGCTGGAGAACGGGTCCGACTGAAGCAGCGCGTTATGCTGCGGATCGCGGGTCGCATCGTTCAGCAGTTTGGCCAGACCGTCGCTCAAATACGGACGAAGGGCAGTAAGATCGTTACCGCGATGCTGAATACGATAATCATAGAACTGTTGCGCCACGGTATCCGGGCCACCGTCAATGCAGGGGCCGCTGCGGGTACCGATATCCTTAAAGGCTGGCGTGACCGGGGTGGTGCACGCGCTGAGCACCAGCGCGCAAGGCACTAAAAGCGTTAAAGCAGAGTAGCGCATGTTGATTTCCTTATTTATTAACTATCCTTTCAATCATAGCGTAACGAACCGATAATGCTGCGGGTAAGGCATTGAACGCTAAAGAAGGAGAGAAAGTATGCAGTTTTCAACCACCCCAACTCTGGAAGGGCAACCCATTACCGAGTACTGCGGCGTCGTGACCGGCGAAGCTATCCTGGGCGCCAACATTTTCCGCGACTTTTTTGCCGGAATTCGCGACATCGTCGGCGGGCGCTCTGGCGCGTATGAAAAAGAGCTGCGTAAGGCGCGCGAAATTGCCTTTAAAGAGCTGGGCGATCAGGCTAAAGCGCTGGGCGCAGATGCCGTTGTGGGCATCGATATCGACTACGAAACCGTCGGTAAAGACGCCAGTATGCTGATGGTGAGCGTAAGCGGCACGGCGGTGAAAACCCGTCGATGAAGCGTTCGTTTTCAACACTCCTGCTGGCACTGCTGCTGGCAGGGTGCGCCACGGAAAAGGGCATTGTTGATAAAGGTGCCTACGAGCTGGATACCCGCCACCAGGCGCAGGCGGCGTACCCGCGTATCAAGGTGCTGGTGATCCACTATACCGCCGATGATTTTGACAGCTCGTTGGCAACCCTGACGGACAAAAACGTCAGCTCCCACTATTTAATCCCCGCAATTCCGCCGAAACCGGATGGCAAACCGCGCATCTGGCAACTGGTGCCGGAGAGCGAGCTGGCGTGGCACGCCGGGATCAGCTTCTGGCGCGGCACCAACCGTATCAATGATACGTCTGTTGGCATTGAGCTGGAAAACCGCGGCTGGCAGAAAACGGCGGGCGTAAAACGCTTCACCCCGTTCGAACCGGCACAGATTGCGGCGCTGGTTCCGCTGGCAAAAGACATTATCGCCCGCTACGACATCAAACCGCAGAACGTGGTGGCCCACTCGGATATTGCCCCGCAGCGTAAGGACGATCCCGGCCCGCTGTTCCCCTGGCGCGAACTGGCGCAACAGGGGATAGGCGCATGGCCCGATCCGGCTCGCGTTGCATTCTACCTTGGAGGACGTCCTCCTTATGAGGACGTTGACCGCGCCGCGTTGCTCGATCTGCTGGTGAGTTATGGCTATGAAGTGCCGGACAACGCGACGGAGCAACAGCAAAAAAGAGTGATTACCGCCTTTCAGATGCATTTCCGTCCGGCCTTATGGAACGGTGACGCTGACAGAGAAACAATGGCTATCGCCGAAGCGCTTTTAGAGAAATACGGGCAGGGGTGATCCTTCGGATACCCCCGAATGAGTATATTTTTCGTGTTTTGCTTGAGATTAATCTTAAGTACAAACACAATTCATTTTTAGTTAATTGACTTAAAATTATCCGCATTTAAGATAGACGTATAGCTTGCTAATCAATCAGGCAAGAAAATAACTTTAACCGTAATTTTTATTTTTCTTCCATGTTTTCATCAGGAAAATATTCCGGAGTTCAGGCCCGAACGCCTGGGTTCTGTCTTATAATTTATACATCTTAATTCGGATATAACAATGTTAAGCATTTACGCAAAAAAATTACGCCCTCAGGCTGAAATGAACGCAATCATTTCTGCCACGTCAGGTTTTGAAGAAAAGACGTTAAAGAAATGGCAAAGAATTTCCACCAGTGATTCACAATATATTCATATTATCGTCAGCGGCGAGGTTGAGTTTCGACGTGAATCGGACGAACTCTGTATGTTCACCGTGACCGGGCAGTGTATTTTTGGCCTCTCTTCTATGTATTACCAGTCGACCCATATGTACGGCCTCGTTCGTGCAAATACGGTGGTGCGTTCTATTAAAAAAGAGACCTTCTCCCGGTTATTGACCGATAATGATTTGTGGCCTGAGCTGACCAAAGTGCTGGCCTGTTATATTTGTATGCTCAGCAAGCGCGACGATGTTCTCGTTGCCCGCAGCGCCTATTCCGTGGTGCGTGAATTCTTATACGAGATCAATGAACTGATTGTCGATCATCAGCGTGATATCAATGTTTATGACTATATACAGGAGTACACCAACCTGGCTCGTAGCACCATTATTAAAATCCTCTCCGACTTGAAGAAAGGGAAATACATCGTGGTGGAAAAAGGTCGACTCCTTAATTTGACATCATTGCCTGAGAAATATTAATTACTCTCGCCGGTCTCCTTTTACATTCAAGGGGGATCGGGCATTAACATTTTGCAGCCTATCCTTTTGTGAAATATCCTGCGTTTCGTCAACCGGCGGCGCGGGAATTTTCCCTTGCGAATAATCTTGCTCCTGTTCTTTTAATGCCTGCTTAAACAACTCCGTTAACGAGGCATCATCATGCGCCTCGGTGCCGGGTAATATATCCCGAGAGGTATCATGTGGAACTGTACCGTCAGGCGCCTGCTGCCACTCGTTATCATCGCTGCTAATCGGCAGATCCTGCATGGCCGGCACTTCGGATTGTACGGGTGCAGGTTTCGGATGCGGGAACGGTTTACTCACGTACACATAATGCATATCCGAAAGCTGCGTGTCTGGTTTGGCAACGCTCATTTTTACCGGTTCTGGCGCCGGGTGGCGCAGGTTCCAGTAAATATGCGCGTACACGCCCGCCAGCAACATGGCGCAAAGTCCCAACATCCAGATGAATGACGTGCCAATAACTTTTTTCAGGCCGGGGAGGCGGTAGGAAAACCAGACCGGCTCCCCGGTGGTATAGCTGCGCTGAGCCGCAAGACAGATAGTCGACATCAGGTATTTTTCTCCTGCGTTTTCGCGCCCGGCGTGGCGTGCGTGGCCTGGATCAGAACGCTCGGCGTGCTTTTAGTTTCACGCATGAGCTGCATAATCGTCTCTTCCCCGGGGATGCCGTCCACATGCAGATGCATTTTTTGCTGGAACTCGCGCGTGCGCTTCATCATCTCCGCCGTCCATGCCTGTGAATGGGTTTCAGGCTGGGACAGCGCCTGGCTTAACTGCCGATCGAGCCAGCCAAGGTCTTTCGCATCGCTGGCGGCGCTAATGGCGTCTTTGCCTTCCGGCGTCAGGCGGTGCAGCTGCGTGTAATTTCCGGTCGCATGCTGGTTAAACCAGCTGCGGCTCACCTGCCAGGTGCGGTTGTTCATCAGCAGGTCGAGAGAGGTCTCGCCGACGCGGGCGACAACGGCGTAGTTAAGATGGTTGCCGGTTTTCAGTTCACTGACCCACGGGTAGCCTTCACGCGCCAGGGCATCCGGTGAGGCATTCCCTTGCTTACACATCAGGTTTACTTTCGCCGCGTTTTGACACAGGGCATCTTCCGCCGACGCGTCATACCCCCACATCTGATACAGCTGGTGCATCGCATCCGGCTGATTGACGACCTCGTTGTCGATAACCGGCACGACGGGCGCCTGAACCTTTGGCGTCTTGTGTTTCCAGCTGACGGGAACCGGAAGTTGAATGGGCAGCCTTGTATTTACCGCAGCGGTAAAGTACCAGCCGCAGGCCGCGAACAGCACAGAAGCGAATAATCCCACGGCTGCCAGGCGCTTACCCCGTTTCTTCGCCGGCAGGATCTCGCTGGCCGCCAGGCGCAAATGCCGGGGGCTAACCTGCGCTGCCCTTTCTGTCCAGGCGGCAAGCAGGGACAAATGCGCCAGCGCGTTCAGCCTGCTGATGTTTCCCCTGGTCAGGGCATGCATTTTACGCACGCGAGCAGGTGTTAACGGCGAACTTTCGCACCCATGCTCTTCACACTGCGCCTGCACATAGCCGAGAAATTCACGGCAGGTCAGCGGGCGCAAAACGTGATAAGTATGAATATATTCGCGCAGTTCCGGCTGCTGCATCAGCACGGCTTCCTGCGCGGCGGCGCCCATCAGCACCACGGATAAGTGAAAATCCAGCTCCTGGGCGCGCGTAAGCAACATGCCCAGCAGTTCCCGGCAGCTCTCTTTCATTGCTTCGCAGTGGGCAATGGTCAGAATTTTAGCTTTTGCTTTCCGCGAGGACGGTTCCTCCTGCCACTGACGCAGCACGGCATCTACCGCCTGAATACGGCTCTTGCTCTCTTTCGTTCCCGGGTTGAGCTTGTACAGCAGGCTACTGGCACTCAGTTTTGGAAACGCGTTGATGGCAAGAACGGAACTGTTGCCGAGTTTCAACCCGTCACTGAGCTGGCCCAGTAGCTGAGCATCGTCACCAAAGAGCCCCATCATTCCCGCCCGTTGGGTTTTCTCTTTCAGCAGGTTAAACACGTCCTGATGATAAGGCACCAGAAAATCCCCGGATAAGCGGGTGACTTTCCGAAAGGGCGGATTTTTAAAATTAAAGTGGCTCTGATACATAACGACTTACCGTCTCTGATTAGGAATAGCTACAGGACGTGAAGGTAAGGTAAGCGTCTGGAGTGGTCAATTTGCAAACAGGGTAAAAATAACCTGTGGGCAGGGCTTAACATCAGGATTTAATACGGTCAATAATTTTCTTTATGAAAGTTAACGGCAAAGTCAGTGGTCGACTTTGTGGCAGGTAATTACTATTTCATCACATATTGGCGCAGTACGACGCTGCTTATTTTCGCTTAGCTAAAGGCCTGATGAAAAATGAGGTTCTCATTTCTGTCACGGTGGATAACGCCTTGTATGATGTTTGTGCTGTTAATTTTTTGCGGCCAACAGGGCTATCTCACGTTAAAAGAGTATAAAAAAGTTACCACTAAATTGGCTAATTCTGATGTGCAGCCGCTAAAAACGCGTCGCGATGAAAAGAATTTTACGCTTTTTACGGCGGCGGTACGCCAGGATAGCGCTCCAAAGGCGGATAAAGCCCCGCTGGCTGCGGAGATAGAAGGGATCGTAAGGAGTGACGACGCCTGGCTCTCCTTTGCCGTTATCAAAACGCCGGGTGGTCAGCAGAGCTATCGCGAAGGCGAACCGCTGAACGGTTTTAACGACGCCTTTATTCAGGAAATAAACAAAGACAATGTGGTGGTTAATTATGAAGGTGCTACGCAGGTACTGGCGTTAAAAGATCCGGCTTATTTTAAGGGCAGCGCAGACAGCGGCCCGGTAACCAAATCGACGAAAGATGCAGGCGCGGATAGTTTGCATCTGGATGATTATCTGGTGTTAAAACCCCTAATCGAAAAAGGCCAGCTGGAAGGCTACAACATTAATCCAAGGAACGCCTCCCCCTTTTACAGCCACTCTGGGCTACAAAAAGGGGATGTGGCTGTAAAAGTGAATTCTGTCGATATGACCAATGCAGGAGATGCAAAAAACGTTATTGCCAACTGGTCAAAAATGAAAGAAGCGGAGGTCGTCGTCAGGCGTCACGCTCACCTTGAAAATATTCGGGTTAATGTTCTAAACAATTAACAAGTGTACAGACATGAAGAAATTTCCCTGGGCGTGCGTGGCGCTGACCGCATTGTCGTTATATTCGAGTTCGCTGCTTGCAGCCAACTTTAGCGCGAGCTTTAAAAATACCGATATCCGCGAGTTTATCGATACGGTAGGCCGCAACCTTAACAAAACCATCCTCGTCGACCCGTCCGTTCAGGGTTCAGTGTCGGTCAGAACCTACAACGTGCTAACGGAAGAGGAGTATTACCAGTTCTTCCTGAGCGTGCTGGATCTGTACGGCCTGTCGGTGATCCCGATGGATAACGGGATGGTGAAAGTGGTGCGCTCAAGCGTAGCCCGCACGGCGGGTGCGCCGCTGGCGGACAGCAAAAATCCGGGCAAGGGCGATGAGATCATTACCCGCGTTGTGCGCATGGAAAACGTGCCGGTGCGCGAGCTGGCCCCGCTGCTGCGCCAGCTCAACGATGCCACCGGCATTGGTAACGTGGTGCACTTCGAACCGTCCAACGTGCTGCTGCTAACCGGTAAAGCCTCGGTGGTGAACCGCCTGGTGGATCTGGTGCAGCGCGTCGATAAAGACGGTATCCAGCGCCGCGAAATCGTGCCGCTGCGCTTTGCCTCTGCGAAAGAACTCTCGGACATGTTGAACAACCTCAACAACGAAGAGCAGAAGGGGCAGAACGCGCCGCAGCTGGCGACCAAAGTGGTGGCGGATGACGAAACCAATAGCCTGGTGATCAGCGGCTCGGAAGATGCGCGCACGCGTACCCGGTCTCTTATCCAGCAGCTGGATCGCGAGCAGAACAACGAGGGGAACACCCGCGTCTTCTACCTCAAATACGCCAGCGCCACGAAGGTGGTGCCGGTGCTGACAGGGATTGGCGAACAGCTGAAGGACAAGGCCGGTACGCCGAAGGCGAAAACCGCCACCGCCTCCAGCGATCTGAACATTACCGCCGACGAGTCAACCAACTCTCTGGTGATCACCGCCCAGCCTAACGTGATGAACTCTCTGGAGAAGGTGATCGACAAGCTCGACATCCGCCGTCCGCAGGTGCTGGTGGAGGCGATCATTGCTGAAGTGCAGGACGGCAACGGCCTGGATCTCGGCGTGCAGTGGACCGGCAAGCACGGCGGCGTGCAGTTCGGCTCCACCGGCCTGCCGATCGGCCAGGTGAAGAGTGGCGTAATCAAAGGCGCCAGCTTCACGGGTATGGCGACCGGCTTCTTTAACGGTGATTTTGGCGCGCTGATGACCGCACTCTCAACCGGGGCAAAAAACGATATTCTTTCTACCCCAAGCGTCGTGACCCTGGATAACAAAGAAGCCTCGTTCAACGTCGGTCAGGACGTGCCGGTGCTCTCCGGCTCCCAGACCACCAGCGGCGATAACGTCTTCAACTCCGTTGAGCGTAAGACCGTCGGTACCAAGCTGAAAATTGTGCCGCAAATCAACGACGGCGACATGATCCACCTGAAAATCGAGCAGGAAGTCTCCAGCGTGGATAACAGCGCAACGGAAGACGCCAGCCTCGGCCCAACCTTCAACACCCGCACCATCAACAACGAAGTGATGGTGCACAGCGGGCAGACGGTGGTGCTCGGCGGCCTGATGGAAAACGTTACCAAGCAGTCGGTGTCCAAAGTGCCGCTGCTGGGCGATATTCCGCTGGTCGGTCAGCTGTTCCGCTATACCTCGCAGGATACGTCCAAGCGCAATCTGATGGTCTTTATCCATACCACCGTTCTGCGCGACGACGACAACTACAGCGCGGCGTCGAAAGAGAAATATGACCAGATCCGCGCCCGCCAGCAGCAGCGCGTGGAAGAGAAAAAGCTCGGGATTATTGAGCCAGCGGATAACGCGGTACTCCCCGCGTTTCCCGTCGACGCCAGCGCCGCGCCGGTGAAAACCAGCGCATCGCGTAATCCGTTCAAACACTGAGGCGGAGGGGGCAACGTGGACGAACTGAGTAAAGCGCTGTGCAGCAGCAGCTACGCGAAAGATAACGGCGTGCTGTTTTTCAACAACGATGTCTATATCCGTGATGACACCCCGGCGTCGGCACTGCTGGAGGTGCGCCGGGTGCTGGGACGCGCTTTCGTCCCGATCGTCCTGGCGCCGGAAGCCTTTGACGAGCTGCTGGCCAAAATCTGGCAGCAGAGCAGCGGCGTGTCGCAGCAGCTGGTAGACGACATGGACGCGGATATCGACCTGATGGCGTTAACCGAGGAGATCCCGGATAATGAGGATCTGCTCGATAACGACGAAAACTCCCCGGTGATCCGCCTGATCAACGCCATTCTCAGCGAGGCGGTGAAAGACGGCGCGTCGGATATTCATATCGAAACCTTCGAGCGCACGCTGAGCATTCGCTTTCGCGTCGACGGCGTGCTGCGCCCGGTGCTGCAGCCGGCGCGTAAGCTCGCGCCGCTGCTGGTGTCGCGCATCAAGGTGATGTCAAAGCTGGACATCGCCGAGAAGCGTCTGCCGCAGGATGGCCGTATCTCCCTGCGCATTGGCCGCAAGGCGATCGACGTGCGCGTGTCGACCATTCCGTCCCAGTACGGCGAGCGCGTTGTGATGCGCCTGCTCGATAAAAGTAACCTGAAGCCCGACATCAACAGGCTGGGCCTGATTGATGAAGAGCTGGAAAAGTTAAAAGGGCTGATTGACCGCCCGCACGGCATTATCCTGGTCACCGGGCCAACGGGCTCCGGTAAAAGTACCACCCTGTACGCCATTCTCTCGGCGTTGAACGGGCATGAACGCAACATCCTGACCGTTGAAGACCCGATTGAATACGAGCTGGAAGGGGTGGGGCAGACGCAGGTTAACCCGCGCGTGGACATGACCTTTGCCCGCGGGCTGCGCGCCATTTTGCGTCAGGACCCGGACGTGGTGATGATCGGGGAAATTCGCGACGGCGAAACCGCGCAGATCGCGGTGCAGGCCTCGCTCACCGGTCACCTGGTCATGTCTACGCTGCACACCAACAGCGCCGCAGGGGCGATCACCCGCCTGCGGGACATGGGGCTGGAATCCTTTTTAATCGGTTCATCGTTGCTCGGTGTCATTGCCCAGCGTCTGGTGCGTCGGCTGTGTACGCACTGCCGGACCACCAGTCCGCTGGACGCCAATGAGAAAGCGCTGTTCAGCTTTATGGACGCGCCGCCTAAGGCCATTTACCGCGCGGTGGGGTGCGAGCACTGCCGCCAGAGCGGCTATCAGGGTCGCGCCGGTATTCATGAATTTCTTGTTGTGGACAGCACCATGCGCCGCGCCATTCATGAAGACAAAGACGAAATGTCCATCGAAACGCAGCTCTTTAAGCAGGCCTATAGCCTGCGCGAAAACGGGCTGCTGAAGGTGATTAACGGCGTGACCTCGCTGGAAGAGGTGATGCGCGTCACCGCCGAGCGCGGGGGGGATGAATAATGGCCTTCTACGCCTGGACGGCGACGGACGCGGCGGGGAAAACCCGGCGCGGCACCCTGCAGGCCGAGGGGCAAAAGCAGGTTCGCCAGATGATGCGCGAGCAAAAGCTGATGCCCGTCAGCATCAGCGAAACCCGCGAGGCGGCGGCGTCCGGGAAAGCGAAAACCGGAGCAAAGCTTTCCACGCCGGTGCTGTCGATGTTTACCCGTCAGCTCTCCACGCTGATTAACGCCGCGCTGCCGCTGGAGAGTGCCCTTAAAGCGATTTCGAAGCAGACGGAAGACAAAAAGCTGGCGGCGATGGTGGTGGAGATCCGCGAGAAGGTGGTGGAAGGGCACACGCTCTTCGACGCCTTCAGCCAGTTCCCGCGCACCTTCGACAAGCTCTACTGCACGCTGGTGATGGCCGGTGAAAAGACCGGTCACCTCGGCGACGTGCTGGAGAAGCTGGCGGAGTACAACGAGCAGCGCCAGAAGATGAAAAGCAAGCTGACGCAGGCGATGGTCTACCCAATTACCCTGACGGTGGTGGCCATCGCGGTCATCAGCATTCTGCTGGTGGCGGTGGTGCCGCAGGTGATCGAGCAGTTCACCCACATGAAGCAGCAGCTGCCGATCACCACCCGCACGCTGATTGCGGTGAGCGATTTTCTGCAGGCGTACGGCATCTATCTTGCGGGCGGCCTGGCGGGCGGCGTTATCGGTTTCAAAACCTGGGTGCGCAACGTGAAAAACCGTTTTCGCTGGAACAGCTGGCTGGTAAACGGCTCGCCGATTAAAAAGCTGGTGTGTGCCATCAACAGCGCCCGCTATATCCGCACCCTCAGCATTCTGCAGGCCAGCAGCGTGCCGCTGCTGGAGGGAATGTATATCGCCATGGACGGTATCGAAAACCTCTACGCCCGGCAGGTGCTGGAGCAGGCGGCGGATACCGTGCGCCAGGGGGCCTCGCTATATGCCGCGCTGGAGCAGGCGAAGTTATTCCCCCCGACCATGCTGTACATGATTGCCTCCGGCGAAGAGAGCGGGGAATTGGGCAATTTAATGGACCGCGCGGCGGAAAACCAGGAATCGGCATTACAGCATCGCATTACATTAACGCTGTCGGTATTTGAACCGGCGCTGGTGGTATCCATGGCGACGATTGTTTTATTCATCGTCATGTCAATATTACAACCGCTTCTGCAACTTAATAATATGGTAGGTTAAATCATGGCTATAAAAAGAAAACACCTGGCTCGTCAGGCGGGCTTCACGTTGCTCGAATTAATGGTGGTCATTGTTATTCTCGGCGTTTTGGCGAGTATGGTGGTGCCAAACTTAATGGGCAATAAAGAAAAAGCGGATACGCAAAAAGCAACCAGCGATATTGTCGCGCTTGAGGGTTCGCTGGATATGTACAAGCTGGATAACCACCGCTACCCGACTACCGAACAGGGTTTGCAGGCGCTGGTGACCAGGCCTGAAATCGCGCCTGTCCCGAACGGCTACCGCGCTGACGGCTATATTCGCCGCCTGCCGCAGGATCCGTGGGGCGGGGATTATATCCTGGTCAGCCCGGGCGAACACGGTGCCGTAGACGTATTCTCTGCCGGTCCGGACGGTGAAGCCAATACCGCCGACGATATTACGAACTGGTCTCTTGATAAGAAAGAGAAATAATGAAGCGTCAACGCGGTTTTACGCTGCTGGAAATTATTCTGGCGCTGGTGATATTTGCCAGCTGCGCCATGATGGTGGTGTCAACAATACCCTCACGCAGCGGCGCGGATATATTTGGCCAGCAGCTAAAAGCCCTCGTTGATTACGGTTCTGACCGCGCGGTGATGGACGGAAATATTGTGGGGCTGGTGATTTCCACGGATAGCTATCAGCTGGTGACGCTCGAAGATAAAAACGGCGAGCGCCGCTGGGTGCCGTTATCCGCGGGGCGTATTACCACTAAAGGCGATTTCCCGGAGGAGATGCACGTTTCGCTCTCTCCCCAGCGTCTGGCCGCCACGGTAACGTCCGACCCGCAGGTGCTCTTTTTGCCTGACGGTGAAATCAGCCGCTTCACGCTGACGCTGCAAAGCGATGACAAACAGCACAATTTCCGCGTGGTGTCGCAGGGCGCGGCCCCGGTATCGGTGGAAAACGATGACTAAAGGCAAGGCTAAGCAAAAGGGCATGACCCTGCTGGAGGTGATGGTCGCGCTGGTGATCTTCTCCACCGCCGCGCTGGCGCTGATGAACTCGGTCTCCCTGAACGTGCGTTTCACCCACGGGCTGGGCGATACGCTTCAGGCGAGCTGGGTGGCTGAGAACCAGCTGGCGGAAGCGCAGCTGGCCAAAAGTGACTTCCCCGACGCCGAGGAGCAGGGGAGTGAAATTATGGGCGGGCGCAGCTGGAACTGGCGCAAGCAGCGGGTCAAAACCGCCGACAGCGGCTGGGCCAACGCCATACGCGTTTATGCGGAAGGCGACGACAGCCAGCCGGTTATCGCGCTGCAGATCGTTCCGCCGGGAGAGAACAGGTGAAAAGAACCCGACGCCAGCGCGGCTTTACCCTGCTGGAGATCATGATTGCGCTGACCATCTTTGCGGTAATCAGCACCCTGGCCTGGCAAATTCTGGACGGGGCGATGCGCACCAGTTCGGCAACCGATGTTAGTGCGGCAAAGCTGAATCAGCTGCAGCGGGCCTGGAACCTGATGGAGCGGGATTTTTATCAGCTGCAGGCGCGCGCGCCGCGCAACGAGCCGGAGCTTTTTCGCGAAAACGACGACGCCGTTGAACTGACCACCCTGAACGGGGTGAGCGGAACGGTGCAGCTGGAGCGCGTGCGCTGGCGGCTGGAAGAGGGTCGTCTGTACCGCGACGTCTGGCCGGTAATTGACGGCCCGGCTAACGCTAAGCCTGATGAAGTGACGATTGTCGGCGGGGTGAAGTCTCTGCAGTGGCGCTTTTACCGTCAGGGCTGGCAGAAAAGCTGGCGCGATCCGGCCCACCTGCCCGACGGCGTGGAGCTGACCCTGACCATGGAAAATGGCGATACCTGGCGCTGGGTCTTTACCACGCCGGGCGATCTGCCCGAGGCCGCTGCTCCAGCGCCTGCAACCGCACCGGAAGCACAACCATGAACGCGTTACGTAAACAGAAAGGCGTCGCCCTGCTGGTGGTGCTGATCCTGCTGGTGATGATGTCGGCGCTGGCCGCCAAAATCAGCCAGCAGTTCTGCCGCAACCTGCAGAAAACCCATTATCAGGTGAGCCAGCAGCAGCTGCGCTGGGCGATGCAGGCGCAGGAAAAGGTGGTGAAAGACAGGCTGCAGGCCGACGCCAGCGGGGAAAGCAAACCGCTCTCCCTCGACGGCGACTGGCATCAGCCGCTGGAAACCCGCGGCGAAGACTACACGGTGGTCAGCCAGGTTGAGGACGCGCAGGACTGCTTCAACGTCAACAACCTGCTGGCGGTGGAAAAAATTGCGCAGGGGCAAAACGCCCCGGCGGTGCCGGAAAAGCCCCGCAGAGAGCAGATTGTTGAACAGATTCTGACGCAGAGCGGCCTGAGCCAGAGCAACGCGGAAGAGGTGTATTTGCAACTGGTGGACTATCTCGATGGCGACGCGACCACGGCCAAAGAGGGCGCAGAGACCGATGCCTGGGCTGGCGTGGTGCCCCCCCGCCAGCCGGCAAACCAGATGATGCGCACGGTTGCCGAGATCAAGCTGCTGCCCGCGTTCCCGGCCGCCGCTTATCCGAAGGCGAGCAAGCTGCTGTGCGCATTACCCGACACCGCCAGCAGGGTGGATGTGAACACCCTTAAGCCGGAGCAGGCCGCCTTACTGGCCGCGCTGTTCCCCGGAAAACTCAGTGAAGATGATGCCCTACGCCTGATTGAATCGCGTCCTGAAAACGGCTGGGAAAATATGGAAACCTTCAGCAAAGCGCTGGAGCAGACCTTCCCGCAGTTAAAGGACGACCTGCCGCAGGTGGCCGACTATCTCTCCATTAACAGCCGGTATTTCCGCGTGAACTATACCGGCAATACCGATGAATTAACGCTTCGCGCGGTCAGCCAGCTTCAGGTCAATAACGAAGCCGGTGAGATCGTGACGTGGCAACGTCGTTACCGAATGATTGAATAAGAAAAGTAGAACGCTATGAAACAGGTCCTTTTTGTTCGTCCCGACAGCCGCGAGGGCGGGAAAATAACGTGGTGTGTCTCCGACAGCGAGCAGGTGGAGGTACTGGAGAGCCTGGACGCGCTGGCGAACCATCCCCTGGCCGCCCGCGTTTGCCTGCTGCTGCCCGCCAGCAGCATGATCTTCCGCCATTTTACCTTACCGAAGAAAGTGGTCTCTCAGGCGACGGCGTTCTCGTGGATGGCGGAAGAGACGCTGATTGGCGAGGTGGATAACCTCCACTGGACGGTGCTCAGCAAAAAGGGCGCTGAGGTTGACGCGGTGGCCGTCGATGCCGATCTGCTGCGCGGATGGCTAAGCCGCTTTAAGGAGGCCGGGTTAAAGGTGATTCAGGCCCTGCCGGATGCATGGCTGCTGCCGGTAACGGCGGGCGGGAGCACGCTTGTCGCTCAGGATGAAACCTACTGGCTGCGCCTGTCGCCTCATACCGCCGGACAGATGGAGGCCAGCCTACTGCCGCTGCTGATGCAGAAAGCCGGAGAGGGGGACGTGTGCTGCTACGGGGACGCGCCCGCTGGCGTCAACGTCGATGTCGGGCACCCCTGGCAGCATCCGCTGGTCCTGATCCAGCCCCAGTGGCACGCCTGCCGCGTCACGCTCCTGCACGGCGAATTCAGCGCGAAAGCGGGCTCGGGTAAAGCGTCTAAGGGCATCAAAGCGGCAATAGCCGCGGCGGGCCTGCTCTCTCTCGGCCTGTTGCTGGGCCCGCGCGTCGCGATGGCCTGGATGCTGGTGCAGCAGGAAAACCAGGTTCAGCAGGAGATCCTTGAGGTTTATCAGCACCATTTCCCCAGCATGCGCCAGCAGACCAACCTTAAATACCACTTCGGACAAAATATGAAGAAGCAGCCTAAAGGGCTGTTTTTACAGCTTGACGCGCTGGAGAAAGCCAGGCAGACCGTGCCGGCAATGGGAATCGATCTGCTGGAATACGACGCCCAACAGAACACGCTGACGCTGAGCGTCAGTGCGCAAAACCAAACCGCGTTGCAGGCGTTTGTGAATCAGGCCGGGGAGAATTTTGATTTCACCCTGCAGCCTGTTTCCACCGCTGCTCCTTATACCGCCATGATCGCAGGGAAATATAAATGAAAGAGCGAATCGCGCAGCTTCAGTCTCGTTATCAGAATTACAGCACCAGGGAAAAAATCATTATAAAAATAGGTGCCGCGGCCCTGGTGGGGGCGGCCATTTATTACGCAGGCGTGATCCCGCTGGATAATATGATTCAAAACAGTAAAGCCACGCTGAGCAGACAAAAAGAGACGCTGAACTGGATGCGCAGTGAAATAGATAAAAATCATCTCCAGGTTCAACGGGTCAAAACGGATAACCCGCGCACGGTGGTAGAGAGCAGCGCGCAGGAAATTAATCTGCCCCTGACGGATGTGCGTCAGGATGGACAAAATTTATCGTTTGTCGTCAGTCGCGCTAATATTTACGAATTAAAAAGCTGGCTGCGGGAAATTAACCAGACTACAGGCGTACGGCTGCAGAAAATGAACCTCACCCCGGTCGATCGTCTTAATGACGTAAAAGCCGAAGTGCAGCTCGCCTGGAGCAAAAGCGCATGAACATCTTCGCGCTGATGCGGGAGGTCTACCCGGTGGGGTTTCCGGTGATGAGTGCGATACTGGGCGGCATTGTCGGCAGTTTTCTCGGGGTTGTCGTCGAGCGCGTGCCGGGCATGGTGATGGAGGAAGAAGGCTGCGGCAATTTGCTCTTCCCGGCCTCCCGCTGCCCGGTCTGCCAGCACTCGCTCGCCGTGTGGGAGAATATTCCGCTGCTCAGCTGGCTATTATTACGCGGACGCTGTAGCCAGTGCGGCACGGCGATCCCGCTGCGGATATTTTTAATCGAACTTTTTTCCGCCCTGTTTTTTGGGGTCACCGCCTGGAGCATGCCCGACGTCCAGGCTTTGTTCTCTCTGTGGCTGCTGGCGGCGTTTTTATTGCCCCTTGCCATGATCGACTGGCGGCACCAGCTGCTGCCTGACTGCCTGACCCAGCCCCTGCTGTGGGCGGGATTATTGCTCCATGCCTTTGACCATACGCTGCCGCTGTGTGATGCACTCTTCGGCGCCGTGGCGGGCTATCTCTCGCTCTGGCTGCTGTACTGGGCGTTTCGCCTGACCACCGGACGGGAAGGACTGGGATATGGCGATTTCAAACTGCTGGCGGCCTTAGGCGCCTGGTGCGGCTGGCACGCGTTGCCCACGATTGAATTAGCCGCCGCGCTAAGCGGTATTATCGGCTATTTCGCGCTAAATAATTTAAATAAAAATAACCTCACTCTTTCTTTCGGACCTTATCTCTCATTTGCTGGAATAGCGGTGTTTATTGGGCAGCAGTTTGCTTTCACATTTTAAATGTGTGGGTCAAGTTTTTTTATAAATCATTTCGGCGGTGGAAGAGAGGGACGCCTCTTTGCGCTCAGTGTATCGTAAGGAATATAAGCTACACGGAATTTAAGCTGGTATCTTTTTATGGAGGAGTACAACGCGGCGAGAAGTTTTTTGGTCACGGTTTTCAGGTTGGTTAAATACGCATTACGCGAAAAGACGCCATGTTCTCATGGAAGACATGGGTTATTAACGTTACGAATAAATTTATCAGGAAATAAAAATGAAATTTATGAAGCCTAAATATCTGGCGCTTTTTGTTGCGGCTGCAACAAGCTCAGTATTTGCAGCGGCGCCGGGCACGCCTTCTATTACGTCGGGCAATGATAAATTTGCGCTGGTGGAAGTGGATCAGGCAGCGCAGGACTATAACAACCTTATTAAAGTGCACAAAGATGGCGTTGATGTGAAGGTTGAGTGGAACGTCTGGAGCGGCGATGCGCCGACGTCTGCCAAAGTGCTTCTGGACGGCCAGACCGTCTGGACCGGTGCTGGCAGCGCTGCAGGCTCAGCGACCTTTAAGGTGAAAAAAGGTGGCCGTTATCAGGAGCAGGTGGAACTCTGTAATGACAGCGGCTGCACCAAAAGCGCCAGCAAGCTGATCATCGTTGCGGACACCGACGGTAGCCATCTGCTGCCGCTGAGTACGCCGCTGCTGGAGAACAACAAAGCCTTCGCGCAGCACACTGACAAAGTCGTAGGTGCTTACTTCCCAGAGTGGGGCGTATATGACCGTAACTTCTCTGCGGATAAGATCCCGGTTGCGAATATCAACCACCTGCTGTACGGCTTCATCCCAATCTGTGGCGGCGACGGCATTAACGACAGCGCCAAATCTTCCGGCGCGCTGGAATCCCTGAAGCGTGCCTGCCAGGGCCGTCCGGACTACACCGTTGCCATCCACGATCCGTGGGCTGCGCTGCAGAAACCACAGCAGGGTGTGACCGGCTGGGACGACCCGTACAAAGGCAACTATGGCCAGCTGATGGCAATGAAAAAAGCCCATCCTGACCTGAAAATTCTGCCATCCGTAGGCGGCTGGACGCTGTCTGACCCGTTCTATCAGATGGATAATAAAGTGCTGCGCGATCGCTTCGTGGCCTCCGTGAAAGAGTTCCTGACCACCTGGAAAGTGTTTGACGGCGTGGATATCGACTGGGAATTCCCTGGCGGCGGCGGTGAAAATACCAGGCTCGGCAACCCTCAGACCGATAAAGCCACCTACACCGCGCTGATGCACGACCTGCGTCAGATGCTGAATGAGCTGTCTGCAGAAACCGGCCGCACCTACGAGCTGACCACCGCCATCGGTGCGGGTAAAGATAAGATCGAAGACGTGGACTACAGCACCGCGCAGCAGTACATCGACCATATCTTCCTGATGAGCTACGACTTCTACGGCGCGTGGAGCAATACCGAGCTCGGCCATCAGACCGCGCTGTACGGTGCATCCTGGAAGCCTGACACCAACTACACCACCGATAACGCGGTGAAAGCGATGCTGGAGCAGGGCGTACAGCCTGGCAAGATCGTGGTGGGGGCAGGTATGTACGGTCGCGGCTGGACGGGGGTTCACGGTTACACCGGCGATAACCCGTTCACCGGTACGGCAACGGGCCCAATCCCGGGGACCTGGGAAAGCGGTATTGTTGACTACCGTCAGATTGTGAACCAGATGCTAGGCAAACCGGGCTGGGAATACAAATACGACGAAGCGGCGGAGGCGCCGTACCTGTTCAACAAGTCCACCGGCGAGCTGGTGACGTACGACAACGCCCGTTCCGTGATGGCCAAAGGCAAATACGTACAGAACAAAAACCTCGGTGGCCTGTTCGCGTGGTCTATCGAGTCTGATAACGGCGATATTCTGAATGCGATGAACGAAAGCCTGCTGGGCGGTAGCTCAACGCCAGTTGAACCGGTTGTGAACAACCATCCGCCGGTGGCCTCTGCCAGCGATCTGATGGTAACCGGCCCGGCGACCGTCTCCCTGGATGGCTCTGCGTCTTCTGACCAGGACGGCGATGCACTGACCTACAAATGGACGCAGGTTTCCGGTGCGAGCGTGACTCTGGCGAACAGCACCAAAGCGAAGGCCAGCTTCAGCGTGCCGGCTGTGACCAGCGACCAGAACCTGGTGTTCCGCCTGACGGTGACCGACGCAAAAGGTCTGAGCAACGCCATCGACGTTCAGGTTGTTAACAAAGCGCCTAAAGCCAACCAGGCTCCGACGATCAATGCAATGGAAGCCGTGACCGTTGAATCCGGTGAAACGATCTCCCTGCATGCACAGGCAACAGACCCAGACGGTGATGCGCTGACCTACAGCTGGAGCGTACCGGCAGATATGAACGCAACGGGTACGGATACGGCTAACGTTCGCATCACTGCTCCAGCGGTGAACAATGCCTCTTCCTACACCCTGAGCGTTGTCGTAACCGACGGCAAAACCAGCGTGCAGTCTAACGTGCAGGTAACGGTAAATCCTAAACCAGCAGACGTAACACCGCCTGCAGATGAGGTGACCCCACCATCTGATGAAGTGACTCCTCCGTCTGACGAAGTTACACCGCCATCTGACGAAGGCACGTCAACCGGCAGCTGCGACGCGCCTGTCGATGCTAACGCCAGCAAATATGCCGCGTGGGATCCCAGCAAAATCTACAACGGTGGCGACACCGTGAGCTTCGACCACCTGGTCTGGAAAGCGAAGTACTGGACGCAGGGCAACCAGCCAGGCTTTAGCGCAGAGGCATGGGCGCTGGTCAGCCAGGTGAAATTCAACTGGCGTTCAGACGTGGTTTACAACGGCGGCGAAACCACCACATACCAGGGTAACGTTTACCGCGCGAAATGGTGGACCCGCGGTGATAACCCGGCCAACAGCGACGTGTGGGTGAAAGAAGGCGCAGCAGCAGACTGCAAATAATCTCATCCGTTGAATACTCCCTCCATTTGGGGGGAGTCATTCAGTATTCATTTTACAGGATGTGGGCAAGGAGAAATAACCGAAACCGTCAGCAGGTCAAAATGAAAAAATTAATGTTGCTGTTATGGGTAATAAGCCAAGGCGCTCTGGCAAACTGTTGGGATAACGCCGCGCACTATTATCATGTCGACCCCTATTTATTGTATGCCATTGCTAACGTTGAATCCGGCATGAACCCCTATGCGGTAGGGCAAAACCACGATGGCACGCGTGATGTTGGGCTGATGCAAATCAACAGCTCGCATTTTAGCGAGCTTGAAAGCAGAGGTATCGACGAATATCGACTGATGACCGAGCCGTGTACCTCCATCATGGTCGGCGCTTCAATCCTTTCGGGAATGATTAAAGTCTATGGCTATAACTGGGAGGCCGTCGGCGCATATAACGCCGGGTTGAAAAAAGAGAATTATCCGCAGCGTATGATATACGCCCATAAGGTCTGGAAAAAATATCAGCAGTTAAAAGTAGCCGCACGTTATTAAGGTTTTTTATTTTTGAAGAATTCCCGAGGGTGTTCTTCGAAAAAAGAAAACAGCTGTCTGTGGTTTATTTATTAATGGATTAATACATAAGCCGGGATTCTAAATTTAAACTTCACTAAACAGGATACTGAAATGAACAAAAGGACGTTATTGAGTGGACTCATTGCCGGTGCGTGCGTAGCCCCCTTTATGGCACAGGCTGCGTCGCTGCAGGCGACCGCCAGCGAACCGTACACCATGAAGGCCAGCGATCTGGCGAAGAAAGAGAAGGAACTGACCAGCTTCCCGCTGATGGCCTCGGTGAAAGAGACTATTCAGACGCTGGACAATGCTCAGGTTGAAATGATTGAGCCAGGCCGCGCGGCGAACCCGGACAACGTGAAGCGCGTGGAAGGGATCGTGAAGGCCAGCGACTGGGAGTATCTTTTCCCGCTGCGCGCGCAGGCGTACACCTACAGCAACTTCCTGAAAGCGATCGGCAAATTCCCGGCGCTGTGTAAGACCTACGGCGACGGACGCGACAGCGACGCTATCTGCCGTAAAGAGCTGGCGACAATGTTTGCCCACTTCGCGCAGGAAACCGGTGGCCACGAAAGCTGGCGTCCGGAAGGGGAGTGGCGTCAGGCGCTGGTTCACGTCCGCGAAATGGGCTGGAGCGAAGGCCAGAAGGGCGGCTACAACGGCGAATGTAACCCGGACGTCTGGCAGGGTCAGACCTGGCCATGCGGCAAGGACAAGGACGGCGATTTCCTGAGCTACTTCGGCCGCGGCGCCAAGCAGTTGTCCTACAACTATAACTACGGTCCGTTCTCTGAAGCGATGTACGGCGACGTGCGTACGCTGCTCAACAAACCGGAGCTGGTGGCGGATACCTGGCTGAACCTGGCGAGCGCCATCTTCTTCTTCGCCTACCCGCAGCCGCCAAAACCAAGCATGCTGCAGGTTATCGACGGTACGTGGCAGCCGAACGAGCGTGACAAAGCCAACGGCCTGGTGCCGGGCTTTGGCGTGACGACCCAGATCATCAACGGCGGCGTTGAGTGCGGCGGCCCGACAGAAATTGCGCAGTCGCAGAACCGTATCAAATACTACAAAGAGTTCGCCAACTACCTGAAAGTGCCTGTTCCGGCTAACGAAGTGCTGGGCTGTGCCAACATGAAGCAGTTCGACGAAGGCGGCGCGGGAGCGCTGAAGATCTACTGGGAACAGGACTGGGGATGGAGCGCCGATACGCCAGACGGTAAGACCTACTCTTGCCAGCTGGTGGGCTACCAGACGCCGTTCAGCGCGTTCAAAGAGGGTGACTACGGCAGGTGCGTGCAGAAGTTCTTTAACGTTAACGTTGTTGACGATGAAGGCTCTGCCACCACTCCGGATGAAACCCCGGTAACGCCAGCGCCGATCCCAGCCGAAGATGAAACGCCGGCTGAGCCAGCGGTCGTGAACCACGCGCCGGTGGCGCACATTGCTGGCCCAATCGGTGCCGTGGATGCGGGTGCGCAGGTCTCCCTGAGCGCTGAAGGCTCCACTGATGCTGACGGCAACAAACTGACCTACACGTGGCGTTCACAGGATGGCCAGACGGTGACCGGCGAAGATAAAGCGGTTGTGACCTTCACGGCGCCAGAGTCTGCAACGGCGCAGCAGGTTGAAGTCAGCCTGACCGTCAGCGACGGCGAGCTGAGCAGCACCACTTCATACCTGCTGAACGTGAAGGCGAAAGCGGCTACGCCATCTGACGACGATGCCTCTTACGCGGCGTGGAGCGCGAACGGCAAGTACAGCGCAGGAGATATCGTGAACAACCACGGTAAACTCTTCCAGTGCAAACCGTTCCCGTACAGCGGCTGGTGTAACAACGCCCCGGCATACTATGAACCGGGCGCAGGCCTGGCATGGGCTGATGCCTGGACGGCATTATAAACAGCAAACGGCAACCGAAAGGTTGCCGTTTTAGTGTTTGCACCCTCTCCCCGTGGGAGAGGGCCGGGGTGAGGGAACGGTAGGTGCAGTTGTAGGCCCGGTAAGGCGAAGCCGCCACCGGGCAAAAAGGCTAGCGATGAAGCTTCCCGTGATCCCGCAGCCACGCCGCCGTGCGCACAATCCCTTCATCCAGCGTCACAACCGGCTTATATCCAAGCTCGTTCTCCGCCCGCGAAATATCCAGCGTGAAATCAAAGTTAAGCTTCGACACGCCGTAGTGGGTCAGCGCGGGCTCTTTGGCGGACTTACTGCCAAAGCGCTCCATGCTGCGGGCGATCATATCCAGCATTGGGTACGGGACTGAACGGATGCGGCAGTCGATCTGCAGTTCGTCAATTAAGCGCTGCACAATGCTGCGAAGCCGGCAGGGTTCGCCGTTGGTGATGTTGTAGGCGCGACCGGAAATGAGCTTGTCGCAGTCCGGCTGGCTCGCCAGCCACATCGCATGCACGGCGTTCTCGTAGTACGTCATATCCACCATCGCATCACCGCCGCGCGGCAGCAGGACGCTGCCATAGTGGTGCATCATCTGCGCCAGGCGTGGGATAAACACTTTGTCATGTGCACCGAACAGCCCCTGAGGGCGTAAAACGGTAAATCGCGTGTGCGGGTTGGACTGCGCCAGCAGGTCAATCACCTCTTCGCTGGCCGCCTTGCTGCGGGCAAACTCGCAGGCGAAGCGCGCGGGACGAAAATCTTCCCTAACGTCGCGGTGGTGGTGATAGTCGAAATAGAGTGACGGGGAGGAGATATGAACAAAGTTACGCACGCCCCAGGCAACCGCCCATTCGCCCAGACGGCGCGTGGCGCGCACGTTGGCGAGATCAAAGGCTTCCTGGGTTCCCCACGGAGAGGTAAAGCTGGAGCAGTGCCACAGCGTATCGATACCGGCGAGCATCACCTTAGCCTGAGAAGAGACCAGCTCCGTCAGGTCAGCATGGATGAACTCTGCGCCCATTTTTTGCAGCAGCTTACCCATCGCCTCGTTGCGACCGGTGGCCCTGACGCTGATGCCTTTGTTGCGCAGAAACTCGACCGCATTTCGGCCTAAGCCGCTGGTCGCCCCGGTAACCAGTACCTTCATATCAATCCACTGTGTTGAAAAAGAATTTCGTGCGCATTCTTTCGTGAATTACGGCGCTATGCAATGGGAAAGGTGAAAGAATAAGAGTTTTATTTAGATATTTTCCGTCTTTTGTTCTGCCCGCTGCGCAATACGTTTTGCCATTCCGCGGAAGATAAACAGGTGCGCGGGGATCATCAACAGCCAGTAGAACAGACCGGGCATTCCGTGCGGATGCCACCAGGCACGCACGTCCAGTTCCCGGTGGTCGCCTTTGTCCTTGAGAGTGAAGCAAAGCCGACCCAGCCCCGGCGCTTTCATGCCGAACAGCAGCGCCAGCTGCTTCTCTGGCTCAACGATGATCACCTTCCAGCTGTCGACCGTATCGCCCACGTTCAGATACGGAGCGGCAGGGCGACCTTTTGCCAGACGATGTCCTACCAGCAGATCCATTGCGCCGCGCGTTTGCCAGAGAATGTTGCCGAAGAAATAGCCATCTTTGCCGCCGATCTGATTCACTACCTCCCACAGATCCGCAAGGCTGGCGGAGGTTTTCACCGTGCAGCCTGCCTGTTTCGGATAGTAGCCATACTCGGGCCGCCAGCGGGCAAAGGCCTGCGCGTCGTAGCCCCAGTCGCTGGAGTTCACCAGCTTCTCTTCTTCCTTCAGCGTATTGCGGACCGCGTCGTCGAAGCGGATCAACTCTTGCGGGATCAGCGCACGCAGCGCGCGATCGTCCGCCAGCAGATCGTGCTTCAACCCCTGGATCAGCGCTTTCGCGGTGGTCGGCGGGACTGACGTAATGACATTTAAAAACCACACCGAGATCCAGCGGGTTGGAAAGGGGATGGGCACCAGCCAGCGTCTCCGGCCGCTCACGCGCATAAAATGTTCAAACTGCTCCTGATAGCTCAGCACGTCCGGGCCAGCGGCTTCCAGCACGCGGTGCTGGTCGGTAGGGTGATCCAGCAGCGCCACCAGATAGTGGAGTAAATTCTCCAGCGCAATCGGCGTTGTGCGCGATCGCACCCAGCGCGGCGGGGTAAGCACCGGCAGGTTGTAGACCATATCGCGCATCACTTCGAAGGCGGCAGAACCGGCGCCGACGATGATCCCGGCGCGCAGTTCGGTGAGCGGAACATTTGCGCCGCGCAGGGTCTCCGCCGTCAGCTGGCGGGCGCGCAGGTGATCGGACTGCTCGCTTTCGGGTGCCTGCAGGGAGCTTAAAAAAATCACCTGTTTCACCGGCGTTTGCAGCAGGGCATCGCGGACGTTCATCGCCACCTGACGCTCGTGGGCGATAAAATCCCCGCCTTCGCCCATGCTGTGCACGAGGTAGTAAAGCGTGTCGACCCCTTCCAGCAGCGCGGGCAGCTCTTTAGGCCAGTTGAGATCGACACTGTGGCAGGTCACGCCGGGCAAATTTTGCTTTTGCAGGCGTTCCGTGCTGCGTGCCGCTGCCAGCACCCGGTGCCCCTGCTGGCTGAGAGCAGCGGTGAGATGCTGACCGATATACCCGCTGGCGCCGAGCACCAGAATTCGTTGCGGCACGTTATGCTCCTTAACGCTGTAAAAACGCCTGCCAGTGTTTCACAACTTCTGCCAGCTGCTCGCGGCTTACGTCAAGATGCATGACCAGACGCACGACGGGAGAGGCGTTGAGCAGCACGCCATGTGCTTTCAAAAATTCACCCAGCGCGGCCGCGCGTTCGTCGCCCACGCGCACGAACAGCATATTGGTGTCGTGACGCATCACGTCTGCGCCGATTTCGCGCAGCTGCGCCGCCATCCACGCGGCGTTTTCGTGGTCGTCCTTGAGGCGCGCTACGTTGTTTTTCAGGGCATACAGCCCCGCCGCCGCCAGAATACCCGCCTGACGCATGCCGCCGCCGGTCATCTTGCGCCAGCGGTTGGCACGCTTGATGTAGTCTGCATTGCCCACCAGCAGGGAACCTACAGGCGTGCCTAGCCCTTTTGAGAGGCAGATGGTGAACGAGTCGCAGTACTGCGCGATCTCTTTCAGCTCGCAGCCGTACTCCACCACGGCGTTGAAAATGCGTGCGCCGTCAACGTGCAGGCCGAGCCTGCGCTCGCGGGTAAAGTCCCACGCGGCTTTCAGGTATCCACGCGGCAGCACTTTGCCGTTATGGGTGTTTTCGAGGCTGAGCAGCTTAGTGCGGGCGAAATGAATATCGTCGGCCTTGATTTTTGCAGCCACTTTATCGAGCGGCAGCGAGCCGTCAGGAGCCGCGTCAATGGGCTGCGGCTGAATGCTGCCGAGCACCGCTGCGCCGCCCGCTTCATACAGATAGTTATGCGCGCCCTGACCGACAATGTACTCTTCCCCGCGCTCGCAGTGGCTAAGCAGCGCGACCAGGTTGGCCTGCGTGCCGGTCGGCAGGAACAGCGCGGCCTCCTTGCCGCTCAGCTCTGCCGCATAGCGCTGCAGTTCGTTGACCGTCGGGTCATCGCCGTAGACGTCGTCCCCGACCGGGGCGGCCATCATCTCCTCGAGCATGGTGCGGCTCGGGCGGGTAACGGTATCACTACGTAAATCGATCATGGCATGTTCTTATTATTAAAAAGGCGATGCCAGATGTTTTACCTGAGCCAGTTGGTTTTTGCCAGTTCGATCACTTCGTCACCGCGCCCGCTGATGATGGCGCGCAGCATATACAGGCTAAAGCCTTTAGCCTGCTCCAGCTTGATCTGCGGCGGGATCGCCAGCTCCTCTTTGGCAACCACCACATCCACCAGCACCGGACCGTCGATGGAGAAGGCGCGCTGCAGGGCTTCATCCACCTCTGAGGCTTTCTCCACGCGAATGCCGGTGATGCCGCAGGCCTCGGCGATGCGCGCGAAGTTGGTGTCGTGCAGCTCGGTGCCGTCGGTCAGGTAGCCGCCGGCCTTCATCTCCATCGCCACAAAGCCCAGCACGCTGTTGTTGAAGACCACGATTTTCAGCGGGAGCTTCATCTGCACCACCGAAAGGAAATCCCCCATCAGCATGCTGAAGCCGCCGTCGCCGCACATCGCCACCACCTGACGCTCCGGTGAGGTCGCTTTCGCGCCCAGCGCCTGCGGCATGGCGTTCGCCATCGAGCCGTGGTTGAACGAGCCGAGCAGTCGTCGTTTGCCGTTCATCTTCAGATAGCGCGCCGCCCAGACGGTTGGCGTGCCGACGTCGCAGGTGAAGATGGCGTCGTCGTCGGCAAAGTGACTGATTTGCTGCGCCAGGTACTGCGGGTGAATGGCTTTGTCGCTCGGTTTGGCAAGGTCGTCCAGCCCCTTGCGCGCGTCGCGATAGTCGCTCAGCGCCTTATCAAGGAACTTGCGGTCCGTTTTCTCTTCCAGCAGCGGCAGCAGGGCGGCGAGTGTCGATTTAATATCGCCTATCAGCGCCATATCGACCTTGCTGTGCGCGCCGATGCTGCCGGGATTAATGTCGATCTGGATGATTTTGGCATCCGACGGGTAGAAGGCACGGTATGGGAACTGGGTGCCGAGCAGGATCAGCGTGTCGGCGTTCATCATGGTATGGAAGCCGGAAGAAAATCCGATCAGCCCGGTCATGCCCACGTCGTACGGGTTGTCGTACTCCACGTGCTCTTTGCCGCGCAGGGCGTGGACGATCGGCGCTTTTAGCTTGCCCGCAAATTCGACCAGCTCTTTGTGTGCCCCCGCGCAGCCGCTGCCGCACATCAGGGCGATATTGCTGGAGTAGCGCAGCAGCTGCGCCAGCTTTTTCAGCTCCTCTTCCGCAGGCGTAACGACCGGCTGAGGGGCGTGGTACCAGTGGGTGCTGGCCCCTTCAGGCGCCGCCTTAAGCGCGACGTCGCCGGGGATAACGACAACCGAGACCCCGCGGTTCAGCACGGCTTTGCGCATGGCAATAGCCAGCACCTGCGGGATCTGCTCAGGGGATGAAACCAGCTCGCAGTAGTGGCTGCATTCACGGAACAGCTCCTGCGGATGCGTCTCCTGAAAATAGCCGCTGCCGATTTCTGACGAGGGAATGTGCGCCGCGATGGCCAGCACGGGGACGTGGTTACGGTGACAGTCGAACAGACCGTTAATTAAATGCAGGTTTCCCGGCCCGCAGGAGCCGGCGCAAACGGCCAGCTCGCCCGTGAGCTGCGCTTCGGCACCCGCGGCGAAGGCGGCGACTTCTTCATGGCGGGTGGGCATCCACTCGATGGTTTTCATCTTGTTAAGGCTATCGCTCAGTCCATTCAGCGAGTCGCCCGTGACGCCCCAGATACGTTTTACGCCAGCCTGTTCGAGGTTTTTTGCTATGTATGCAGCCACGGTTTGTTTCATGGGTGTCCTTCTCCTTTTTGTGATATCGCTTACAAGCTTAGAAGAAAGTCTGCGTATTGCCCGCCAAATACCCCCAATTAAAAGGTGCTTTTCACGCGCAATTATTCGGCATAATCTGGTGATACCTCGGGTGAAAACAGGAATCATTTCAAATGGTTAAATCATTGTTAATTGCTGTTAATGAAAAGCTAACGTGCGACGATCTTGGCAAACTCTTGTTACGACTTGCCGTTGGCGGGCTGATGCTTTTTCACGGTTTGCATAAGTTATTTGGCGGGGTGGGGTTTATCAGCGGCATGCTGGTGGAAAAGGGACTGCCGGGGTTTATCGCCTATGGCGTGCTGATTGGTGAGGTGGTCGCGCCGATCCTGATTGTTATCGGGCTCTTTACGCGTCCGGCCGCGCTGGTGCTGGCCTTTACGATGATTGTGGCATGGCTGATGGTCGGGACGGGCAAAACCTTTGCGCTTGATGCCGTGGGCGCATGGGCGATTGAAAGCCTGGTGTACTTCTTTATCGGCGCGCTGGCTGTCGCATTTTTAGGAGCAGGGCGGTTTGCGGTAGGAAAAGATCCGGCGTGGCGCTGAGGATAACAAAAATTGTTGTAGGTCGGGTAAACGTAGTGCCACCCGACAAAAAGCCCGGTGGCGCTGACGCTTACCGGGCCTACGATCGAACGTTTAACGCTTATGCGAGGACCAGATCCCCCTGCGGATGACAGGAACATGCCAGCACATAGCCTTCGGCAATTTCCGCGTCGGACAGCGTCATGGTGCTGGTGACGCTGTACTCCCCTGAGACCACCTTCGTCTTGCAGCAGCCGCACACGCCGGCACGACACGCAGCCACCACCGGCACCTTGTTGCTTTCCAGCGCCTCCAGCAGCGTGGTACCTACGCGGCCAAAGAAGGTCTGCGCGGGCTGCAGCTTAGTGAACTGAATCCCGCTGGTTGCCGCTTCCGCCACGGGCGTGAAGAACTGCTCTTTGAAGAAGCGGGTTACGCCCAGCGCCTTCACTTCCTTCTCCACGATATCCATGTACGGCGCCGGGCCGCAGGTCATTACGGTGCGGTTCGCAATATCCGGCACGCTTTGCAGCAGCTCGCGGCTCAGACGACCGGCGACAAAGCCGTGCGTTGCGTTGTTTTCCGCCACCAGCGTTACCGGATAATTGCGCCACTCATCGGCAAAAATCACATCCTCGGGTGAACGTACGCTGAAAATCACCTGCACGTCGGCCTGCGGACGGTTTTTTGCCAGCCAGCGGCGCATCGACATCACCGGCGTGACGCCACAGCCCGCCGCCAGCAGCAGGAATTTATCCTCTGCCTTGTCCTCACAGGTGAATTCACCCTGCGCGTCGGATAGCCAGATGTAGTCTCCGCGCTTCACGTCGCGGGTCAGCCACTGAGAGCCCGCGCCGTCATCAATGCGGCGGATGGTCAGCGTAATGTACTCGCTCACGCCCGGCGTTGAGGAGATCGTGTAGGCGCGCAGGGTGTCCGCAGAATTGCGGACGCTGACCAGCGCATACTGACCTGCACGGTACGGATAGTAGTCGTGGCACAGCAGCGATAGCGTCCACACATCCGGCGTCTCCTGATGGATGTGATGAACCTGCATCCGCCACGGGCATTGTGAGGTTGGCATGGTCATGAATCTCTCCTTACGCGCTCAGCAGCTGCTTCATATCGTCTTCTACATTCGTTACTGAACGCAGACCGAATTTCTCGTTCAGCACCGCCAGCAGGTCTGGCGTCAGGAAGCCTGGCGCGGTCGGGCCGGTCACGATGTTGGTGACGCCGAGAGAGAGCAGGGTCAGCAGGATGACAATCGCTTTTTGTTCAAACCAGGAGAGCACCAGCGACAGCGGCAGATCGTTCACGCCGCAGCCCAGTTTCTCCGCCAGCGTGACCGCCAGAATAATGGCAGAGTACGCATCGTTACACTGACCCGCATCCACCAGGCGCGGCAGGCCTTCGATGTTGCCGAAGTCCAGCTTGTTGAAACGGTATTTCCCGCAGGCCAGGGTCAGGATCAGACAGTCTTCCGGTACGCTGGTGGCGAAATCGGTGAAGTAGTTACGCTCCCCGCGCGCGCCGTCACAGCCGCCGATCAGGAAGATGTGGCGCAGTTTTTCGCGGCTTACCAGGTCAATCAGGGAATCGGCGGCGCCCAGCAGGGTTTCGCGACCAAAGCCGACGGTGATCAGGTGTTCGATTTCGCTGTACGGGAAGCCCGCCATCTGCTGCGCCTGGGCGATTACCGGACCGAAGTCGTCACCTTCGAGGTGGCTGACGCCCGGCCAGCCGACAATGCTGCGCGTCCAGATGCGGTCGTCATACGCGCCTACGGTTGGGTCGATGATGCAGTTGGAGGTCATCACGATTGGGCCAGGGAAGCGGGCGAATTCAACCTGCTGGTTCTGCCAGCCGCTGCCGTAGTTACCGACCAGATGCTTAAATTTACGCAGCTCCGGGTAGCCGTGCGCGGGCAGCATTTCACCGTGGGTATAGACGTTAACGCCGGTCCCTTCGGTCTGCTTCAGCAGGTTGTAGAGATCTTTAAGATCGTGACCAGAAATCAGGATGCACTTGCCTTCGGTCGCTTTCACGTTCACCTGAGTCGGCGTCGGGTGGCCGTAGGTGCTGGTTTCACCGGCATCCAGAATGCTCATCACGCGGAAGTTCATCTGGCCGATCTCCATTGAACACTCCAGCAGGGCGTTCATATCGGAAGGCCATGTGCCCAGCCATGCCATGATTTTATGGTACTGGGCGTAGATATCGTTGTCGTACTGACCGAGTACGTGCGCGTGTTCCATATAGGCCGCGGCACCTTTCAGGCCGTACAGGCACAGCAGGCGCAGGCCGAGAATGTTCTCGCCAATCGCCGCTTTGTCTTTATTCGGGGTAAATTCTGCCGCCTGGCGCTGCAGGTCACCCAGGTCGTCGCTCACCAGCTGGAGTTCCGACATAGGATTCTCAACGCGGGCGTTCGCATCGGCATTCAGGCACTGTGCTTTCAGCGCTTCACGCAGGGCAATCGCTTCGCGCGCGTAGCCGACAATGCGAGGAGAGTCGAAGTTAACGTTGGTCAGCGTAGAGAAAAATGCGCGCGGGGCGAAGCTGTCTACGTAGTGGTCAACAATGCCGTATTCGCGGGCTTTAAATGCCCATGCGGATAGCCCCTGCAGGGCCGCAATCAGCAGATCCTGCAGGTCTGACGTTTCTGCGGTTTTGCCGCACATACCCTGCGCGTAAGAGCAGCCATTGCCTGCCGGAGTACGGATGGTTTGTTCACATTGCACACAAAACATAATCACACCTGTTAAAGTTATATTTAATATACATGTTTAAGGTTATGCCTGTGCCGGAACGGAGAAAAGGTCTTTCTTCTACAAAATAGAGGGATATTGATTTAGCGCAATTTTGGCGGCAGGGTTGCTACCGCCAGAGGAGTATCAGGCAGAGAATAAGGCCATCAGGATGGGAACCAGCAGGCTCAAAATAAAGCCGTGTACGATGGCGGCGGGCACCAGCTCAATGCCGCCGGAGCGTTGTAATACCGGCAGGGTAAAGTCCATCGAGGTGGCACCACATAAGCCCAGCGCGGTAGAGCGGCTACGGCGTACGAGGCCCGGGATCAGCATGATGGCAATCAGCTCGCGCGCCAGATCGTTAAAGAAAGCGGCGCTGCCAATCACCGGGCCGAAGGACTCGGTCAGCAGGATCCCGGAGAGGGAATACCAGCCGAAGCCGGAGGCCATCGCCAGGCCGGTTTTCAGCGGCAGGTCGAGAATAAAGGCGTTAATGACCCCCGCGACCATTGAGCTGGCGATCACCACAACCGCTACCATCATTCCGCGACGGTTGAGGACAATCTGTTTCAGGGTCATGCCGTTATTTCGCAGCTGGATACCAATCAGGAACAGCAGGAATATCAGGGTATATTCACTGGCTTCGGTCGCGTGCTGTAAAAATGAAAAACCGGTCAGGCCAAGAAGAAAACCGAGTACCACGACGCCGCACAGTTTTAATGATTCCAGCGCCATTGCAATACGGGAAGGCAGCTTTTCCTGATGGTGCTTATTTTTCCAGGGAATAGTGCGCTCAAGCCAGAAGAGGGCCGCAATATTGCACAGCATAATAACCACGATGGTGACGGCAGAATAATGCAGTATCGATAATAAATTCGCCGCCAGGTTATCAAGGAATGCCAGGCTAATCCCCATAAAGAAAAGAATGACGTAAACAATCCAGCTGAGAAAATGATTAATAAGTCTTAATGCGGATTCACGGTGCAGCGGAATGAGGTAGCCCACGATCAGGGGCAGCAGAATGATGAGGAGTCCTGAAAACATGAACAGCCGGTCCTTTTGAGTATCTGTTAAGCGCCAGTGACACTACTCAATAAAGGCTGTTCAGTAAAGGGGCAAAACAAAGCCGGGAGGCGGTTACGCCTTACCCGGCCTGTATGTGCTGCCTGTTGCCCTCACCCTGGCCCTCTCCCACGGGGAGAGGGAGGGAAAGATTAATCGCGTTTTTCCAGCAGGGTGCGATACAGCACGCCACCCAGAATACCGCCGATAATTGGCATTACCCAGAACAACCACAGCTGCTCAAGCGCCCAGCCGCCCTGGAAGATAGCCACCGCGGTGCTGCGCGCCGGGTTAACGGAGGTGTTAGTTACCGGGATAGAGATTAGGTGAATCAGCGTCAGCGCCAGACCAATGGCAATAGGGGCGAAACCTGCCGGTGCGTGTTTGTCGGTCGCGCCGTGGATCACCAGCAGGAAGCCTGCGGTCAGCACGATTTCAATGACGATAGCAGACAGCATGGAGTAGCCGCCCGGTGAGTGTTCACCGAAACCGTTAGAAGCAAATCCGCTGGCCGCGGCGTCAAAGCCGGCTTTGCCGCTGGCAATAACGTACAGTACGGCCGCTGCAATAATCCCGCCAATAACCTGCGCAATAATATAGCCCAGCACGTCTTTTACCGGGAAACGACCGCCGGCCCATAATCCCAGGGTTACCGCCGGGTTAAAATGACCGCCGGAAATATGACCCACAGCGAATGCCATGGTTAATACGGTTAAACCGAAAGCCAGTGCGACGCCGACGAAACCGATCCCTAATTCTGGGAACGCTGCGGCCAGAACTGCGCTACCGCAGCCGCCAAACACCAGCCAAAATGTACCGAAACATTCTGCCGCTAATTTTCTAAACATAACCACCTCAGTAATAAACTTCCGCACGTTTTCCCGCGCACGGGTATATCGCCATAAAGGGATGACGACTCAAAGAGCCATTATTTTGAAACCAACAACATCCCTTCGCCACTTAAATAAATTCGTAAAATTTGATTTAAGGCAATGTGATGTCAATCCTTGTTCAAACTGGAGGTGAATAAAGCATAGTCCAATTTGCGGGCGGTAGTATCTTGTGCCAAAAGCACTATTTCAAATGAAACTTGACTGGCAAATTCTGAATTTTTGGTACGCCCTCGAAATAATCACCGTGTGTTGCGGTGTCCAGCCGAGCTTCCTGCCGCTATACTGCTGATAACTTGAAGGAAAAAGTGATCATTTCTCGGGGGATGTATGCTTCTCGAACGTGTGGAAATTGTCGGGTTTCGCGGTATCAACCGCCTGTCGCTGCAGCTGGAGCAAAATAACGTTCTGATTGGGGAAAACGCATGGGGTAAATCCAGCCTGCTGGATGCGCTGACCCTGCTGCTTTCCCCTGAAGATGACTTGTACCACTTCGTTCATGATGACTTCTGGTTTCCGCCGGGCGACGTTGCCGGGCGTGAAAAACATCTGCACATTATTTTGACTTTCCGGGAGTCCGAACCAGGCCGCCACCGCGTGCGCCGGTTCCGCCCAATGTCACCCTGCTGGGTGCCTTGTGATGATGATTATCACCGTATTTTCTACCGCCTCGAAGGTGAGATGGCAGAGAATGATGGGGTGCTCACCCTGCGTGAGTTTCTTGACGAGAAAGGTAATCCTCTCTCGCTGGATAATATTGACGAACTCGCTCGTCATTTGATTCGCCTGTCGCCCGTCCTGCGCTTGCGCGATGCGCGCTTTATGCGCCGGATCCGCAACGGCACCGTACCGAATATGCCTGACGTCGAAGTCACCGCCCGCGAGCTGGATTTCCTTGCGCGCGAACTGGTGTCACGCCCGCAGAACCTGACGGACGGGCAGATCCGTCAGGGGCTGTCTGCCATGGTACAGCTGCTGGAACACTACTTTTCCGAGCAGGGCACGGGGCAGTCACGTCATCGTCTGATGCGCCGCCGTTCTCACGATGAACAGCGAAGCTGGCGCTACCTCGATATCATTAACCGCATGATCGACCGCCCCGGTGGACGTACCCATCGGGTGATACTGCTTGGGTTGTTCTCAACGCTACTGCAGGCCAAAGGCACCGTCCGGCTGGATCGCGATGCGCGGCCGCTGCTGCTGGTGGAAGACCCTGAAACGCGCCTGCACCCGATCATGCTCTCTGTGGCGTGGCAGCTGCTCAATCTTCTGCCGCTCCAGCGCATCACCACCACCAACTCAGGCGAGCTGTTATCGCTCACGCCGGTGGAATACGTCTGCCGTCTGGTGCGTGAATCCTCGCGCGTATCGGCTTACCGGCTCGGGCCGGGCGGGCTGAATGCGGAAGACAGCCGCCGCATCGCGTTTCATATTCGCTTTAACCGCGCCTCGTCGCTGTTTGCCCGCTGCTGGCTGCTGGTAGAAGGGGAAACCGAGACATGGGTAATCAACGAGCTGGCGCGCCAGTGTGGTCATCACTTTGATGCGGAAGGCATTAAGGTTATTGAGTTTGCCCAGTCGGGCTTGAAGCCGCTGATCAAATTCGCCCGCAGAATGGGGATTCAATGGCATGTGCTGGTGGATGGCGATGAGGCGGGGAAAAAGTATGCCGCGACCGTACGCAGCTTAATTAACAACGATCGGGAAGAGGAGCGCGAGCACCTGACAATACTGCCTGCCATGGACATGGAACACTTTATGTATCGTCAGGGCTTTGATGACGTCTTTCATCGCGTGGCGATGATCCCGGTTGATGTGCCCATGAACATGCGCCGGGTGATCGCCAAAGCCATTCATCGTTCGTCAAAACCGGATCTCGCCATCGAAGTGGCGACGGAAGCGGGAAGGCGAGGCGTTGAGTCAGTGCCGGGGCTGCTGCGCAAAATGTTCTCCCGCGTGCTCTGGCTGGCGCGCGGGAGAGCCGATTAGCTTCGGGTTGCCAGAGAAACCTGTTCAATCAGGCTGTCCAGCAGCACGTAGCGGCGGCGGTATTCGGCGCGTTTTTTACTCGCAATCTCTTCCATCGGTTTGCGCGGCATGACCAACGGCAGCGCGAAGTTGCCGTTATCCTGCTTTTGCCCGCCAATCGAGAGCCAGAAGCTGTCGTAATCCGCCAGCAGCGTCCCTTCTTTTTTCTTGCGGTAACGCCAGCTGCGGTAGATATGGGTAGCGTTACTCACCGCGAGGATCTGTTCGACCGGGAATGCGGCGCCCAGCGTCATCGCGGCCTCCACCAGCAGACGTTTCGGAAACAGGCCGTGGCACGCTTTGGTCGCGCCCTGAATGAGCTCATGGGGGACATGCGCTTTCGCGCCCTGTAACCCGCCGATAAAAAGGGTGAGCTTGCCTTCGAACGTGCACAGCGTGAAGGTCATTTCAGCCAGCGCCGTGCCCTGGCGATCGCAGAAGACGAGGGTCGCTTCACCTTCTTTATCCATAAACGCATCAGCACACAGGCGAACGGTAAATTGCTGTTCATCTTTGCCGGTTAAGGTCAGCAGCGTTATGCCTTGTTTTGACAGATAACCGTTCAGCAGCGCGGCAGGAAGTTTGCGGCTCAGCGTTTGATAATGGCAGTCAAGTGATTCCAGTGCACTCTGGCGGGACATATTCACCGTCAGCCATGGTCGGTGCAGGCGGCACGGTAAACCCGGCTGTACCTGCAGCATTTGCATCAGGCGTGGTTGTTTTGCCAGGCCTGCGAGCAGGCGCGCTGTGCTCACTGGCGCGGCCAGCGAGCGTAACATGAACTTACGTCGATAGGCGGGGTTTTGCCACGCCAGCCCGGGCGTGATGGCACCGGATGCCAGGCTTTTAAAAAGCTGCCAGCCGGATTTAGGCAGCGGTAGTTGCGAATAAGGTGTATCGACGATAGAAGACATGTTAGATCCTGCTCCTTGTGGAAGATCGTCATTTCAGCAGGCGTAATGTCAACGTCATGTAAATAAAGAGGGGCTATTCCAGAAATCAGGGGTTTCGTTGAGGAGTGGTTTAGATAGAATCAACACTTATGATTGCCAGAACATTTATTTGGAATATTTATGAACCTTAAGGGAAAACGCAGAAAGCTGTTTCTGCTGCTGGCGGTGGTCGTATTAGTCGGCGGTTACTGGCTATGGCAGGTGCTTAACGCGCCCGTGCCACAGTATCAAACGCTGATCGTTCGCCCCGGCGAGCTCCAGCAAAACGTGCTGGCAACGGGCAAACTCGATGCCCTGCGCAAGGTGGACGTGGGTGCGCAGGTGAGCGGCCAGCTGAAAACGCTGTCGGTCGAGATTGGCGACAAGGTCAAAAAAGGCCAGCTTCTCGGGGTTATCGATCCTGAACAGGCTGAAAACCAGATCCGCGAAGTGGAAGCAACGCTCATGGAGCTGCGCGCCCAGCGCGCGCAGGCGCAGGCGGAGCGTAATCTTGCTCAGGTGACGCTGACGCGTCAGCAGGCGCTGGCCAAAACCCAGGCAATTTCGAAGCAGGATCTGGATACCGCCACAACGGAGCTGGCGGTAAAACAGGCGCAGATCGGCACCATCGACGCGCAAATCAAGCGTAACCAGGCCTCGCTCGATACGGCTAAAACCAACCTCGACTACACAAAAATCGTTGCGCCGATGGCAGGGGAAGTGACCCAGATCACTACGCTGCAGGGCCAGACGGTGATAGCCGCGCAGCAGGCACCGAATATCCTGACGCTGGCGGACATGAGCACCATGCTGGTGAAAGCGCAGGTCTCAGAGGCGGATGTCATTCACCTCAAGCCGGGGCAGAACGCCTGGTTTACCGTACTCGGCGATCCGCAGACCCGCTATGAAGGCGTGCTGAAAGATATTCTGCCGACGCCGGAAAAAGTGAACGATGCCATTTTCTACTATGCCCGCTTCGAAGTACCCAACCCGCAGGGCGTGCTGCGTCTGGACATGACCGCGCAGGTGCACATTCAGCTGACCGGCGTGAAAAACGTGCTGACCGTACCGCTCTCCGCGCTGGGTGAGTCCGCTGGCGACAGCCGCTATAAGGTCAAAGTGCTGCGCAACGGCGAAACGCGCGAGCGTGAAGTGGTGATTGGCGCGCGCAACGACACCGACGTGGTGGTAGTGAAAGGGCTGGAAGAGGGTGAGGAGGTTGTCACCAGCGAAAGCCTGCCCGGAGCCGCTAAATGACCGCCCTGCTGGAGCTGAATGATATTCGTCGCAGCTATCCGTCGGGTGACGGCCCGGTGGAGGTGCTGAAGGGCATCTCCCTGCGCGTGGAAGCCGGCGAGATGGTGGCGATTGTCGGAGCCTCAGGCTCCGGTAAATCGACGCTGATGAATATACTGGGCTGTCTGGATAAACCCACCAGCGGCACCTATCGGGTGGCGGGAACGGACATTTCGACGCTGGACAGCGACGCGCTGGCGAAGCTGCGCCGTGAACACTTCGGCTTTATCTTCCAGCGTTATCATCTTCTCTCGCACCTGAGCGCGGCGCAAAACGTGGAAGTGCCCGCGGTCTATGCGGGCGTGGAGCGGAAAAAGCGGCTCGAACGCGCGAAGGCGCTGCTAACGCGCCTTGGGCTGGCGGAACGGGTGGACTATCAGCCGTCGCAGCTTTCCGGTGGCCAGCAGCAGCGCGTGAGTATTGCCCGCGCGCTGATGAACGGCGGGCAGGTTATCCTCGCGGACGAACCGACCGGAGCGCTCGACAGCCATTCCGGCGAAGAGGTAATGGCAATCCTTCACCAGCTTCGCGACCAGGGGCATACGGTGATCATCGTTACCCACGACCCGCAGGTAGCGGCGCAGGCCGAGCGCATTATCGAGATCCACGACGGGGAGCTGGTCAGCAACCCGCCGCCGCGCCAGTCCAGAGCGGCGGCACCGAAAGAGGCGTTGCCCGCGCCGACCGGCTGGGGTCAATTCTCCAGCGGCTTTCGTGAAGCGTTGACCATGGCCTGGCTGGCGATGGCCGCCAATAAAATGCGCACCCTGCTGACCATGCTCGGCATCATCATCGGTATTGCTTCGGTGGTGTCGATTGTGGTGGTGGGCGATGCCGCGAAACAGCTGGTGCTGGCGGATATTCGCGCCATTGGCACCAACACCATTGACGTCTATCCCGGGAAAGACTTTGGTGACGATGAGCCGCAGAACCAGCAGGCGCTGAAATACGACGATCTGGCGGCGATCCAGAAGCAGCCGTGGGTCAACTCGGCCACGCCAGCGGTGTCGCAAAACCTGCGCCTGCGCTACGGCAATATTGACGTGGCGGCCAGCGCCAACGGCGTAAGCGGTGATTACTTCAACGTCTACGGTATGACCTTTAGCCAGGGCTCTACATTTAACGCAGAGCAGCTGGCGGGCAGAGCGCAGGTCGTGGTATTGGATGACAACTCGCGCAGGCAGCTCTTCCCGAATAAAACGAACGTGGTCGGCGAAGTGATCCTGGTGGGCAACATGCCTGCTACCGTAATCGGCGTAGCGGAAGAGAAGCAGTCGATGTTTGGCAGCAGCAAGGTCCTGCGCGTCTGGCTGCCCTATACCACCATCTCCGGGCGGATCATGGGGCAGTCCTGGCTCAACTCTATCACCGTACGCGTAAAAGAGGGCTACGACAGCGCCATGGCCGAACAGCAGCTCGAGCGGCTGTTAACGCTGCGCCACGGGAAGAAGGATTTCTTCACCTGGAACATGGACGGCCTCTTGAAAACGGCGGAAAAGACCACACGTACTCTTCAGATGTTCCTGACGCTGGTGGCGGTGATTTCCCTGGTTGTCGGCGGCATCGGCGTGATGAATATCATGCTGGTGTCGGTCACGGAGCGCACGCGAGAGATCGGCATCCGCATGGCTGTCGGTGCCAGAGCCAGCGATGTGCTGCAGCAGTTTCTGATTGAGGCGGTGCTGGTGTGTCTGGTGGGCGGAGCGATGGGCATTGCGCTCTCCATGATGATCGCCTTTGCGCTTCAGCTCTTTTTACCGGGCTGGGAGATCGGCTTCTCGCCGGTGGCGATCCTCACGGCATTCCTGTGTTCGACCTTCACCGGCATTTTGTTTGGCTGGTTGCCGGCACGCAATGCGGCGCGGCTGGATCCGGTGGATGCGCTGGCGCGCGAATAGGCTGAAAATAAAAATGCCAGCCGATCGGGCTGGCATTTTGCCTGCGGGGTGTACACAATGAATCAGAGAGCTATGCAACCGCTTCTGCTTCAACGGGGACGATTAGACTGGCGTGATTGCCTTTTGGCCCCTGGTGTACATCGAACCGGACGGATTGCCCGGCTTTGAGCGTCCTGTAACCATCCATCTGAATGGTGGAATAGTGAGCGAAGATATCCTCGCCGCCGCCTTCAGGGCAGATGAAGCCAAACCCTTTGGCGTTGTTGAACCACTTAACAGTACCCATTTCCATGCTTCGACATCCTTCGTAAATCTTATAAATTAAGATGGAATGAACCGGTGGTGGAGTGGGGGCTGTTCAAAACCTCGCCA